>Ga0308166_1001953_pt1 | contig 20188 bp, 5 predicted proteins | sample PhyCR2_2_FD_202137 | JGI IMG/M metagenome (GOLD analysis project Ga0308166, IMG submission 202137) | Phyllosphere microbial communities from UC Gill Tract Community Farm, Albany, California, United States - DLSLCC.R2 | ecosystem: Host-associated > Plants > Phyllosphere > Unclassified | place... | reverse complement strand
CAATGAAGTCGGCTTCCCGCCGGAAGACATCATCTTCGACCCGAACATCTTCGCCGTCGCCACCGGTATCGAAGAGCACAACAACTACGCCGTCGACTTCATCAACGCCTGCGCCTATATCCGCGACGAACTGCCGTATGCGCTGACCTCGGGCGGCGTGTCCAACGTGTCGTTCTCATTCCGCGGCAACAACCCGGTGCGCGAGGCGATCCACTCGGTGTTCCTGCTGTACGCGATCCGTGCGGGGCTGACCATGGGCATCGTCAACGCCGGTCAGTTGGAGATCTACGACCAGATCCCGGCTGAGCTGCGCGATGCCGTGGAAGATGTGGTGCTCAACCGCACCCCGGAGGGCACCGACGCCCTCCTCGCCATCGCCGACAAGTACAAGGGTGATGGCAGCGTCAAGGAAGCCGAAACCGAAGAATGGCGCGGCTGGGAAGTCAACAAGCGTCTGGAACACGCGCTGGTCAAGGGCATCACCACTCATATTGTCGAAGACACCGAAGAATCCCGACAGTCTTTCGCCCGCCCGATCGAAGTGATCGAAGGCCCGCTGATGTCGGGCATGAACATTGTTGGTGATCTGTTTGGCGCCGGTAAAATGTTCCTGCCCCAGGTGGTCAAATCCGCCCGTGTGATGAAGCAGGCCGTGGCGCATTTGATTCCGTTTATCGAGCTGGAAAAAGGCGATAAACCGGAAGCCAAAGGCAAGATCCTGATGGCCACAGTTAAAGGTGACGTGCATGACATCGGCAAGAACATTGTCGGCGTGGTGCTCGGTTGCAACGGCTATGACATCGTCGATTTGGGTGTAATGGTGCCTGCCGAGAAGATCCTGCAGGTGGCCAAGGAGCAGAAGTGCGACATCATCGGCCTGTCCGGCCTGATCACGCCGTCTCTGGATGAAATGGTGCATGTGGCCCGCGAGATGCAGCGCCAGGACTTCCACCTGCCGCTGATGATCGGTGGCGCCACCACCTCCAAGGCGCACACGGCGGTGAAGATCGAGCCCAAGTACAGCAATGACGCGGTGATCTACGTCACCGACGCCTCGCGCGCGGTGGGTGTGGCCACGCAGTTGCTGTCCAAGGAGTTGAAGGCCGGTTTCGTCGAAAAGACCCGCCTGGAATACATCGACGTGCGTGAACGCACCTCTAACCGCAGTGCCCGCACCGAGCGTCTGAGCTACCCGGCCGCCATCGCCAAGAAGCCGCAGTTCGACTGGGCTGCTTACACGCCGGTGGTCCCGACCTTTACCGGTGCCAAGGTGCTGGACAATATCGACCTCAAGGTGCTGGCTGAATACATCGACTGGACGCCGTTCTTTATCTCCTGGGACCTGGCGGGTAAATTCCCACGCATTCTTGAGGACGAAGTGGTCGGCGAAGCGGCGACCGCGCTATACGCCGATGCCCAGGAAATGCTCAGCAAGCTGATCGACGAAAAACTCATCAGCGCCCGCGCGGTGTTCGGTTTCTGGCCGACCAACCAGGTGCAGGACGATGACCTGGAAGTCTACGGTGACGACGGCCAGCCGATTGCCAAGCTGCATCACCTGCGCCAGCAGATCATCAAGACCGACGGCAAGCCGAACTTCTCCCTGGCCGACTTCGTGGCGCCCAGGGACAGCGGCATAACCGACTACATTGGCGGCTTCATCACCACCGCAGGTATCGGCGCCGAAGAAGTCGCCAAGGCGTATCAGGACGCTGGTGACGACTACAACTCGATCATGGTCAAGGCCCTGGCTGACCGCTTGGCCGAAGCCTGCGCCGAGTGGCTGCACCAGCAGGTGCGTAAAGAGCACTGGGGTTACGCCAAGGACGAGCAACTGGACAACGAGGCGCTGATCAAGGAGCAGTACAGCGGCATCCGCCCGGCCCCCGGTTACCCGGCGTGCCCGGACCACACCGAGAAAGCCCAGTTGTTCCAACTACTCGACCCTGAGGCCCGCGAAATGCAAGCCGGCCGCAGCGGTGTATTCCTCACCGAACACTACGCGATGTTCCCGGCCGCCGCAGTCAGCGGCTGGTACTTTGCCCACCCTCAGGCGCAGTATTTTGCCGTGGGCAAGGTCGACAAGGACCAGGTCGCCAGCTACACCGCGCGCAAAGGCCAGGACCTCAGCGTGACGGAGCGCTGGCTGGCGCCGAACCTGGGGTATGACAACTGAGGTCAAATCCGGCGCTCTTGGAGCGCCGGCTCAGGGCCGCCCGGATGGGCCGGGCTGGGGTGACGACGGTGCGGGCTTGGCAGGTTCCATGCCCGATAACCGTTGTATCTCTGCCCGGGACAGCTCCATGCGTTTCTGGGTACGAGCGGCGGCTCGTTCGATTTCCAATTGACCTATGGCTTCGTTGTAGCGTGCCATGCTCTGGGCATCGCCCCGGTCGCTGTGCGCGTCCTCCAAGGCTTCATAACGGCGCGCCAGTTCGTCCTCAAGGGCCTCCAATTGTTCGGCGTAACGCGTCTCCAGGTAACGCAGCCAGTAATCACGCTGAATCAGGCTTTCGACAAACGCATCGGTGCCTTCGGCAGCCATGATTTGCGCACGGATCTGCGCCTGCAGTTCGCCACTGATCGGAGTGGCATAGTCCATATAGGCGGGTTGCCCTGGCAGCTCCAGGCCGTCAGGCCAGCCGCGGGTCAAGCCGATCCGATAACTCAAACGCACCTCGGCCCGGTCCATGCCCACTGCGGCAGCTTCTGCCAGTTGATCGGCCCTGCTCAACCGAAACAACTGCCGCGACAGGTTCAACAGCGCCCGGCCCCTGAGGTCGAGCCGTTGCTGTGGAATGTCGCGCAGGGCGCGGTATTCGAACACCCGCACTTCCATCTCGCTGAACGTCAGGATGCGCCCGTCGCTACAGGTGCCGTGGGTTTCGGCTTCGACGAACAAGGTGCCACGTAGCTCGGCATTTTCTGCCGCCCCCGCGATAACGTCCCAAACCCGTTGCGTGAGGCTCGGGCGGTTGAGGTTGAATTCCGAGGTCAGGCGCAACAGCGAAATGAGGTGGAAAAACCGATCATGATCTTGTGCCTGTGCCAGTTGGTTCCAATGCGCCCTTCGTTGTGTCGCCAACGCCGCAGAGGTATTGGCCAACCAGGGGTCAAGTGCCGGTTGCGCGGTATTTTGCAGCGCGTTTTCAATGCGCTCCGCCGGCAGGTAGCCGGCGTCCGGATCACTGTCATCGTCGTCAGAGCCGGAGTCAGAGCCGGAGCCGGAGCCGGAGTCGGAGCCCGAATCAGGATCGGAGTCCGAATCCGGGGCCGACTCAGTGTCAGTCCCTCCAAAATTGCGGCGATGAGCGCGGTCAAGTTCTGCTCGCGAAAAGCCCATGACCTCATCGACCTCATGCGCCTGGGCGTAGTCGCGCATTTGTTCAAGGGCTTGCGCGGTCAGGGTATGGTTATCGGACAGGTCCGTACCTGAGACCAGGCCGTCGTGCGCGCCACCAAGCAGAGGCTGCGGGAAGGACTCCAACGCATTGCCGCTCAGGTTCAACCGGGTCAGGTGCCGGGACTCCAACGCACCGTCGGGCCAGCTCGCGATGTCGTTGTAGCTCACGTCCAGTGTCTCCAGGCGACTGAAATCGCGCAGATCGAACGCCTGCAGGTTGTTGTGGCTCAAGTCCAGCCAACGCAAACGTTCGCTGCGCAGTTGAGCAGGCAACGACGGTGCCTGCGTGAATGCGTTCTCGGTCAGTTCCAGACGCTCAAGCTGCTCCATGCGCTGAACGGCTTCGGGCAGCGCTGTCAGCTCGTTGCCGCTGAGTATCAACCGGTTCAATTGGGTAAACGCGGCTAAAAACCCGTTGCTGCCCTGCGCAGTGAGCTTGACCGCCGTCAGATTGAGGGTGCGCACATGGGTAAACGGCATAGAAAGCGCGGGAAAATCACCAGGTTGGGTCGTCTGCAAGCGCAACACCTCGACCTGGTAAGACGGGCGCCCTTCTACCACAGCCTGCACCCAGGATTCGCGGATCGCCCTTGTAGGGAATTCTCGTTTCTGAGTGTCCAGACTATCGCCATAAGAGCGCGCCTCGCGGGTAAATATCCAACCATTCAACTCGCGCGTCAGCACGTCGTGAGTCTGGTACCACTGAGCGACCTGCGTATCGATTTGCATGTCGCTCAGGCCCGTCTCGCGCAGTTGCCTGACCCGAGCCATGACTTGCTCTTGCGTCAAGAGCGGGCTTAACGCCCTTATGCCATTTTCCGGGACGCCCTCAAAGCGCCCACTTCCCGGTGGCAAGGGCAGCAAATATTGCGCGACCGAACCCGCGGTCTGCTTCGGCGGAAACGTCAAAGGTTCCTGATCCAGCGCAAACCGACTCAATGCGCCCTCAGGCAAGCCCTTGGCCGTCTCGATCCGGCGCCGCGCCGCATTGAGTACCACCGTGCCTTCGGCACTCAACGGGTTGCCTGCCAACTCGGTTCGCATCAACACGTCCGAATCGTCAAGCACGAGCGGTGCAAGGCTCGTCAACTGATTGTCACGTAAGTCCAGGCAAGCCAATTGAGCAAGCTGTTCAGCGCCCTGTGGCCATTCGCGCAGCATCGACCCACGCAGGTTCAACGCTGTCAGGTGGCTGAGTGCGCTGACGTCAAGGCTGCCCAGATGGTTATATTGCAGACTCAATACTTGTAGCCTGTTCAACTCATTGAATTGAGCCTGTACTGCCGGGGTTACTACGATCTGGTTGTCGGACAAGTCCAGGTAAGTCAATTCTGGCAGCACACCCCCTCTGATCGGCACTTCAGTGAGGCGACTGAAGCGCACTTCAAGGCTTCGAACCCCGGCGAACGCCTGGATGAAACCATTGATCTGATCGGGCGATACATCCTCCAACCATTTAACTGTCAAGGTTTTCACATGGGAAAAGGTACCGGCCGGCAACATCGGCAATTCGCGGATTTTTTCAATGGCCAGGGGATCGCTCGATGACAAGTTCGGATCCGGCAGTTGAAAGATCGAAATATCGCTATCGGTCGGCAGACCATAGCGTTCGCATACCGCCCCGCGCCAGCTTTTCTCCAGCAACGCCAGGATGCTCGCATTATGCCCGGTCCTCCAGCGCTCCCGTGCAAAGCGCACCCTGAATCCGAGGACCGGGGAGGGTTCGTAGAACTGCTTGAAAATGCCAAGGTGTTCTTCACGCAGTGCTTGAACGGCATACATACGCACTTCTGGGGTGTTCCACAGGCCCATGACCACGTCCGTCAGCCGCCGGCCGAGAGGCGCTTCGCCCATCAGCAGGCCCAATTCTCCGCGCGCGAAGCCTCTGACCATCTCGTCCAGACTCGCCAGGTGTGGCCCGAACGCTCCCGCATAATTCCTGACGTGCTCATAGGCAGGCTTGAAGTCTTCATAACTGAACTTCGACCAGTCCAGCGATAACCCGCTCCATAATCGCTCGTAACCGGTATAGAGCTCGGCAGGCAGAGTGGCAATGGCGGTCTGGGCCAGGTCCAGTCGCTCTAAAAGCGGCAGTTTCTGCACATAGGAGGGCCATTGCATAACCACGTTGGGCGCCATGATCGTCAAGCGTTTCAAGCGTTGCAGGGGGCTTAAATCCAGGCCGTTGAGGACGTCGCCGTCGTAGGCAAAATAACCAATCTCCAGGTGTTCAAGGCCGGCCAGTGCCGCCAGTTGCGACGACAACTGCGCATTCAACCGATGCGCATCGAAGCTGACTGCCAGATGCTTGAGGCCTTTGAACTGCGCCAACACTTGGGGCACGCGGGTCAACTTCGGGCTGGCGGTCGTGGTTTCTACGGTTGGAATGTAGGGCGCCCGCAAGGTCAGTTTTTCCAGAGAGGAAAACTGGCTCAGAAACCCATCGATATTGGTGTCATTCAGGCCCGTGTCGATGACCGATAATTCACGCACGTGTGAAAAATTCGCGGTCAGTGGCGGCAAAGGCTCTTTGAGGATCAACACCAAGGCATCGGCACCCGGCACTTTCCCGGCCAGCCAGGAACGGCCCCAGCTTCGCTTAAGCGCCTCCCCGGCGATGAAATTATTCTGACGATTGGCCGCCGACGAACGATTGACCCAATGATTGAGCGTGTCGTGCAGCGCCTGGCGCTCTTCAAGCAGTGCGTTCAACTTGCTGACGATCGCCCGGGCATCACTCCCCGTCCGCATCAGTTCACGAAAAAATGCAAGCATCTGTACGTCATCCATGTCTGGATAGATGTTGCGCATACGCTGAGCCAGCAGCGGATTCATACTCGGTCCCCGTCCACTGGCCCGATAACCTATCAGTGTGTCGTGGATGCGCACCGGCGGCTTGAACCAGGGCGTTTTCGGCTCCAGCCATGCCGAGGCCTCCAGGCGATATGCATCGGCTTGCTCGATAAGTTTGCGTTGCAACGCTGGGTGCTGGCTGACCTGTGGCACGCCCAGGCTCTGGCGCGCCTCATCGGGCAAGGCATGCATCACCGAGGCATAGAAGTTGTCGCCCTCCAGCGCCAGGCTGTTAAGCGCTTCCCCGCGCTCATCGAACGCCTGGTAGCTGGGGCCGTGCTTGACCAGGTATTTTTTCTGCGGCGCGGCGGGCGCACCAATACTGTCAAGCAACTCGCCTTGGGTGTTGGTGCTGCGCACTTCCAGGCGCAGCGTGTCCGGCCAGCCGGGAAGTGTTTCCAGGGTATGCAGTGCCAACCGTCTGCTGTCGGCCGGCGCAATCACCTCGCTGCGCAGCCCCGCATAGGCACGTGCCACGCGCCCTTGCCGCGCATACCAACGGGCTTCTTCGAGCATGTTCAAAGGTACCCGCGAGGTGCTGACCAGCCGTTCAAGCTCATCACCGCGGGCGTGGTCGAGCACGGTTTGCGCCGCTGTCTTGCTGAGCCCCGGGCAGGTGCGTTGCAACAGCCCAATACGCGTGTCCAACGGCTCAGTCCCCGCGTAGATGCTGTCGAAAATCGCCGGCCGGCGCTGACGGGCATAATCGGCAAGCTTACGGATGAACGCGTCGTTTCTCGAGTCGCTACTCCAGGGCGCTTGTGTACCGAACAACTGCATCACTTCCGACTCGTCCAGCGCCGACAGAATGCGCGCGGGCACCTCACCGCCGAGAATGTCGTTGCGGCCCACCTTGATCGTCGGTTTAGCGCCAACGCCCTTGGGCAAGCGACGGACACCATATTTGACTGACCGGCCAAAGGCACCAGCGCCTTCGAACACTTCCAACATGCGCCCCAGTGGCCATCCGGGCATCTCCACGATCAACGGCAGCGCATACAAATACAGGTCATCAATCCCACGGGTGCCCTCCAGTTGCTCGATCACCCGCACCGCGTCTGCATCCGCCTTGAACAGGCGCATCGCATCCGCCAGTTCGGGAGGTGCAGCCGTGTGATCCATATGCATCTTGCGCAGCGTATCGTCGCTGACGCCGCTGACATCCGCGATCTTGATCAACTCCTGATCAGTGAATGCCTCGGTTTCATGCCCCATGCGCCGCAACAGCGTCAGCCGATCCCACTCCAACGGGCGCTCCAGGGTATGCCGCCAGGCGCCGTGACCGTTGTGTTCAAGCAGCGGTTGGTAAGCCTCGGTGTCAGTCGGATGCTTGATCCGCCATTTCTGCACCTGCGCATCGAAGTATTGCTCGTAGACCTGGGTGCCTTGGCGAATATAGGTCTTGCCCTCTTTAACATACTGCCCCAGGGCGTTGGGGTATGCGGCGCGGTCCAGGGTCACCGGGTACTCATAACGGCTAAGGCTTGGCTTCCATAATCGAACCTTGCCATCGGGCCGCGTGACCTCGCTCAGCGCTTCGATCACCGGCTCGGCCTTGGCCGCTTGCCAGCGGCTGACGCCCGCCCCCACACCGGCCATCACAGCAATCTGCGCCAGGTTCTCGGCCACATCAATCAAGTGCGCCTTGGCCGCCTGGCGGTCGCCCTCGCCCCACTCAATCGCGCCTTCCAGGGTTTCGTAGAGCAATTGCCCGGCCATCACGCCCATCATGACCTCCCCCAGCACCGGCACGAACATCGACACCATGTTCAACCCCAACATGCCGATCTCCATCAGGTGCGCCAGCTTGGCGTCACGGGCCTTGGCATCCACGTCTGCGGTGGGCACGGCATGGGCGCGGGCATCGGCGATCACCTGCTCGCGGTGTTGCTCGTAAAAGTACTTCCACGGGTCAATGTTCTCTGCCCAGACCCCTTTGCCACGCCGCGTACGCGTCGAGGGGTCAAGGAACGGGTCGGGGTTGGGTTCAAGTTTGGCTGGCGCCTCGGGCGGCAACTCCTTGATGCCGGTGATGAAGTGCGGCGTGGTGAAGTCCAGCAACCTCTTCCACGGCGAGCGCCAGATATCGGCAGGTGAGTCGGCGGCTTTGCGGGTGAACTGGCTGAAGTAATAGGGCCGCTTGTCGTAGGGCACGAAGCGACTGAAGAACTGCTGGTACGTCGTCGGCGAGGGATCATTGGCCCTGGCCGGGTCGCGGGCGGTGAACAGGCGCTTGAATTCAGCCTGCATTTGCCGCCAGCGGTAGCGCTTGAGCGGATGCTCAGGGTCCTGGGGCACATAGATGATCAGCTCGTCGGGGTAGCTGTATTTCTTGCAGATCGAGAACACCATGCAACCGGTCATCCGTAACCGCATCAGGCCCAGGGTTCTGAACCAGACCTGCTTGTCGCCCATCCAGGGATGAATTTCACCCTCGATCACCGACAGCAGCATGCGGTGATCGGCCGGCTCGATATCCCCGGTCAACAGTGCCTGTTCGGCGGCAGCCCTGACGGCGGCCTTCTGATTGGCGATGAACTGGTCACGCAGGGTGACTTGCGCGCTGGCGTCTTCGGGGTAGAAAAACGCTTGCAGATAGGCCTGGTATTTCGCGCCGATATCGAGGTGTCGACACAGCGTCAAAAACTCGCTGACCTTCAGGTTGATCGCCACCGAGTGGTAGGTGCCGGAGGTGCCGGTGGCTTGCATGAACCCGGAGGTCTTGTGGTAAGCGCCCTCCCTGCACTCGTAGGCCTCGAAGTTGTGCAAGGCCGCTTCCAGCAGGGACAGTTTCAAAAACTCGAAATCCCCCGCTTCGACTTCGGCAATACCCACCGCCAGCGGGCGGCGCAGGCACAACAGAATTTTGTCGACATCGAGGTCCAGTCGGTACTGATCCTTCAGGGCCTTGAGCAACAAGGGCCGGGCGAAGTCGTCGATGTCCTGGAAGGAGGCCATCGTGTTGTCCAGTTGCGTCTGGGTGGTGAGGTTGGCGAGAAAACGGGCGGTGACCTCGTTGCGTTGTTCAGGCGTAGCGTTGGCGAGCCACGCCGGCATGACCGTGCTGGCGTCTTTGAGCGCCTGCTTGCGGGACGGCGTCGCGTTGATCAGCCAATCAGGGCTGCTGCGCTCCAGGAAATCACCGTGCAGGCTTTGGGTGGCGGCGAGTTTCTTTATTGGCTTGGCTGCGTCGTTTGCCGGCACGGCCCGCGAGGAAGTCTGGGAGGAATCGTCCATCGTGTCACTCCTTTGAAATGGACTGACAGCTCATCACGACGCCCAGCGCGCCAGGCGGTGCATATATGACCTCGCGCGCGTTCGGGGCGGGTCGCCGGCAGTGGTATTCCTGTACCGCCAGCGCGGTCCCTACATTCGATTTCCTGTCGCCTTCCATCAAACAGGCAAAAGGATTTCATCATGCCCACCCCGAGTTCCCCCACCGCCCTGAGCCAGCTGCCCGCCCAGGCCATTCATGCGCATTTCGCTACGCGCCCGGCCTTGTATTCCGTGGTGTTCAATGCCCTGCGCGGCCGTATCCTGGAGCGCTACCCATCGCTCAAGCTGGATTTGGCTACGGTCAAGCTGGCCAGCCCGCACCCCGAGGGTGTGTACACCTACCGGTCGTTGATGGAAGTTGCCATCGCCCATGTGCTCAACCCACAGCTGCTCGACCTGCAGCCAAAACGCGAGCTGGCGTACTACTTGACGCAACAGATCCCCACGATCCTAAAGCCTGATGCCCCGCAACTGATCGACATGCAGGCAATCGCAAGCATCATTGATGAACTGCCCGAATCGATTCACCTGTATTTCCAGGCTGCGCTGGCCGACTACTGGAGCGAAACCGACAGCCATGGCAGCAGCCGCTGGCAGTGGCTGGGCGAGTTTCTCAACGGCCGGATGACGGCGATAGCCGCCAGCCAATCGAGCTTGAACCCGACCCAGCGGGACATGCTCAGGGTCGTCGCCACCTGGCCGGTGCAAGCCGAGCGCCTGCCCCAATCCTCACCCGCCACCTATGTTTATTTGGTTGAGAACACATTTACCCACGCCGGCGAACAGGTCAGCCTGCTAACCCCCGACCTGCTGCTGGTGCGCGACAAGCAGGTGCTGCTGTACAGCGTGGCCGGGGATATCCAGGTGTTTGACGGCCTCGATGAGTTCGGCCAGGCCTGGGGCGCCAGGATGCAGGCGCGCTTCCAGTTCGACAGCCTTGCGTGGCGGCGCAACGAGCCGGACGGCAATGTGTTCGAACAGCAGGCAGGGCTGATCCTCAATCAGCAACTGGAAGACCTGGCGACGTTGAAGTTTCAGGGCCAGGACGAAAGAACGCTTGAACGACGCCTGGAAAAACTCACCGATCCGGCGCTGCTGTTTACCCAGGTGCCGACAGCTGCGGCGGCGACCTTGCAGAAGGTCAATGAGCAACTGCCGCCATGGCTCGCCCAGGCCAGCGCCGTCGACCGCTTTGCCTACCATCGCCACGTACAGGACATGGCGCAGGTGCTGCAACGTAACCAGGGCCGCGCGTTCAACGAGGGCATTGAAAACATCTACGGTTTCAGCCGTGCCGCATTGCGCAAGCAGATGCAAGCCGATCATGGCGACTGCGACCCCGATGAGGTGGTACTGGACTTTGCCGTGGCCGCCGGTTATCCAGGCGGTGCCGGTATTATCGAGCATGTGCGCATGTCGCTGACGGAACTGGCCCTGAAGAACCTGGCCGGCAAGCCTAAAGGCACACTGACACTCTCCGCCAAAGGCTCCCAGGCGCTGCCGACCTGGCTGGACGAAGACTACCTGCTGGGCAGTACCGGGCTGATCCAGCGCGTCGATATCGGCACCACCTACCCCCAAACAATCAAGGACACCTTGTTGTCCGACACGGTTGACGCACGCCGCCGGGAAAGCCTGTTTACCCGCGAACTCAAGGTCAAGCTGCCGATGCAGGCACTGGAATACAAGATCCGCGGGCAGCATGGCGTTACCGTCACCGGTTATCGCTATGTGAAGGCGTTGATGGGCGAGATGCCCTCGGATCGAATCGTCGACGAACAGGAGATTGTCCTGCGCCCATTGGCCCTGTGCCGCAAACCCGGGGCCGCGCCGGATGAAGTCAACAACGCGTTCATTATCGAGCCGCGCGATACGAGTGTCGGCCCACACCTGCTGTACCAGCCGCTGTATGCCGAAGCCCTGCATGAATACCCGACCCGCCAGGCCCTGCTTGATGCACTGGCCGCACCCGGCGCGCTGCAAGACTCGGTGCTGGCGTGGCTGAGCGACAAGGCCCGCCCCATCTATGACCATGGCGGCATCAAGGAACCGCACATCATTCGTTTCTTGCCCGGGGATGAATTCAACATCCCTGAAAAACCAGCACCTGCGACACTCGCCGTCGATGAAGGTGCGGGCGAATGGCTGCAATCGCAAGTCAACGGTCAACTGCTCAATCATCTGTTCGGCAGCACGGCACGGGCCTTGGTCGACCTGGCGGACCGCGAGTCGGTGTCCAACCACGAAAGCCGCTGGGCCGTCGTGATGGAAGGCGCGTGGCTGCTGTTCAATACCCTGCTGTTACCGCTGGTACAGGGCCCGGCCATGCTGGCTGGCTGGTTCATGGTGCTGGTCAGCAGCCTGGAGCAGGACCTGGCCGGCCTGGACAGCAACGACCCCACCACCCGTGAACTGGCCCTGATCGATCTGTTGCTCAATACCGCCATGGTGCTGCTGCACGCCACCGCCCCTTCCGATCGATCTCCACAGCCGTTGTCGGAGCCCTCCGCGCAGGAGCATGCCCTGCACCTGGAAACGTGGCACCGCTCGGCGGGACTGCCACCTGCGCAAGAAGCGCCAATCGTGCGCCATGGCCCAGTCTCGCTGCCCGGTGAACCGCCGGCGACCGGTCACACGGCCTTGGACTTCGGCCACTCGATTGCCAGCCCTCAAGCCGGCGCGAAGTTGCTCAAGGCGCTGCTCGATGTGCAGGTGCCGTGGCCCAACCCGCTACCCTCCCCTCTACCACACGGTGTTCTCAAAGGGCTGTACTGGATTGACGGCAAGTGGCACGCCAGCATCGGCGGGTTGTTGTTTCAGGCGAACGTGGTGCCGGGTTTCAACGAGGTCTACCTGGTGCATCCGGACCATCCCCAGCATCCCGGCTTCAAACTGGTCAGCGACGGGCAAGGGCATTGGCGGCTGGACCGGAGTGCCAGACTGGAGGGTGGCATGCCCAGAGAGAGTCTCAGTAAGTGGAAGTCAACACGTGACGAGCGTATACGCGTGTTAACACAAGCGTTTGACGCGCTCTTGATAGAGATGAATTCAGAATTGATCTCTACCACTGTGCTTGAGTCCATCTTGAATACAGCCCGCGCCCATCTGGCCGACCAGGCAACACTTCTGAGAAAGGACTGGCTGCTCCTCGGCACCTCAGCCAAGATTCCGGAGCTCCACGTCCAGGTCCAGAGGCGCCACGCGGCCAGACAAGTCGATACTGCACAGGCCAGGGCCCAGTGGGAAACAGCACTCGACAACTTCCAGCAAAACGGCCAGACATTGATCCCTGTGATGCAACGAATCGAAGCCAAGGCCGATGAACTGATGCAAGCCGACCGCACAGATTCCACACGCAGGCAAACGCGAGATAAGGCAACACGAATCATCTATAGCTACTGGAGTTCGGTCTATGCGTGTCTGGCGCAAAAAATGGCCGACACCCTGGTAAGCGACAACGGCGAAAACTCCGACGAACTCGGTGAGCGCATCAATCGAGAATTACCGGAAAACATCACCCATGCCTACGATGAGTACATCAACACTAAAACGCGCCAGGTAGCGGCCCTCAATCAAATGATCGAGCCGGCAGAACAGATCGAGACCTTCCTCAAACGAGCCGACCCCGTACTGCGCCCATTACTGTTGGAAGGAAACCCTTCCGATCAAAACATCTCCTCAGTGGCGATCAAACAGCATGCACTGCTGGTGTTCACTGATCTGGTGTTCAATCGTACCCATCGCCCAGTGAGGGTGATGGAATTTCCGTTCATCCGTGTCCTCACCGACCCGCAACTCGCAAGCATTGTGCTCGCACATACAGAAATGCGCACCACCTCAGGCTACTCGACGGTGGAGCAAATCGATGTCCTCAAGGGTGCCCTTGAGCGCTATGAACAACTGGAGAATGCGGTTATTTCGTTGCACGACATGAACTCCGGCTTCGTGCGTGAGGCTTATCGCGAGTCATACCTCAAACACCTGGATGAGGCACGGTCTGGCCTCGAGGCGCAACTGGCAAACTTGATCCTCGTTGAAGAAAAGATTGCCCCCAGGCCGGCGCTCGACAAAACCAAACGACAAAAATCCGCCACCCGACGGGTGATCAAAACCGCAGACAAGAAGAGCCTGGTGGGCGACTTGCGCGCACATCAGCCCAATGAGCCGGGCAATTATGTCGACATTACGGACCCCCTCACCGGGGCAATCGTCGCGTCTTACCACGAACACGCCAGCGAAGGGGTTTGGAAAGTCGTCGAGCCCGCCAGTGCGCCGACAAAAACACCCACGCCTGCGGTTCGGTCATTGAGAAGAATCAGGGCCGATGCACAAGCCATCACACACGAGCGACCAGGCATCGATGCACGCATTCGCTTCCAACAGCGCAAACTCCAGGAGCCCAGTCAACGCGAGACAGTCAACCCCAGGGATTGGGAAGAGATGCTGAGTCAACATGCGGAAAAATTTGCAGCATTGGCCAAGGAGCTTGAGCGCGCGACCGGCGAAGAAGCCGCTGCCCTGCGCAAGCGCTACGATGACGCGGCAAACGCTGCATCTGAACAGGCTCGGCAACTGTGCGCCGAAGGGTATCTGCTACAGCGTCCCAAAGCCTCCAGGGTCGACTATTTACACACGCACGGTTTTGTCGACATCAACCTGGTGAAAAAACGCATTCCACTGAAGGCCGGTGACTTTCTCACCGAATATGTCATACGTGACAAACGTAAAATCAAACCAGGAATAAAGGGGGAGGAAGCCAACCTGTGGTACGCGCACTTCCATTACACATCCGTCGACTCGCCCGTCTCACCGCCCAATTACGGCCACCTGAAGACCCCGGCAGAACGCCTGTTTACGCGCAAGGAACTGATGGAGCGGGACAAGGCCAATAACCGCGTCGTGATCTATCTGGATGACGCCCGGATCGATGCGCCGCTGGATCAGAAACTGTTCCTGAACCTGGAGAGGTAAGTGGGACGGAGTCACGCTTGATTGCCACCCACGCTGCGCATCACTCGTGTTCGGTGAAAATCTGAGGGGGGAGCTTGCTCCTCCTCTCTGTGCCTGCCGTTGAACAGCAAATTGTGTCATTCCGTTGAAATCATCACGACGTCCCGCTTTCGGCGTGAGAGTCGCCGGCAGTGGTATTCCTGTACAGCCTGCGCGGTCCCCACATTCGATTTCCTGTCGCCTCCCATCAAACAGGCAAAAGGATTTCATCATGCCCACCCCGAGTTCCCCCACCGCCCTGAGCCAGCTGCCCGCCCAGGCCATCCATGCGCATTTCGCTACGCGCCCGGCCTTGTATTCCGTGGTGTTCAATGCCCTGCGTGGCCGGATTCTGGAGCGCTACCCAGCGCTCAAGCTGGATTTGGCTACGGTCAAGCTGGCCAGCCCGCACCCCGAGGGTGTGTACACCTACCGGTCGTTGATGGAAGTTGCCATCGCCCATGTGCTCAACCCACAGCTGCTCGACCTGCAGCCAAAACGCGAGCTGGCGTACTACTTGACGCAACAGATCCCCACGATCCTAAAGCCTGATGCCCCGCAACTGATCGACATGCAGGCAATCGCAAGCATCATTGATGAACTGCCCGAATCGATTCACCTGTATTTCCAGGCTGCGCTGGCCGACTACTGGAGCGAAACCGACAGCCATGGCAGCAGCCGCTGGCAGTGGCTGGGCGAGTTTCTCAACGGCCGGATGACGGCGATAGCCGCCAGCCAATCGAGCTTGAACCCGACCCAGCGGGACATGCTCAGGGTCGTCGCCACCTGGCCGGTGCAAGCCGAGCGCCTGCCCCAATCCTCACCCGCCACCTATGTGTATTTGATTGAGAACACATTCACCCACGCCGGCGAACAGGTTAGCCTGCTAACCCCCGACCTGCTGCTGGTGCGCGACAAGCAGGTGCTGCTGTACAGCGTGGCCGGGGATATCCAGGCGTTTGACGGCCTCGATGACTTCGGTGTTGCCTGGGGCGCCAGGATGCAGGCGCGCTTTCAGTTCGACAGCCTTACGTGGCGGCGCAACGAGCCGGACGGCAATGTGTTCGAGCAACAGGCCGGCCTGATCCTCAATCAGCAACTGGAAGACCTGGCGACATTGAAGTTTCAGGGCCAGGACGAAAGAACGCTTGAACGACGCCTGGAAAAACTCACCGATCCGGCACTGCTGTTTACCCAGGTGCCGACAGCCGCTGCAGCCACCTTGCAGAAGGTCAATGAGCAACTGCCGCCATGGCTCGCCCAGGCCAGCGCCGTCGACCGCTTTGCCTACCATCGTCACGTACAGGACATGGCGCAGGTGCTGCAACGTAACCAGGGCCGCGCGTTCAATGAGGGCATTGAAAACATCTATGGTTTCAGCCGCGCCGCGCTGCGCAAGCAGATGCAAGCCGATCATGGCGACTGCGACCCTGACGAAGTGGTGCTGGACTTTGCCGTGGCCGCCGGTTATCCAGGCGGCGCCGGTATTATCGAGCATGTGCGCATGTCGCTGACAGAACTGGCGCTGAAGAACCTGGCCGGCAAGCCTAAAGGCACACTCACGCTGTCCTCCAAAAATGCAACGCCCCTTCCAGGCTGGCTCAATGAAAATTACCTGCTGGGCAGTACCGGGCTGATCCAACGTGTCGATATCGGCGCCACCTATCCACAAACAATCAAGGACACCTTGTTGTCCGACACGGTTGACGCACGCCGCCGGGAAAGCCTGTTTACCCGCGAACTCAAGGTCAAGTTGCCGATGCAGGCACTGGAATACAAGATCCGCGGGCAGCATGGTGTTACCGTCACCGGTTATCGCTATGTGAAGGCGTTGATGGGCGAGATGCCCTCGGACCGAATCGTCGACGAACAGGAGATTGTCCTGCGCCCATTGGCCCTGTGCCGCAAACCCGGGGCCGCGCCGGATGAAGTCAACAACGCGTTCATTATCGAGCCGCGCGATACGAGTGTCGGCCCACACCTGCTGTACCAGCCGCTGTATGCCGAAGCCCTGCATGAATACCCGACCCGCCAGGCCCTGCTTGATGCACTGGCCGCACCCGGCGCGCTGCAAGACTCGGTGCTGGCGTGGCTGAGCGACAAGGCCCGCCCCATCTATGACCATGGCGGCATCAAGGAACCGCACATCATTCGTTTCTTGCCCGGGGATGAATTCAACATCCCTGAAAAACCAGCACCTGCGACACTCGCCGTCGATGAAGGTGCGGGCGAATGGCTGCAATCGCAAGTCAACGGTCAACTGCTCAATCATCTGTTCGGCAGCACGGCACGGGCCTTGGTCGACCTGGCGGACCGCGAGTCGGTGTCCAACCACGAAAGCCGCTGGGCCGTCGTGATGGAAGGCGCGTGGCTGCTGTTCAATACCCTGCTGTTACCGCTGGTACAGGGTCCGGCCATGCTGGCTGGCTGGTTCATGGTACTGGTCAGCAGCCTGGAGCAGGACCTGGCCGGCCTGGACAGCAACGACCCCACCACCCGTGAGCTGGCCCTGATCGATCTGTTGCTCAATACCGCCATGGTGCTGCTGCACGCCGCTACACCCGCCCACACCCCCCTGCCAGAACCCACCGCAGAAGACCACGCCCTGCACCTGGCGCGCTGGCGCCGTCCTGCGGGCCTGCCCCGGCCGTCAGAGCCTGCGCACGCTCGCCAAGGCGCAGTGGCGCTGCCCGGCGAACCGCCGGCGACAGGCCACACCGCCTTGGATTTCACCCGCTCGCTGGCCAGCCCCCAGGCAAGCACGAAGTTGCTCAAGGCGTTGCTCGATGTTCATGTGCCGTGGCCCGAGACCCTGCCAACCGCGCAGCCAAGCGGCCCGCTGATGGGGCTGTATCGTATTGGCCAGACTTGGCACGCCAGCGTCGGCGGGCTGTTGTTTCAGGTCAACGTGGTGCCCGGTTTCGGCGAGGTTTACCTGGTGCATCCCGACCATCCCCAGCATCCCGGCTTCAAGCTGGTCAGCGACGGGCAAGGGCATTGGCAGTTGGACCGACACGCCAGGCTGGAAGGCGGTATGCCCCGAGAAAGGCTGACCAAGTGGGAGGTTGAGCGCAACAATCGGTTGGACCGGCTCGGCACAGAACTGCATACGCTCAACGCAGACATGCTGCCATTGGCGCTCTCGTTCATCACCTCCCAAAAAAACCTGGATACTGCCCGCGCCACGCTGGTTGGACAGAAAAAAGCCCTGAGAGAAGATTGGTTAAGGCTCGCCACCAGTGCCGAGATTCCACAACTGCATGCCAGAATCGTGGAACGGCATGAACAGCGTCGACTCAATGCGGCAACGGCCAGGGTTCAGTGGGATGTCGCTGTGGACAACTACCAGCAGCACTCGCAGGTGGTTGTTTCCAAGATGCAAGAGATCGCCGACAAGTCGGCTGAACTGATGGAAGTCAGCAGGGCAAACCCGAAACACAGAAGATCACGGGATGTTGCTTTAAAAGCCCTGTATGACTACTGGGGAGCGCTCTATGAAGTGTTGTCGCAAAAGTTTCTCGACACCCTTGAGACTGAGCATGGCGAAGACGCTCAAGAGCTCGCAACCCGTGTCAATAATGAGTTACCGCAAAACATCACAGGCGCCTACGAGGAAAGCATCGCTATCCGGCAGCAGCAATTAGCGGTGCTCAAACAAATGATTGAGCCCGTAGAAAAAATTGAAACCGCCCTCAAACAAGCGGACCCCGCGCTGCGTCAGTTCTTATTGGAAGATAAACCCGCCGATCAAAACCTCTCCACCGTCACCCTGAAGCAACACGTCCTGGTACTGCTTATCGATTTGGTGCTTGATCGCAGCCATACCTCCCGGGACCTGGCAGAGTATCCTTTTGTCAAAGAACTCAGCGACCCCCAAACCGTCATCAACATACGTGTGCATACGGAAATGCGTGAAAGCACCGGCTATTCAACGAACGAGCAAATCGACGTGCTCAAGGATGTCCTCGATGGTTATGAACGAATCGATAATGCCGTCGACTCGTTGGTTGAAATGGGGTCGGGCTTCGTGCGCGAAGGCTATCGCGCACCGTTCAAGCAACACTTGGAGGAGGCCCGTTCCAGCCTTGATGTGCAACTGGCCAACTTGATCCTTGTTGAGGAAGGGTTTGCCCCGCCCTCCGCCCCCGACACGCCCACCCGCCAGAAACCGCCTATGCGAAGGGTGATCAAAACCCTCGACAAGAAAAGCCTGGTGGGAGACTTACGCCCAAGCCAACCCGATGCCCCGGGCAATTTCGTTGACATTACCGACCCGCTCACCGGGCAAACCCTTGCCACTTACCATGAGCACGTCGGCTCAGGGTTCTGGAACATCGTCAAGCCGGCGACCAAGCCGCACAAATCCCCGGCGCCACTGGTTCGACCACTGAAAACAATCAAAGCGCAAGCGCAAACCATCATGGGCGAACGGGCCAGTATCGAACGCAACATTCGTTTCCAGCAACGAAAGCTGCAAGACCCTGCTCGACTGGAAAGCCTCAACCCTCGAGAGTGGGATGTGATGCTGAGCCACCATGCGGCGAAACTGCAAGCGCTTGCCGAAGAGCTTCAGCGCGACTACCCCAACGACGTCAGCGCCGCCGAGTTCCTCGCTGAAGCACAAGCCGTCACGCAAATGGCCCGCGAGGTATGCAGCGAGGGGTACAAGCTGCAGCGCCCCAGAGCCAGCCATGTCGACTATTTGTGGCAACACGGTTTTGTCGATATCAACCTGGTTCGTAGCCGCATCCCATTAAAAGCGGGTGACTATCTCACTGAGTATGCAATACGCGACAAAAACCAAATCAAGGCAGGCAAACAAGGCGAGGAAACCATCCTGTGGTATGCCCATTTCCATTACCCATCCATTGATACGCCAGCCTTGCAACCCGCTTTTGGCCATCTGAAGACTAAAGACGAGCGTCTCTACACGCGCAAAGAACTGATCGAACGGGCTGGCGTAAACAACCGTGCGGTGATCAACCTGGAAAAAGCCGAAATCCCGCCGCCCCTGGATCAAAAGCTGTTCCTTAAATTGGAACCTCCCCGACACTAAGCAAGAGGCCGCTGCCGACGTTAATTGTCTATGCTCTGTAGGATGACTTTGCTGACGAGGGCTATATGGACGACCCAATCGACAACAAGCCGCCGACCTTTTGGCAGATGCTGCACAGCGTCATGGCGGCGGCCTTTGGTGTACAAAGCGGCAAGAACCGCGCCCGGGATTTCACCCATGGCAAACCCAGTCATTTTGTCTTGCTGGGAATTGTGTTCACCGCGGTGTTTGCGCTGACGTTATTTGGCATCGTCAAACTGGTGCTGTACCTGGCCGGGGTTTAACGCAACAGCAGCTGCAAGCCGAACAGGCAACGGTAAGTCGCCGCTGGCGTCGGCCCCGGCACCCGGTAATCAGGCCGTTCAACGGCCTTGCTACTGGTGGCTGACCCAGAACACAGCAGTGCCGACCACCAGGATGATCAGAAATAAAATGGCCCAGGCATCCACGGTACTGTCAGGTTTACGGGCTTTGGTGGAATTGCTCATCGTATCGCCTCTTGTCGGTTTTATAGGTGACGGCACTAAGACTTGACCACAGTAAAGACCAGAGTTGCCCCTATGACAAATGTGGGTATGGCGATAACGGTTCTCATTAGTCAGTTTGGTTAT
>Ga0308166_1001949_pt1 | contig 20203 bp, 23 predicted proteins | sample PhyCR2_2_FD_202137 | JGI IMG/M metagenome (GOLD analysis project Ga0308166, IMG submission 202137) | Phyllosphere microbial communities from UC Gill Tract Community Farm, Albany, California, United States - DLSLCC.R2 | ecosystem: Host-associated > Plants > Phyllosphere > Unclassified | place... | reverse complement strand
GCGGCAGGGTTGCCGGTGGGCCTGATGCTCATCGCCCGCGACTACCATGAGGCGACCCTCTACCAGGCCGCGCATCACTTCGAACAGCACATCGACTGGGAAAGCCTGAGCTCATGAACGGCGACGATTACAAGGTAGGCCTGCTGTTCTCCCGCGCCAGCCTTACGGCGGCGTCGGAAACCGCACAGGCCAACGCCACCCACCTGGCCATCGCCGAGGTCAACGACAGCGGCGGGATCAACGGCCGCCGCGTGACCGCAATCGATGGTGACCCCGGCGCCGATCCGAACGATTACCGCGACAGCGCACTGCGCCTGTGCGACCACCATCAGGTGCAGGTGCTGTTCGGCACGCACATGTCGAGCACGCGCAAGGTCGTGCTGCCGGTGGTCGAAAGCCGTCGGCGCTTGCTGTTCTATCCAACGCTTTACGAAGGGTTCGAATACTCGCCGTACTGCTTCTACACCGGCTCAGCCCCCAACCAGAACTCGCTGCAACTGGCCCGCTACGTCCTGCAGACCTATGGCGGACGCGTGCTGTTCGTGGGCGGTTCGTATGTCTATCCCTACGAATCGAACCGCATCATGCGAGAGCTGTTCGAGCAGGCGGGCGGCGAGATCGTCGACGAGATCTACCTGCCGTTCCACGCCACGGCAGAGGATTTCGACCGGGTCATGCAGCGGGTGCGCGAGACCGCACCCGACGCCATCTATTCGACCATCGTCGGCAGCGACATTCCCTCGTTGCACCGGGCCTACCGCCAGGCGGGTTTCGATCCTGCACGCCTGCCCATCGTCAGCCTGGCCACCAACGAGGTCGACGTGCAGGCCATGACCGACGAAGAGGCCGAAGGCCACATTTCGGCTGCACCTTGGTTCTCGACGTTGCAGACGCCCGCCAGCCAGGCGTTCGTCAGCCGCTATCGCGCGCGCTTCGGCGAAGGCGCCGCCATCACTGCCGGCGCCGAGGCCGCCTATTTTCAGGTGCACCTGTTCGCCCAAGCCGCGCGCCGCGCCGCCGACGATTCGGTGCAGGCCCTGCGCGAGGCCCTGGCCGGCGCTCGTTTCGATGCGCCTCAGGGCACGGTGCAGATCGACCCGCAGACCCAGCACACCTGGCTGTGGCCGCGCATTGCCCGGCTCGACGACCGACGCCAGTTCCAGCTGGTCCTGGAGAGCGCCGAAGCGGTGCCGCCAAGCCCCTACATGGTCGACTACCAGATGGACGCACAGCCATGAGCTGCCGGAGGCCGAGATGACCAGTGCGCCGTCCCTGCTGCGCGAACTCAAGGGCCTGCGCGTGCTGGTGATTCACCCCCAGGACGGTGAGGCCCGCATCGTCCTCGACCAGTTGCAGCGCATCGGCTGCATCGTCGAACAGCGCTGGCCGGTGCCCACGACGTTGCCCGAAGGGGTCGACGTGGTGCTGCTGGCCGTGGAACTCAGCCAGCGCAGCCATACGCAGACACTGGTGGAAAGCCTGAGCGAACAGGCGCCGCCGATCATCGCCGTGGTCGGCTACGAGAACCCGTCGATGCTGCAACTGGTGCTGGAAACGCAACCGGCGGCGGTCATCGAACGGCCCTTGCGGCCGTTCGGTCTGTTGACCCAATTGCTGATGGCGCGCGCCGCCTGGCGGGCGCGCATCGACATGCTCGCCGAGCTGCGCAAGCTGCAAAGCCGGCAGCCGGCAGTGTCGAAGATCTCCATGGCCAAGGCGCTGTTGATGGCCCGCCATCGCCTCGGCGAAAACGATGCCCACCGGCGCCTGCAACGCGAAGCCATGACGCGCCGGACCAGCATGGAAGCCATCGCCCAGCAGATCATCGATGCCGATCCACCGGCCGAACCCGAACAGCCGCCGCCCCGGCCAGGTGCGGAAAACAGCTCCCCCCCATGACAAGAATACGAGGTTAACCCCATGCAAGGATTCACCTTCAGCAGCACTGCCCACCTCATCTGCGCCACCGGCAGCGCCGCCGGCCTGGCCGAACAATGCGCCAACCGCGGCGCCCGGCGTGTATTGCTGGTCACCGACGCCGGTATCCTCAAGCACGGCCTGCTCGACAGCGTGCTGCCGGGCTTCGCCAGCGCCGGCATCGAATGCGCGGTGTACAGCGATGTGCTCGCCGACCCGGCGGAAGCGTTGGTGCAGGCCGCCACCGAACAGGCCCGGCGCATGAACGCCGACCTGATCGTCGGCTTCGGCGGCGGCAGCTCCATGGACACCGCCAAGCTGGTCGCCTACCTGGCGCACCCCGCACAGCAACAGGGCCTGAGCGACATCTACGGCGTGAACCAGGCCACCGGCCCGCGCCTGCCGTTGATTCAGGTGCCGACCACCGCAGGCACAGGATCGGAAGTCACGCCCATCTCCATCGTCACCACCGCCACCGGCAAATCCGGCGTGGTGGCGAACCAGTTGTTGCCGGACCTGGCGATTCTCGACGCCCAACTGACCATCGGCCTGCCCGGCCCGGTCACAGCGGCCACCGGCATCGACGCCATGGTGCATGCCATCGAGGCCTACACCAGCAAACACCGCAAGAATCCCCTCTCCGACCTGCTGGCGCGCGAAGCCTTGCGCCTGTTGGCGGCCAACCTCGAGCGCGCGGTCAACACGCCGCACGACCTGGAAGCCCGCCAGGCCATGTTGCTGGGCGCCTGCCTGGCTGGGCAGGCGTTCGCCAACGCGCCGGTCGCCGCCGTGCACGCACTGGCCTATCCACTGGGCGTCAGCTTCCACCTGCCCCACGGCCTGTCCAATGCGCTGGTTCTGCAACAAGTGCTGCGCTTCAACCTCTCCGCTGCCCAGAACCTGTACGCCGAACTTGCCCCCGTGGTGCTGGGCGAGCGCCTGCGATCGGGCGACGCGGCCCAGCAATTCATCGACGAATTGCTCAGGCTGCATGAAGCCACCGGACTACCGCTGCGCCTCAGCGAAGCCGGCGTGACCCGCGAAAGCCTGCCGGAACTGGCCCGCAGCGCGATGCTCCAGCAACGGCTGCTGGTCAATAACCCGCGCGATGTCAGCGAAGCCGATGCACTGGCGATCTACACCGCAGCGTTCTAGATCCTCGGCAAACAGCGCGCCGTGGCAGGGCGCGCTGTCCATCGCATCAAATACATCGATGTTAACTATCGTTAAACAACGCTTCACATTCCCCTTGCCAGACGCTTAGATGCGCGACTTATAGACATCGTCCCGCTTTGGAGCTTCACGTGTACGCCCGCCCCGATTTGAAATACCCGCTCCTGTTCGCCCTGGCCAAATGTTCGGTTGCCGTTTTGTGTTTTGCCATGGTGTGGCTGGACATTGCCGTGTTTCACACAGAAATTCTGGAAATGTCATTCACCGAGATCACCCAGGAACTGATGCTCGCACTGTGCGCCCTGCTGTTCTGGACCGCACCGGGAACCGGCCGCAAAGGCGGCTTCGAATTTCTCGCTGCAGGCTTCTTCGCCTGCCTGCTGACCCGCGAGCTGGACGGCCTGTTCGACCCCATCAGCCACAGCGCCTGGCTGTGGCCTTTTCTGGCCATCGCTGCGGTGGCCATCGGTAACGCGGTAAGCGCCAAGCACAGACAGCAAACTGTCCAGGCGTTGGGCGCGTTCATGCGTACCCCGACGTTCGCCGCGTTGGCGACGGGCTTTGCGGTACTGATCTTTTCCAGGATCTTCGGCATGGGCTCGTTCTGGCATCAGGTCATGGGCGACAGCTACCAGCGCCTGGCCAAAACCACCGCCGAGGAAGGCGTGGAACTGCTCGCCTATGGCATCTGGCTCTGCGCCAGCTTCGAGTACTGGGTCAAATGCCGGCTTGCTGAAAGCTGGAGTCCTCAAACCGCAACTTCTTGATGTGGAGCCCGCCGATGACTATTCCATCGCCCGTACTGTTCGTCTCCCATGGCTCTCCCATGTTCGCGGTCCAGCCTGGCCCTGCAGGCAAACACCTGGCCGAGCTGGGGCGTGAGCTGACGCGGCCTCAGGCCATCGTCATCGTGTCCCCGCACTGGATGACCCGTGGCGAGATCGGCGTGACCGCAAGCGCAGCTCCCGCCACTATCCATGACTTCGGCGGCTTCCCCGACGCGCTGTACAAGATTCAATACCCGGCGTCCGGCGCACCGGTTCTGGCAGCGCAGATCGTCGACATGCTCAAGACCACTGGCTGGAGCGCCCGCCTGGATGCCGAGCGGGGCCTGGACCATGGCGCCTGGGTACCCCTGCTCTACCTGGCGCCAGCCGCGGACATCCCGGTGATCCAGGTTTCCATGCCGGCGTCGCTCGACACCCGCGAGGCGTGGAAGCTGGGCCAGGCGCTCAAGCCACTGCGCGACATGAACGTGTTGATCGTGGCCTCGGGCAGCCTGACGCACAACCTCTACGAGTTCCGCGGCGCCACGCCCCACGGCGCTCAATACGTCAAGGATTTCGCCGCCTGGACGGCCAAGACCCTGGCCTCGGGCAATCTGGAGTCGCTGCTAGACTACCGGCAATACGCACCCTCGGCCGAGCGCGCGCACCCGACGGACGAGCACTTCCTGCCCCTGTTCATCGCCGTCGGCGCGGCGGGTGAGCAGTATGAAACGCGGGTGATCGAAGGTGGCGTGGAGTATGGAGTGTTGGCGATGGACAGTTATTTGTTTACGTAGGGAGGCGAGCACCAGATGCACGCGCGACCAACAGAGTGACCAACACTACTGAAATGGACGTCTTTGTTACCACTCCTCAGGGCGCTCTGCATGCTGGTGCAAAATTCGATACACCAGAATGGCATTGCCTTTCAGGGTGTAGATCGCACGGTAGGGATACCTCGCGAAGATCAGCTCCCTGCAATCGGGAATGCCCGACGCCTTGCCCAGTTGGGGAAACGCTTCCAACTGGCTCAGACTATCCAACATCTGAAAAATGGTTTCTTCTGCTTTTTCGGGTCCTCTGAGCGCTTCATGGTGCTCATAAATCCCGTCGAGATCACTTGCCGCCTTGCTGGTTAATGCGACTTTCGGCACGCGCCACCCACTTAGCCTTCACGGCATCCAAATCGACCAAGTTGCCTGCCTCTGCATCAGCAATGCCTTCTGCTACAGCACGAAAATGCCACGACTCGGATTCCACATAGCGGGCCAAAGCACGTTTCAAATGGTATTGGCGATCTCTATCGGTGGCTTCGGCGAGCTGATCGAGCTGATCGATCAGCTCTGCTTCCACACGAAAAGAAAGAACGGGCGAACCCATGGCAGTACTCCTGACATAACTGTCTACGCTGTATACATCCGCGCATAGCGTAAACACTACCCTCGCTCCCCTTGTTAAGCAACCCTCCGGGTCTGAGCAGAAGACCGGTCGCACCTACAAAAGGCCAAGTGGCTGTGAGTGTGTACTGGTGAATTCAACATTGTCTGTACGGTATCGCTGGTCGGGTCGTGAGGTACTTTCACTTCTACAACATCCCAGAGACCATACGGACATGCTCATCGACCTGCTGCCTGCCTTCGCCCTTTTCGCTCTGGTGTCCTCCATCACCCCAGGCCCGAACAACACCATGCTACTGGCCTCGGGGGTGAACTCCGGTTTCCTGCGCACCATTCCCCACGCCCTGGGCATCAGCCTGGGGTTCATGCTGCTGGTGCTGGCGGTCGGACTGGGCCTGGGTGAAATCTTCACCGCCGTGCCCTGGACCTACACCGCCCTGCGCTGGATCGGCGCGGCCTACCTGCTTTATCTTGCATGGTGCATCGCCACCTCAGGCAGCGTGAGCGAAGCAGGAAACCAGGACAGCACGCCCATGACGTTCCTCGGCGCCGCCGCTTTCCAATGGGTCAATCCCAAGGCCTGGGTAATGGCGGTCGGCGCCATCACCACCTATGTGCCGGCGCAGGGCTACGTCTATAACGTGGTGGTCATCGCCGCGGTGTTCGCACTGGTTAACCTGCCCAGCGTGTGCGTCTGGGCCGGCTTCGGCAGCGTCTTGCGCAACGTGCTGCGAGTACCGCGCTGGTTGCGGCTGTTCAACTGGAGCATGGCGGCTTTGCTGGTGCTGTCGTTGTATCCGTTGCTGCAAAGCCCGGCGCCGGTGTGAGATGCATATTCGACTGACTGAAACAGCGGATTGGATGCTGTTGAAACAGACACGGCTTGCTGCCCTTTTGGACACGCCGACGGCGTTTGGCGTGAGCTACCAGACTGCGGCTCAGTACACTGACGAGCCATCATTTCAAGACTCGTGCGAAATTTGTGCTGCTGATAAGTCCTCGCGATGCCAGGCCTCGGAGCTGCTCAATCAGTTCCCCTCGCTCGGATCTGGACGTGACCGGATCGACAATTTGATATTGCTCTTCGCACCACAGGTTGATCTTTTCTGCCCAAAACACTTGTTCAGCGGGCTCTCTAGTCAACCGTGCGAGCAGGTATGCTACTTGTTGCCATTTCGGACGCAGTCGCATGAGGGCATGTCGGCGTTTATCAGATAGTGCATGCCAATCCCTGTCTAGTTTGGCGTCCAGCCCGGTATGCAGCGAAGCCCACGATTGTTTGTTCAACTGGGCGACAGCTGCAAGAAATACGGTATCCGATGGATCTTCGAGTGCCACAAGCAGCTCAACCAATAGTCCCTCGCCCAGCTGACCCATAGCGGCTCGTCGAACGCTGGGATAATTGGACCGTGCAGCTGCTATCAACCAACGTTGTTCGAGTTCGACATCAAGCTCTGCTGCCAGGGCCAGGATACCTAGCCAACCGCGCTTTGCTTTGGGGAAGCCTTCCGTCAGTCGTCCTGCCAATATGGCCCGTGCATCGATCCCATGCTTCGGTGCGGCCCAGCACGCCAGACTGCGGATGGACTGCGAGTCATCCAGCAAGGCCGTACACAACAACGGTTGTGGATTTTCCAGCAACCGCAGTAGGGTACGCATTACGCAGACTCGTACCTTCGCCCCTGGACGTGGAAGGGCTTCTTGTAGCAGTTGCAGTGCCTGGGCATCTGGCAACGCCTGGCAAGCAGCGACGCCTGCCACGCGTACAGTCAATTCTCGATGGGCCAGCGCGTCTCGCAGAAGCGTCTGTTTATCGATATTTTTTTCCAGCAACAGTTTAAACAGGTAGCGTGCCGCGCTGCCTTGTCGCGTCAGGAAGTTCGCGTAGACATCAGAGTGAACCTCGGGCGACTGAAGGATGTTGCGCACTGCCGTCAGCGTAGGGCCGTGGTCTGCACGGTGACGCGAAGCCAGCGCCATGAGGGGGTCGAGCTCGATCAACAAGGCCTGAACATGGGAGGGCGATAGATAATGATCTAGATTCTCCCTTGCCAGATCGCGAATTTGCGGCACCCAATCGTTCAACCGCTCGATCAGTGCTGCTAATGCCTCGGGAGAAGGCTGGTCACGTAGCGCCCTGATGGCGACTTCGCGAATGAAGCCGTTGCAGTGTGTAGTCAGCGCTATCCAGTCTCCACTCTCCTCTGCATTGCCGAGTAGACGCGCAGCTTCGTCACGACGCTGATCCGCCCATTGCGTGACGGGCGCCTGATGATTTCGCAGTCGAGCTAACCATTTCCTTATTGCTACCACGCTTCAGTCCTTTCGCAACATTTTCATCTGAGCCGAAATATACAGTAGATCGTGGTCACGGATAGCGGGGGCGGCAGTTGTAGCATTCTGAGTGACCGCTTCTGGCCGATAGCGGCCCGCGGAAGACCGCATCCGGCCAGAAGCGGACAAATTACCAAGAGCTCGAAAGCCCGCTTGGAGACGACCCGAAATACTCCAACCGCGTCACCCTTCATCCACTCTACCAAACCGGCGACGTGGTTTTCCTAACAAACGCCGCTAGGCATGGCCTGAATGCGATATGAAGAGATGGCTACAAGTACAGCAAGGCCGAGGTGCTGCTGATGGATTTGCGGAAGCGCGGAGAGTTCACGATGGATCTGTTCACGCCTTCGCAGCCGGCAAGATCGGATGGGCTCATGGCTGTGCTAGATCAAGTGAACAGGAAGTACGGGAAGCATGCGTTGCACTCAGGGCGCATCCCGTTTGAGCCGGAATGGGAAATGCGCCGCGGGATGATGAGTCGGAGTATCAAAACTGGGTTTGCTGATCTTCCTCGATATCGGTAGAGAAAAAACGCAGCACACCAATGAAGTCAGTAAAATTGTGCCTATTCAAGTGGTGCCCTTTAATTACGGACAAGTGCTCATGCACTGAACGCATAAGCATTGAGCAGTATTCGTCTCTTTTCACTTCGTCCATCATCAGCTTCATAAACGGAGTCAGTTCTCCACTCATAACCTCATACCTATTTCCCCAGTAGATTCCGGAAATAAGTGACGACTTGACTGAAAGATACACGACGGCCATTGATATCTTCTCAACCGGAATATCCCCCTTCATGTTAACTAGACAATAAATCACATACTCAGTTAGAAACGATGATGTTAATTCATTTCGCACAACTGGATGGGGGTGCTTTTTGTTCACAAAATCGAGATTAGGCTCATACCCCATATAGAACCTGTTGAACATGCAGTATTGAGCACAATACAAAAGATAAATAGATGAAAAATGAAACATTTTTTTCCGAAGTAAGTACCGTATTGTCAGTTCGCTACCTTCAACGTCAGCGAGCACCTCTCTGGCTTGGAACCTCACACACTCATCACCCGCACACTCAGTCTCAGATATCTCGTAAGACTCTTCTTCTAACTTCTCCACAGTAACCTTGTCATTCCTGAATAGGTAGTGACGCTGTGCAAGATGGCTAAGTTCGTGAAAAAACACCCACACCAGCATCACCTCAAACATCAAAAATCGGCAAGCGATTGACTTGTCCGTCATGCGCGCATCTTGGTCTTTTCCTTCAAATGCAGACTTATAAATCTTATAAAGTGGAGTAAGTAGTTTATCAGGAATATCAGGAACGCCACCTTCAAAATATGAGGGTGCGCCACCAAACTTCTCTTTAAAACTTTCATCATGGCCAGGAATGGCAGAAATCCTATCTGCCAGAATTGGAAAGACCAAAGAGTCACGATAGATTTCGCGCACCATCCCCATGTAAATTATTATACGCGGGTTATATGGATCAGCGGGATCAACTGATGCCCTTGCATTTACAGCCTCAGAAAGAACAAGCTCACACTCAAGCTTTCCACCAAGGCGTGAATAGATCTCGTCATTCGACCACTTAACTAAGTCATCAATAATGGACTGAGCCATATCTTTTAAGGAAAAGATATCCATAAACTGGTTCTCAGAATTATCCCGAGCCAGCTTTTCCTTTACATATCTATCTTCCATACTCACCTTCTAATCTAATCTAATCTAATCTAATCTAATCTAATCTGAGTCACCCCTAGTTCCGTAGACGCCCGACGGCCGCTTATGGCCGACTTCTGCCGGTGGCGAACGGCAGCTATGGGTCGAAAGCTGCCTTCCTTAAAAGGCAGCGAAGGCCATCCACTGGCTGGTCAAATCAATTTGTATTGATCATTCAAGGATTAACTCAGAAGTAAAGATATTTCCAATTTTTAAGGTCGCGCTCTTCTCGTCATCATGAATGACGTTTGTTCCCATCATGTCAATCCAGTTGTTATTGGATGGCTCAACCAGCGTCTCGATGGTCGGTTGCTCTCGGAGTGAATCGAGTGCATCTATATTGATACCTTGTCTTACGGTGACTTTTGTAATTGCAGTCTCGTGATCATATATCGGCCTCGGTAACTGGAAAGTTACCTCGCGACCACGATAGCGGCCACCGAAAAGTTGATGTCTGGAGGTGCTCTCACGTAATTCTTCTCTTGCGCGGCGGTCTCTATTTGCAAGGAAATCGACGCGTTCCCTATCTGCTTTTTTCCTCGAAGGAGGCATGGCTTGCGGTTTGCCGAACGGTGCAGCTACCGCCTCTGCCGCAGTTTCAAAGCCTGTTGACCGAAGCAGTTTAGCCATAACGCCACGGGTTGCAGCGTCCTTGGCATAACTCAGTTCGCTCTCGGAAATTGTCACAGGATCTTCGGGTTCCGGATCAATGATGCCCAAGTGACTGGGATTCCCACCCTCAATGCCGATGCTTAGGCCTGAGACCAATCGTTGGCCCGTGTGTCCGGGCGGAAACAGGATCGAAAGTTTTTGGGATATGCCCGAAGCCAGTTGGCGATCCCTGAAAGCCTCGCCAGATTGAGTTCCTTTGCACTCCAAAATGTGCCATTTACCATCGTGGCCTCGAGCCACGAAATCAGGCGTCTTGTTTGGTCCACGCTTCGCAGTACGATGTTGGTGCACGCCATGAGTCGCGCCATACCGCTGCAAAAAATAACGCCCATCGACGATCTCAACCAAAGGTAAATTTTTCATGAGCCAGACTATCGGCACCCCCATTCCGAAGTCATCACTCAGAATAGTTTTCTGGTGCGCATCAAGATCTGCATAGCTTCTCGTCAAACGCAGGTCCGCATCAAGAGGAGTGATCGCTGCCAAATACCTAACCCAAGCCCAGAACTCTGCAAGCGAAACGCCTGTGACAGAAGTTGGTGTTGTCAAGTAGCCAATCATTAATAACATCGAATTGATGTTCAGATTGAAACTGTCGGTGCCTGCCGTGAAGGCACCCGGAAAGCTTGGGATCTTGCCGACACCAGGCCAACTGGATTTATCGACATGAACGCTGATCGTACGGTGCATCGCAGATGATCATCCTTGAAAAATAGGCACCAATATTAGCCGTGGCCGACGAGAACTGTCGAGCAGCACTCGCATGCTCCCAATCGAAGAATACAACGCTACCGGGCAGTCGGACCTAAAATCATGTTCCCACGCTCCCGGCAGGAGATCACGAATCATTTAGAGCTGAGCATCCATCGAATGTCCGCAATCGGCCAAGAGCCGTCATTGACGCCACGGCCTTGGTCCATGAGATCGCGCCTGCTGCTTCTCATCCAGCCTTCTTCTGGTCAAGCAATGCATCCTTCCAACCAAATACGCCTAGTCCATTGCAGCACTACACCGCTCCCCCAAACGCTCAACCAGCCTGATCAGATAGCCATCAGGATCTTGCACGATGAACTCTCGCTGCCCAATCTCGCCCTGGTCCACCCGATACCAAGTGTCCGCACACTCGCGGTAAAGCGTGTATCCGGCTCGGCGAAGCTTGTGAATGATCGGCGCGACAGCGGCGACATCGATCTGCAGATTGATCCCCCTTCCAAAAGGCTTGCTTAACGGCGCAGTGAGCCATTGGCCGGCGTCCGGGTCTGCCTGTTCGAGCATCATTTGAGCGCCGTCCAGATCGAGGTAGGCAAATCCATCCTCTGGGCGTTGATAAGCTATTTCGAAACCCAGGCAATGCACCCAGAACGCCAAGCTGGTATCCAGGTCAGTGACCATCAATTCAGGGACCAATTTGTTGCGTTCGAACACGATGAATTCCTTTTCAGCAGGGCGTGAGCCTGGGTAGCTCATCAGGGTATCAGGCCTCGTGCTTGTGCTGCGAAGGTGAACTGCCGACAGCGCCGGCTCTCGCTCGGGAACCGGTCGATGCACCCTGCGGCCTAACCCTACCGACACCCACCGGCCCACACTGGATACACTCATGAAATACAGCATCCTGGCTTCGCTACTGGTTTTGAGCCTGAACGCATCGGCCGCCCAGCAGAGTTCCGACCTGCCCAGCTGCAACATCAAAGCCCAACGCGAACTAGCGGGTGAAACAGGCGGAAAAATCACCGACCCCCGACAAGCCCACATCTCGGTACGCGCCAACATTCTGAGCGCGGACATCGGCACCACGCGAAAAGCCCGCAAGATTACCCAAGCTGAGGCCGACCAGATGATCGAACGCGTTGCAGCCATCCGTCGTCAAACCGACCAATTTGTACAGCAGCAGGGTTTCTTGAGCGCCGCAGAAAACGCCAGTTTCGATCGAGAGTTCGACAGCATCGCCCTAAAGCTTTGCAAATCGGAAAATCCGATCAAATGAAGTTGGTCTCCCTCTCAGGATGAGAGACGTCCAACTCACAACCCAGCAAATCAATCATTCACCCCACACCACCCAAGGGCGATTTCCTTCAATACGGGCCCAGCAATGATCTTTACCGTCATTGCTCCGTTACCCGTATTGAAGGTGCCTGATGAGTATCGTCGTTTCCATGGCCGTTTTTGCGCTGGCCTCCTCCATAAGCCCCGGCCCGGTCAACCTTGTCTCCCTGAGCTGTGGCGCACGCCACGGCGTGCGGGCCGCCCTGCCCCATGTCACGGGAGCGACCCTGGGGTTCATCCTGCTGCTGTTGCTCATGGGCCTGGGACTGCACGAAGTGCTGAACCGCTGGCCATGGCTGACCCAGGTCATTCGCATCGCTGGTGTGATCTTTTTGCTTTACCTGGCCTACAGGCTGGCAACCAGTGATGGCCGAGTGGACTCCGTGCAGGCGCAGGCGCGCCCTTCTGCCTTCACGGGCGCGCTGATGCAATGGCTCAATCCGAAGGCCTGGCTCGCGTGCCTTGCGGGCATGGGCGCGTTCGTCGCCGATGGCGATGTGCAGATGGTGTGGGTCTTCGCGCTGATCTATCTGGTGGTCTGCTGGCTATCACTGGCCAGCTGGGCCTGGGCCGGTGCTTCGTTGCGAGAGTATTTGACCAGCAGCACCAGAATGCGCGGCTTCAATCGGGTCATGGCCGCGCTGCTCGGGGGTTGCGCCGTGTACCTGCTGCTTGAGTAGGCACGCCGCGATATTGTCCGGGCGTGGTCGCCAGGGCGCGCTTGAACAACCGCTGCAAGTGCGCCTGATCCGCGAAGCCCACGCGCGCGGCGACCTGGGCAATGCCCTCCCCCTGGCGCAAATGGTCGCGGGCAAGTTGGAGGCGACAGTCGATCAGGTAACCATGAGGCGTGAGCCCATGGCACGCCTTGAAGGCACGGATCAGGTAAGAAGGCGACAGCTGTACGGCTGACGCGATGTCCTCCAGACGCAACTCACTCGCGCAATGTTCGCGGATGAATGCCGCTGCCTGGGCCATTTTTTGCGGCTCAGTTCTGGCTTCATCACTGGCGGGCTGCAGCCGTGCTACCAGTCCCTGGAAAAAAACCAATGCTGCATCCTGCATGGTGTCTGGCAGGCAGTCGTCGGCTGTGAGCGTGTGGTACAGATCGTCCAAATCTTCGAACAGCCTGACGTCGGCGCTATGGGTCTGCGCAAAAGGCACGAAGCCTTTATGCATGCCAGAGCTTTGGTGCTGTTGCAGCGTCGCAAGCCACTGGGCATCCACGTAGAACATGCGGTATGCCCAGGGCTGTTCATGGACGGGATTGCAGGCATGCACTGCACCGGGGTTCATGAGTACTACACTTCCGGCGCCGATCAAACGGCTACTGTCGCCATTGAGGTAAGTACTTTGGCCCTGCGTGATAGCGCCAATCGAGAACGTCGAATGTGAATGGCGCGCGTGGCTGAAACGGCGACCGTCTTCGACGTTGCGGATTTCCAGATGCGGAACCGCGGGATGCCGCCAGTAGTGAGACATGGATCCTCCAGTCACGCGATGTGAATGTATCCGATTGCTCTGGGTGGACCATCGACGAGCCGGCCGTTCTGGAACTCGGACAAGGCATGAGCATCGAACTCTGTGTTTACGCAGATAACTTCACACATCCAGAACAAGGTCGACTTCATGAAACTGAAAACTTTTTACTATGGCGCTGCGTTTCTGTGCGCCGCGACGTTGGCCGGTTGCTCCACCAACACCGTCGTCACGTTGCAGGATGGCACACAGTACATCACCAAGGATGTACCTGACACCAAAACGAAAGATGGCTTCTATGAATTCGAAGACGTTTCGGGCAAGCAGGTAAGAATCAAGGCGGATGAAGTCGCTACCGTGAAGGAAGAGGATTGATCCGGCCGTAACGCCTGGCGCCGGCGACACACAGGATCACCGCAACGGTGACGCCGAACATGCCGAGGCTGACCCGTTCGTGCAGGAGTGCGGCGGCCAGCGCCAGGCCAAAGAACGGTTGCAGTAACTGAAGCTGCCCGACCGCTGCGATGCCGCCCTGCACCAGGCCGCGATACCAGAACACGAAGCCGATCAGCATGCTGAACAGCGACACGTAAGCCAGGCTCAACCAGGCCGGGGTGCTGATGCGCGAAAACGACACGGGCGCCAACCACGCGGTCAAAGGCATCACGACCGGCAGCGACAACACCAGCGCCCAGCAGATCACCTGCCAACCACCCAATGCTTTGGAAATCTTTGCCCCTTCGGCATAGCCGAGGCCGCAGGCCAGAATGGCCAGGAGCATGAGAATGTCGCCGGTCGGCGAGGCGGTCAGTCCCTGGCTGACGGCGAATCCGACGACCAGCAGACTGCCCAGCACCGAGAAAAACCAGAACGCCGGCCGAGGACGTTCGCCACCGCGCAGGACACCGAACGCGGCGGTGGCCAGCGGCAGCAGGCCGACGAACACGATGGAATGGGCCGACGTCACGTATTGCAAAGCCAGGGCCGTCAGCAGCGGAAAACCGATCACCACGCCCATCGCCACGATGATCAACGACGGTATCTGCCGACGAGCCGGTCGCCTTTGCTTGAACAGCAAGAGCAGGCACAGCGCGAGCACGCCAGCAATGGCTGCCCGTGCCACAGTCAGAAAGACCGGGTCGAATTCCAGCACCGCGATACGCGTAGCAGGCAGCGAACCGCTGAAGATCACGACACCGATAAGGCCATTGATCACACCGCTCGCGGGTTTCTCTGCTGCCGGGTTCTGGTTAGAGGTGCGTTCCATTGTGCGTCCACTCTGCGCTGGGTTGCGTACAGCGCATCCTATGGCCGACTATCACGACAATCAAAGAATTGTCATGGATACATTTCGACATGGCTAGCTCCCGGTACAAGTCGTTGGTGGACACCTTTGCAGCCGATATCCGCGCTGGGCGTTTGCCGCCGGGTACGCGTTTGCCGACCCACCGCCAACTCGCGGCCACCCATGGCTTGGCCCTGGTCACTGCCAGCCGGGTCTACGCGGAATTGGAGGTCATGGGACTGGTCAGCGGGGAAACCGGGCGCGGGACGTTCGTGCGCGAAACGTCGTTGCCGCCCGGACAAGGCATCGATCAGCCGGACGTTGCGGCGGGTGTGATCGACCTCAACTTCAACTATCCGGCCATGCCGGGGCAAGCCGACCTGTTGCGCGGCGCCCTGCGCCAACTGGCGCTGTCCGGCGACCTGGAGGCTCATTTGCGTTATCAGCCACATGCGGGCCGCTTGCATGAACGGGCTTCCATCGCCCGTCATCTGCTCCAACGTGGCGTCACGGTCGATGCCGAGCAGATTCTGATTGTCAGTGGCGCCCAACACGGTCTAGCGGTGAGCCTGATGGCGTTGCTGCAACCGGGGGACGTGATTGCGGCCGATGCGCTGACCTATCCGGGGTTCAAGCTGCTGGCCAAAACATTGCACCTTGAAGTGGTGCCCATTCCTGTCACGGCCCAAGGACCGGATCTGGATGCCCTCGCCTCGCTCTGCCGCCGTCGTCCGGTGCGCGCCGTGTACACCATGCCCACGTTGCATAACCCATTGGGTTGGGTGTTGCCGACCGATCAACGCGAGCGCCTGGTGGCGATCGCCCGTGCGCATGATCTGATAATCATCGAAGATGCGGCCTACGCGTTTCTGGCGCAGGATCCGCCGCCGCCGATCATCGAGTTGGCGCCTGAAAGAACCCTTTATGTGTCGGGGTTTTCCAAGAACATCGCCACTGGATTGCGCGTCGGCTACGTCGCAGCGCCGATGAACCGATTGGACGCCTTGAAGCGCACGGTCAAGGCCACGACCTGGAACACACCCGGCGTCATGACGGCCATCACCTGCGCCTGGCTCGACGATGGCACGGTCGCCGCACTGGAAACGCAAAAACGCGCAGATGCCCGAGCCAGGCAAGCGTTGGCCGACGCGCTGCTGTCAGGGTTGCCCGTGATACGTCACCCCGCTTCGTACTTTCTGTGGCTGCCGCTGGCGGAGGACGCAAGAGCGGATCAGGTCACGCTGGAATTGATGCGCGAGCACGTGTCGGTTTCGACGGCCGAGCCGTTCTGCACCTCGGCTCATGTCCCTCATGCCATACGGCTGGCGCTCGGCTCGGTGAGCATGGAGACCCTGCGTGAAGCGCTGACCACCGTAAAGCGGGTGGTCGGAGCCTATGTCTGATCTCGGTTCACTCAGGTACGAAAACGAGACACGAGGTCGTTCAACTCGACCGCCAGACGCGACAACTCATGACTCGCCGCATTGGTCTGCAGGGCGCCGGCCGCAGACTGCGCGGACAGGTCACGAATGGCGACCAGGTTGCTGTCCACTTCACGGGCGACCTGAGCCTGCTCTTCCGCGGCACTGGCGATGACCAGATTGCGTTCGTTGATCTGGCCGATGGCGGCAAAGATGTCTTCCAGTACCGCGCCAGAGGCTTGTGTGATTTCCAGAGTCCCTTGCGCACGCAGGGTGCTATCGCGCATCGAGTCGACAGCTTGCTCGGCGGTGGTCTGCACGCTGCCGATCATCTGCTCGATCTCGCGGGTGGACTCCTGAGTGCGATAGGCCAGCGTTCGCACCTCATCGGCGACCACGGCAAAACCCCGCCCCGCCTCACCGGCACGGGCGGCCTCGATGGCGGCATTGAGGGCCAGCAGGTTGGTCTGCTCCGACACCGCACGGATAACGTCCAGTACCTTGCCGATGTTGCGCACTTCGCCGGCCAGGTGCTGGATACGCTCTGCGCTGCCCTGGATTTCAGTTGTCATCAACTGAGTACCCGCGATGTTTTCGCGAACCTGTTGACGGCTTTTCTCCGACAGCGTGTTTGAGGCTGTCGCCGCTTGCGAAGTGGACACGGCATTGCGCGCGACTTCTTCGACGGCGCTGGTCATCTGGTTGACTGCAGTGGCGGCCTGTTCAAGTTGCATGTCCTGTTGCTGCAGGCCACGGTTGCTTTCTTCGGTCACTGCGTTGAGCTCTTCGGCCGCCGAGGCCAGTTGGGTCGCGGAACCGGAAATCAGGATCAAGGTGTTGCGCTGGCTGGCTTGCATACGCTGAAGCTCGACGAACAAGTCACCGATCTCGTTGCGGCCCGGGGCCAAGACCTCCTGAGTCAGGTCGCCGTTGGCGATGCGTTTGAAATGCTCACCGGCTTCACGAAGCGGGCGCAGTACACGGCCGGAGATGAACATCCAGCAAATCACCGCCAGCGCCAGCGTGATACAGGCCAGTGCCAGGGATAGCCGCTTGGCGGTTGCCAGGCGATCACTGGCGTCCTGGTTGATCTCAGCGGCACGGGCATCCAGGGCGCCGACCAGATTCACCCGGATTTCCTGAAGCTTGGTCATGCCCTTGCCAGCGCTGATGTTGACCACAAAATACTGGTCCGCGGAGCGTGCACGGGTGGCGGCGCGCTGGCCGACGATGGCGGTGCCGTACTCGGCGAACGCGGCCTTCAAGTCGTCGGCGAGCGCTTGAAGTTTCGGGTCGCGAATATCGGCCGTCGAGGTATTGAGTTTGGCAATGGCATCGTTCCAGATGCCTTCACTGCGCACCAGCCGGGCTTCCGCATCCTCGAATCGACCGCCCACGGTTTCGATGAAGGCCGATGACACATTGGCACTGGTACGGATGGCCAACAGCAGCGAATTGTTGATACCGTCAATCTGTTGTGAAGTATGTCTGAGCTCGTCGACCTGGTCGTAGCTGCGCACCGCCGATGACCAACTGTTGACGATCGAGAACATCAGCGCGATGACGAATAATACCAACACGCCGATCATGCCTGTGCGGACTTTCAAGTGGGCGAACATGGAGAAGCTCCCGGAATAGATTGTTGTAATACGCTATCCACGCCAGGCGTTGAAACTTGAGCGGCTTGCGGAGAAGCTGGGCGATCAGCGCACAGTTTGGTCCAAGCTAGCCTGTATTTTTTGAGTTCGCTCTCGGCACAGGTTCATTCGCCTCAGTGCCGTCACTACACGTCGAAGAGAAAGAGCAAATGAAGCTGATCGCCGCGCAAATTCGCCCCGTACCGGGCGACTGTGAAGCAAACATCGCCAAACATATGGCTGCCATCCGGCAGGCCGCAAATCTGGGCGCCAATCTCGTGCTCTTTCCCGAGCTTTCCCTCACCGGTTACGAGCCAAGGCTGGCTGATGCCTTGGCGATGGATGCGAGCGACAGCCGTCTTGATGAGTTCCAGCGACTGAGCGATCAATATGGGATGCTCATCGCCGTGGGTGCGCCCACCCAGGGACGCGAGGGTATCGAAATCAGCATGATCAGTTTCCAGCCTGGACAGCCGCGTACCTGCTACTCAAAACAGATTCTGCATGCCGACGAATTACCGTTCTTCGCCGCCGGCAGCCGCAAGCTTGTGCTGAATCACGCAGATGTCATCTTGGCCCCCGCCATTTGCTACGAATCACTTCAGCCAAGCCACGCCGAAGAAGCTGCACAGTCGGGTGCTCAGGTGTATCTGGCAAGCGTAGCGAAGTCTGAACGCGGGACTGCCTTGGCAGGAGCTCATTATCCGATGATCGCTAAAAAGCATTCCATGACCGTGGTGATGGCGAACTGCGTAGGGGCCGCCGACGACTATGTCGCGGCGGGTTGCTCGGCCATTTGGAACAACCAGGGTGAAATCCTGTGCAGTGCAGATGCCGTTCAAGAAGCATTGGTCGCTTATGACACGCAGACTGGGGAGACAGGAGTTTTCAACTTGCTGTGAAACCGGTCCGTACGCGTTGCGACCTCAGAATCACTGACTGTTTTTCCTGAGTGCCGTACTCACGCGTAGATAGCGAGACGGCTCACCATCTGAGGATGTGTCCGGCAGGCGCCTCCCGACGAAGATCTACCCTGACCAACTCGTCATTGATGAATAGCATGTACTGGTAGGCACCACCGTTCGGGCCGTAGACAACCACATCGGTTTTCTGCGAGCCCTTGCGTGGCACACCGTTGTTGCGTATCACCGGACCGTCGCTGGCTCGGGCAACGGGACTGCCACATAACTGTAAAACGTCAGCAAGCTTGTCTCCGGGATTGACCAGCTTTGTTCCGCAACGGCTGGCTGCGTTCGCTCCGGTCATTAGCATGCACGCGAACAGCAACGCCATCGATGACTTGATAAACATCGTGTATCTCCCGAGCATTGATAGTCGATTACATGGCCTTGTGCACCTGGAGCCTACCTTCAGGCACATCGAGAAATGTCAGTGGGCAGAGGTTGGGGTGGAACAACGGTAGGTTCGCCGCGACCCGTGAGATACGCTCGTTTACATCTGCGAAAGGCTGCAGATAGGGTAAATGCATCATTACGAAAATTTCTTGAGCTGTTGCGTGTAGCATAATTTTTGGCGCGATTCAGCATGGATGTGGCGCGATTTGTGGCGCGATTCCCGGAATCGCGCCATCTGTTACGCATTCGCAAGCCCAACTGCGCCTTCACACCTTCGATACTGCGCATCGTAGCGCTTTGACCATCCGGGTCAGACTCCTTATCAATAACGAACACCAAACCAGTCATCCCCATAGCCAGGCATCTTTGGTGCGAGCGCTGTGCGCGATAGCAGCTCTCAGCAAAGCATCGAGGAGCGATAGACCACTTCAGATGATTATGTTACGGTATAACATACATTAACGAAGTGAGATCCCGACCATGAAACCTGGCATCCACCCGGACTATCGGACAGTCCTGTTCCACGACACAGCCGCCGACGTTTATTTCCTGATCGGCTCGACCGTGGAAACGACTCGAACCGAGACGCATACGGATGGCAAAGCGTACCCGTATGTCGCCCTTGACGTTTCGAGCGCTTCACATCCCATCTACACCGGGCAAGTCCGAAAAACACAGGCAGAAGGACGGATTGCCGGCTTCAACAAGCGCTTTGCCGGTTTCACTTCCACCAAGTAAACCCAAGCGGTGGCGTGGTGAAGTCAGTGCGTGCTACTGACTTCACGCTTGGCAACGTAACCGCGGTCGCAACAACCCGCGCCGGTCCTGCGATTGGAACCTATTGCCGGTCGGCTTGGGGTTCTGAAATCGAGCATATTGCTGTGCTGCGCGTTGCAGTGGAGCGCGACATGTTTGCAATGCGACCCTCTGGCTGAACGCCTCACCGTTGGAGATCAGTATCGATCCAGATCAGGTATCGCACGCGGCAGTCAAATGCG
>Ga0308166_1001948_pt1 | contig 20205 bp, 20 predicted proteins | sample PhyCR2_2_FD_202137 | JGI IMG/M metagenome (GOLD analysis project Ga0308166, IMG submission 202137) | Phyllosphere microbial communities from UC Gill Tract Community Farm, Albany, California, United States - DLSLCC.R2 | ecosystem: Host-associated > Plants > Phyllosphere > Unclassified | place... | reverse complement strand
ATCGGCAGGCAGTGTTCGACGAACACGATCTCGTTGTTCACGCCCATCATCTTCACCTCTTGCGGATTGAGCAGTGCGCGTGCGGTCTTCGATCTGGTCACACTGCCTGGACGCACACTCATGGCGGGACGCGAGTCCGATGTGCTGTCCGCTGTGAACGTGCCGAGTTCGCGCGAGATGTCGGTGGCGTAGTCGCTATCGTTCGGCGCATACACTACGCGCGCCCCGCAGCAGGCGATGATGTTCTTGGTGTGGTCCGGGCCATAAACCGCCCGCAGCTGTGGAACGGAATGGGCAATCAGCAGCGGACGGATACCATAGCCGCCCATCAGCTGGATGCTCTTCTCGATGATGGGCATGCGTCCGAGCGCGGCCAGCTCGTCCATGATCGGCAGCAGCTCGTGCCGGATGGTCGGATCGTCTTCCGGCATCTTGTCCATGTTCGCGTCCAGCATCTGCGTGAAGAAGAGATTCATCAGCAGGGACAGACGGTCCAGGTCTCCCGGGTTGACGCCGAGGTAGATCGAGAGACGCTTGCGGCGTAGGTCGTAGAAATTAAAGGAATCGGCGCTGGTGGCGGCATCCACGAGCGGGTCGGTCCACAATTGCAGTTTTGCGGTGAACGTCTTCCGTACCGACGACTGCGTTTGCGGGCTCAATGCAATGAAGTCGTACAGCATCCGCTTGCAGGTCGGCGACAGCGGGTTATCCGACTTGTCGCGTTCGCGGATGATCCTCTTCCAGTGATCGCTCACGGAATCGTCCGCGCCATGCATGATCTGGCGCACCATCTCCCCCAGCGTGCGCGGCAGCGATAGCGTTTCGATCACGTACAGGCCGATACCGAGGAACAGATCGCGGCACGACGCCGGCCAGAACGGATCGCCCGAGGCAGGGTCGGGGGACAGCTGGTTCGCCAGTTTCTGCAACGCGCTTACGCGCAACGGCGGATCGTCGGGGACGTAGTATTTCGAGATCGGATTCCACTGGGCCGTCACACCGTTGCGCGACAACGGATCGAACAGGTGGACTTCCGAAAACAGGCCGCGAAAACCTGCGGTGATCCGGTAGCACTCCTTACGCACGTCGTTGACGACGATACTCCCGAGCCAGGAAAGCGCGTTCGGCTGTACGAGGCCCGCGCCTTTGCCCGACCGCGGCGGTGCGATGACAATCGCCGCCAGCTGCCGGCCGAGCACCAGGTAGCGCTGTCCCCATCTGCCAAGGATGATGCCGGTCTCCCCGAACAGACCCGCACGGGCGACCTCGCGCTTGGTGGCAAAGCGTGCATCGCCGTGCAGCGAGCGGCTCACTGGCCGGAACAGCGCGATCGCGGCAGCGGCGGCCGGGCTGGCGCCAGCGATGAGACAGCCGATCAGCCAGCGGCGCGTGTACGGGTCGGTACCATACTGCTGCCAGTAACGCAGTACCATCATCGGTGTCGCGGCCGTCGGCGGGAGCAACGGGTTCGCGAGCTTCACCAGGAACAGGTAGCTTGCAAGGTAGAGAGTGGTCAGCACCGCGCCGATCACCAAGGCGCAAAAGGCCAGCGCCTTGAGGCGGGGACTGTCGATAGGAGTAATGAGCATCGTGGCCCCCTACCCCAGCTGGTGCGCGGCGAACGCGGGATCGTAATAGACCTCGGCAGCTACCCGGCGGCCTCCCGGGAGACGTTCCATCTGGACGACAACGTCGACCAGCGCATACAGGTTCGCGTAGATATCGTCGAGATCGAGCCCTGCCCCTTCGGCGCTGCCTTTGATCATGAGGCCAAGGCGGCGGAACGCCAGCTTGGCCCGTGTTGCGTGGACCGTCGTGATCGTTCCCGGATGTCCGGAGTTGAGGACGTTCTGGATGAAAAAGAACGTCTCGTCACCCCGCAGTTCGGCCAGCAGCACTCTGTCCGGGCGCATGCGCAGCGTGGCCTCGAGCAGGTCCCGCGGCTTCAACTTCGATACGCCGTTGGCTCCCTTCGGATAAAACAGGTTGACCTGGTTGATGTGGGGCAAGCGCATTTCTGCCACGTCCTCGACGGTGATGATGCGTTCGTCCTTCGGAATCATCGCCGCCAGCGCATTACCGAGGGTAGTCTTTCCGGAGCCAGTAGCACCTGACGAGACGATGTTCTTCCGGCCTTCGACTGACGCCCGAAAAAACGCATCCCATTGGCGTCTTCGAAACAGATCGAGCATTTCTCGCTCCATATCCGGGAGCGACTCTTCGATACGCGCCCGCTCGTCTGGCATGAGCCGCAGGGACTGTTCGCACCGTGTATTCTCGAACGCACCGCCGTCGACGATCTCTTTCATCGACAGCGACTTGCCGATCGGACGCCGCGTCGTAAACGAGACCTTGCCGGCTTCGATTGCCGGTGGAATGACGACCTGTACACGCAGGCCTCCAGGCAACTGCGCACCGAGCAGTGGCCAGTCTTCCACGAGGTCCTGGTTAGCGCGATTCCGCAGCAGCATTGCGAGCCCGTCGCACCACTGGTGGGAAATGGCCGCGTTCCTGACGATCTCCCAGCCGTCCGAACGCTCCAGTAGGACCTCGCCGGGCCGGTTGATGACGATTTCGGTAACGCTCTCGTCGTCCAGATGAACCGAAATCGGACGCAGATGCAGGGCCAGCGTGGACACGTCGTCCACGGCGATCGCGATATCGTTCATGGCTGCTTCCTTTCCAGCGCGTACACGTCGCGGAAGTCGATGTCGCCGGCGAGGTAGATCAATACCTCGCTGGCTTGCCGGGCAGTGATGGTCGGCCGGATGTCCACCGTGCTTTTCAATACCTCGGACATGACCTCTTGCGGACCAGTCATCGCGGGAAAAGCAATCGTGGTATTGCCGTTTCCGCGTTGCGCCGTAGCGACCAGGTAAGGGCCGACGTCGGTGATCAGGCTCAGGGCGATGGCGGCACCGAAGCGATCCCAGAAATGGTTGTCGACCGTTCCCGGAATCCCGGGGCGTCCCAGCGAGTCCGCTGCATCAGCACCGAGCGGCACCATCACGTGCTGAGGCGTTTCGCACCGCTGCCAGATGATCCCGACCCGTCGTTGTCCATGCGTGACACCCCCGCCCTGCTGGCCGACGCAATACGTGCCTCGGTCCATGAGCGACACGTTGTTGTCGGCGCCTGTCGCATCAACGGCAGTCACGCAGGACACAGTCCCGGTCAGCGTCGTGTCGATTGCTGGAAGGACCGTACACGGAATGACTTTACCGCGCGTCATCATGAGCGTCGGATCGGGCAGCATGTAGGCGCGTGTCGCAGCAAATCCGCCGGGTTGCACGGAGCCAGCCACGGCCGCGCGCGATACGGAACCGGCCACGCCCTCTTGCGAGGGTCTCCGCCCTTCGCCTGGGCCGGTCGGCTCCTCCGCACCAACGGCGTCCAGCTTGAAGCGCACTTCGCGCTTTAGGCGACGCTCAAGCACCAGTTCAGCGCGACTCGGCGCGGACGTGCGGACGGCGGACGCCCTTGTCTGCGCCGGGCTGGCAAAGGATGCCGGATTAGCCGATGCCTGAAGCGGGGGAAGTTTGTCGGCCGCGCTGGCAACGACTGGCGTTTCCGCAGGTGCGGGTTCCGGCATCGAGAGGGGCGGCAACGTAGTGGTAGCCAGCGTACGCGTCACGTCCTTCGCCGGCGCCTTCGTTTCCTGGTAATGCCTGTACATTCCCGCGTAATACTTGTAGAGCAGGATGCCTGCGAGCAGACAGGCACCGAGGATCACCGCCCAATTGGTCAACCTGTTTTGCAGGGAGATCCCTCTGTTGACCGAACCGAGAACGCGCTCGCCTTCGATACTGCTCTCGTCCTCGGCATCCACTTCATCATGCCGACGTTTGAACAAGTTCATTTGGCAGCTCCTTTCAGGACGCGATCGACGAGGGGTGACGCCGTGCTGGTAGTCGGACGCCGCCCGTCTGGATCGAAACCTTCGTTGAACACGCAGGCAACCTGACGCCCGATGCGAAGCACAAGCTTGCGGTGCACGCCAGGTATCTGCATGACGTCGTCCTGCATGACCGGGCTTTCCATCTGCTCAAGCGCGTCCTCGCCACTACGAGCCGAATACACCGCAGGGATGCTCGCGTTGGCGCGAAACCGCAGGAACGTGGTCCTGCCATCGTCCCATGCCTCCACGGGAGCCAGATCGCTCGATCCCTGAACGGAATAGCGACGATTGCTGACCGGTGCAGGCACCTCCAGCAGTGCGCGCACCTGCTCGGAAGCGCTGACACGGACACTGGCGCTACGCTCGGACTCGGGATAGCGGAAGTAGACCGTCATGAAGCCGACTTCGCCCTTGCCCTTCCTTGCCTGTTTCAGGTCAAATGTGTAGGTCCGCTTCGTCGTCACCACATGCAGGTTCGCATCGGGTAGCGGGCCGGCGGGCTTGATGAACAGGCCGTCGCGGGAAAACTTGGTCGCGACGCCCCATGCGTCGACATCCCCGCCCGTCATGTCGACGATCTTCTCTTCCGGCTCGAGGACGATGTGGGTTTCCAGTCCGTCGCGGGTGTAGATCGTCACCACGTCATAGGGGTCGTAGGTGGCGAAACGGATGCGCACATCCTTTTTGGCTGCTTCGGGAATCTGCGCACCCTGTGCGACCATCGCCGCCGCGAGCATGAGCAGTCCGGACACGAGTCTCTTGTTCATGGCGACACCTGCTGGACGTTGGTCGGCGACACGAGCGCCATGGGTGACGCCGTCTGCCGCGGAGCAGCATGTGCCGGCGTGCGATCGGCAGCTGCCCGTCCGGCAGAGCCGAGATCGCGGTCGGCAGTGTAATCGGTGATCTCCATGCCGAGGTCGTTGATGCGCCGGTCGCGTTCGTTTGTGGGTACGTTCACCCAGTGAAAGGACATATTGGCGACCCACTCGGTCGGCGTTTCCTCCACGTCGTTCACGATCTCGGTTCGCGTGAAGCTGGCACGCGCTCCGATCGCAGTCCCGAGGCCATTGCGGAGCACCGTAATCGCACCGACCTTGATGCGCACTTTCCGTTCCTTCTTGTACTTGTTCGGCGGCGAATCAGGATTCGATTTGTCCCACCTCTGGGCCCATTGTGTCTGCATCTGTGGGCTCATGAATGCGGCGGAGGTGTAGTAATGGATATCGGCCTGCTCGTAGCTGTAGCCTTCCCGGGCCAGAACGAACGTGTTGACGTTCCGGCGTATGGTCGCCTCCTCAGGAGCCATCTGGAACTCGGCCAGCGATATCAGGGGTTGCACGATACCGTTCGCCCTGTCCACCACGAGTATTTCCGGCGGTGGCGACGGACGCATCGACGTCGCGACCGCACCGCCAGCCACCACCATGGAAGCGACGGCCACGACGCCGAAGGCACCAGCCACGCGCCATGCGTTCCGGCGCGAGGTCTCGCCCGCCAGGGCCCGGCGGTCGGCTTCGTCCGCAGCCAGATCGAGCATCTTCTGGATGTCGGCATGGGCGTCGATCAGCGCACGGGTAGCGGCTAGCTCTTCGACCAGTTGATCTGCGTTGGATCGGTTTTTCATTGCATGCTCCTTTATACGGATGCGCTGCAGCTGGGGTAATCGGCCTGTGCACTGGCCGGGACGTTGATCGGGCGACGATCGCTTCCGTCACACCCCAGCAATGGGGCACTCGCGCACCCGCCGAGTACACTGGCAGTCGCCAGCAGGATCAAAAGTTTGCGCATTTGTTCCTCACGGTTTGTAGGTCAGCAATTTCGTTTTTGTCTTGGACGGACGAATGGAATTGCGGCTTCGGTTCCGATAAAGACTCCAGGCTCCACGAGCTACCTTCTTGCCGGTCCACGCCACCGGACGGGTGCCTTGAAGTCCGATCTGTTTTCCCAGTTCCATTCCTTTAAGGCTCAGCAACTTCCCCGCGAATCGGCCCATCCCGAACGAAGACAGGGACACCCCTCCCGCCAGTCCGGCAGCGATACTGAGCACCGAGGCGAGTGCGAGAAGGCAGACCAGTCCCATGGCCAGAAACGGAAAGACCTCCGCGACTTCGGCGCTCGACGTCATCGCAGCGGGGCCGCTGGCCGCACTCGCGAACAGTTTCATAACGAGCAGATTGACCATGACGACCAGCACTGGCACGAGAAAGTAGTTCGCCAACTGGCGCAGCCAGGAATTGAAGAACCCCGCCGTGGCCTCGAACAGTAATCCGATGAAAAACACGGGGCCTATTGCAACCACTGCCGTGAGCACGACTTTCGACAGCGCCATCAGGAAGAACGCATAAGCGGTGACGACGATGGTCATGATGATGACCGCCGCGGCAATGAGGTACATCCCGAAGTCGCCATCGAGCACTCCGGCTTTGGCCCAGAATCGCGCCGTCAGCAACAATCCGTCGTTGAGCATCGCATCCAGACCGCTGATGACGCCGTCACCGCCGGGGCTCCGCGCCAGGCCTGCTACAAATTCATCGGGGCCACGTAAGAACGTGTTGGTAATGAGCGTGTTGTAGTTCGCGACGTTGAACCCGATGCCGAGAATCGCGGCCAGCTTCAAGACCCGGTTGATGAATTCATTGACAGGCTCCCGGATCAAGCCGCGTAGGCTGGCGAATCCCCACAGCGCAACGTAAAGGGCGAGCATCGCCGTCAAGAACGGGCCGACGACGCGGGCGACTGCAACAACGTTCTCGCCGACGTAGCCTTCGCACACGGCATTGATGTAATTCATGCCGTCGCGATAAAGGGTTGGCGCGGCCATCATCGATTCTCCTAGTGGGTCAGGTCGAGATGGAGCTTGTCGGCAGTCCCCATCGATGCGATGTGGTCGGCTCGCCGGACGTTGACGCAGTTCGGCGTCAACCCCATCCGGCCGGGATCATTCCGGCAGAGCGCACTCACCTTGTCGCGCCATGCCGGCTGGGCCAGGAACTCGTCCACGGTGAGCACGCGGTCACCCAGCTCCGGGACCACGCTGGCGGACTCGCGTCCGCATCCGCACATGAAGACCGCGATCGATACGACGGCCAGAGTCGCTTTCATGAATGCCTCCTTCGATTGTTGATGGGGTCCGCCGCTCATGGCAGCGGCGTCTCGATGCGCGGGATCGACGTCCCGACCGCGCCGGCACGCATCTGGCTGATCATCAGGTGCTGCGCGCGCTCCTGGGCGGCGGCACCGTTCGCCGCAGCCTCCAGCTGGTTCTGGTCCTTGACCAGTTCCGCGTGCTCGATGGCGATCCGGTTGGCGAGGTCGTATGCCGCTTTGGGATCCTCGGTTCGCGCCAGGGTGTCGGTGAGGATTTGCAGTCGCGCCTGGCGCGCCGCCGCATCGTTGAAAGCGGTTTGCGCCATCGCCTGGTTGGCGGCGGATATGTCCTGCGCCTGCGCCAGGAAGCGCCGCAGCTCGGGAGCCAGCCGTGCCGCCTGGTCGGGCCGGAGCACCGCCTGCGCCTGCCGGATCTGTTGAGCGAGCGAGGAGAGGTCGCTCATCGAGCGCGCCCAATCTGCCGGAAGCGCTGGCGTGGCGGCAGGCAGGAGCCGCGACATGCCGCGGTCGCCGGTCATGGACTTGATCTGGTAATTGATGCTGTCGATCTGCATGGTCATCTGCCTGTACTGGTCGGTCCATGCCTTGACCTGTAATACCGCCTGCGAAAGCACTGCGGGATCGATGACAGCCAACTGGGCGTGTGTCTGTGTGGACGCGCAGGCAAGCACGGCCGCGCCGGCGAGGATACGGAGCTTCATGCGGATTTCCTTTCGATGTCGAAGTGAGGTGCCCAAGCATCCGGGTCTTCCCCGTACTGGGCGATAAGGCGATCCATGAGTTCGAGGTTGGCGGTGCGCGCGGAAAGTACTGCCAGGTCGTCGTCCATCCCGGCAAGCGGCAGCCGGGCCACGACCGAATGGCGCCCCTGCTTTAGCAAAAACAATCCGGAGCCTTCAGGCAGGTCCGTCTTGATGAGGTTGAACTCTCTGTCCGACAAGCCGAGCCCTTCCCTGTGTTCGGCGTAGTCAGCACCCGGATTGGGGAACAGGATCATCGTTGCGACCTGCTCAATCAGAGTGCGCGCCATCGGATGCCGCAGCGCGTCGCTTGGAGATTGCGAATCCAATATGACCAGGCCATTCTTCTTGCGCAGGGTCTTGAGGAGGTCCTTGATGAAAGCAGCGAAGTGCTTGTCGCCCATCGACTTCCAGAACTCCGAAAAGAATACCGCCAGCCGCCTGCCATCGATCAGTTGTCCCGTTAGATGGAATAGGTGTAGCGCGATGGGCGCCCGGAGCTCCGCATCGTCGAGGAATGCGGTGGTGTCGAACACGGTGGTGCGTGATGTCCCGAGCTCGTTGGCAATCGTGGCAGCCGGATTATCGAAGACCCACGCCAGCGGTCCATCCGCCCTCCCGTCTACGCGGGCATAGCACCACCGCGCAAGACGCTCGTACAGTTCGCCTTTCGGAAGAAAATCGAGCACCCGACCAAGCCGGCGCGCGGCGCGCTCCATGTCCAGTACCTGAGCGATCGCCTTGTCCACGTCCTTTTCGTCCTGGACTGTCAGCGGCTTCGTGTCGACTTCAAGCCCGCTTTCGGTGACGACAGGGCGACTCATCAGCTTTCGCACGAGAAGCTGCAAATGCCGTATGTTCGAAGGTACCGCAGGGTCGAGCGCAAACGGCGCCAGGCCGGTCGGCTCGTTCAACCTGAGCGGATGCACATTCGCGCCAAGACGCCGGGCGGCGATTTCGGTATCGCGGTCCTTGGAGAACAGCACCGACGTGACATCGAACTTCTGCATCATCGAGAGCAGGAAGCAAACGGTCGCCGTCTTTCCCGAACCGTTCGGTCCGAACAGGAGCGTATGTCCCACGTCCTTCTTCCCGCCTCCGTTCGCCGCCTGCGGATCCGATGCGTGCAGGCTGAGATAATGCGGTGTGCCGGCAGCCGTCATCAGCATTGCGATTGCATCGCCCCAGTGGTTGCCTTTACGGCGTCCAACAGGAAAGTTATGCAGCGGATAGAAACCGCAGAGGTTGCGGCTGTTGATAGGCGACAGACGTGGACGCATTGCGAAGTTGGCCGGCAGTTGCGCCCAGAACGCCGCCTCAAGCGCCAGGTCTTCGCGCGCTGGCTTGATACCTGCATCCACAAGGACACGGCGCACATCGGCGATCTCACGAGCCAGCATATCCAGCGTGTCTGCCTTGACGAAGATGTTGTAGTGATGGCTGCCCATGACTGTCCTGCGGGATGCCAGGTCGTCAGCGATATCCGGGATCTCGTCGACTTGCGATCGCGCCGCGTCGCGCGCGTTCTCCATGCGGTTCGTCTTCATCCGCATATTGCGAAGCGCCGCGTCCTGCGCCTGGAACTCGAACGACTGCGTCACCACGAGTTCGACTGGCTGTGTCAGCAATTCGTCAAGGAAGACTGGCGTAGTCTCGGGTGGATAAGATTGAATCCCGAGCATGGCGCCGAAACGGCTCACGTCCGCATCGTGTATCTCGACAGTCTCGTTCCCGAAGACAGGACGCGCTCCACCTATCTGGTACATGAGGGGGACTGGCGCATACGGTACCGGCTCCCATTTGCCCGTCAGGAGGAAATTGAAAAACTCGGCAGGCTCCGAAAACAGCGCGCCGCGCCACTCATAGACCGACAGCCTCTCGGGCTCGTAAAAGCCGAGCGACGCGGTAAGGTCGGTAACGATCTGCTCCAGCTCCGCAACCTGCTCCGTGCGCACCCGCGTGATTTCTTCCGGCGTGCGCGAGGAGAAAAGTGCCGAAAACAATCCTTGGGCTTTGCTACGGAACGGCCGTAACACGACAGTCATGTACAGCTCGTTGAGCATCAGGTCTTCGCTGGCGATCTGGGCCTTGTAGCGCTCGTTGAGATCGTGCGCATAGCCTGGTCGGAATGAGCCGTCGGGGTACTGGTTCTCCCGCCGGCGCACGATGTGCTGCCAGATCGAGATGCGTGCGTCTGCAAGGCTCATCACGACGCGGTTGAGGCGCGCGTGCCGGTTGTTGATCGCGTCGTCGTCGGCACACTCGAACGGAGCGCCTGCCAGACGCAGCACGCAAAGGCATTCGCCCGCGCCGGTGTCGATGATGGACGGAGTGAGATGGCCTTGATACGGCACATATCGTGCGACTGGAGTTTCGCGCCGCATCGCGACCGTGCGTGATGCCGAGATATTCATGCTGGAACCTCCGATTTCGAACGGCGTTTGACGCGCCACCGCTTGACCGAACCGAAGCGCTCGCGAAAAGTCAGCGGACTGTATGACGACCCGTGCCAATACCGTCGTGTCCCGATGAGCGTCCCGAGCGTCGTCCGGGCCCATAGCAGCAACAGTGCGAAGGACCGCGGATCGTTCAGCGTGATCAGATAGCAGATGCCATGAACCGGGACACACATCAGCAACCACAACAGGTTTTCGGTCAGGGACAATGCCTCGACCGACACAAGGATGTTGATCACGCAGGCTTCGTAGGGAACGCCGAGGATTGTCGACGGCCGGGTGAGCGCCACCGCGAGCGGGTCGACATCGATACCCTCCTCGCGGTCCATGTCATGCTCCCAGCCAGCCGCGGAACAGCGACACGACCTGATCGCGGCCGAAGAACAGGGCGGTTCCAAGGACACCGCCTGCGAACCACCCCCAGTTCACCCGGCCGGTGAGACACAGGATGCCGACGATCGCGACCGCAAGCGGCACAATGGGGGTCAGCAGCTGTACGAACCAGTTGGTCGCCTGCGTTCCGGCCCCCGTGAACTGCGCCATTGCAGGTGCAGCTTGCAGCGCTAGCAGGCCTACGCACAGGGCGAGGGTAAGTGCACGTTGAGTCTTGTTATTCATGGCTTTCACTCCTTTGGCTGGTTGATGAAGCGTTGAAATCGGTGGCCCGGTTGTACGGGTCCCAGAATTGGGGGACGCGGGTGGCGTTCGCGGTACGTGCGGCTGGACGAATCGCTTTTACGACGGCACGTGGAGGCAATTCGTCACTACCTTGTGCTGCACTGCGCTCGAGCTCCCGCTCCAGCGCCTTGATGTTTTCTTCGTGCCGGTGGATCGCGTCTGCCACTTCTTTCGAGCTCGTTGTATTCGACTTGGGCTTAATCTTCGCGAGCGCTTCCCGTTCGGTCGCAAGTTCGGTTTGCAGGATCAACCGGCGACCCGTGTCGCGGGCCTTTTGATCCGCCTTGGCGATAACCGGGTACAAAGGCTGAGCTTGCACAGACGACAACGCCGCCGACAACAACAAGATAGAAACAAGACGATGTGTCATGGGTATCCTCAATGGGTTATGCGCTCTACATTAGCCCTGCCCCCTCGCCGCCGGTTTAACCCAACGCAGAGTTTCGCGTTGACTTAACGCGTACCTTTTGGCTAACGGAGCAGTGAGCGCCGCGTGATCGGGGAGGATCAAATGACAGTGCGAAAGCGATTGACGCTAGAGGAGTTCGATTTCATCCGGCCACACCTGGAGCGTCAGAAGGAACAAAACATCGAGCACATCCGCCGCATCCTGGTGGACGGTATGAAGCAGCGGGATGTCGCGACGGAATTACAAATCACAGAGCAAGGTGTCAGCGCGATGGTGGCGCGTGCATGGCGCACACATGTGGAGTTCGGAAGCCGGCCGGAAGGCTGGAGAGCGGTCAACGTAGCGCTGCCGGACAACGTTGCGGACGTCGTCGAAGAAATGGCAGACATCGCGAGAAGGCGGATGCTGAAATGAAGAAGTTCATGCCAGCGAACCAGAAAGGCGGCACCGGCAAGACCACGACCGGCTACAACTTCACGCACCATGTAGCTGACAGAGGTTTTCGCTCGGCCCTTGTCGATGCAGACGAACAGGGGAATGCTACAAAGGCGATGGCACCGTATGCGATCACGGAATTTAACGCCGCCGATCTCTTCTCCGACAAGCCACTGTCTTTGCCAAAGGAGTTCCCGCGGCCGGTTCTGATTCCGACCGACAGGGTTCGTCTGCGCGACGTCGAACAATCCGAACTCGACGATGCGCAGCTGCTGGAAAACCTGTGTGCGCGGCTGGCCGAGCTGGCCCCGCACTTGGACTACATGACGTTCGATACGCCGGGATCGAACAGCCGAATCGCCAACGCGTTCCTTGCCGTCAGTGACTTTGTAGTCGTTCCGTGCAAAATCGATCCGTTCAGCGTTGACGTATCTGCTGAAGTGATCAGGCGGATCAAATTCATCCAGCGGCACTTCAATCCCAATCTGGTTAACTTCGGCATCCTCGCTAATGAATTCGATGCGCGCCAGCCGGCGCAGGTGCAGGACTTCAAGGAACTGCTGGCATCTCATCACGAGTACATGTTTCCGAAGCCAATCATGGACCGACAGGCGTACCGCGAAGCTGCGGGCGCACAAGTGCCGGTATGGCGCCTGAAGGACGGGGGCGCTGGGGACAATCGTGGGCGTATCAAGAGCGCAGCTCGCGACGCGGGTCGAGAAATGCGCGCCATCTTCGACATGTTGTTGGAACGAATGGAACGTACAGGAGTGTAGACATGAACACTCGCCTGAACCTCACCGGCCTGGCTGATCTGGCGCACGAAGGTAAGCCCAAGGAGATCCCGTTGGGCGACATCATCCCGGATCCGGCAAACCCTCGGAACGCGGATGACGAGAATGAGCCAGCTGCTATCGAAGCCCAGAAGGAACTCGACGCAGACGTAGCGGAACGCGGGGTGAAGACACCGATATCGGTCCGTCCTCATCCGAACATCTCTGGCAAGTACATCATCAACTATGGGCGGCGTCGCTATCGGTCCGCGTGCAATAACGCGTTCGCCACGATTCCTGCGTTTGTGGATGAGAAGTTCGACAGCTACGACCAGTTCAACGAGAACGAACTGCGAACTGGGCTAAGCACACGTGCACGCGCCCACTTCATCAAGAGCAGGCTCGATGCTGGGGACACAAGGGGCGAGATCGCGCAGCGGATGCGGAAGAAGAACCAGAACTTCATCACGGAACATATGGCGCTCCTCGACGCCCCAGCTTGCGTGAACACGGCCTACACCGATGGCGTCAAGTCCGCACGGACGCTGTATGACCTGCGCCAGGCGTGGGAAGAGTTCCCGGTGGAGATTGAAGCATGGTGCCAGCACAACACACAGATCACTCGTGATGGCATCAAGGAGGCGGTGGAGAGCTTCCGGTATGGGAGAGCTGTCACTTCTAACGGCGATGTGTGCGCAGGTTCGGAATCTTCAGGCTCTGGATTTCGTCATGACGAAAAGTTGCCTCCGGTCGAAGCGGACGCGTCTGCTGTGGCGCCACAATTTCGTCATGACGAAAAGTTGCCTTTGCTCGAAGCAGATGCGCCAGCGGCAACGCCACAATTTCGTCATGACGAAAAAATTTTGCGTAGCGGTCGACGATCAGGCACGGCTGCGGCTGTGCCGCAGGTCCGGCCTTCTGACGAGATCATCGTTCAGTACAAGGGCAAATCCGCGACGGTCGTTCCAGACGCCACCGTGTCGATTGTCATCGATGGAACAGACGTTCCATTGAACGTCCCTCTTTCCGAGCTGGTGTTTAAGCGATGACGTCATGCGGTTATCCGCGCGGGATATGGGCTACCAAAGTTGTAAGGAGCAGCACATGAGGCGCGTATCGAAGAAGGTTGCTGTTGTGGCTGGGAAGGCAGTACTCGGAACGATCAAGTACAGCCTCTACGTAACCTTGTTACTGGTGGGGCGTGTGCTTGTGCCCTTAACCAGCCTGGCCGTAGCCGGCGGAATCCTCCTGTTCCTTTTTTGTCTGCTGTTTCTGCGTGACCGTACGGCGCTGTTGATCTGCGGGGCTTGCCTGGCTGTTGGCGGGATCGTCATCCAGCTGATTTACCACACCGCTTTGCGGCTTGTGGCGCCGAAAGGCGTCGTGATTGTGAGCGAGCTGTGAGATGTACGCCCGCAGTCCCGAAGGGACGAGGACCCAAATCCTTGAGCTCGAAGAGCTTAAGGATTTAAGACGACAGTCTATCCTGCCCCCCAAGGTCTTCCAAAGTCAAAACCGCAAGCAAGACAGACCGTTGAATTAGAACCGATACCGTACTGAACCTCAGTCGGTTTGCAAATGCAGTTTGTTGGAGGCTACCAATGGCAACTATCGGAGCAGCTGTCAGTGCAGCGACGAAGGCAGAATTTGATTTCCTTGCGCGCGCCCGCGGAGCCACTCCCTCGCGCTTGGCAGCGTCCATCATCGAGGATTTCCTGAAGTACCAACGAGGGAACCTCCCGTCACTCCTGCCGACGCTGACACCGGCGGTGCAGCCAACGACATTGGTCCCTTCAGCGGCCGACGAGGCCAGAAGCAAGCAGGTCTTTGTTCGGCTAGAACCGTATTACCATGCGGAGCTAGTCCGACTCTCTACCGAACGGGCCTGGTTCCCCGGCACCTATCTGGCCAACCTCTTCCACGCCCACGTCGACCAGCGCCCGGTACTGTGCGATGAAGAAATCAACGCAGTACGCCAAGTCGCACGCCAACTGGCCGATATGGGCCGCAATATCAATCAGATATCCAGGAAGCTAAACACCTCGCTGGAACATGCTCACTTGGTTTCGTCCGTCGACTTCGAGTTGGTCAAAATGCTGATCGAGCTCGAAACCAACGCTGTGAAAGCCCTGATGAAAACAAACGTTCGCGGATGGGGGGTAAGCGATGCCGAAGCATGAAGTTATAGACCTGGACCGTCCCGGGCGCCGTTCCGGGATCCGGCGCCTAAAGCTCCGCCCGTCAGTCGATGATCGCCCTAATGGTAAGGACGTCGGACGCGGCTGGCGTAACGGCCGCGACTGGTCCGCGATCAAGGATCATCTGCACCGCACCGTCCAGCGTGCGCCCGAGGTCGTCATTAACGTCAAAGGAAGCCGTCGCACCAAGGATGACGACCATACTGCTATCGAAGGTGTGCTGCGCTACATGATGTATATCTCGCGCAATGGCCGTCTTGCGACCGTCAATGAGAAGGACGACAGGATCGAAGGCCGTGATTCAATCCGAGACACGCATGCGTCGTGGAACTTGGACATGCAACGTATGCGCAGTGGGAATGGTGCTGGCCTACACCCCTCGTTCAACATCATCTTTTCAATGCCGGCCAAAACCGATCCGACAAAGATGCTGGGTGCCGTTCAAGCCTTCGCACGTGATCGCTTCCAAGGGCATCAATACCTGATGGCCCTGCACACGCATGAAACCGATCCGGCCGACGATGCGCCCGAGCACCCGCACGTTCACTTGATCCTGCGAGCCGAGGACGAGAACGGTCAGCGCATCTATATCCGTAAGGGAGACCTGCGTATGTGGCGTGATGCCTTCGCGGTCGAGCTACGAGCCCGCGGCATCGAAGCAAATGCCAGTTCACGCGCCGAACGAGGTCAGTCGCTCAAGATGCGACGCGGGGCCGAGTGGCACATCGACAAGCGGAACCAAGAGAAAATCTTTAAAGGCGAAGCTTTAGAACCAGCAAAAGCCAAGGCTGCACGGCTCCGGCAAGCAGCCCAGGAGCTACACGAAGAAAAGACCGGACCAAAACCTTGGGAACTGGCGATGGCTGCACGCCGGCGCGACGTGTTGCGTGAGCTGACCCATAACGTAATGCAGCTTCGTGAAGAGGGTGACAGCGAACTGGCCGATCAGGTCGAGCGATTCATGCAAGACATGCCGCCTTTGGATACCGAGAGGCGCCGGATGCAGCGTGCCTTAGTCGAGCAGGTACAAAAACGTATTCAGGAGCGAGGCCAGACCAGGGATGACGATCCAACTCGCTAGGTCCTAACATAGACGAAATCGGGTTTAAAGCATATATCGCTGCATCGCTCTCGAAAATCAATGGCGTCACGCATCACATCGCGTCCTTCAAGGGAGAAGCATCAGAGTGCAATGTCGGCAGCGTGCTCACGAAGCTGACGCGCTGCAGCGCGGCGGTCTTCCTGCTCTGCTAACCTCAGGTTGACGGCAGCGGCGTGTCTGACATTGCGGCGATCGGTAAACATGTCGTCAGAGTATAGTTCGCGCGCCACGCCACAGTGGTCACTCACAAACAAATTGCACTTCCTGCTATACTGTGTTTTTATACAGGTGCGACCTGAAAAGTCGCTGTTTCAACTGTTCTGCTTCCGGTAGGAAAGGATGACAGAACCTGCTGTTCTGCCAGCAGTAGCCTACCTGAACGTGCGTGGCTGGTAACGGCTGGGTGCGAAGCTTCAGGGATAAGGTACCGCGGTCGAAAGACCCAAATCATACCGTGAGGTGTGACGATCTCTGCGAGCATCACGCGGAGAGCTGGGCCTGGCTTGAATGGAGGACGGTTAACGAAAGTGAACCTTTGCAAGCGTCGTGAGCATACAGTCCAGCCAAAGATGCTGAAAGGCTGAGGGCAAAAGCTATGGGATAGGGTGTCTCCCGTCTGACTAGGGAGCACGCAGACGATAACGATCCCCGGCGTAAAGAAGGAACCTGGCCATTCTGTTGAAACTGCGGAACAGGGTAAGCCCGTCTATCTGCCCTCGGGCAGGTGGACCGTGAGGAACACTGTTGGGTAGGCGGGTAAAGGAGGCTGGAGAAAGCAAAGGCCGGGCTGTAATGGTCCGGATATGGGTGCAGGGTCACCGAAGTCACCCAACGCGAAAGCGGGCAGACTTCCAGCTGGTTTCTCGTCACGAGAGCGTTTGCGTAATCTTCGAGGGCAGGAAGGCAAATGAGCGGGCAGTCGACGTGTGCGCTTGCCGACATGACGACACCTTGGCACGGGATCGATTGGGCCGAGGCGTACAGGCATGTCAGGAGAATGCAGACCCGTATCGTGAAGGCGACTCAGGAAAAGCGCTGGAACAAGGTGAAAGCCTTGCAAAGGCTGCTGACCAGCTCGTTTTACGGCAAAGCGTTGGCCGTACGGCGGGTAACTGAAAACCAGGGCAAACGCACGCCCGGAGTAGACGGCGCAACATGGTCGACTCCGGAAACCAAGATGGACGCGGTGTATTCGTTGAAGAGGCGGGGCTATCAGCCTTTGCCGCTCAAACGGATATATATCCCGAAGAGTAACGGGAAAATGCGGCCCCTGAGCATCCCGACGATGCGGGACCGGGCCATGCAAGCCTTGCACTTGCTGGCGTTGGATCCAGTGTCCGAGACGATCTCCGATGAACAATCGTATGGGTTCCGCAAAGCTCGCTCTACCCATGATGCGATCGCGCAGTGTTATTTGAACGCTCGCTATCACGGAAATCCGAACGACAGCAGAGGAGCGCGTCGCTCGGCGGAGTGGATTTTCGAAGCGGATATTCAAGGCTGCTTCGATAACATCGATCATGACTGGTTGCTCGCAAATGTCCCGATGGACGCGAGCATATTGAGGAAATGGTTGAAAGCCGGTTACTTGGAAAGGAACGTATTCGCACCGACGCAGAAAGGAACGCCGCAAGGCGGGATCATCAGTCCGGTGCTGGCGAACTTTGCGCTGAATGGATTGGAACAGGCGCTCAAGGATGCCCTTGGGAGCAAGGAGCAATGCAAGAAAGCGAAAGTGAACCTGGTACGTTACGCGGATGACTTCGTCATCACGGGGGCAACCAAGGAGTTGCTGGAAGAACGGGTCAGGCCGGCGGTAGAGAAGTTCCTTGCTGGTCGGGGCCTGTTGCTTTCACCTGAGAAGACGAAGATCAGTCACATCACGGAAGGGTATGACTTCCTGGGACAAAACATCCGGCGGTACAACAGCAAGCTGTTGATCAAGCCGTCCAGGAAGAACGTCAAGGCGTTTCTGCAGAAGGTGCGGGGCCTTGTAAGGGAGCTATGTGCGGCGCCACAGTTGAAAGTCATTGAGGTGTTGAACCCGGTGATCGATGGCTGGGCAAGGTATCACCGTCACGTGGTTTCGAAGCATACGTTTTCGAATGTGGACAACCAGATTTGGTACTGCTTGTGGCAATGGGCAAAACGCCGACATCCGAACAAAATCAACAACTGGATAAAAGAGCGGTATTTTCACCGGATCGGAGAAAGAAGTTGGATGTTTGCAGTCCGAGTCGGTGGCATGTCCGAGGAAGGCGAGCCCGCGTATCGAGTGTTGAGACACGCGGCAAACCTTCCGATAGAGCGTCATCAGAAGATCAAGGCGGATGCGAATCCCTACGATCCTGCATGGGAAGAGTACTTCGAGAAGCGCGCAGTCTGGCGCATGGAGCAATCGACTCAGGGCAGAAAAAGATTAGCCGACCTGTGGATGTCTCAGCATGGTCGATGCCTCGTATGTCACCAATTATTGGAAGTCGGCGACATGCATGTGCATCACCTCATCGAGCGCTGCAAGGGTGGCAAAGAGATAGCGTCCAACGAGGTCCTGTTGCATGACACTTGCCATAAGCAGGTGCATAGCCAGGGAATCAAGTTGGAGAAGCCGGGCCCGGTGAAGCGGGCCTTTGTAGAAACTTGAGCCGTATGCCGGGAAACTGGCACGTACGGTTCTGAGGGGGCGGGGCTGTGGAGACACAGCTCTGCTACCCGACTATTTGCTGAGTTGCGATAGTGCAGAAGCCGGGCGAATCGGTTAATCTTCTGTCTCCCTAACACCTGCTGCCGAGAGTCGTATGTCCGTGACGCCTGAACCGCAACAAACCATCGCGCTCGTCGTACGGCACAACACGGCCGGGATCGACGAGCCCGTGCAGGCCATCGTCGACTTCCTGCAGGGGGCCGGCTATCGCGTCGTGTTCGAGCAGGAAACGGCGGGGCACGTCAAGGTCGCCGGCGTGGCCGCCATGACCATCGACGAGATCGGCGCGCACTGCGGCACCGCCATCGTCGTCGGCGGCGACGGCACGATGCTCGGCATCGCCCGCCAGCTCGCGCGCTACCGCGTGCCGCTCATCGGCATCAACCAGGGCCGCCTGGGCTTCATGACCGACATCCCCATCGACCGCATGCTGCCCGCGCTGGGCGAGATCCTCAGCGGCAAGGCCAAGGCCGAGGAACGCTCGCTGCTGGAGGCGCGCGTCGTGCGCGACGGCGTCGAGATTCACTGCTCCGTCGCCGTCAACGACGTCGTCGTTGCGCGCGGCACGGGTGCCGGCATGGCCGAGCTGAAGGTCACGGTGGACGGCACGTTCATGTACAACCAGCGCTCGGACGGCCTGATCGTCTCGACGCCCACCGGTTCCACGGCGTACGCGCTGTCGGCCGGCGGCCCGCTGCTGCACCCCACGCTGGCCGGCATCGTCCTGGTGCCGATCGCGCCGCATGCGCTGTCCAACCGCCCGATCGTCGTGCCGAACACGAGCGATATCGTCGTCGAAATCATCAACGGCCGCGACATCAGCGTGAATTTCGACATGCAGACCTTCACGAGCCTGCAGCACGGCGACCAGATCATGATCTCGCGCTCGCCCAACACCATCACCTTCCTGCATCCGGAAGGGTGGAGTTACTACCACACCCTGCGCGAGAAGCTGCACTGGAACGAATATCCATCCGGTGACGGCAAGCTCAAATAAATCCAGCATCCATCAGGAGACCTGTTTCTTCATGTTGCGCACACTGACCATCCGCGACTTCGTCATCGTCGACACGATCGAGCTCGAGTTCTCGAACGGCTTCACGGTGTTCACCGGCGAGACCGGCGCCGGCAAGTCGATCCTGATCGACGCGCTCCAGCTCGCGCTCGGCGGCCGCGGTGAGGCAAGCATGGTGCGCGAAGGCGCGGCCAAGGCCGACATCAGCGCCGACTTCGCGCTGACCCAGGCCGCGAGCATCTGGCTGGAACAGAACGAGTTCGAAACCGACGAAGGCGGCGCGCTGCTGCGCCGCGTGATCGACAATGCCGGCCGCTCCAAGTCCTATATCAACGGCATCGCGGCGACGGCCAGCCAGCTGCGCGAACTCGGCGAGCTGCTCGTCGACATCCACGGCCAGCACGCGCACCAGTCCTTGTTGAAACTCGATGCCCAGCGCGCGCTGCTCGACAACCAGGTCGCCGTGCGCGACCCGGGTGCGACTGCGCAGGTGCAGGAAGTCGCGAGCGCGTACAAAGCGTGGAAGGCGCTGGCGCGCCAGCGCGAGGAATTCGAGACCAACGCGAAGAACGTGCTGCTGGAACGCGAGCGCCTCGAGTGGCAGGTCGGCGAGCTCGATAAACTCGCGGTGAAGCCGGGCGAGTGGGCCGAGATCACGAATGAACACAGCCGCCTGTCGCATGCCG
>Ga0308166_1001944_pt1 | contig 20226 bp, 15 predicted proteins | sample PhyCR2_2_FD_202137 | JGI IMG/M metagenome (GOLD analysis project Ga0308166, IMG submission 202137) | Phyllosphere microbial communities from UC Gill Tract Community Farm, Albany, California, United States - DLSLCC.R2 | ecosystem: Host-associated > Plants > Phyllosphere > Unclassified | place... | reverse complement strand
TGGTGCCGCCTGGGTGTTTCACAGGTACAATGCGCCCCTTGCCCGTGACCGCCTGACTAAAAAAACTATGTCCTTGCCCAAGCATCACCTGGAATTGCTCAGCCCTGCCCGCGATGTCGCCATTGCCCGCGAGGCCATCCTGCATGGCGCTGACGCCGTGTACATCGGCGGCCCGAGCTTCGGCGCACGCCACAACGCCTGCAACGAAGTCAGCGAAATCGCCGAACTGGTCGAATTCGCCCGCCGTTACCACGCGCGCATCTTCACCACTATCAATACCATCCTGCACGACAACGAACTGGAGCCGGCGCGCAAGCTGATCCATCAGTTGTATGACGCTGGCGTCGATGCGCTGATCGTCCAGGATCTGGGCGTGATGGAGCTGGATATTCCGCCGATCGAGCTGCACGCCTCGACCCAGACCGATATCCGCACGCTTGAGCGAGCGAAGTTCCTCGATCAGGCCGGTTTCTCGCAGCTGGTGCTGGCGCGCGAGCTGAACCTGCAGGAAATCCGCGCCATCGCCGATGAAACCGATGCGGCCATCGAGTTCTTCATCCACGGCGCGCTGTGCGTGGCCTTCTCCGGTCAGTGCAACATCTCCCACGCGCAAACCGGCCGCAGCGCCAACCGTGGCGACTGCTCCCAGGCCTGCCGCTTGCCCTACACCCTCAAAGATGAAAAGGGTGGCGTGATCGCCTACGAAAAACACCTGTTGTCGATGAAAGACAACAACCAGAGCGCCAACATCCGCGCACTGGTCGAGGCCGGCGTGCGTTCGTTCAAGATCGAAGGTCGCTACAAGGATATGGGCTATGTGAAGAACATCACGTCCTATTACCGCCAGCGCCTCGACGATGTGCTCGAAGACCGCCCGGACCTGGCCCGCGCTTCCAGCGGCCGTACCGTGCATTTCTTCCTGCCTGATCCGGAAAAGACCTTCCACCGTGGCAGCACCGATTACTTTGTCACCGATCGCAAGATCGACATCGGCGCCTTCGATTCGCCGACCTTCACCGGCCTGCCGGTCGGCACCGTGGAAAAAGTCGGCAAGCGTGACATGCAGGTGGTGACGCACGAGCCGCTGTCCAATGGTGACGGCCTCAATGTGCTGGTCAAACGCGAAGTGGTCGGTTTCCGCGCCAACATCGCCGAAGCCAAAGGCGAGTTCGAAGAAGACGGCGAGAAGCGCTACCGCTATCGCGTCGAGCCGAACGAAATGCCCGAGGGCCTGTTCAAGTTGCGTCCGAACCACCCGTTGAATCGCAACCTCGATCACAACTGGCAGCAGGCGTTGCAGAAGACTTCTTCGGAACGTCGCGTGGCCCTGAGCTGGTTTGCCCGTCTGCGCGAAGAACAACTGGAAGTGACCGCGACCAGCGAAGAAGGCATCAGCGCCAGCGTCACCCTCAACGGGCCGTTCGGTGTCGCCAACAAGCCAGAGCAAGCGCTGGAGCAACTGCGTGACCTGCTCGGCCAACTCGGCACCACGCAGTACCACGCCACTGACGTCAGACTTGATGCGCCGCAAGCGTTCTTCATTCCCAACTCGCAGCTCAAGTCCCTGCGCCGTGAAGTGATCGAAGCACTGACTGCGGCACGTGTCGCCGCGCATCCGCGTGGCAGCCGCAAGGCCGAAACCACGCCGCCGCCGGTGTATCCGGATTCGCACCTGACCTTCCTCGCCAACGTCTACAACCAGAAGGCGCGCGACTTCTACCACCGTCACGGCGTCAAGCTGATCGACGCCGCGTACGAAGCTCACGAAGAACCGGGCGAAGTGCCGGTGATGATCACCAAGCACTGCCTGCGTTTCTCCTTCAACCTGTGCCCGAAACAGGCCAAAGGCGTGACCGGCGTTCGCACCAAGGTCGCGCCGATGCAGTTGATCCACGGCGATGAAGTGCTGACGCTGAAGTTCGATTGCAAGCCCTGCGAGATGCACATCATCGGCAAGATGAAAGGCCACATCCTCAATCTGCCGCAGCCGGGCAGCGTGGTCGGCCACATCAGCCCTGAAGACCTGATGAAAACCATCCCGCGCGCACCGCACTGAGTGACCGGCGTGTGCGGTGCTTCGGCATCGCGCACGCCTGCTTGGCTCAAGCGCGTAAATCGCAGGCATAAAAAAACGCCAACTTCTTGCGAAGTTGGCGTTTTTTCGTAGATGGCAGGGGCGGCTGGATTCGAACCAACGCATGGCAGGATCAAAACCTGCTGCCTTACCGCTTGGCGACGCCCCTGTAGCTCTGGTCAGCGGCTCCGTGAGGATCGCTGTGAGAACGGGGCGCAATTTATCAACATTCGTTTCGTTTGGGAAGCCCGTGATGAAATATTTTTTGTTTTAAAACAGCCACTTATTATTTTCGCGCGAAAACGTTGGGTTTGGCTGCCGTGTATCACAGTGTGTACGCTCCCCGCCGCCATACACACCCTTACAAAAAACATGTTCGGCGACACAGAGCGGATACCTCGCCACGCTTCAATGCCTCCACGGTTTCAAGGGTTCATCTCGTCCCTTGACCACAGGCTCGCAAAGGAGACGTCAGCATGAAACAGGCTCTGCACACCTCAAAAATCACCCACGCGCTCGGCTTGTCGATGCTGGCGCTGTCACTGCTCGGCGCGGTTGGCAGCGCTCAGGCGCAAACCACTGAACCGGCCGCCGTGAGCTATTCGGCGCCCTCACCTTTCGGCCCGCTGAAACACATCAAGGCCGGCGTACTTGATGTGGCCTACGCCGAAACCGGTCCTGCCGACGGTCCCGTGGTGATCCTGCTGCACGGTTGGCCCTATGACATTCACAGCTACGACGAAGTCGCGCCCCTGCTCGCCGCCAAGGGTTACCGCGTGCTGATGCCATATGCACGGGGTTACGGCGATACGCAGTTCCTCTCCAAAGATACCCTGCGCAACGGCCAGCCGGCGGCGCTGGCCAGCGACGTGATCGACTTCATGGATGCGCTGAAAATCAAACAAGCGGTGCTTGGCGGCTACGACTGGGGCGCGCGTTCGGCTGACATCGTCGCAGCGCTGTGGCCAGAGCGGGTCAAAGCGCTGGTGGCGGTCAGTGGCTACCTGATCGGCAATCAGGCCGCCGGGGAAAATCCGCTGCCGCCGAAAGCCGAATTGCAATGGTGGTACCAGTTCTACTTCGCCACCGAGCGCGGCCGCGCCGGCTATGAAAAGAACACCCACGACTTCGCCAAACTCATTTGGCAACTGGCTTCGCCGCAGTGGAAGTTTGATGACGCCACCTTCGACCGCAGTGCCAAGGCGTTGCAGAACCCTGATCACGTCGAAATCACTGTGTTCAACTACCGCTGGCGTCTGGGCCTGGTGCAGGGCGAGGCGAAATATGCCGCGCTGGAAGAGAAGCTTGCGACTGCACCGTCGATCAGCGTGCCGACGATTACCCTGGAAGGCGATGCCAATGGTGCGCCGCATCCCAAGCCTGAGGACTATGCCAAGCGTTTTACCGGGAAATATCAGTTCAGGCTCGTTGAAGGTGGGGTCGGACACAATTTGCCTCAAGAGGCGCCGAAGGCATTCGCCCAGGCAGTAGTGGATGCCGACCAACTCTGAAGAAAACCTCCGGGGTCATTGAAACGGCTGGTTCTATTTGACCAGCCGTTTTTCCTTCGAAGGCCGATAACCGAAGTACGAGCTGTAGCACTTGCTGAAATGGCTCGGTGAGACGAAGCCACACGCCACCAACACTTCCACCTGTGACAGCTCCGTGTGTTGCAGCAGGCGTCGCGCTTCGGTGATGCGCAGTTCCAGGTAATAGCGCTGTGGCGTGGTGCCCAGTTGCTCCTTGAACAAGCGCTCGAGCTGGCGTCGTGAGCGGCCGGCGTAGACCGCCAGCTGCTCCAGTTCCAGCGGTTCTTCCAGGTTGGCGTCCATCAGCTTGATCACTTCACGCAACGGCGCGCTGACGCAGATGTTTTCATCCGGTTTGATCCGCCGGTAGCGCGACTCTTCGAAGGCGAGGATGTCTTCGATGCCCTCGACCAACGCTTTGCCATGCAAGCCCTTGATCCAGTCCAGCGCCATGTGAAACGCCCCGGACGGGCTGGAGGCGGTGAGGCGATCGCGATCAATGACGTAGGGTTCGCTGCTGACGTGGGTGCTCTTGGCGATTTCGGTGAGCGCCGGACGATGTTCCGGGTGGATCGAGCAGCGATAGCCATCGAGCAAACCGGCGCGGCCGAGAAACCACGATCCATTCCACAATCCGGCGAGGCTCACGCCCCGCTCCGCTGCCGACTTGAGCAAGCCGATGAATTCGTCGCTGGCGCGCAGCTCGGTGCGATAACCACCGCAGACCACCAGCAGATCCAGTTCGTAAAGCGCAGCAGAATCCAGACGCGCATCGGGGCGAATGACCAGCCCCAAATCGCTGATCACCTCGCCATCACCCAGGCCGAAAGTGCGCGACGAGAACAATCCCGGGCGCAACAGGTTGGTGGTGACTACCGTGTCCAGCGCCTGGGTGAAGGCCGGAAGCGAAAAATGTTCGAGCAAGAGAAAGCCGGTGCGGGTCACGCCGGTGTCATCGGTATTTTGTTCATTCAGATAGCGAAGGTTCTTGCCCTTCATGCCACCGCTGAATTGACGTCGTTCAATCAAGGTCGGGTCCATCGGTCGTTGTTATGCGGCGATAGTTGGCCGGTTCTGCGCAAGAGTCAATCATGGCCGTGACTGGCGCGTCCGATTGGCGCCGGCTGCGCCATCAGCTCTACGACCCAATCAATAAAAACCCGCAACTTCAGGCTCACATGCCGGTTCGGCGGATAGGCCAGATAAAGCGGCATCGACTCAAGCTGCCAGCCTTCAAACAATTGCACCAACTCACCCCGCGCCACAGGGGCATCAGACATATACGTTGGCAGCCACAGCACACCCATGCCGGCCAGCCCTGCCGCGAGATAGGCATTGCCGTCATCCACCGCTAGCACATGGTGCCCCTTGATCTGCAAGCGCTCGGTGCCGTTGTGCAATGTGTACGGAAGAGGTTTGCCGGTGCGCGCCCAGAGGAAAGCAACGACGCGGTGATGGGAGTCTTGCAGTTCCAACGGGTGCTCGGGCGTACCTTCGCGAGCCAGATAAGCCGGCGCGGCAAATACGCCCAAGGGCAGATCGGCAAGCTTGCGCGCCATCAACGATTGATCGAGCAGCTCGCCACCGCGCACCACGCAATCGACGTTCTCATCGATGATGTCGACGATGCGGTCGCTCACGCCCATGTCGATCTGAATGTCCGGGTAGCGCGCATGAAATTCCGGTAAGGCCGGCACCAGAATCAGCCGCGCGAACGGGCTCGGCACGTCGATGCGCAAGCGTCCACGTGGCCGTGCGGCGGCGCCGGGCAGGCTGGTTTCTGCGTCGTCCATGTCGGCCAGCAACTTGATCACCCGCTCGTAATACGCCGCACCATCGGCGGTAACGTTGACCTTGCGCGTGGTGCGATTGAGCAGCTTGACCCGCAGCCGCGCCTCCAGTTGCTGCACCAATTGCGTCACCGTGGTCTTGCTCATGTGCAAGGTTTCGGCAGCCTTGGTGAAACTGCCCGCCTCGACCACCCGGGCAAAGGCCTGCATTGCATCGAACCGGTCCATCCGCGCTCCTCGATTGTTTGGATTTCGCAAACAGTGAACGCCAAGCTTGCGCGTTTATCCGGCAACTGCAAATACCTAAAGTCGCTCCATCAACCACTGATGGAGTCAGCACCATGTCTAAGCGCGATGTCGTTTTCCCACCTGCCCGCCATGCCCTGTACGAGCGTCACCGTTACTCGCCGGCAATTCGCTCCAACGGTTTTCTGTTTGTCTCCGGACAAGTCGGCAGTCGCGAGGACGGTTCACCCGAGGCCGATTTGCCCGGTCAGGTGCGCACGGCGTTCAACAACCTCAACGCGATCCTCGCTGCGGCCGGTTGCAGCTTCGACGACGCGGTGGATGTCACTGTGTTCATGGTCGATCCGCACTCGACGTTCGAAACAATCTGGAGTGTGGTCCCAGAGTTCTGGGGCGAAGCGCCGTTCCCGACTGTCACCGCTGTCGGCGTGACCTGGCTGGCGGGTTTCGATTTCGAGATCAAGGTGATTGCGAAACTGCCCGAAGCGGCCTGACCGGCGCCGCACACAAACAGACACAACGCGCCGGCACGGAGGCTGGCCAATCTCCTCGCGAATGCGTATAACCTCGCCGTTTCGTCTACCCTGACGTGGCGCGCCGCTCTGTAGCGGCAGCCCTTCGAATGTTGACGCTTATGAAACGGAGAATTCTATGTTCAAGCGTACCCTCGCCCTCACCGCCGGTCTGGCGCTGTCCTTTTCTGCCCTGATGACGCAGGCCGCTGATGTCCTGCGCGTCAGCGCGATTCCCGACGAAGCTCCGACCGAGCTGCTGCGCAAGTTCGAACCGCTGGGTGCCTATCTTGAGCAGCAGTTGGGCATGAAGGTGCAGTTTGTGCCTGTCGCCGACTACCCGGCGGTGGTTGAAGCGCTGGCCACCGATCGCCTCGATATGGCCTGGCTCGGCGGTTTCACTTTTGTGCAGGCACGTTTGAAGACCGACGCCACCACGCCAGTGATCCCGCTGGTGCAGCGCGAGCAGGATGCGCAGTTCACCAGCAAATTCATCACCGCCGACCCGAACGTGAAAAGCCTCGCCGACCTCAAGGGCAAAACCTTCGCCTTCGGTTCGGTGTCGTCCACCTCCGGCAGCCTGATGCCGCGTTACTTCATGCTGAAAAACGACGGCATCAAGCCAGAAGGCTATTTCAGCCGCGTCGCCTATTCCGGCGCACATGACGCCACCGTTGCCTGGGTGCAGGCCGGCAAGGTCGATGCCGGTGTGTTGAACGCCAGTGTCTGGCAGAAACTGGTCGACGCTGGCAAGGTCGACACCAATAAGGTCAAGGTCTTCGCCACCACCCCGACCTACTTCGATTACAACTGGACCGTGCGCGGCACCCTTGATCCGAAGCTGGCCGCGAAAATCAAGAAAGCTTTCCTCGACCTCGACCCGGCCAACCCTGAGCAGAAGAAGATCCTCGATCTGCAGGCCGCCAGTCGCTTCATCGACACCAAGCCCGAGAACTACAAGGGCATCGAGGAAGCCGCCCGCGCCGCCGAACTGCTGAAATGACCCTACGCCTCACCCAGGGCAGCCTGCGCCATGCCAATGGCGTCGATGCCCTTCGCACTATCGACGTACAGATTGGCACTGGCGAACAGGTCGCGATCATCGGCCCGTCCGGCGCGGGCAAATCAAGCCTGCTCAATCTGCTGGCGACCGCGCTCAAGCCCAGCAGCGGCGAGATCGAAGTGCTCGGCGAACGTGCCTGGCACCTGTCGGCGCGCCAGCGGCAGCGCCTGCGTGCGCGCATCGGTCTGGTGCATCAGGCGCCACCGATTCCGCCGCGTCAGCGGGTGATTACGGCGGTGCTGGCCGGCAAGCTTGGCCAGTGGAGTCTGGGCAAAAGTCTGCTGAACCTGCTGCATCCGCTGGATGTGGCGGGGGCGCGCGCGGCGTTGGCGCGGTTGGATCTGGGCGATAAATTGTTCGCCCATTGCCAGCAGCTATCCGGCGGGCAACTTCAGCGCGTCGGCATTGCGCGGGTGCTGTATCAGGCGCCGGAAATATTGCTCGCCGACGAGCCGGTGTCAGCGATGGACCCGGTGCTCGCCGGCCACACATTGTCGATCCTGTCGCGCCATGCTCGCGAGCACAACGTCACACTGGTGGCGAGCCTGCACGCAGTGGATCTGGCGCTGGCGCACTTTCCACGGATCATCGGTTTGCGCGACGGGCAGATTCTTTTCGACTGCCGTTCTGACGAAGTCAGTCGCGACAAGCTCGATGCGTTGTACGCCAATGAACAACTGCAATCGCCTGCGCCAGCGGCCGCGCCTTTGATTGTGCAGATTCCGCGATGCTGAAAGCTGATTCACGGGACCCGGCGGCGTGGCCGCGATTGTCGCTGACGCTGCTGGCGCTTGCGCTGTTGTGGCCGGGCATTCAACTCAGCGAGCTGGACCTGGGCGTGTTGTTTCAGGCCGATAGCCAGAACGAAATGGGCCGTTTCGTTTCGGCGTTCTGGCCCCCGGCGCACGATCAAGCGTTCCTGCAACTGCTGCTCAAAGCCACCCTGCAAACCTTGGCGATTGCCACGGCCGGCATGGCCCTGGCCCTGCTGCTGGCAGTGCCGGCCAGCCTGATCGCCAGTCGCGCGTTGTCGCTCTCGGCGGCGTCACGGGGCGGCGTGCCGAGCCTGCTTGGGCGGTTGCTGCGCTGGCCGGTTCGCGGCTTGCTGATCTTTTTGCGCAGCGTGCCGGAAATCGTTTGGGCGCTGTTGTTCGTCCGCGCGGTCGGCCTCGGCCCGGCGGCGGGTGTGTTAGCCATCGCTATCACCTACAGCGGCATGCTCGGCAAGGTCTACGCAGAAATTTTCGAATCCACCGACCAGCGTCCGGCGCACGCGCTGTTGCAGGCCGGCAGCGGTCGATTGGCGGCGTTTGCTTACGGCACGTTGCCGAATGTCGCCGCCGAATTGCTCTCGTACACGGTGTATCGCTGGGAGTGCGCGATTCGTGCCTCGGTGGTGATGGGCTTTGTCGGCGCTGGTGGCCTGGGGCAACAGATTGACTTGTCGATCCGCATGTTCGCCGGCGGTGAGGTCGCCAGCATGTTGCTGACGTTCCTGCTGCTGGTGCTGTGCGCCGATCAACTCAGCCGTTTGCTGCGCTGGAGGCTGACATGAGGCGCCTGATCAATCTGCTGTTGCTCGCCGCCATTGCGCTCTCGGTAGTCGCGTCTTTCGCTTATCTGGAACTGGATCTGGCCGAACTGGGCAGCGCCAACAGCCTTAAGCAGATGGGCAGTTACGTGCAGCGCTTTCTCAGCCCTGACTTTAGCGCCAGTTACCTGAAAGCCATCGCCCACGGTTCGCTGGAAACCCTGGCCATGTCGGCCCTCGGCACCCTGCTCGCGGCATTGTTCGGCATCGTCCTGGCGCTGCCCGCCGCCGGGCGTTTCGGCTGGCCGCTGCAAAGTGCGGCGCGTCTGCTGCTCAACGGCTTGCGGGCGATTCCGGAACTGGTCTGGGCGGCGCTGATGGTGCTCGCCGCCGGCCTCGGCCCGAACGCCGGCACCCTCGCCCTCGCCCTGCACACCACTGGCGTACTCGGCCGACTGTTCGCCGAAGCGCTGGAAAACACCCCGCCGCAACCGGCCGAGGCGATCCGCTTGCAGGGCGGCAATCCGATTCTCGCGTTCTGCTACGGCACCCTGCCCAACCTCGCCCCGCAACTGCTTGCCTACTGCCTGTATCGCTGGGAAAACAACATCCGCATGGCCAGCGTGCTGGGTTTTGTCGGCGCTGGCGGGCTGGGGCAGATGCTGTATGTCAGTCTCAGCCTGTTCCAGGAAGCCCAGGCCAGCACGGTGATTCTGGCGATGCTGTTGCTGGTGTTTCTGGTTGACTGGCTGAGCGCCTGGAGCCGGCAGCGCTGGGTCAAAGCGTAGGCCGGCAACTCAGTCAGTTCAGTGTCAGGTTGTGTTGTGTGACGGTGTCGACGTTGAAATGGCTTAATCGGCCCTGATCGTCGAACAGCACATGGTCGGCGCCGACGGCGCGTAGGCGAACACCGTGGCGAGGCCATTGCAGTGTCACGATATGCCGCATGCTACTGGTGGCAATGAAGTGCCAGCGCAGATCGTGGTCATTGACCGGATACCCGATAAACATCACGTGTTCATGCCAGTGGACATCCACCCGCTCATCCAGCGCCTCATGGATGTGCAGTTCCGGCAAGGGATAGTGATTGCATTCGTGTTGCCCCTCGATCACTAGTTCGGGCTCGCCGGCGTCGTTTTCAGGCAGAACCGTCATGACCTTGACCCGGCCATCGGCGTTGAGCAGATAGCGATCGGCAGGACCGATCGGGAGGACTTCGAGCCGCGTCATCAAGCGGCGCTCAGGCAATCGGTAATTCCACACCTGCGCGCCTTTCTCCGGCTCGGCCAGCCAAAGGGTCTCGTTGTATGCATCGTCTTTCAGAGCGCGGATTGGCGCAGGCAGGTCGCTTACGTGCCAGAGAGTTTCGAAGCCTCGGTCGACATCCACCACCCGCACCTGCCGTCCGCGTCCGATGGTCCAGTTGGAACCGTTGAAGGTGCGACTGAACACATCGAACATCTGTACCCCGAGATCGGTAGCCACACGCGTCACCAGATCCAGTTTGCCGATGCGCCACACCTCGTCACGGCGTGCGAGCACCAGCGCCACCTGCCGCCCTTGGGCCAGCACGATATGCTGGGCCGGCAACGCGAACTGGAAGAGTACCTGGCCATGGGCATCAATCACCACCGCTCCGGCTTCGCCCAACGCGAGCAAATAGCGTTGATCTTCCAGCGGCACAGCGTCAAGGATCGGCCGAATGCCTCTTTGCGGAGCTTGCCACTGCAAGGGCAAGTCATCCTTGCTTCGTGCATGGGCTGCCGGGCGCGTCGGCATTTGTTCCGGCAGATCTATCTGCAGAAGTCTGTCTTTGCTCATGCTGACCAGTGCCTGCAACTGGGTCTGCGACAGGCGCCCGTGCCCGTCCAGCTGATCGGCAATGACCGCATGGACGATGGCGCCCGCCAGCCAGGCCAGCGCGCCTGTATGCGCCTTATGTTGCAAAAGACTTTCGGCCAATGTGGCACGTTCGCCGTGACGCGCCGGGTCGTCGCGCATTTGTTCGACGCGTTCAGCGTAAGCAATCAGGGTATCGGGCAGGAGGATCGCCCGTTTGACCAATGCCCCGACAGCAAGGCTGCCGCCGGCTGCCTCGGCATTCAACAGCCATTGCGTCGCCCGCTGACGCTCGGCCGTCAGCGGCCATAACGCTTCGACAGCTTGCAACCAAAGCCCCTTGCGCGCCAACGACTCAGCCCATTCCAGGCGCAAGCGCTCAGCGAACAGCGGCGATTTCTCCTGCAGCATGGCCACGGCATCTGCGAAAGCGTCGTCACGCCGCGCAACCAATAAGGCGCGCTGCCAATCGCCGGCCAGGCACAAGAGTCGCACGATCGTCGCAGCGGGCATGTCCCAGGCCAGCGCAAGGTCGGCTGCCTGTTGTTCACGCCCGTGTTTTTCCAGATAGTCCAGCGCCTCGTCACGGACTTTGAGCAACTCGGCGAGCACAAACACCGCCTCTTCGATGCGCTGCTGCCGATCCAGCCGTTCGAACGTCTGGCGGTAGATGCGGCGCAGATCGGTCTCGATGTCATGCTCGAAAACCATCGCTCTGGCCAGCGTGGAGTGCCGGCTGATGGACAGATCCGTACGGCGCTGGGGGGTACCGAATGATTGCTCCCCGCTGTGCTGTTCGGCGCCCAGGGGAATGGCATGGCGCAGCGCTTCTTCAAGATCGCCGTCTTCGAACATTGCGAGCATGCGTTGGATGTACCTCGCCTGACGTCTGCCGTAGAGCGCAGACAACCGCGAATGTTGAGTCAGCCGCGTGACCCAGCGGCGCCAGAGCGCTGGTTTGTGTACGGCTGATTGCGCGCGAGCAGCAATTGCGGGCTGCGATGGCGCCTTCGAAGCAGAGGGCGCCATCGCTACAGGCCGTCGCAGCAAATGCCCCAAGCCCGCGAGGAGCAGCGTCAACGTAATTGCGCCGATCAGCAACCCGATCACCACGGCGCCGATCTGTACCGACAGCGACGTTACGCCATCCACCTGAATCGCATTCACACCGCTGTGCTGATCCTGGTAGCCCATCCAGAACACGGCCAGCAACAACATCAGACTGACGACGAGTTTCAACCATGGCAGAGCAACTGGCTCAGGTGACGTCCAGCCAGCGCCCTCGGATTGTCGGGGCTGGTGCGGCGCAGCTTTCGCCTTATGCTGTCGTTCAAGCAGTGCCTGCATGACCTGTTGCTGCTGCGCAGTGACCGGCTTCAACGCATCGCCGAGGATCTGGCGAATGTCCGTATTGACTGGTAGTTGCTCGATCAGCGGTTCCGGCAATGCCTGGCGACAATCGTAGGTATCGAGGAGCGTGACGCCTGTGATGTCCAGCCACTCACCCGGCGCCAACAACAGTGCATCGCGTAGATGCAAGGCACTTACCTGACTGCCGCGCACCAGCCAGAGATCAGCCTGCGGCAGACATTGCATTTCCTGCGGATCCAGCAGCGCCGAACACAGGGTACGGCCAACGTGAATCAGCGGCCAGCCGACTACCGCCTCGCACTGTACGGTTATCGTCTGAGCCAGGCAAAGCAGGTCACCCTGGGCAAAACGATAGGCAGCGGCACCGGTTTGCCAGTTCTCAAGAAGCAGTCGTGCCCGCTCGTTGTGCGAGAAGCGCTCAGCGGAAAACCACAAACCTGCTATCCGTTGATGCCCGGTCAACATCGGGCGGCGGATCATTCCTGCGTCCGTTTCATGCATGTTTGCCAACCTCGTTTTCCGGTGCCTGATTACACAACACCCGCAGACGCATCAATCGTCGCGGCACCGAGTACACAAGCAATTCTCGGGCACTGGTCAGTGCAGCGATCAGCCCGCTCACCGGGCAGAAGCTGAGTTTGGCAATCACGTCGCTGGTGGTGAACAGGGTTTCCATGTCGTCACCGTGGTGCAGGACAATCGCCTGTTGACCGGGACTGAGCATCAGCAGCAGATACCGCTGGTGGTCTTCGTGCACCAGGCCAATGCCTTTCCAGCCGCGTGCCAGTTCCAGACGTAACGTCGCCACCGGCGACCCGGCGGCAGCAAACACAAGCCAGCTCTCGCATTCGTTGTTCATCGTTCGCAAAGCGCAGCCACCGAAACCGTTACGCCAACGGACGCTGCTCGCAAACAGGACCTGGCTGACGCCTTCGGCCTTTCCCAGCGCATGCGCCGAACCTCGTCCATCCGGATTGACCGAGTGCGCGTGCAACCAATCGCCGTCACGGCGCACGTAGGCCAGGACATCACCGAATACCTGCGCCATCGACAGCACATTGTTCGCGAGACGATGGGTCTGCCCTGTTCCGGCAACGTCGCTATTTTTCGGGTGCTTCACAATCCAGTAGGCCAGGTGCCCTTGGCTATCGAGTAGAAACAAGCGACTGGCGAGCCTGGCTTGCAAGCCCACGGCCGGAAGGAAATTTGCCGTGCCCGGCGGCATTTTCAGCTCCTCCAGGCCTGGCCTTTCCACCGGGGGGCAACCTGGAATGCCCCAGAACGTGAGCTGTGCTTGATTGCTGAGAATGGCCCCGACAGCGCGACCGAAGAACAACGCGGTCAGCGGCATGCGTTCCCTGCTCCACAGAATGCAACGCACATCCAATGGCTTCCTTTGATGAAGCTCTGGCAGCCTGATCACCACCAGGCCCGGTGCATCGAGCATTTTCAGCGCGACACGGTTACCGGCACTGGATATCACCGGTTGCGACGTGAGAACCACGCGCGGCGCGCTCCCCATGGCCGAAGGCGCAGCCGTGACGACCTCGCCTTCAAACTGGCCCTTGAGCAGTTGCAGGGCAAGACGCTCGTCGGGCATCGGCAGCGACACGCGACGGCAATGCGCGGCCTGCACTTGCACCGACAGACTGCTGCCATCGAGACTGCGTGATACTTGCACCGAATGGGAAGAGACGCGCCGCTCAGCCGCCGGCAGACGTTGCCCCACGCGCCAGCATTCGCCGATTGGCTGAGGCGCACCCTGCAGCCAGCTGCACCATGCCTGCCAGTGCGCATCGCTCACTGTGCTGAAAGTGCGTGCAGCGAGCAGCTGCTTGAGCCGGGCTGCGGAATCGAACGCGTGCAGCTGCGGCTCATGCTGTAAAACGCCCCAGAGCAGCTGCGCCCCGGCCTCTTCGGCGCGGCGCGCCAACAAAATCAGCCACGCAATGTGCACCAGCCTGGCTGCGCCCAGTTGCAGCGGCCCGGCGTCGAACAGCACCACGATCAGCCGGCTGGCTTGGCGAGCGCGGCGTTGCGGTGCGAGAAACAGGTGTTCACCCACGGCCGCGCGGCGCAGAAACTCATCAGGCGCTTCATCAGCCAGCAGCCATTCACTCCCGAGCAGCCTTTCGTACGGCCCGCGCCGCTGCAAATCATCCAGACCGTCCGGCTCAGGCACACCGCCCTGCTGCAAGCCTCGCAGCGGGCCAAGTGTCGGCGCCAGTCGTCCGAGCAGATCGGCAAACAGCGGCAGTTGTTCCGGGGCGAACCATTGCAGCCACTCGCGCCAGGGGTGCAAGGATTCAGGTAATTGCATCAGCGTCCTGCCCATAGATATTCAATGCGCTGTAAATGCGTTGCACTGACCGGCAGTTGTCGATCAAGAGGCACTACAGTCGGCGGGTCCCGCCACAACAGCAGCGGGGTTCGCTGGAATTTCTCCGCCAACGCGTGTGCCAGCAGGTCTGTCGGTCTGTCAGGCTCCCAGCGGGTCGGCAACCACAGGTGCGGTGCCTGGGCGTCCATCGCAGCGTAAGCGACGCCGTCGATCCAGGGCAGATCCGCAGCGGCACCGGCCACCACCAGGACGTCTCGATTGGCCGTGGCTTGCAAACGTGAGGCCTGCTCAGTCGGCAGCAAAAGCAACCGCGCATGCAGGCGCCGGGCAACGTCGCCCCACGCCACCGCAGCTTGAGGCGTGACCGGCACCTGCCGTGGGCGCCAGCCCCAGCTGAAAGAGCGGACAGTCATGCGGCAGTCGTCAGCAGACGCGCCACCTGACCGCGCACATCCTGCAGCGACGCCGGGATCGTCAGGTCATCGAAGTTCGCATCGATCTCACGCAGCAGTCCTTCGAGCAGTGCGCTCGCCGGCGGCTCGGTACGGGCCAGATACTCTTCGGCGGTTTCCAGCAAGCGGCTGACTCGAGACATCGGTTGCAGGGTCGCTTCCTCGACCGCACTGAACAGATGGCGGTTACTGGACTGCGCCAACATCTCCCGCAGAATTTCACGGCCGTGCTGCTGGGTTTCCCGGGTCGGCAACACATACAGCAAAGGCCACAGGTCGGCAGCGCTGGCGTGCAGACGTCCGCTGAGCAACGTGGCGGCAGCGATCAGTCGTTGTGATTTGACGATACGTCGATCTGACAGCTCGATACCGGCCTCGCGCAATTGGCGAATCGCTTGCGCCAGCGCCGGGCGAACGGTGCTCAGGTCAACGTTCTGCAACGCTTGGCCAAGGGTGTCCAGTTGAGTCAGACCGAGCAACTGTTGAACCGGCCGCTGTTCGGATTGCCAGCCACCGGCGAGCATCGCCTCAAGCTGATTGTCCGGCACGGAATCGACAAACAGATGCAGCAGGAAGCGGTCAGCAAACGCCGCCAGGGCCTCATCGTCCGGCAAACCATTGGAAGCGCCGACGCAGACACGCAACGGGCATTGAATGTGCGTATGACCACGCCGAAAGCGCCGTTCGTTGAGCACGCCAAGCAGGGTGTTGAGGATGGCAGTGGACCCAAGGAAGACCTCATCAAGGAACACGATGTCAGCTTCGGGCAGCATGCCACTGACGTCGGTTTCCACTGTGCCTTCGCGCAGCTTTTTCAGATCCACCGCGCCAAACAGTTCAGAAGGTTCGGTAAAACGCCCCAGCAGGTACTCGAAATAGCGCCCGCCCATGCACTGCGCCACGCGGCGTACGACGGCACTTTTGGCGGTTCCGGGCGGGCCGATGACGAGGATATGCTCTTGCGCGACGGCAGCCAGAACAATCAGTTCGGCCAACTGTTCACGTCCCACCAGCCCCTCGGTGGCGACCCGCACCGCCTGGCGAATTTGCGCCGCAGCGCTCTGCAATGAAGCATTCATGGGCATCGTCCCTGAAAAGTTAAGTCTGAAGAAGGCTGGTCGGCAGCTATCGGCCGCAAGCCACTGATCTTTAATCGACAGCGCGACAAAGCCCAAGTGGATATTCGCCAAAAGCTGATTATGCTTCAGGAAACCTTGCAGCCCTGCGAGGCGGTCAGACTGTGCAAGCTTCACGCGAGAGCAACGGCGGCAGATGCCAACGGGCCAGAGTGCGACAGGCAGTAACGGGGGACTCCGGCCTACAACAATAAGCACGACGGAGAACACCCATGGCCACAATCGACACAGCATCCACCGGCACACCGCCCCGCAGCGGCGGCATCACCAGGGAGGAGCGCAAGGTCATCTTCGCTTCCTCGCTGGGCACGGTTTTCGAGTGGTACGACTTTTACCTCTACGGCTCACTGGCGGCGATCATCGACAAGCACTTCTTTGCCGGCGTCAACGAAACCACCGCGTTCATCTTTGCCCTGCTGGCCTTCGCTGCCGGGTTCGCCGTGCGGCCGTTCGGCGCCATCGTCTTCGGGCGCCTGGGAGACATGATCGGGCGCAAACACACGTTTCTGATCACCATCGTGATCATGGGCGTGTCGACGGCAATCGTCGGTTTGCTGCCCGGCTACGCAACCATAGGCGTCGCCGCCCCGGTGATCCTGATTACCCTGCGCCTGCTCCAGGGTCTGGCGCTGGGCGGGGAATACGGCGGCGCCGCGACCTACGTGGCCGAACACGCGCCACGTAATCGCCGTGGCTTTTTCACCTCGTGGATTCAAACCACCGCCACTCTCGGTCTGTTCATGTCGCTGCTGGTGATCCTCGCCTGCCGCACGGCGCTGGGCACCGAAGCGTTCGAGGCGTGGGGCTGGCGGATTCCGTTTCTGCTGTCGATCATTCTGCTGGCCGTGTCGGTGTACATCCGCCTGCAACTGAGCGAGTCGCCGGTGTTCCAGAAAATGAAGGACGAAGGCAAGGCCTCGAAAGCGCCGCTGACCGAGTCCTTCGCGCGCTGGGACAACCTCAAAGTGGTGATCATGTCGCTGCTCGGCGGCACCGCCGGGCAAGCGGTGGTCTGGTACACCGGGCAGTTCTATGCGCTGTTCTTCCTGTTGCAAACATTGAAGATCGATCCGCAGACCGCCAACCTGCTGATCGCCGGCTCGCTGCTGATCGGCACGCCGTTCTTCGTGATTTTCGGCAGCCTGTCCGATCGCATCGGGCGCAAGCCGATCATCATGGCCGGGTGCATCTTGGCTGCGCTGACGTACTTTCCGATCTTTCATGCGCTGACCCAGTACGGCAACCCGGACGTGTTCGTCGCCCAGGAAAAAAATCCGGTCAAGGTGATCGCCAGTCCCGAGCAGTGCTCGTTCCAGTTCGATCCGGTGGGCAAGGCCAAATTCACCAGCTCCTGCGACCTGGCCAAGACGCTGCTGGCGAAACGCGCGATCCCGTACGAGAACGTCGCCGCCGAACCGAACACGGTGGCGCAGGTGCGCATAGGTGACCGCGTCGTCGAGAGCTTCGAAGGCAGCGCCCTCCCCGCCGCCGACTTCAAGACCCGCAACGACGCCTTCACCGCCAACCTCGGCGCGGCGCTGAAAGAAGCCGGTTACCCGGAAAAAGCTGATCCGGCGAAAATCAATTATCCGATGATGCTGCTCCTGCTGACCGTGCTGGTGATCTACGTGACCATGGTGTATGGCCCGATCGCCGCGTGGCTGGTCGAGCTGTTCCCGACGCGCATCCGCTACACCTCGATGTCGCTGCCCTACCACATCGGCAACGGCTGGTTCGGCGGCTTCCTGCCCACCGTGGCCTTCGCCATGGTCGCCGCCACCGGCGATATCTACTACGGGCTGTGGTACCCGATCGTCATCGCAGTGGCGACGGCGATACTCGGCACCTTCTTCCTGCCGGAAACCAAGGACCGCGACATTCTGAAAGACTGAAATCGCCGTTGCGCCCTCTCCTGCGGGAGAGGGCCTCGCCGCTGAAAAATTTCGAACGTCTGCCGCCGCGCTGTCTCCAATGTGTACACCCACAGGAGGCCAGCGCCATGAACCCCAACGACGACAAAACCCCCAACGCCCCGCCCACCGATGCCAGCGGTAAACCGGTGAACGTGGTCGAACGCGATCTGCAGGACCGTGACGACAAAACCGAAGGCGTGGACAAGGTCATCACCCCGTCTTCCACTCGGGTCAAAGAGCAGGAAGCGGAAGAACTGCAGCGCAAGGTCGATGAGATCGAGCGCAAAGTGGCGGATGGTAACTGACTGCGGCGTGGCTGTGGCCGCGGCTTTGAGCGGCGGCTGTCAGCCCGATGACCCAAAGCTGATTTCCTACAGAATCGAACTACACCCCTCATCGACTTCACGTGCATCACAAGCGAAGCGTCTGACAGATTTGTATCGTCCGTTTGGGGATGATGTCTCCCTCGTCCCGCCAGTGACGACAACGAGCCCACATCCCCCTTAGACTGCTTCACATTGATCACGGAGGTCATTATGAGCGCTGAACTTTCACTTATCGTTTCAGACTTCGAAACCGAAGAAGAGGCTGCGGAATACGACCTTTGGTTTCGTGCGCAGGTCCAGGAAGCACTTGATGATCCGCATCCGGGCTTTCCTCACGATGAAGCTATGATACTGCTCGCCCAAATGCTCGAAGAGAGGCGCAGGAGCCGCCGCGCTGCTGGTTAGGTGGAGCAACAAGGCTCTTGCTCAACTGGCTGACATCTGCGAATACATCGACCAATTCAACTCCACCGCTTCGATTTCTATGGAACGCAAGGCTGTAGCAGCGGCGGAAAAGCTTTCATCCATACCCTATGGTTTCCGATCTGGTCGAGTGCAAGGCACACGTGAGATGGTGATTCATCCTAACTATCTGCTGGTATATCAGGTGAATGGGGTCATCAAAATACTGACGGTACTTCACGCTCGACAAAAATATCCGCGATCCCCTCCACACTAAAAAAAGGCGGCCAACCGGCCGCCCAAACGTACTGCACGAGAGTCCTCTACAACGTCAGCTGCCCACGCTCTTCCTCGGTCAGCTGCTGTTTCGCCTGTTCATCCAGCGCCCCGGCGCCCAGCACCTGCACCGGGCTGTCAGGGTTGTAACCGGTCGCCGGCGTGCGACTGGCACCATCACGCGACGGCGCCAGTTGCTCGTTGCCGAAGCTGAGCACCTGCACGGTGAACACCGAGGCCTGGTTCTGCCGCGCTGCTGCCTGTTGTTGACGGGCGACGTCTTCCGCTGCCTGGGTAGCGGAGGATGCCGCCGAGCTCGCCGAGGTGATTGCGCCAGTGTTGACCGCTGACACCACCGGCACGCCAGTCGCTTTACCCTGCACGGAAATGTTCGCGGCGTTGACCACCGTCAGCGCGGCGATGTTGACGTTACCCGACACGCGAATCCCCGCTTCGCCGGCGTCGATGGTGCCCAGTGGCGCGATCAGGTCGATGTTGCCTGGCGCCACTTCGGCGATCGGGTTGAGCGTGGCGATACCGGCGCCGGTGCTCGGCACCGATGGCGACAGCGTGACGTTGCCCCAGCTGTCGTACACACGTTTTGGCGGCGTGTAGACCACGGTGGTTTTCGAGCCGCGACCGGCGTTGATGTCGCCCTCGGCGGACCAGCCGAGAATCGAGCCGCCGAAGGTGGTCATGATCCGGCTCTGGCCGAGCAGAATGCTGCCTTGCGAGTACATCTGAATGTCGCCCGAACCCTGAGTGATGATCCCCGCCGTCGACGGCGGCGCCGCGCCTTCGATGCCGAACACTTGACCACCACCTGGCGTAAGCATCTGGATGTCTCCGCCAAACAGCGTCTTGACCCCTGCTCCGCCGTACATCGTGATATCGCCGTCGTAGCGAAGCGGATTGCCGGCGACATCAGTGGTCGGAAACAGCGCCGCAATGGCGTTGCGACCGCGCAGGTAACTGCCGGTGCGCGGGCCGTCGGCATCGGTGTATTCCAGGCCACCGGCGCGCAATTCGGCGAAGTACACCTGGCGGGCGAAGATCGCCTGCTCGGTACTCGGCAGTGCGGCGAAGAACGCTTGCGCCTGTTCGTCGCTACCCTTGAAGCCATAACCCAGGCTCAGCCAGCTCTGCAGTTCTTCGACGTAGGTCTTGACCACTTTGCCCGGTTGCGCGCTAAGGGCAACAGCCGAATCCGCGACGTTTTGCGGATTCAGATAACGCGCAATAAACCGTGAGTAATCCGGCCCCTGCGCGCCCGCACCCGCTTGCATTACGATGCTCGCACCGGGGCGCTGATCACCTGCCACGACAGGGCCGAGGCTGGTGATGCTGGCGCGATCTTCCATCAGGATATTGCGCCCGGCATTGACGTCCAGAACACCCGGGCCGGCAATGTCGAAGCTGCTGTAG
>Ga0308166_1001943_pt1 | contig 20249 bp, 15 predicted proteins | sample PhyCR2_2_FD_202137 | JGI IMG/M metagenome (GOLD analysis project Ga0308166, IMG submission 202137) | Phyllosphere microbial communities from UC Gill Tract Community Farm, Albany, California, United States - DLSLCC.R2 | ecosystem: Host-associated > Plants > Phyllosphere > Unclassified | place... | reverse complement strand
TCCCTGAATTCTCGTGGGTGTGGGTCATAGCTTCCGTTGCCTTGGGCTTGGCTAGCTGCATGATTCAACTTGCAATGAATTGGGCTCAGAAGTCCGTTTCTCCAACAAGAGCCACCATCATCTACGCTGGTGAACCCGTATGGGCTGCGATTATTGGACGCATTGCCGGAGACAGGCTGCCTCCCATTGCCATTCTTGGCGCGCTATTCATTGTCATTGGCTCACTGATCAGCGAACTGCGGCCCCCAAAATCGAGCGACGCTTCAGCTCAAGAGAAAGCCACGAGTTAACAAGATAAGGTAATGCTGCTAAGTCGACGAGCAGCTACAGCGCTACGGTGTTGGCCAACACCGGCAATTGTTCACGCGCCTGTCTAACCAACGACAGCTCTAGATCCACCACGAGCAATTCGGGCTGGGCCCCGGCCTGCGCGATGACACGGCCAAGCGGATCGACAACCACTGAATGCCCCACGCCAAGCGGTGCGGTACCCGAGAGTCTCTCGCCGACGCTTACCGGATCAGCCTGGTCAACGGCCACAACAAAGGTGGTCGAGTCCAAAGCGCGGGCCTTGGCTAGAGTGGTCCACTGCTCAACCTTGCCTTCACCTTGTCCCCATGAAGCACAGACGATGTTCACTATGGCCCCTGCATTGGCATGATGGATGAACAACTGGGGGAACCGAAGGTCGTAGCAGGTAGCAATACCGATGCTCTGACCCTCATGGGTGAACTGCACGGGGGTAGTTCCTGGGGTGACCGAGTCAGACTCGGCATAGCCAAAAGCGTCGTAGAGGTGGATCTTGTCGTAGTGCGTATCTACCTCGTCGCCGGCAACCAAGAGGGTATTGCGAACCCTGCCGGATTCTCCGGGTGTGAACATTCCGGCGATGATGGTGATCCCGATTTCGCGTGCTTGCTGGCGAACCAAAGCAGGCCATGGGCCATCGATGGCTTCAGCAGTCGCGGCCAGATCATTACCAAAAGCCACTTGCATGGCTTCGGGGAAAATCACCAATGAAGCCCCGGCAGCTTTGGCCTTTTTTGCCTGGTCTCGAATGATCACCAGATTGCGTTGTGGATTTGCGGTGCTCAGTACTTGAGCGAGGGCAATCTTCATTAGTCGTTGCCTCCATTGATCAGCTGTGCCTCTTCGCGACCCTTGGATACCGACATGATGTCCGACTGGCGCTCGCCGTCGACCCGAGCTGCCAAGGTATCCAGTGCTGCCATCGATTCCGCTGAAAGTTTCACATTCATCGATTCCAGATTGTCGTCAAAGTGGTGTGCGTAGCGAGTGCCTGGGATAGGGGAGAGGGCAACGTTTTGGCTGCGCGCCTGTTCGTACACCCAGGCCAGGCTGACTTGTGCGGTGGTGATTGCCTCACGCTGGGCAACCTGTTCAATGACGGTGCGCAATGGAAGGTTGTGTTCCATCCGCGCATCTTCAAATCGTGGGAAATTCCGGCGCACGTCATTGGCCTCCAACCCAGCTAATGAGTCCACCTCGCCGGTGAAGTAACCTCGGCCCAAGGAGGCGTAGCTGACCAACCCAACACCGAGTTCGCTGGCCGCGGGCAGGAGCCAACGCTCAATATCGCGACTGAAAATCGAGTACTCCATCTGGATTGCGGTAATCGGATGAACCGCATGAGCGCGACGTAATTCGTTAGCTGTTACTTCAGAGAGGCCAATGTGGCTGATTTTTCCTGCCTCAACTAATTCCTTGTATGCGCCCATCGTTTCTTCGATGGGGATCAGTGGGTCCACCCGGTGGTAGTAGTACAGGTCGATATGATCCACGCCCAAACGCTGCAGGCTCTCATCAAAGCACTTCGTGATGAATGCTGGATCACCACTAACCCGTGGGTCACCCGGGTTCTTCGGGCGTAGGATTCCAGCTTTGCTTGCCGGGGTGACCTCATCACGACGGGTCTTGAGAACCTGAGACAGCAAGGTCTCATTGTGTCCTGCACCGTAGATGTTCGCGGTGTCCAAGAAGGTCACGCCAGAGTCGATGACGTGGTTGAGCGTGCGCAGTGATTCGGTGTCATCTGCCGAGCCGTAAGCGCTGCTCAGGGACATGCAACCAAAGCCCTGCCCAGTGACTTCTAGTCCCTGGCCCAGTTCGATGGTGCCAATGCTGTTGGTTTGTCCCATGCCAGTCCTTCGTCGAGAATTGATGTCTGTTCTTGAGCCTATCGAAGCTTCGTGCCCGAGGCATCAACATTAGGGATTTGTTGAGTATCATGAACTCTCGATCACGCGACACACCTGCCATAATCGCTATCTGATCAGTAAAAAGAGACAGAGTCTCAAGCGCGAGTGGTTAGCTCAGAGTAAAATTATTGTTATGGGTAGCGTGGTGCGTGATCGGGTGCGCGAGAAGATGAAAACCGAGCTTGCGCAGCAGGTGTATACCGTCTTTGCCGAACGCGGATTAGAAAACGTCACAGCGCAGCAGGCCGCCCAGGCTGTCGGAATTTCCCGGGCAACGTTCTTTAGATATTTCTCTTCTAAAGAGGACGCTGTGGTGACCGCATTGCTGTCCATGAATATGCATTTTTCGCAGATGCTTGAATCCATGTCCTCGAATCCAAGCGAGAGTTTGCTGGAACTGTTGCGTCGAAGCTTCGAGCCAACGGTGGTTGCAGCGGAGCAGGACCCGACGGTTATGCGTTCTCACATTGAGCTCGTTTGGAGTACCCCAGCACTTCGCGCTAGTTGGCAAGAATCTCGCAGGGAACAGCAGGTTGCTCTGGCCCAAGCGCTTTCAGTTTTCTGCGCTAACCCGCGGCTAGCCGAAACCTCTGCCTTACTCGCGCTGACCCTTTATGATCACGCGTTGGTTAGGTGGATCGAGTCGCCTAAGCAGTCGTTGCGCGAAATTCTGGATGAAGCTTTTGACTTCGCGTCCATGATTGACAACAAGTGGACTTCTGAGGCCCGAAACTCGCGCTAAACGCCTCAGGCACGTTAAAGGCCGAGCGGCCAGAACACACTGGATAACTCCACTTTGTTCTGGCCGAACACCGGGTTGATCTGAATTATTGTTGCGCTTTGGTTATTGTCTTAGTGCTGTGGGATTGAATGGTGGGATCCAAGGAGTGCTCCCACCGCATGTGTGCTTTCCGCTCCGCACTGTGAGCATTTGGGAGTATTGGTGACAGGCTCGTTCTCACCCACTGGCAGTTCAGCTTCATTTTTTTCAGTGACTTCTCCAGCAAAAGCCCGTTTCATGGCTTCGCGATCAAACTGTCCGTCCCATTTGGCAACCACGGAGGTTGCCACGCAGTTGCCCAGTAGGTTGACTACTACGCGCATGGAATCCATGATGCGATCTGCACCTAACAGCAATGCCACTCCGGCAACCGGGAAGATTCCCAGCGCGGCTGCGGTCGCGGATAATGCCAAGAACGATGAACCTGGAACGCCTGCCATGCCCTTGGAGGTAAGGAGCAGGACCCCCCCAACGCCGCTAGCTGTTGGCCGAAGCTCAACGCATGTCCAAATGCTTGGGCGAGGAAGAGCAAGGCGATCGACAAGTAGATGGCTGCCCCGTCGAGGTTGAACGAGTAACCGGTGGGAACTACTAGGCCGGTGGTAGCCCTTGAGCAACCTGCATTGGTCAGCTTGGTCATGATTCGTGGCATGACCGATTCGGTTGAGGCAGTACCCAAGGCCAGTAAGAACTCTTCTCGGGTGTATTTGATGAACTGCCCCGAATGGAACGCGAGCAAACGCCCAGGCGACGATGAATAGAACGCCAATGAACAGTAAGGCCGCGGCATAACAGGCCAAGATCAGCTTTGCGTAGGTGCCGAGTGTTTCAATTCCGTACTGGCCAATGATGAAGCCCATTGCGCCAAACGCGCCTAATGGAGCGACGCGCATAACCCAGCCCATGATCTTAAAAATCAGTTCGAGAACATTATCGAAAATGCCTAGTAGTGGAGCACAGCGTTCCTTGCCCACTACGACAATGGCTGCTCCAAAGAAGACTGAGAAGAACAGAACCTGAAGCAGGTTGTTATCCGAGAAAGCGCCAAAGACGCTGACCGGGATGATTCCTAAAATGAATTCTGAGGCGCTTTTTGCTTCGCCGGTCTTCGCTTCGACAGCACCCGCGTCCAACGTGGATGGGTCGATGTTCATCCCGGCACCGGACTGGATCAGGTTTCCGACCAGTAGCCCAAAGACTAGAGCGAATAGTGTTGCGCAGGTGAAGTAGAGCAATGCTTTGACGCCTAGACGCCCGACTGCTTCGACGTCTCCTACTGTCGAAATTCCTGTCACGATGACGAGGAATATCAGTGGAGCGATGATCATCTTGATCAATGAGATGAACCCGTCGCCCAACGGGCGTAGCTGAGATCCGATGCTTGGCAGGGAATGCCCGATCAATACTCCGGCGACAATGGCGACTCCAAGCTGGAAGAACAAGGAGGTGTAGAAGGGTCTTTTGCGCGGTAATTCGGCGCCCTTAAAAGCGTCTGCGGACTTGATTTTCATGGCTGCTCCCGAGGAATTTTCGCTCCGAGATATGTGCCTGTGGCTTGGGTGTTGTCAACTGTAAGCCAGCCCACTTACTTCCGCAATAAAAAAACAGAACTTTCGCAATGCGGAATAAATTGATTCTGGATCGTGGAAAATATCGCGGTCTCACAAGTGCTTTTATGTCTTTAGTAGTGGAAGCGCGACCTTGTCTCTTTCGCATCCAGTCCTGCTGTCTGAAAGGGAGAAAAATAGCAGTGATAAGAGAAAATACGAGAACCAGCATGTGTAAGTGGGGTGATTAATCCAAAGGTGCGTCATTCAAAGTTTCAATTTCCGGCGGTCAGTGGCCGGTTTGTCATCTCTTCCGTTGGTGCCGTCATTTTTTAATCGCCTCACTGAGCCGGTTGGCTAGATAAGCTGAGCCTAGCTAGAAGTTGCAGGTGCCTTGCTGGGAAACTAAGTAAGGCGGAAATCGCTGACACCTTGAGCAGAATTGCGAGCAAATATTCATGAGCATGGAAACTGCCGCTTGGCATTCGCTGTGGAAACTTTCCGGCGACAAAGGCAAGGCCTACGCCTCCACAACGCCAAAGCGAGTGCTGAAATTTGCTGCCTCGTACAAGACCCGTCTGCTGATTTTTGTGTTCTTCTCCGTCATCGCCGCAGTTCTGGCAGTGGTGACGCCAGTATTGGCTGGCCGAGTAGTCGATGCGATTGTCGCGCAGTCGCCAGTGCGAAACATTGCCAATCTGGCCATCATCATGGCGGTAATCGCGGTTCTAGACGCGATTACCTCAGTCATTGTTCGTTGGTTCTCCTCACGCCTAGGCGAAGGCATCATCTACGACTTGCGGACCGCGGTCTTTGATCACGTACAAAAAATGCCAGTGGCGTTTTTTGCTCGCACCCGTACCGGCGCATTGGTTAGCCGTTTGAACAACGACGTGATTGGTGCACAATCCGCTTTTGCCGGAACGCTCTCAGGCTTGGTCTCAAACACCGTTGCACTGATCCTGACCGCAGCCGTCATGTTTACCACCTCGTGGCAGGTCACGCTCATTGCGCTGATTCTCTTGCCAGTGTTCCTGCTGCCTGCTCGTCGCTTTGGTAAGTCAGTGGCATTGCTGCGCCGCGAATCCGCAGAGCTCAACGCGAGCATGGGCAACCAGATGACCGAACGCTTCTCCGCTCCGGGCGCCACACTGATCAAGCTTTTTGGCAGTCCCAAAGATGAGTCGAAGGTGTTCGCGCAGCATGCCGGGCGCGTCCGCGACATTGGCGTAAAGATGACCATGCGTCAGTTCTACTTTGTCACCGCGCTGACCCTGGTTGCCGCACTTGCATTGGCCCTGGTGTACGGCTTGGGCGGTATGTATGCGGTTCGCGGTGACTTGGCCGCAGGTGATGTGGTGACCCTCGGTATGTTGCTGACCAGGCTGTACACCCCGCTTACAGCCTTGGCTAACGCACGGGTGGAAATTACCAGTGCACTGGTGAGCTTTGACCGCGTCTTTGAGGTGTTAGACCTTGAACCACTGATTACCGATGCTCCAGATGCTCATCGTCTAGAAATAGGCGCCCCGGTTCCAGTGAAGTTTGATCACGTGAGATTCTCTTACCCGAGCGCGGACAAAGTCTCGTTGGCCTCGCTTGAAGAGGTTGCAGTGCTTGATACGCGCGGCGGCGAAGAAGTTTTGCACGACATCAACTTTGAGATCCCTGCCGGTCAGACCTTTGCGCTGGTCGGCTCATCCGGTGCCGGTAAATCCACCGTCGCCTCGCTGTTAGCCCGCCTCTACGACGTGGATTCGGGCAGCGTTCAACTTGCTGGGCAGGATATTCGCCAACTTAAGCTGGACTCACTACGCAAGTCAGTATCGATGGTGACTCAGGACGGGCACCTGTTCCACGAAACCATTCGTGCCAACCTGACGCTGGCGCGCCCGGAAACCACCGACGCAGAAATCTGGGAAGCCTTGGAGCGCGCCCGACTTCTGGCGGTGATCCAGTCCCTGCCTGATGGATTAGAAACTGTGGTGGGTGAGCGCGGTTACCGACTTTCTGGTGGAGAACGACAGCGCATGACCATTGCCCGATTGCTTCTGGCTGCCCCGCAGGTAGTAATTCTGGACGAGGCAACTGCCGCACTGGATTCCTCCAATGAAGCTGCGGTGCAAGCTGCTTTGGCTGAAGCCTTGGAAAACCGTACCGCCCTGATCATTGCCCACCGTCTGTCAACGATTCGCTCAGCTGATCAGATTCTCGTGGTGGAAGGTGGCCAAATTATCGAACGTGGAACCCACGCTGAATTGCTGGCCTTGGGTGGGCGTTACACGCAGCTTTACGAAACTCAGTTCGCGCAGTAGCTAGGTATGCGAGACAAAGACTATGAATGAGCTGACGCGTAGCAAGGTCCAGCAAAGAACGCTGTGGGTCCTTGCTGTCTCTCAAGTCTTTGGAACCATTGGTGTGGGTGTGGCCCCGTCCATCGGTATTTTGCTGGCCGAGGAAGTTACTTCCAGTCAGGCCTGGGCAGGTCTTGCCCGCACCGCAAGCACCTTGGGCGCCGCCTTGCTCGGTCTTCCGCTAGGCAATCTAGCCGCGCGCTACGGACGTCGAATCGCCTTGAGCTCGGGTTGGTGGCTGGCAGCTGTCGGTGCCCTACTTTTGGTGCCCGCAGCTCAATTTCACTTGGTGATCCCGCTTTTTGTCGGACTGCTGTTGATCGGCGCTGGCTCTGCCATTAGCCTGCAGGCACGATTTGCTGCCACCGACTTAGCCACCGATGAGCGAAAGGGTCGCAGTCTCTCACTGATCGTTTGGGTGGGAACTATCGGGACCGTACTTGGCCCAAACCTTGGCATTCCGGCCCAACAAATCGGTGCCGCGACGGGCTTACATGTGTACGCTGGAGCATTCCTTATCGCCGGGATCGCGATGGTATTAGCCGGGGTGCTGGTGTTCAGCTTGATGCGCCCCGACCCATTACTTCTGGCCCAGCAACTCGAACGTGACGTCGAGGCGGCGGTACCTGTACGGCAGCGCGGTGGCATTCAACGATTTGTTGCGGAGCTGCGCACCAATAAGCGAGCCCGTTATGCGGTGGTGGCGATCCTCAGCGCGCAGGTGGTGATGGTGGCCATCATGACGATGACACCTATTCACCTGACTCATCACGGCGGATCGGTGTCTCTGGTCGGGGTGACCATCTCGCTGCATATTTTGGGCATGTATGTGCTGGCACCCGTGGTGGGGTACGTGGCTGACCGGTGGGGATATCGCTTCTCTATCGCAGTCGGCTTGGTGATCTTTGCTGGCTCGTTCTTAGCTGGCGGAGCTCATCCACAGAACATGGGGTGGATTATGACCAGCCTGATCTTGCTTGGCGTGGGCTGGTCTTTCATCAACGTTTCCGGCTCAGCGTTATTTGCCAGGGTCATCACTAAACAAGATCGCGCATCGGTCCAGGGCGGCGTTGATGCGCTGTCGAACCTCTCTGGTGCCACAGCTGCTTTTGCCGCTGGGCCCTTGATGGCGGTCAGTTCCTTCTCGGTCCTGACCATCATCGCTGGCATCGTGCTGATCCCTCTGGCGTGGATGACCGTTCTGCCGCCAAAGGCTGAAGAGCTGAAAGGCTAGTCGGCGGCAGCAACCAGCTGCACACCAAGTTCCTTGGCAGCGGCCTGCAGTACGGGTATTGCGGTCTGCATAAAGGCTTCGTCGACGCGAGTAACCGGTCCGGAGACCGAAATGGCCATGGGAGTTGGGGCTCCAGGCACCGGAACGGCAATACAACGCACACCGAGCTCTTGCTCTTCTTCGTCAATCGCGTAGCCGCGTTCGCGCGTAGCCTCCACATCGGTGAACAGCTTGCCCAAAGTGGTGATGGTATTGGCGGTCTTCGGTGGCATACCCGCCTGAGAAACGAGGCGCTGCACCCGTTCGTCATCGAGTACCGAGAGCACTGCCTTTCCCACACCGGAGTTGTGCAGCATTGCGCGGCGTCCAACTTCGGTGATCATGCGCATCGAGTGAGCCGATTGCACCTGGGCGATGTAGGTGACCATGTCGCCGTCCAGGACTGCAATATTTGCCGATTCGCCGAGCTTGGCGACCAATTCCTTAAGCATCGGGGATGCTAGCGCCCCAAGCTGTCGGTTGGCGACTTCGCCAAGACGGATCAGGCGTGGGCCTAATGAGTAGCGTCGGTTAGGTAGCTGGCGAACGTATCCAACACCGACCAAAGTGCGCAATAACCGGTGAATGGTAGGCAACGGTAGGGGAGTGTCAGCGGCGAGTTCACTTAGTGCCGCTTCTCCACCAGCGCGGGCGATGACCTCAAGAAGTTCAAATGCGCGTTCAACGGACTGCACTCCGCCGGTGGTGGACTTGCTGGAAGCCTGCGTCATTTTTACTCCTTTGGTTAAGGCACTGATTTTGGAAGATTGTGGTCCGTAAGTTCTACGATGCGAAATCCTCGTCCCAACAATAGCCTAGAAACTCGCTTTTCTTCCACGATCCGATATTTCGCCGTCAAAAATCCGTGCCGAAGACCACAAAACCCTCTTGCCTTTTCATTTTGAGGATAATAGTATCCACTATACGGAAATCTTTTGAAGAGCTGTGATCGTTGATGGAGCGCCGAACACCCACCGGCGCAACAGGTTGCAGTGGAAAATCAAGGTGCACGTCAAAGCACCCGCGCATGGAACAGAGCAGTACTACAGAGCACAAGAGGTTAAGGAACAACTCATGAGTATTTCAATCACCAGCATCCCCGACGTATCAGATGCCGGGCAGATCCTCTCCGATGATGCCCTAGCGTTCATCCAGAAATTGCATGAGAAGTTCGCCGGAACCCGCAACGAACTACTGGCCGCCCGTTCGGTACGCCGCCAGGAATTCTCCGACGCACGAGCCATCGACTTCGATCCACAGACCGAGTCGGTGCGCACCGGCGACTGGAAGGTCGCTGAAGCCCCTGAAGCATTGCGTGACCGCCGCGTAGAAATCACCGGCCCAGCGTCCCCAGCCAAGATGGCCATCAACGCTTTGAACTCCGGCGCCAAGGTCTGGCTTGCCGACCTTGAAGACGCCTCGACCCCGAGTTGGTTCAACGTGGTTGACGCCATCTCCAACCTTTCGGCGGCCGCCCGCGGCACCCTAGCCTTCACCGATGCCAAGTCCGGTAAGTCCTATGCACTGCGCACCGACGCACCACGCGCCGTTGTAGTAGTTCGCCCACGCGGCTGGCACCTGCCAGAAAACAATGTGCTGATCAACGGCGAACCAGCCGTCGGTGCGCTGGTGGACTTCGGGCTGCATTTCTTCCACAACGCCAAGGTCCTGGCTGAATCCGGGCAGGGACCGTTCTACTACCTGCCAAAGATGGAGCACTACCTCGAGGCGCGCCTGTGGAATGAGATCTTCACCTTCGCTCAGGCGGAACTGGGTATCGCCCACGGCACCGTGCGCGCCACGATGCTCATCGAAACCATTCCAGCCGCTTTCCAGATGGAGGAATTCCTCTACGAACTGCGTGAGCACGCTTCGGGTCTGAACGCTGGTCGTTGGGATTACCTATTTTCCATCATCAAGACCTTCCGCGAGGCCGGCGAAGCGTTCATCATGCCGGACCGTTCGGCCGTTTCGATGACCGCACCCATGATGCGCGCCTACACCGAACTATTGGTCAAGACCTGCCATAAGCGTGGTGCCTTCGCCATGGGTGGCATGGCAGCATTCATCCCGAACCGTCGCGAACCAGAAGTCACCGCCGCAGCTTTCGAGAAGGTCCGCGATGACAAGTCCCGCGAAGTGAACGACGGCTTTGACGGCTCCTGGGTTGCCCACCCTGACCTGGTGGATATCTGCAAGGAAATCTTCGACGCCAAGCTAGGGGATAAGCCAAACCAGATCGACCGCCAGCGCCCAGAGGTAGAAGTTACCGCCGCTCAGCTGCTGGACATCGCTAGTGCCCCAGGTGGCGTCACTGAAGCCGGCGTGCGCGCCAACCTCTACGTGGCCGTGAACTACGTGGCCGTCTGGCTTTCGGGTAACGGTGCGGTGGCCATCCATAACCTGATGGAAGATGCCGCTACCGCTGAAATCTCGCGTTCACAGATCTGGCAGCAGATCCGCAACGAAGTGGTAGCCACTGACACCGGCAACACCATCACCGCGCAATTGGTATCAACCATTCTGAGCGAAGAAGTAGAACGCCTGCGCGGTGAAGTTAATAATGAAGAGCACTTCAAGACCTACTACGAGCCGGCCGCCGGGTTGATCGCAACGTTGACCAGCGGCAAGGATGAGGACTTCGCAGACTTCCTCACCACCGGTGCCTATGAACTGTTGGAAAAGGAGTACGTGAGCAAGTCATGATCAACCCCTTCGATGAGTCCACGCTGGCCAGCGTAGAAACGCAATTGGCCGCCACCGATCAGCTACTGGAACATGCCTACCCGGGTGATTCCGGGGCCCGCCAACCGGTCCACACTGTATATGTCCCCGGAGATATATACACTGCTGAACTGCCGGTTGCTTGGGGAGCTAACGCTCTGAAAGCTGCTGGCAGTGAAGCCGGATTGGCTGAGCTGGCTGCCAAGCTGAACCTGGCTGAACCACAGCGGCTGGCTCAATTGGTGGCACAAAAGCTGGCCAGCGAACCCATCGAAGATTTGCGCATTGACTTTGAAGACGGCTACGGCAATCGCAGTGATGCTCAGGAGGACGCGGACGTACTGGCCGCAGCCGACCGACTCGCTGCGGCCGTGGCCGCCGGCAAGGCTCCATCCTTCATTGGCATCCGCTTTAAATGTTTCGAAGCGTCCACCCGAGCACGCGGCATTCGCACCCTGGGTCTATTCATTACGCAGCTGCTTTCCCACGCGGAGCTACCTGCCGGACTACGTCTGACTCTTCCCAAGGTCACTACCGTAGACCAGGTCAACGCCATGGTGTTGCTGGCACAAAAGCTAGAGCAGACCCACGGCCTTGAAACGGGCCGGATCCGCTTTGAAGTCCAGGTGGAAACCCCACAGGTGATCATCGCCGCTGACGGAACCCACCCGGTGGCTCAGCTGATCCACGCCGGTCAAGGTCGAGTCTCCTCACTGCACTACGGAACTTACGACTACTCGGCTTCCATGGGTGTGGCCGCCGGTTACCAGTCCATGGAACACCCGGTGGCTGACTTCGCCAAGGACGTGATGCAGGTGGCCGTAGCTGGCACCGGGGTAGAGCTTTCCGACGGCTCAACCAACATCATCCCGGCCGGGGACCCAGAAAATATGGCCGAAGCCTGGGCGCTACACGCGCGATTGGTTTCCCGTCACCTGGCCCGCGGTATTTATCAGGGTTGGGACCTGCACGAAAACCAATTACCTACCCGGTATCTAGCCACCTTTGCGTTCTTCCGCGAAGGGTTGCAAGCGGCCGGCACCCGGCTGCGCAACTATGTTCACCAGATCAGCTCCACCATCATGGATGAACCTGCCACCGCTCGCGCCTTGGCCCGCTACATCCACCGCGGGGTTACCTGCGGCGCGGTGAGCGCCGAGGAAGTTTCTGAGCTGGCCCAGATTTCCCTGCCCGAACTCGAAGCGATCGCGCTGAATCGCACTCACGCCTAAGGATCACATCATGACTGTTCCAGCTGTTCAGAACTCATCGTCCTATTTCGCGAACTTCGGCGGTCACCCGCCACAAAGCGATCTGCTCACCGACCGCGCCATTGTTACCGAGGCCTACACTGTTATCCCCAAGGGCGTGCTGCGCGACATCGTCACTAGCGTTTTCCCCGAGTGGACCAATACTCGCGCTTGGGTATTAAACCGTCCGGTGGCTGGCGGAGCGACGACGTTCGCTCAGTCCATTGTGGAGGTCTCTCCCGGCGGTGGTGCCAGCAAGCCAGAACCTCAGGCCGAGGTCCAGGGGTTCATCTTTGTGCTCACCGGTGCGCTGACCTTGGTTATTGAGGGCACGGAACACGTGTTGGTAGACGGCGGTTACGCCTACCTGCCAGCTGGTAGCACCTGGTCCGCACGGAACGATGGCGCAGAACTCACCAGCTTCCACTGGCTGCGCAAGCGTTATGAACCATTGGCCGGCGTGGATGCCCCAGCTGCGGTAGTTGGCAACGAACGCGACGTTGAACCCGGCGAAATGCCGGGTACCGACGGCAAATGGCGCACCACTCGCATGCTGGATCCTAACGATGTGGCCTTCGACTTTGGCGTGAACATCGTGACCTTTGAACCCGGTGCTTCCATCCCGTTCGCCGAAACTCACGTGATGGAGCACGGCCTGTACGTACTGGAAGGTAAGGGCGTTTATCGCCTCAACGGTGACTGGGTTGAGGTTGAAGCCGGAGACTACATGTCTCTACGCGCCTTCTGCCCACAGGCTTGTTATGCCGGTGGACCGGATAACTTCCGTTACCTGCTCTACAAGGACCAGAACCGTCAGATCGCGTTGTAAGCAGTAATCGAGCGCAGCTGCCGGGCTAATGCTTGGCAGCTGCGCGAACCGAGCCTTGGGCGACGACCTAAATGTTAGGGAAGTGATCCCGCCAGTTGGCAGGGAACCCAAGCTGATTCCAAGAAACTCCGTCGAGGGGCTGAAAGCTGTCCTCTAGGAGATTTACTAGCTGGCTAGACCAAGTCGTTCCTGGAGACGTGACTGATAGCAGTTGTGTGAGAACCCGCGATGTTCCAAAAATTTTATCTTGCTGACCGCGCAGTTCTTCTAACCCAGGAACCATATTTAGTCGTTTTACGGAGACAGGTTCAAAGGTCCTATTCCAAAGCCGCGAATGATGAGCGGCAGTATTTCTGACAATAGTTAGATGCCTGAGCCAGTTCATGAAGGCCGGACCAAACTTTGCCTCAGGGTGACGTTCAGGAGGCACCCATCCGAACCAGCTCGCTACTTTTTCTCGATCAGTATCCATCAGGTTCGCGTATAGTCGCGAAACATCCCCAAAATCCAAGAATTCCATTGCTACCCAAATCGGGTAGCGGCCGTCGTAGGAATCGCGATGGTGAAGCGCTACAGGATCCTTTGCTGCTAGAGCCCGGCTTATCCTGCGGTCAACGATGTCGATCATTTCGTGATGGAGCTGTGGACTGCGGAAGTGCTGTGGATTGGCGAGGGCGTTCACATCACGTTCGCCCAGTACATCTGCTATGCGGGATCGACAGGCAACTTCGACACGTTCTAGACCACTGAGAAGATGGGCTTTGAGTTTTCGATCAAACTCGTAGAGTTCGGCTACGTTTTTCATTGACGCTCCAGTTACAAAGGTGGAGCTTCTGGTGCCGTCATCCTGAACTACGCGAAATGGGTGCCAATAACCACTCAAGCGGTAGTAGCCGACAAAACGAAGCCAATGCTCTGACTGGTCCCATTCAACATCCAGCCCTCGGCCTCTTAGCTGATCAATCTGTTCTGAAATGGACGACCAGTTTTTAAGTTCCTTGAAAGTCACGGCACGACCTTGCCAGCGAGATAAAGATCGACCCCGATGCCAACTAAAAGTTGGGACCGGGGTCAACAGAATTATTACCAGCTTAGCAGATCCATTGGGACACAGGTAGACGTGCGACGACTGCTCTAATCGGTTTTTATTGGTGAAGTTTTGGCCCAACAATTACGGGGCTGTCAATTAACAATTACAAACGACCGCCTCGGATCCCTGTAAATACTGGGATATTGAAGCGGCGCAGAATCTCATTACTTACAAACCGCGGTCCAGCTACTTACAAATCCTGATCTTGCGCAGCCCCTGTGCTCAGGATCAATCGACGCTCCAACCGGGTTAGATTCTGCGAGGTCGGCTCAACGCTTGCCGGGGCCAAAGCGGCGCGCAGCGCATCTCCAACCAACTGCTCATCAAGATGCATACCAACTGCCACCAGTGCGTCATCGGCGGAATCGCTGTGCGCGGTTGCCGGTGCAAAATGTAGCTGGCTGCCAACCATATTAACTAGGTAGCGCTGCATACCGGTGCCGGTGCGCACCTTAATGTGGCCCTTGAGTCGATAGGCATTCGCCGGGGGATTCTCCAGCAAGTCCAGTACCGCGCCCGGATCTGCGGCTTCACCACAAGGCACAGTGACCGCGTGGGCATGCGGGGCATGAACGTGATCATGTTCAGCTCGCGAGGCGGCAGCCAATGGAAGTTCGTCCACTGGATCCTCGTTCAGCGCGATATCAAAGACTAGTTCGGGATCAATTGCCGCATGATTGGCCGGCACGATGGTTACCTGCGGGTTGGCTTCCCGGACCCTATTGCTGATCCGTTTGAAGGTCTCCTCACGGGAGTCTTCCGGGATCATGTCCAGCTTGTTGACCACCACGAGGCTGGCCGCGGTGAAGCGGGCAGGAGCCATAGCGGCGGTGTCCACCGTGTGTTCATGCTGCACCGCATCAATGACATCAATAATGCCGCCCGGGCGTACCCCGGGAGCATTGCCGTAACGCAACAAGCGATCCACGTTGATCGGGTCGGCAGCACCGCTGGCCTCAACGATGATTGCGTCCAACCTAAGCTTGGGCGCAGCCAACTTTTCCAGCAGTTCATCGAGGCCACCGCTATCGGGCAAGCAACAGACGCAGCCTCCGGCGATTGATTCGGCGGCATCAATCTGCCCGGTGATCAGCCCGGTATCCACGTTGATCTTGCCGATATCGTTGATGATCACGCCAACGCGAGTACCGGGCCGGGTGAGCAAGCCATTGAGCAGACTGGTCTTGCCCGCGCCGAGGTATCCGGTGAGCACAATAACGGGGATCACTGCTGGTTCTTTCTTCTTAGATTGATGACCGAATTTCTACCAAGTAGGCAGTTGGGGGATCGGTCCGTCAGCCTTAATGTCGCGGGCATTTCCACGGGCCAACCAGTCAACTAAGGCTGCACGGTCAGCACGTACGGTCAACGAGCCATCACCGATCACCCACTGGTCACCTTCTTCGCTGAGCAGTGTCATACCCGGAGCATTCTTGAACCGCATGGTGCGCACGGCGGCTTCCACCGAGTCTTCAAGGGAGTCCGGTTCGGCTTGCGCAATGGTCCACGCGGTATCAAGATCATGATGGTGGATGACAATTTCACAAATCCGCAGGGCAACCAGCGCGGTGGCAGGGATGACCTTGCCGTGCAAGTCCACTTCCTGGATAGCTAGCTCGCCGCTAAGGCGTTCGGACTGCTGGGCAAAATAGGTAGCGGATTCATCAAAAGCCGCCAATAGTTCTTCGCGTGGCAACGCGGCCAGCTGGTCAATCTCTGCATTGCGGGCTTCTTGAGAAGCGTAAAGCTGTTGTGGTTCGCCGCTGGTGACCCAATCGATGAGCTTAACCAGGGTGCGACCATTGGAGGCGAGGTGCGCGATGACCTGTGCTCGACTCCATCCTTCACAAAGGGATGCGGCGGCTAGTTCTTCAGCGGATAAGCTCTGCACGGTGGAGGACATCGTCGCGGTTTCGCGACCCAGGCGGGACAGATCTGAATGCAAGGTGGCAATATCAATCATGATTTCACCCTACCAACGGCCCGGCGCAGTCGGGCACGCGTGAAGTCCAGGCAGCTCAAATGTTGGCTATCTGCTAGGGGTGACACGTAGCCTTGAAAATAAGCAAAGCAACGATGGGATAACAGCTCAGTGGCCAAGAAAAAGAAGAAGCAGAAGCCCAAGCAAGGGCACCCGGCGCGACTGCAAGGAGATGTCGTCTCCATTGAGCGCGCAAAGGTTAAGCGCGGATTAGATGCGCTGGCCGTTCAGTTCACCCGGTGGCTTGAAGCGCGACATGGGGATAACGAACTGGCGCCTATGGTTCTGGCCGTCGTGACCGAAACTTTGAGCTCCTACGCTGAGGCGATTGAACTTCGCAGCGTCACCGACTTTGAACCGCCACAGCTATTCACCGTGTTGACTGCGACCATCGAATTTGAAGAGGCCGAAGACCCGGATGATGACTCCGGAGAATTGCGCGATCTAGTCTTCACCGCGTGGACCGTCTACTTGGACTTCTTGCTCGACAGTGACCTGTGGGCTGGAGATCCAGCCAGCCTCGAGTGGTTGCTGGCAGCCATCGATGCCGATGACCCCTTCGACGATGAAGATGCAAAAAAGCCGTTGGATGTTCCGGAAACTGCAGAGGCTGCAGTGGCTGAAATTGCCCAAATGTCGGTCTCCAAAATGGGTCGGGAGCTTCTTACTTGGGCCACCACCAGCGGTCACGAATATTGGGCTGCGGGTCCGGGCCCTGAATACGTTTCTCAAGCCGCTCATGCGGTACGCGGGCTGTTCCCGAAGGACCTAGACTCAACAAGTCGTCACTACGTTGTTGCGGTGGTGCTTTCTGCCCTCGAAATCGCCGAGGCACTGGACACCAAAACGGCTGCGCTGCCGGAACTGGGCTCAACCTCGCGCGACCTCATAGCTCCGGACGAGGCGACCGCCTTCGAAAGCAATTACACCTACCTCAAGGCCATCCTTGATTTGCTTCTGGAACAGCCGAAACAAGAAGACGAGGAATCTCTTGAATCCTGGGGTCTATCGAACCTCTGGCTGCTCGAAGCCATTGACGCAGAAGCACATTCGGTTGCTGCTGCCCGTGACGAGATGTTCTCGGAAGCTGCTTGGGCCGGTGCACATCAGCGCATGGAACTGCTTCGTGCTCTTGGCTTGGTGAGCGAAGGAAGCACCTACGACATTCCGGGAATTGTTCGCCTCGCACTGACCGATCTGGATAACGAAGAGCCGGAAGAAGAACCTGCAAGCCAAGCGGTGGCTGATCCCTTTGGATTCTCGCTTGATGATGAGCAAGAGCCTAAGCGAGAAAAGCGGACTGAACCGTACACCGGGAAAGTGCTGCAGCTTAAGCTCTCTCTGCGCGATGTAAAACCACCGATCTGGCGTCGCGTGCTGGTTCCAGCTGACTTGAACCTCGGGGACCTACACGACATCATCCAGATCAGCTTCGACTGGTCCGACTCTCACCTGCACCAGTTCTACGGGCAGAACCATAAGATCAGCTATGGACCGCAGAACTCCTATATGGAAAGTGACCACGACGAGTCGACGGTACTACTCTCCAAGCTCTTCAAAAAGCCTAAAGACCGCCTAAGCTACACCTATGACTTTGGTGATGATTGGCGGATCGGCATTGAAGTGGAGGACGTGCTTAAGTCCGATGATGGTCAGTTGCCTCGGTGTATCGGCGGGCGCCGAATGGGTCCGTTGGAAGACAGCGGTGGACCAGGGAACTGGTCCGAAATGGTTCAAGGGCCAAAAAATGATGCGCCTTTGACCATGATGCAAGACGTGATTCCCGAAGATGCGGCACTGCAGCCGGGTGAAGATTTTGACCCTGCCGTATTTAGCATCGAGGAAATCAACGAGAATCTGGATCTGGAGTTCTAAGCAGAAACCATTAACCGCAAAGGCTCTGGCTAGCCTTGCGATTAGTGGTTTTCACCGGTGACTTTTCCGGTTGAGTCAAGCTTTGATAGTTCTGGCCGAGGTTTAACTGAACCCCATTAACGTCAGCAGTAGTTGGCTTGATGCTTAGGTTTAGTGCCTTGGCCAGGGCTTTTGCTGTCTGTTGGGCCTCTTCGGTATCGGCAGTCAACAGTGTGGATTTGTCGGCCACTGCACTCGCGTTGGTCACCGAAGTCACGTTAAACCCCTGCTTTGCAGCCTTGGCGGAGTACTCGGCGGCAAGACCAGGAACCTGGGCGGCGTTGAAGATCTGCACCGGTGCATCGTGTGTGGTGTCTTGAGTTTCGGTGACTACCGGGGAATCCTCATTCAAACTCGCAAAGAGGCTCTGTGCGCCGGCGGAGGGAATCACCCGATTTTTGTTCTGTGGTGCTGGCTGCCAAGGCATGGTCATGAAGGTGATTTGATCCGTTGGCACCGCTTGGGCCCGCACTGCCAATGAGGTCAGGTCAGCCAGGGAACTCAGTCCAGGGTCGACCGTCAACGAGGATGTTGCCGCATCCAAGAACGAGTACAACCGGTCCGGGTGGGCCAGTGTTTCCTTGCTGGTGGCCTGCTGAACGATTGCCGACATCACCATCTGTTGATGGCCAAGACGTGCGATATCGCTACCGTCGCCCACTGCGTGACGGGTGCGTGCCAAGGCCAGTGCATCGCTGCCATTGACCGTTTGTTCTCCGGCTGGCAGATCCAAGTTCGCTTTGGAATCTTTCATCGCTACCGGCAGGCAGACGTTGATTCCACCGAGGGCATCAACGATGGACATAAATCCCTCAAAGTTGATCTCAATAAAGTGATCCAAATGCACTGAGGTTAGAGATTCAACAGCGCTCACCGAGCAGGCGGGCCCATAGTTCAACGCAGAGTTCATCATCGCAAGTCCGCCAGCAAATTCTCCGGCACCCGTGTCTGCGCAGGCAGGCATGTCAACCAGGGTATCGCGTGGGATCTGCACTGCGTCGATGCGCTTATTGCCGGCGGCAATATGCACCAGAACCATCGAATCACTGCGTGCTCCTGAGGCCTGACCAAAACCTGAACTTTCCATCTGACGGGTATCGGATCCCAGTAGGAGAATGTTCAGATCCATACGCGAGTCTGTAGGTGCGGACTCGGAACCACGCATGGCTGCGGTGGAAATGTTGCCTTGGAGTTTGAACCAGAGTCCACCGGCTGCGACCACTAATGAAAGCACCAAGGCTGCGATGACCAGTAGCGTGATGCGCCGGTGGCGAAGTTGTATGCGAAACTTGGTCATCGGTTTCTCCTGGGCATCTTCAGCTGGATTAGATCAAATTCCAGCGGACCATAGAACTACCGGTGCGTTCCAATACCTTGTCCGAGCTCACCTATGCATTCAGGCTATAAAAGGCTGAGAATCCCTTACTTCATCGGGTGAACAGCTCGCGGAATGGAGGCTTACAGGAAACGAAGGAATTCGGTGAGCGCGGGGTTCTGGAAGGAGCCTCGACGATAGATCGCCCCGATGATGCGCCCGGCACCCTGTGGCAGAGCAAGTTGACGCCCACCGTAAACTTCGGCTGACTTAGCCATGATGCTTGGAACCATGGTGATGGCGCCGGTGGCAATGCTTAGCTGCACTAAAGCATCGCGCTGAGTGGTGGTGATGACCCTGGGCGGGGTGCATCCAAACCCGCGGTAGACCTCGTCGGTGATCTTTCGAATGGAGGTGCCCTGCGGCAGGCTGACAAGGGTGAGACTGTTCAGCAGCTGCGCATCAACCGCTACATTCTCCGGAAGGTCAGCTGAAACTATTGCGGTGAATTCTTGGTGGTGGAGCAACTGCGAGTGCATATCCGCAGGAACGCTGTGGCTGACTCCCAGAGCGAGGTCCGCGCTACCCAGTCGGACCACCTCGATGAGTTGCTCATGGTCTTCGGCGCTGAGGATCTCGATGTGGATTCCCGGATGCTGTTGATGAAATGGGCCGAGGAACTCAGGCAGGACACTGCCAATCAAGGAAGGCAGTCCGGCCACCTTGAGCGAACCGGTAGTCAACTCCCGAGTGGAAGCACCAAGTGCGTTGATGGAAGAGAGCTCATCGAGGATGCGCCGGCCGGCCGGGAGGATGCTTCGTCCAGTATCTGTCAGGTGCATGGTGCGCCCGGCTGCACGGAAAATTGGTACGCCCAAACTGTGTTCAAGCGCCTGGATTCGGCGCGAAAGTGAGGGTTGTGAAATTCCAAGAATGTCAGCCGCTGCGGTGAAGGATCCGTAGTCGACAACT
>Ga0308166_1001941_pt1 | contig 20271 bp, 13 predicted proteins | sample PhyCR2_2_FD_202137 | JGI IMG/M metagenome (GOLD analysis project Ga0308166, IMG submission 202137) | Phyllosphere microbial communities from UC Gill Tract Community Farm, Albany, California, United States - DLSLCC.R2 | ecosystem: Host-associated > Plants > Phyllosphere > Unclassified | place... | reverse complement strand
GATAGGAGAATTCAGTTTTGTACTCATGAGCATGGCTTTCTCCTTAAGACTTGTCGAGGATTTTATTTATCAAATAACACTGGCTGTCATTACTACCACAATGCTTTTGACTTCAATTTGGCTTATGATCATTCAACAGCTCATTTATAGATTTAGATAAATATAGGTATTGTTAAATCAAAAAATGGTTTGCATCATACTTTTTAAAGTGTAGGATTTTCTACTTATTAGGTTTTACTTATTATTTTTTGTAATTCTTTCGAGGTGTAATCTTTAGAAGAAAAATCTCGTTATTCCTTGTTTATGTGATGTTTAGGTTTGAAAATTAGTTAAAATATTGTCATCTAACAGCTGTAAATTATTTAAAACAATTCTAAACTACTGTTAAATAAAACCAAAAAAAATACTTGCTCGTATATAGGGTAAAATCTAATCATTAAAAAAACTACCCTATGAAAATCAAAAAAAATATTAAAAAGGCCCTATGGACTCTGTTCATAATTACTGCGCTCTTTTCCGCCGTTTTACTTTTCCATATCATTACTGCTAAACCTGCTGTTTACGAAAATCCCAATCTGCAGGTGAGCCGTATCGATTTTAAATCCGATATCGATTCTGCTCAAGCAAAAGAAATCTGTTCGAATCTTAGAGCTATAAAAGGACTTACCTCAGATTCTATAATTGTGAAAAGAAATGTGGTGGTATACTTTCACAATAATAAAATTACCAACTCAAAAAAAGTATACGATCAGTTGATGGCAAAAGGGAATTATGACGCCCAGCGCTACATTCTGCCAGCAAATTTAGCTAATAAAGAAGTTTGCCCGATCAATCAAAATAGTTTTGGTTACAAATTATCGCAGAAAATAAACCAATTTTTTAATTAACCCTAAATATATATATTATGAAAATGTATTCTAAAATTACACTTAGTGTATTACTTACGGCTGCTGCAGCCCTGACTTCTTGTAGCAATGATGATGACAATACTCCAGATCCAGTGGTAAAAGCATCAATTTATGAGCGTCTTGGCGGTACTAAAATGGTTTCTGATCCTGACAATCCTGGACAGATGATTGAGCAGGGAAGACTTAGTTACCGAAAAGTAGTAAATTCAACTATTGGTCTTATTGTAGCCGATATACAATCTAATGCTTCTGGAAACCTACAGGCTCATTTTGCACCGCTGCTTGCTGAAACTGGACAAACACAAGCAACTAACATTGCTAAATTATCGGATAATTTGACGGATTTCTTTTCGTTTAATACAGGAGGAACTAATGCAGTTAACACATATTCTGGACTAAGTATGTCTGCGGCACATGATCCTGCTAAAAACCCTCGTATGGGAACAAAATCTAGCAATGCAGATTACACAAAATTCGAAGGATATGTAGGAGCGGCTGCCAATGCTAATGGCGTTGCTTCAAATACAGAACTTTATGTTGATATCGTTGCTGTATTGGAACAATTGAGAACTCCTATAGTTCAAAAATAATTCCCTTAGAAACGCTGCCGGTTTCTGGCAGCGTTTTCTATATAGTAAGCCTCTATGATTTGGCCGCCAGGTCGTTAACTGGAATCGGTTTGATAAAAGATATCTTTTATTATTATATCCAGTTAAGCGCATATATCGTTTTTACTAAAGATTAATTCTTCACATACAGGAAGCCATCAATTTAATACCGTTTTTTATTAACGGCTGCTTGTTTATGCATTTACAGATTGATTATTTAAACTTTTTATCAGGTATTATATGGAAAAATTCAATAAATCGGCACGCTCATTTTATGCTCTGGGAATCAGCTATAAAAAGGCAGATGCATCTATCAGGGGGAAATTCAGTTTGGATGCCCGAGCTCATGAGGCTCTTTTGAAACAAGCAGCAGCAGAAGGCATTGAATCCTTATTGGTTATTTCTACCTGCAATAGAACTGAATTATACGGAACAGCCAACCATCCTTATGAATTAATAAGACTGCTGTGTGAAAACAGCTCTGGTTCGGTGGAAGAATTCAGATCGGCTGCTTTTGTATACAAAAATGAGCAGGCTGCAACTCATTTATTCCGTGTGGCTGCAGGTTTAGAAAGCCAGATTTTAGGAGATTTTGAAATACTTGGCCAGATAAAAAACTCGTTTAATTTAAGCAGACAACATGGATTGTCAGATACTTTTATGGATCGTTTGGTAAACGCAGTTATAAAAGCAGGCAAAAAAATAAGAACCGAGACTGGAATTTCTTCCGGTGCCGCATCTGTTTCTTTTGCTGCCGTACAATATATAATACGAAATGCCGCTACAGGCAGTAAAAATATATTGTTATTTGGAACTGGCAAAATAGGACGTAATACCTGCGAAAATCTAGTAAAGCATACTCCAAACTCCTGCATTACCCTTATAAACAGAACAAATAGCAGTGCAGAAATGCTTGGGGAAAAACTAAGTGTTACAGTTAAGGACTATGCAGATTTAACACAAGAAATACAACACGCAGATATTTTGGTTGTGGCGACAGGAGCCCGTATTCCCACTATTAACAAAACACAGCTTGGCTTACACAAACCACTGCTGATTCTTGATCTTTCTATCCCAAGAAATGTCAATACCAATGTATTGGAGATTCCTGGAGTATCTTTACTGCATCTCGATGAACTTTCGGTAATGCGTGATGATACCTTACAGAGAAGACAACAACATATTCCAGCTGCAGAAGCTGTTATTGAGGATTTAAAATCAGAATTTTATAATTGGCTAAATGAGCGTAAATATGCACCAGCAATTCAGGCTTTAAAAGCGAAACTAACTGATATAGCCGCAGCTGAAATGGCCTTGCAAAAAAAGAAAGCTATCGATTTTGATACCACAATGGCTGATGCTGTAAGTGCACGAATTGTTCAGAAAATAACCAGTCATTTTGCGCACCATCTAAAAAACGAAAACTGCTCAATTGAGCAAAGTATTGAATTTATGGAAAAAGTATTTCAAATAGGACAATACAATAAGACGCCTTCTGTTGCCGAGATAAAATACAATATAAAGCTTTCATAGCGATATAATGAGATAGTTTTATATGATATTATACGCTTTTTAAACCCGTTTGAAAATTCAAGAGTAGTATGTGAATGGCTCTGCCAATTAATTTTCAGAAGGCTGAAAAACAAAATTAAGCCCGCAGGACTTGGTGTTAATCAGACACACTACCTGCGGGCTTGTCCATAAACATAATCTTCCATTTTATGTTTACTATAATTTTTCACAATTATTGTATGGATTTATCTCCCTTAATATATCAGGCAGTTTGTTTAGGTTTTAGAGGCCTAATTTAAACATATTTTATAAACTAGATTGGTTTTTATAAAATTTTATAGTTTTTGATAAAGGATCTGTACATCATTTTAATCTAAATAGGCATCCAAAAAATACCATCATCCTATTAAAATTAGTTATTTCGGCCATTTTGAAATTATTAATTACAAGTGAAATTACAACGGCTGTAAACAGAGATCAAAAAAGATGTATACACAACAATGTACAGGAAATTTAGTTTTTGTGAAGAGATTTAAATCATTTTGCGATGGTGTATTTACAAATGATACTTAAACGGAAATACGATTTAGTAAGGGGAAATTCTTGAATGAGGTTCGTGAATTTTATAATAATTTAATAATAAAACCCAAAATTCCAGCTGTAATAATGATGTAAGGCTCTTTAATGTTTTTATAATACACTAAAAGCAAAACGGTTATTGCAGCAATAACTATGGTAGGAATATCGATAATACTTCTTTTGGCAATAATAATTACAGATCCTACTAATGCTCCAATGACTACAGCAGTTATTCCTTCTACAAATGCTTTTACAGATTTGTTATCGGCAATTTTCTTAAAATAGGGAGCAAGAATAATCGTAAACAGATAACAAGGCAAAAAAGTAGCTAGAGAAGCAGTAAGTGCACCTAAAAAACCGTCGACAAGAAATCCAATAAATCCCACTGTTATAACTACAGGTCCCGGGGTTATCATGGCGACAGCAACAGAATCCAGAAACTGCTGTTCTGTTAACCAATTATTTTCCAGTACAACGCCCGAATGAAGAAACGGAACGATAGCGAGTCCGCTGCCAAAAACAAAGGCACCAGCTTTAGCAAAAAAAACAGCTAATTTTAAAAGTTTATTTCCTTCATAATCCCACAAAGCAAATTGCAAAAGAAGCAGTGAATTAGTAGTTTTAAAATTCCACCATTTTGGAGGTGCGATTATCATCATATAAAATAGTCCGGCTATTATAAATAATAAAAGCTGTTCTTTTTCGGTTACATAGGTTACAGCTACTGCAAGAATGAAGAAGAGCCATAATAACCATTTTGTTTTAAAGGATTCTAAACGAAAAGATCCTATAGACTTTAGTGTAAGTTTATAAGAACTAAGTGCTATTATGCCGACAACGGCTGCACCAACACCATAAAATACAGCTTGTATCCACGACAAACCTCCGTATAATTTGTAAACAATCCCAAGCAATACTACCATGATAAATGATGGTAATATAAAAGCAAAACCAGCCAATGTGGCGCCTAAAAAACTATAATGCACAAAACCAATATAAATTCCTAACTGCGCTGCAAGCGGACCTGGAGCTAATTGTGCCAGCGCCAAACCTTGTTTGTATTCTTCCTCACTTATCCATTTTCGGTTTTCAACCAAATCTTTATGCATATAGCCCACTAAGGCAACGGGACCACCAAAACCGATTGTGCCCAACTTTAGAAAATATAAGGTTAATTCTAAGAGACTGTATTTTGAGTTTTTTTCCATTTGCTTCATAGTAAACCTATCGTTTGGTGCTTAAAAAACTATTTGTTCTTTTGATGGATGTAAAAACAAAACTAAAGGTCAAAATTTATATAAAATAGAATCTTATTTACCTTTTGTATCAGGATTACTTTTACAGCTGTTCAGCAGAAAGGATTGCTCGAGTTTAATGGCCTGTGTGCTTAAGCGGAATTTGATGCAATGTTTTTTTTTTATAATTTAGCTTTGTATGCAAAAAGACAAATTTTCAAGCGGGAGAATAGCGGTTTCTGATGAATTTCAGGAAGTTTTTTCGCATTTTTATTTCGCAGAAAATAATTCAGACATAACGTTTACCAAGAAACTTCTTCCTTCTTATCAAACCATCATGATCTTTAGTTTTGGTGAAAGTGCCTATATTCATTCGGAAAACGATGAGAATATAGAAGTAGAAAAGTGTATTGTGCTGGGTCCAATAAAAAAAGCATTTGACTATTCGCAGCCGGCAGGAAATACGATTTTAGTTGCCAATTTTAAGGATGATGCCTTTTACCGTTTTTTTGGATCGGCAGCTTTAGCAGAAAATTTGCCAATTGATCCTAATGATTTATTGAGTGAAAACTGTTTTACAGCTCTCTGGCACAAACTTAATGGAATTGAAAACAAAGAAGAGCAGGTAGAGTGTATCTTAGAATTCTGCAGACCTTATCTAAGAAAACGAAATCCAGTTACCGGCCAACTGATTGAACTTAAAAATACAGCCTACAATCCCATAAAGAAAGTTGCAGATGAAACAAAACAGAGTGAACGCGCTATACAGCTAACTCATAAAAAGCAGCTGGGGTATTCTGCCAAAGAAATAAACCGCTATCTGCGCTTTTTAAAAGCCATTGAAATGATGCAGGACATTGCATGCAGAACATCTAAGAATGACTGGTTTGAAATCGTTGGTGAATGCGGTTATTACGATCAAAGTCAGCTTATTAATGATTTTAAATATTATATAAATCTAACCCCTGCACGATACCTTAAACTCCAATGCAGTATATGCAATCCAGTGGGCTGATTTCGTTTTCTTCCAATTTTAAGAAATAGCTTCGGTCTAAATTTGTCCTATAAATTTAAAATATAGAACAATGAGACATTTAATTATTTACGCGCACCCTAACTCAGAAAGCCTGAATGGAAAATTTAAAAATGATCTAGCTGCGTATTTAGTGCAGCAAGGCAACGAAGTTATTGTAAGAGATTTATATGAACTGAATTTTAATCCGGTGCTTTCACTTCAGGATATGGCAGGCCAGAGAAAGGGCGAGGTATCAGACGATGTAAGACTGGAACAGGATTTTATAAGCTGGGCAGAACATATCACTTTTATTCATCCTATCTGGTGGACAGGTATGCCATCTATAATGAAAGGTTATATTGACCGCGTATTCAGCTATGGATTTGCTTATCGCTATGATCAGGGAATCCAAAAAGGACTTTTAGCAGGAAAGCAGGCCGTAATAATCAATACTCACGGAAAATCCCATCAGGAGTACCATGAAATTGGTATGGACAAAGCGTTGAGACTTACTTCTGACAAAGGCATCTACAGCTATTGCGGTTTTGAAATCAATCAGCATTTCTTTTTTGACAAAGCAGATCGTATTACTCCAGAAACTGCCGAGATTTGGGTCGACGAGATTTTATCTCTCTATAAATGTACAACTGTTGGATCATGAGTCTTGCTACTACGCCACAGGAAATACTGCGCAGGTATCACAATGAAGCCAGCGCAGTAAAAGCTGAACATGGACTTATTTTAATTCCCGATGTTAGCGGTTTTACCAATTTCGTTTCAAGTATTTGCATCGAAGCAGGCAGGTATATTATGAGAGAACTTCTCACCACTATTATCGAGAGTAATATTCTCGGACTTAAAGTTTCGGAGGTGGAAGGTGATGCCGTTCTTTTTTATAAGTTCTGCTGTCCTCCAAATGCTGATTTAATTATTAATCAGTATGAGATAATGCTTCGCAATTTTAGAGAAAAGGTACATACCATCGAATCCCTTATTGGCAGAAACATGAATTTGTCTCTCAAACTGATTGCTCATTATGGACTTTTTTCAGAATATACTGTGGGAGGTTTCAGTAAGCTTTACGGAAATACAGTAGTGCAGTCTCACTGCCTGCTAAAAAATACAATCCAGAGCAATACGTATTTATTGCTTACTGACGATCTATTGAATTTTGCGGGCACGCAGAAAAACCGCAAATCGAACTCCAATTACATATACATAGATTATAAAAAAGAAATCCTGCCTAAAATTCAGGTAAATTAATTATAGAATGATATGTCTATTTTTTCTAATCGTCTTTTGGTTTTCCCTCTACTGGGAATTGTATAACATCAGCCTGAAATTTAATACTTTACACTAAATTGTGCTTTGTAACTTTATAATACAGTTAAAATAATCATATAAAAATAAAGTTATGGCAGAAATTAAAATTGAAAAGAAAAAGCCCGTATGGCCTTGGATTATAGCATTGCTGTTAATTGGGGCAGTGGTATACTACGTTTTTTTAAGAGACACTGAACCGCGAAGCGAAACCACTATTGAAGTTGAAAATGCTGTGCCAGTAGATTCTACAACTGCTGAATAAGCAGAATACAAAGGTAATGTTCTGCATTTGCAGAGACTGATACAATATAATTAAATTAAAAAGACATGGAAAAGAAAGACAGAAATTTATACAGGCTCGATGAGCTTTCCGATTATAAAGTAGCTTCTAATTACTCGGATGTTAGAGGATGGAAAATAGTAGATGCAGACAACCGCACTATAGGAAAAGTAGATAATTTATGGGTTAACAAGGATATGCAGCGTGTGGTGTATCTGGATGTGAATGTTGACAAAGAGCTTATTGAAGACAGCAAACACGAAATTCATGATACGATTGCCAACGAAAACACAAGGGAATTTATGTACCGTGACGGCGACAGCCATCTAATCATTCCGATTGGTTCAGTGACAATTAATAAAGATACAAAGATTGTACAGGCTAATTCTATCGACTATGATACTTTTAGAAGAACAGGAAGATACAATACCCAGCATCATTTTGACCGCAATTATGAAAGATCGGTTTTAAAAAGCTATTATCCTGATGATGAAACTGGTTCAACTTATGACAGTGAGGACAATGCTTTTTACAGCAGAAAAGAATTTGATAATCGTTAATCCCTCTTTTAAAGTTTTAAAAGCTGGATTTATAAATACGAAGATCAGATGTTTGAAGACGTCTGATCTTTTTTGTTTTGAAACAATAGTCGATGATTTGATACGATGTATTTTAATAATAAAGGCCGTCTTACAGACAGCCTTTAAAAACTAATTAAAATAAAAAATAAAAAAAACGATAAGAATATTTAAAACCTTGACATTAAAATGGGGTTCAAAATAGATTCTTATTTTGCTTTCATCAATACCTGCACGCTGTTTGATTTCTTTAAGGCATTTGCTGTAAATTCCTTTAAATCCTTTGCAGTAATCGTGCTTAGTATATTTTTAAGAAGTTCAATATCAAGAGGACTTTCATCATTACGAACATAAGAGGTCAATGTATTAAGCCAATACGTATTCTCTTTAATCTGCTCCTGATAATTCTTGATTATGGATTGTTTGATGTCTTCTAACATATTGGCAGGAATATTTTCAGTCTGCACCCTTGCAACTTCTGCATGTACAATTTTAACCAATGCATCTGCCTTGTCTGGATTGCAGTCAAAATTGATTTCTAATGAAAATAGAGGAGAAGGAAACTGAGACAAATTGGTTCCAGCATGTACCCCATAGCTGCCGCCTTCTTCTTCACGAATCGTTTCTAGGTAACGTTTTGTAAGCCATTCAGATACCATATAACTTAGTATTTTATTCTTTTTGTTATAGACTATATCTCTGTTTTCAAAATGAAGATAAACCGTTGTTTTAGGTGTATCCATCGTTCTAAAAATTGTTTTTTCAACCTTTCCGTCTTTCATAAAGATTTTGTGATCTACATAGTTCTCCGTTTTCTCTTCTGATGGAATATTTCCTAAATAAGTGTTGATTGCGGCGATGTCATTTTCTGAAATGTTTCCGACGAATAGAAACGTGTAATCACCTGCGTTTGAGAAACGTTCAGTGTAGATTTTTTTTGCCGTATTCAAATCTAAAGCACTAATAAATTCCTGTGATAAAAGCCAGTTACGTTTGCTGTAATTGGTGTTTAAAACCGATATAGTGTCGCTTAAAGCTTTTTCATTGCTGTTTGGCGCGTTGTTTAATTTATTTTGATATTGTTCTTTTATTTTATCAAAAGTATTGCTGTCAAATCTAGGGTGCTGGAAATACAAGTAAACCAGCTGTAATAAAGTAGTGAGAGATTCTTTGTTGCTGCTTCCGTTAAAACCTTCGTATAAACCTCCAATGTATGGGCTCACATTGGCCGTTTTACCTGTCAGTTTCTTTTTTAAATCGGTAAACTTATAATCACCTAATCCCGAATATGAAACGACAGCGGCTGCAATCTGTGCTGATGGAAGATCCTTCCAATCTGAAAGTGAATTTCCTCCCGCGCTGTAAGCCGAAAATAGAATCTGGTCTTTACTCAAAGTTGAGGGATAAATAATCACTTTGGCACCATTTGCCAACGTATATCGTTTCGCATTTTCGAATCCTTTAATTTCTTCTGTTTTTAGAATTGCTTTTTCTTTCAATTCTTCTTTTACTAAAGAAGCTGTCAATTCTTCTTCTTTGTAAGGTTCTAATTTTGAATTTGTAATAGTTTTGATGGCATTCCAATACTCATTTGCTTCAGGAAATTTCGTCGCAGCATCTTCAGGTGCAGAAACTGATAGTACTAAATTATCTTTTGGCTGTAAAACCTTAAATGCAGTATTTACCTGATCTAAAGTAACAGTATTCAAGAAAGCATTAATCCATTCATGTTCTCCCTCAACACTAAAAACCGGATTGGATTCTAAAAAATAAAGCTGTAATTGTTCTGCCCAATAACTGTTTCTAATTTTATCTTTATTTGCTAGACGATTGTCATAACTGGTACGCATTTTAGTTTTCAAACGGTCCAATTCCTGCTGTGTAAATCCGTTTTGCACCGCTCTTTCAAATTCTCGGTAAGCTTCGGTAAAAGCTTCGATGAACTTTCCTTTTTTTGGCGTAACATTTAATGAAAATTTACTATCTAATCTCGAAAGATTTTCATTTGAAATTCCGAATGCCAAACCTGCAGTTTCGTTATTGATAATGTATTCGTTAAATCGGTTATTCATCATTTGCAAAGCCAGATTTTCCTGCATGCTTTTGTTCATTTCTCCCTGATCTTGAACTAAAGGTTTTGGTTTGTTGTATGAAAGCGAAATTCCAGAACGCTGCAACTCTTTGTCGGTCGCCAGTACATAACGATTTTCTTTTTGGAACGGAATTTTTTCATACGTTCTTTTATTGATTTTTTTGGGTTTTGGTATCGAACCGAAAATCTCTTTAACACGTTTTTCGATTACAGTCACATCGATGTCGCCTACAATTATGACAGCTTGATTTTGAGGCTGATACCATTTCTTGTAATACTCTCGTAATACTTGATACTTGAAATTATTGATGACATTCAAATCCCCAATAACATTGCGTTTTGCATATTTTGAACCTTCAAAAATTACTTTGTTGATTTTTTCGCCTGTTCTGTAATCTGCATTTCTTCTGGTACGCCATTCTTCACGGATCACGCCTCTTTCTGCATCAATTTCATTATTGGCAAGCAGGAGAGAGCCAGACCAGTCGTGCAGTACATACATACAAGAATCCAATAAAGTTTTGTTTTGCGAGGGAACATTGCTGATGTTGTAAACAGTTTCGTCGTAAGCCGTATAAGCATTAATATCTTTTCCGAAAGAAACACCTTGTTTTTCCAGCATGTTGATAATTCCTTTTCCTTTAAAATGCTCCGTTCCATTAAAAGCCATGTGTTCCAGAAAATGCGCTAAGCCGTCCTGATCGTCATTTTCTAAAATGGCTCCAACGTTTTGCACGAAATAGAAATCGGCTCTGTCTTTTGGCCATTCATTGTGCATGATAAAATACTGCATTCCATTTGGAAGCGTTCCGTGTGCTACTTCTTTGGGCAGCGGAAAAGTAGTTTTAAACTGCGCAGAAACTTGAGATAAACCCAGAAGCAGGAAATGCGCTAGAATTAATTTTGTTTTCATTTTTGATAGTTATTGTTCTTTTTTTGATTGAATTTTTAGTTGAAAAAAGTATAGGAAGTTACTGCTGTTAGTTTGAAGGTCTCATACGAGACCTCCAAATAAACAGTCTTTGGGTTGTATAAATGTATCGGCTTATATTACATCCAGTCAGGGCGTAAAGCACCTTTTAAATAGAAGTCAAAATACTGCTGCATTTTGAGCGTCCAGTCTTTTCTATTGGCAGCATCATCTAAAGTATGTCCTTCTTTTTTGTAATTCACTAATAAAGCAGGTTTGCCTAAACGTCGAAGTGCAAAAAACAAAGATTGTCCTTCCTGATAAGGCACTGCGCGGTCATTATCATTGTGAAAAATAAGGATTGGCGTTTGGATGTTTTTAGCCGAAAATATAGGCGAATTTTTGATGTATCCGTCCAGATTGTCGTGCATAGAACTTCCCATACGATATTGATCGGCTTCGTATTTAAACATCGTCGAAATACCATTGGATCGCATTACAGGATAATTGGCAGTAAAATTACTTACCCCAGAACCCACAATTGCACAGCTGAAAAGATCTGTTTTTGTAGTTAAGAAAGAAGTTTCGTAACCGCCAAAACTATGTCCCTGAATTCCAATTTTGCCTTTCTCGGTAATGCCTTTTGAAATTAAATATTCAACGCCGCTGATGACATCATTGTACACGCTGTTTCCAACGTCGCCATACGTATAGTGTACGTCAGGCTGAAAAACAATATAACCCTGGCTTACAAAAGTTGGAATATTAATATTGGAAGTGCTGACTTCAGGCTGATGGTACTGATTAAATTCCTCGGTATGTTTTTCGTAAAAATGAACAATTACTGGATATGTTTTTTTGCTATCATAGTTGTCTGGAAGATATAGATTTCCCTGATTTTCTTTGCCGCTAAAAGTTTTCCATGTCAGCAATTTAGAAGTTCCCCAAGCATACTCTTTCTGCTGTGGATTGATGTTGGTAATTCTTTGCTGTGATTTAAAATTTTCAGTTCCCCACCATAAATCTGGAAAAATAGTATAGCTTTCTTTAGAAAATAAAACACTCGAATTATCTCCAGAAACTTCTTCAATGCGTACGTTATATTCTGAAGGAGCGAATACTTTTGTAATAAAATTGGCATCGACTAGTTTATAAACACCCTTCGATTTATGTTCTGTATCGAAACCATTTAATGTAATGGTTTTTATGTTGTCTAAATTTCCAAAATAACCTTGTTCTCCATATCGAAGTTCCGTTTTGTTTTTTCTTCCATACTGCTGCGTGAGCGAATATGCCTTTTTTTGATTGGTAAGGTCAATCGCCCACAAATCAAACTGATCGTATAGAACGACTGTGTTTCCGTTATGTAACCAGCCCGCGATTCCGTAAGCGGTATTTGCCGATTTCATATCTACATTATCATCTGAAATTGGAAAAGGAATTTGTGAACTGATATTTTCGAATTGCATAGAACTGTTGTCAAAAACGGTCCAGACTTTTGCCTTTTCATCATAAAAAACAGCAAAACTTCCCTGCGGATTCCAAGTTGGACTGCCAAAAACGCCTGTTAATACTTTTGTAGATTTTCCTGTTTCGGCATCGATCCAGTAAACATCATTACGTTCATTAAAAGTCCAGTCTACTTCTACAGCATACGGTTTTTTATCTAAACCAAAAACACCTTTAAAGCTGCCAGATTCTGGTATTAGAACCTGATCAAATTCACCAGTTGAAGCAATTTTGATTACTTTTTTATTTTGGATATCATAAAGAAATTTCTGCTCGCTTGGAAGTGTTTTGGAACTTCTCAATAATTCCTGTCTGCGTTCCATAGTTCCTTGATTTGATCGCCAGATTTCAACACCCGATTTTGGAATCTGAGTATTTTCTGGACGCTTATTCGAGTTTACTGACAAGGTGATAAAGCGAGTATTTTCATTTAATCCATAAGCTGTTTTTGAAATTGAATAACCCGACTCGCTTAACTTGATTTCATCATAATTGAATACGGCTTTTGCTGCATTAGTATTGAGATTAAAATAATAAACCATATTAAAATCGGAGCTGTTATTTCCTTTTAAAGTAAAAGTACCGCCGTTTTCTTTATCGTTTAATTGAAAATCTCCAAAATCAGAAGCTTTTCCGCTGTAAATAGTTTCTTGTTTGCCGCCTGGATTTCCGTGTTTTAGAAACACTTTGTCTTTTTCGATCTGTGCGTATACAATGGATTTGTTTTTTAAAAAACGAGATGATTTGATGTTGTTTACAGCAATACTGTCATTACTTTCTAAATTATAACAAACCAAACGCTGGAGAAAAAAGGAACTTTTTTCAGCCTCTGGACGCGTGTAGTATAGAAAATCAGTTCCTGCAAGAGCATTGGTATAATGTTTTGTTTTCCAAAGTCTTTTTGCTCCCGTTTTTAAATTTTGGAGAATGGTACTGTCTTTCTTAGTGTACTGAATCCAGTCTTTTTTTCCAATGAATTTCAGGTCACTGATATTCTCAAAAACCAGACGTTTTCCTTTTGGAGCTTCCTGAACAATAATCTGCTTTTTGTTTTCTTTTTCTTCATCTTGAAATACAGTACTGTACGACATCCATTTACCAGTGTAGGATAAGGATTTGCTATTAATTCTCTCCCACGACTGATAAGCCGATTCGTCAACTGTTTTTTTCTGGGCTGATAAACTATGTACACCCAAAGCGAGTGTACATAGTAAGACTATTTTTTTCATATAATTAGATTTTCAGAAAGCGAATTATTCGTTCTTTAAAGCGTTGATAACGCCTGTAAGTTCATCAACCAATTGTCCGGGATTTCCAGAATAACCTTCAGAAGTAAAACGAATTTTTCCGTTTTTGATTACTACTTTTCTCGGTATACCGCTAGATTTGAAAATTGCTGCATACTTTGAGAAAGATTCATTGTTTGTAGAACCGCCTTTTTTTATTAAATCAAAATAAGTATCTAGTTTTAGTCCTTTTTCTTTTAGATAAGCGACGGCTGCTTTTTTGTAACCTTCATGATTTTCCTGAGTGCTGATGAAGTACACTTCGACTTGTTGGTCTTCTTTGAAGTTGGTCACTAATTGCTGCATCGCTGGAAAAGCCTTTTTACAAGGTCCGCACCAAGTTGCCCAAAAATCGATTACGATAATTTTACCGTTGTTTAAATCCAATTGCTTTGTTTTTCCATCGGTTCCCTGAACTTTAATGGCAGGAGCGGCGATATCGATTAAAGCTATTTTTTCTTCAGACTTGTTTTCTTTTTTCAGCTGCTCTAAATAGGCAGGAAAATCACTTTCTTTTTTCCCTTCTTTTAAATACGCTTCTTTCAATTTAACCGTCATTCCTTCTGATAAAGTATTTCTTCTTGCCGCATTTTTCAAAACCTCGATAGTAGGTTTGTTTAATGCTTCTAAAGCTCTTACATGTATGTCGTTAATGCTTGCTTTTTCGTAACGTTTTTCTAATGGAAGCGCATCAAAAGTTTCCAGAACTTCTTTGTATTTTTTCAGCATATCGAACATACGAATCTGAATTACTAATTCGGTGTTCAATTGATTTTTAGCATTTTCTGTTGCCTGATTGGGCGACCAGTAAATTCCCTGCATATAAGACAGGTCATTTACTTTTGCCTTCATTTCTTTTATCATTGGTACAGCCATTGTTTCGATCACGGTTGGGTCTACCGATTTTAGGTATAAAGCTTTCGAAATATACTGGTGGTAACCATCATTGATTGAGGCAAAATTCATTGTTGGAATCAGAGCCAGAATACTTTTGTAATCTTTAGTTTCGAAATAGTAGCCAAATTTTATTTTTACAATATTATCATACAAATAATTTTGTGATGCAGGCACTTCTTTACTGTATGGAAAATCAGTTAAAAATTGATTAGCCGCTTTAAACTTCTCAGCTGCATCAGCAATTTTGTTGATTTTTTGATAGGCTTTAAACCTTGAATGAGCACCATTTGGAAATTCCTTTTCAATGACTGTTTCTAATGAATCTGCTTTTTTCTGATCTTTTAAATCAAACAGATAAATATTGCGGAGTTTTACAAAAACTTCTTCGGGCATTCCTTTTGTGTTTTTTGAAAATTGCGTTAAAACTTTAGGCGCAATCTCCTCAAATTTTTCTGGTTTTTGTTTTTTCAGGATTTTGATGTAGGTATCAAAAAATTCAGGAAATCGGTCTGGATGGTCTTGTACTTCTTTTTTTAACCAATATTCGGTTGCATCTCCATCAATAGAAAAATCTTTGAAATACCCGTTAAACTCTCCGTTAAAGTTTTTGTTTCTAAAAGTTGCCCAAGCCAAATCGGCTCCGGGCATTTTTACTTTTGGTTCTTTAAAAGCGACCAGCATATAACCTTTATCCTGATTGGTGTCTGTAACTAGTCCATTTTCGGTATTACCATAGAATTTGAAAGCCATAAAAGCACAGTTTTTCGGAACCGTAAAATCGGCATTCCAAGTACTGCCATTTTTTTTCATTTTAATATCTTCAATTTCCCATCTGTAGTCATTGAAAACATACGCATAACCGTTAATTTCTTGTATGTTTTCTAATGGACCGCCTTTTGGATCATACGTCATATTTATAGTCGTTCCAGGAATAGGAATGTCTGCCATTCCTTGTAATCTGGATGTAACTTCTTGAGCCGAAACTTTTATGGTAAGGGCGCAAAACGCCAATACCAAAAGCTTGATATTTAATTTTTTTAACATTGTAATGAATTTATTTGCCCAGTTCCGGGTTTAAATCGATGTAATTTTGATTGATTGGGAATACATATCCATCGCTGTTAGGAGCAAGGGTAAAGGTATTTCCTTTAAAAATTCGTGTGTATGTTTTCTGAAAAGCTGGATCAAGATTTAATCTTCGCTGATCAAACCAGCGGAAACCTCTTCCTATAAATTCTTTTTGTCTTTCTGTTAAAACAAGATTTAGAGCTTCAGTACTTGTTGTGGCACTTACTTGATACGCGGCATTGGCTCTGAATCTTTTTGCTCTAAGAATATTAAGATAATCCACGGCTTTTTGAGTTTGCCCTGTTCTGGCATAACACTCAGCGGCGATTAAATACATTTCGGGAACCGAAACTCCAATGTTAATTCCGTTTGTATTGCTGTAGGTAGCAATTCCAAAACCTCTTCCGGTGTAAGTTGGAGAAATAGCAACGTTACCAGCAATTGTATAATAATCATAACGCAAATCATTGGTTCCAAAACTACTAAGCAAATCATTAGAAAGAGGTGCTCTGTTATACGTTAACAGCAAAGTTTTAGAAAATATAACCTCCGGATTCTGAATTAAAACGGGATAACTGTAACCAGTTGCAAATGTTTTTAAATCAATCAATCCATTTTGCATTTGCAAAGCTTTCTCTGCATTTTCAAGACTCAATTGATATTGGCCCATATAAAGATATGTTCTTGCCAATAATGCATAAACTGCTTTTTTGGATGGAAGTACATTAAAAGGAGGTGTATCCTGGATATCATTTGCCAAAGCACTCTTTAAATCAGAAATAATCTGATCGTAAATCTGGCCGACTGTACTTCTTTCTAATGACGAAAACAGTTCTGGTTTTAATAATAGCGGAACTGCTTTTTCTGAATTAGCAGAAGCTGGATCAAACTGAGGACCGTAAGTATTTACTAACTGAAGGTACGCAAATGCTCTATGAACAAAGGCTTCAGCATAGATTTCTTTTTTCTCGGCATCTGTTCCTTTCTCACTGCTCATAACACCATCCAGAAGAACGTTGCTGTAATAAATAGCTTTGTATAATCCGATATAGTCTGAGTCGCCCTGAGACGGATCGTAGATTCTATCCTGCCATGTATAGCTGTTTGCCCAAATGGTACTTACACTATTTTGATAAGTCGTGGGAAATTCTACATCGGCATTGGCTAATAAATAGATACCTCCAGAACCGCTAATGTCGTTGTAGGCATTAGCAATGGCTCTGTAATCTGAAGTATATTTTAAAATTCTGTTGTTTCCAACTTGCTCTACCTCAACATAATCTCTACAAGAGTTTAGGAGAAGTGCAGGCAGAATATATAGTGTGAATTTAAGAAATTTCATAAATCTGTTTTTTAAAATTAAAAACCGCAGTTAAATTGTAAAGAGTAGGTACGCTGTGGAGGAAGGGTGTTGTAGTTGTTGTTTGACAAATACTGAGGGTCAATTCCTAAATCGTTTTTAACCCATAACAATCCTAAATTCCTTGCTGCGAAATTAAAACTCAATGATTTTATAAAAGTTTTTTCCAACCATTGGCTTGGCACATTATAACCTAATGAAACCTGCTGTAATCTAATGTTATCTGCTGGAAGTACATTAATGTCTGCCATTTGGTAACGGTTTAAACTATTAAAGCTGATGTTTGCCAGACCAGGAACATTAGTATTGGCTTCGTCTCCGGCTTGTCTCCAGCGATCTGCAACAAGGGCATCTTTTGCAACAGCACCGTATTGCACTCCTGTGTAAGAAGGGTAATTTTGTAAAACCGTATTTCTGAATACATGTCCTCCATAATAGGTGATCTGTACTCCCAATCTGAAGTTTTTAAACGAGAAATCATTCATAAAACCTCCAGAATAAGGAGCAAATGTGGTTCCCATATATTTTAAATCGTCTTTATCTACTGCTGCAATTCCTTGACTTGAATTTACAATTGTACCGTCTTTTTTGCGTATGGTAGATTGTCCGTTGCTGTCCAATCCTGCCCAGTCGTAGGCATACACATATCCAATCTTTTTACCTTCTGTGGTTACACCAGACAAATATTGGTTAGTAGTTGTCGCTTTAAAACGAGAGTCGGTAACTTCATTGGTATTGTAACCAAGATTTACAGTACTGTTCCATTTAAAATCGCCATTAAAAATAGCTCCTGAAATGCTAAAGTCTACTCCATGTCCTTTTAAAGTTCCAGTGTTATAATTTACAAATGACCAGCCGTAAGTTGGGTTAAATGGCAGATTTACTAAAATGTCATTTGTTTTTTTATAATATAAATCGACACTTCCTCGTAAACGATTGTTGAAAAAGCCATAATCTAAACCGTAATTTGTTGTTATGGTTGTTTCCCATCTAATTTCTGGATTTTCAGGAACACTGATAGATCCAATTGGCAATTGCGTATTAAAATCGACAGATCCAATGCTGATTACAGGGCTTTGGCTTCCAAAACCACCAGCAGGAGAGATCGCCGCTTTACCATAAGTAGCTCTAAAAGCTAAAGTACTCAGCCAGCTAACATCTCTTAAGAAAAACTCTTTATTAACATCCCATTTTGCTCCTGCAGACCATAACGGCACCGCTCTATTTTTTTTGGAAGCTCCTAATAGGTTGGTGTCATCAAAACGAATACTTCCTGAAATATGGTAGCGGTTCATGAAATCATACGAGCCTAATCCATAGTACGATAAATAGCGGTTTCTTGATTTATTAATACTAGTATCTGAGCTTCCAATTATACTCTGCCATCCGTAAACGGTAGTGTAATAAACTGTTGGATTTACAGCTTGTCCCGAGTTAGTTTCCACGTTATAACCATAGTATCTTTGGCTGGAACCTTCTCTGCGTTCTTCTCTTATTTCTGTGCCTGCTAAAAAGTGTAAGCTGTTATCTTCATTAAAATTCTTATTGATATTCATCTGAAAACGCATGCTCTGAGTATCGTTGTTGGTGTTAGTGTTATATAGATAAGATCCAAGCGGTATACCATACACTAATTTTCCAGCGGAGTTAACAGATGTCGCCTGATTGATCATATTTCGGGTATAATAACTATCTAATTCACTCAAAGATTTGGTTTTATTTGTGATAGAAGTATACATTCCCGATGCTTCAAAATTTAACCAATTGGTAACTGTTGCTGTTAAACTGGCATTTAATCTTAAATTAGCTCCTTTTGTTATTACATTAGAATAATTCAGTTCATCTAAATAATTGTAAGACCATGGTAAATATCCTTTTGCCTCAAATCCTTGTGAAACTTCTGGTCTAAAAAGAAAATAACGATCAATTCCATTTCCATTTTCATCGGCAATCATATCGTACGGACGCAAAGCTGTAGCCGATACATTTGACAAAGCTTCATTTGCAACAGTATTGGTTTGGTATGTTGTTGGAACATAATTGATTCCTGTATTCAGTTTTAGGAAACTTTTGAGCTGAAAAGAGTTATTTAACGTGATGTTATATGATTTAGAATCATTTGCCTGCATTGCCGCATTATCTTTATTATAACCTAAAGACAAATAGTAAGTGCTTTTTTCGGTTCCGCCATTTATAGATAAATCATATTGCGTGGTAAAGGAATTTCTAAGTAAGTATCGGTCTATTTGATTCAAATTATTATTTTGTGATAACTGGTTTAGCAGAAGATCTCTTTGTGCCTCAGAAATTTCACCTCTTTTTTGTCTAAACATAATTTCCTGCGCCGCGCTTGGGTTAAGAGCCTGCCAGTTGGAAATATTATCAGCAGCGAAACCGCCATTTACGAGGTCTTTTTCGTAATCAATATATTGCGCCGAATTCATGACACGCAGTTTTCCCAAATCAATTTTTTCTCCCACAGTTGTTGTGGTGTTAAAATTTATAATTGGTTCGCCTTTTTTACCTTTTTTGGTGGTGATTACAATTACCCCGTTGGCAGCCGCAGATCCCCAGATCGAACTTGCAGCAGCATCTTTTAAAACCGAAATGCTTTCTACATCATCTGGATTAAGATAACTTAAAATAGAAGATCCCGGAACACCTCTTTTAGAAAAAGCAAAATCTTCTCTCGATTGCGGAAAACCATCGATTACGATTAGCGGCTGTCCTGTTCCTCCATAATTATTAGTCCCTCTCACGCTGATAGAACCTGTTCTCGGATCTACATTTACACCGGCAATTTTTCCTTCCAGTCTTGATTGAATATCTACTGTAGGCACTTCCGCCAATTCTTTTGCACTAATTATTCCAATAGATCCGGTTACTCTTTCTTTTGGAATTTCGGTATATCCGTTAGAAACAGAAATCTCTACGCTGTGAAGTTCCATTACGTCTGGAACAAGCACGGCATCAATTATTCTCTTATTGTTTACAGGAATGGTTACCGTTTTAAAACCCAAAGAACTAAAAACGATAGTATCATTTGGAGCAACTCTCATGCGATAATCACCTTCTTTTCGGGTAATGTCCCAGGTTTGTTTTCCTTTTAAG
>Ga0308166_1001940_pt1 | contig 20272 bp, 17 predicted proteins | sample PhyCR2_2_FD_202137 | JGI IMG/M metagenome (GOLD analysis project Ga0308166, IMG submission 202137) | Phyllosphere microbial communities from UC Gill Tract Community Farm, Albany, California, United States - DLSLCC.R2 | ecosystem: Host-associated > Plants > Phyllosphere > Unclassified | place... | reverse complement strand
TCGTCGTGTTCGACCGCTCCGGCAGCATGTCCGAGGACGACGGCCACGGCCGCAGCAAGATCGAGGCCGCGCGCGATGCCGCGGCGCTGTTCTACCAGCTGATCCGCACGGGCGGCAACCGCGCGGGACTCGTGTCGTTCAGCGATACGGCGAGCGTCGACCAGGCCGGCGCCGACGTCACGCCGGCGCTGAAGGCGACGTTGATCGGCCCACCGCCTTACGTCGGCGGGAAGGTCGGGGCGTTGACCCCGGGCGGCGCGACGTCGATCGGCGGCGGTCTCGACGCCGCCAAAAACGGGTTGAGTCCCGCCGGCGCCAATCCGCGCGCGATCCTGCTGATGACGGACGGCCTGCAGAACACGGGGCTTGCGCCCGGCGACGTCGACCTGTCCGGCCTGTCCGTGAACGCGATCGGCTTCGGCGGCGAATCGAACCTCGACGGCGCCATGCTGAGCAGCCTGGCCAGCGCGCACGGTGGGCGCTACCTGCGCGCGGGCGGCGGCCTGACGCTGGAGAAGTTCTTCTCGGACGCCTTCGGCAACATCTTCGAGAACGGCGTCATCCACGATCCCGAGGTGGACCTGCCCGCGGACCAGGACGGCGCGCAGACACCGTTCCGCATCTGTGGCGAGGAAGCCGTTACGATCGTGGCCGGCTGGGACACGACGGGCGCCTCGCTGCTGCTGGAAGTGACGGGACCGGGCGGCACCCTGATCACGAGCGCGACGCCGGGTGTCGCGTCGTCGGACGGGCGCACGTGGACGTTCCTGCGCTTTAACCTGCCGCTGGGCGAGGAGCGCGACGGGCCATGGCAGGTGCGCGTCGTGCGCCCGCGCGGCGGCGGCGAATTCCCGCCGCCCGCGCCCGCGCTGCGCTATTTCATCAACGTCATCGCGACGGGCGGCCCCGTGATGTCGCGCATGCCGGACGAGCGTACCTGGTATTACACGGGCGACCCGATCAACCCGCGCGTGCTCGTCCGCCATGCCGACGGCGGCTGGCCGGAGGACATGCGCGTCAGCCTCACGATCACCCGGCCGGACGACGGCGTCGGCAACGTGCTGAGCGCCGCCGGGCTCGGCGCGCCCGGTCTCGTGGACGGGGACGTGATCCCGGCGCGCCAAGCGACGCTGCAGGCGATCGAGGCGGCGACGGGCCAGCCGGTCGCGCGCTACGTCGACACGACGGTCACCCTGTCGGACGAACCCGGCGTCAACGGTTCGTTTGAGCCGGGCGGGCTGTTCGGCCGCCCGTTGCCGGACCTGCTGAACGTGGAGGGCAATTACACGTTCCACGCGCGGGCCGAGTACACGCAGGGCTGCACCGGCATGCGCGAGCTATTGTGGTCGATCCACGTGGACGTCGGCATCGATCCGGGCCGCACGACCGTGACGACGACCCCGCTCGGCAACGGGCCGGACGGCGGCGCCTGCGTGACCATGACGTTCACGCCGCGCGACCGCTACGGCAACCTGCTCGGCCCGGGCCGGCAGGACGGCTTCACGGTGGTCGCGCAGGCGGGCAGCCACCCGAGCGGTCCGGTGACGGACCTGGGCGACGGCCGCTACCGGGTGGACGTCTGTTCCGACCCGGATTCGCTCGCGCCGCCGGCGATCGGGATCGCGCAGCCGGGGCGTCCGCCTGCCGTCGTGACGGCGCCCGAGTTCCGCCTGTTCGTCTACAGCGTCAAGTTCGTCTGCGGCGAGCAGAAGGACGGCTGCTGCGGCTGCACGCCGGTCGTACCGGGACATTACGCGACCGAGATCAACATCCTGAACCCGCACGAGCGCCCGGTGCCGCTGGCCAAGGGCGTGATTCCGCTCGTGCTGGCCGGGGTGGCGGCCGGGCGCGAGCCGAAGACGGCGCGCGTGACGGGGGCCGTGCCCCTGGCCTTGCCGCCGCACGGGGCGACGATGGACGACTGCTGCCAGCTGCTCGACATGGCCCTCGGCGCGCCGCCGTCCGGAGCGGTGCCCCTGACGATCGGCATCCTGGAAATCGTCTCGACCGTCGAACTCGCCGTCACGGCGGTCTACACGGCGACCGGCTGCGCGGGCGGCGCGCCGTCGCTGCGCGTGGAGGAGATCGTCCCGCACCTGCTGGCCGTGTGACGCGAACGGAAGATGGACCACGGCGCGCTTGCCGCGGATTTACTTTAGGTTTAAAGTAAATCGAAAGTAAATGAGCGGTACGTACCGACCGATCCATTCTCCGGGGGCGCTTCATGACAAGCCGGTCCGCTGCGGAATCAAGTCCATCGGCCCACGTCGACACCTTTGCGCGGGACCATCTCCCGCCCGTCGACCTGTGGCCGGACCTCGTGTTCGACCTGCCGGCGCTGCGCTACCCGGCGCGCCTGAACTGCGTGGCCGAACTGCTCGACCGCCACGTGGCGGCCGGCGCCGATGCCGGCAGGCGCACCGCCGTGCTGGGCGCGGCGACGACATGGTCGTACGCGGACCTGCTGCGCCAGGTCGACCGCATCGCGCACGTGCTGCGCGCCGACCTCGGCCTGGTGCCGGGCAACCGCGTGCTGCTGCGCGGCGCCAACTGTCCGCAGATGGCCGCCGCGATCCTCGCCGTACTGAAGGCCGGCCTGATCGCCGTGCCGACGATGCCGCTGCTGCGCGCGCGCGAACTGGACGTCGTGATGACGAAGGCGCGGGTCGACGCGGTGCTGTGCGCGCGCGAGCTGGCGGACGAACTGCCGCGGCCGGAGGCGCCGGCGCCCGTCGTGTATTTCCACGACCCGGACAATCCGGACGGCCTGGAAGCGCGGATGGCCCGTCACGACGCGCCGTTCGCGCCCGTGGACACGGCCGCCGACGACGTCTGCCTGATCAGCTTCACGTCCGGCACGACCGGCATTCCGAAAGGCACGATGCACTTCCACCGCGACGTCCTGGCGATCTGCGACTGCTTCCCGCCGCACACCTTGCGTTCGCGTCCGGACGACGTCTTCATCGGCACGCCGCCGCTGGCGTTCACGTTCGGCCTCGGCGGCCTGCTGCTGTTTCCGCTGCGCGTCGGGGCGGCCGGGGTGCTGCTGGAAAAGCTGACGCCCGAGGGCCTGCTGGCCGCGATCGAGCGCTTCCGCGCCACCGTCTGCTTCACGGCGCCGACGTTCTACCGCCAGATGACGCCGCACGTGACCCGCTACGACGTGGCGTCGCTGCGCCGCTGCGTGTCGGCCGGCGAGGCGCTGCCGCTGGCCACGCGCGACGGCTGGCGCGGCGCGACCGGCATCGAGATGATCGACGGGATCGGCGCCACCGAGCTGCTGCACATCTTCATCTCCGCGGCCGACGCCGACGTGCGTCCCGGCGCGACGGGCAAGCCGGTGCCGGGCTACCGCGCCTGCATCCTCGACGACGACGGCCGCCCCCTCGGCCCCGGCATCGTCGGCCGGCTGGCCGTCAAGGGGCCGACGGGCTGCCGCTACCTGGCGGACGAGCGCCAGCGCGACTACGTGCTGGACGGCTGGAACCTGACCGGGGACAGCTACGAGACCGACGCCGACGGCTATTTCTAGTACCGCGCGCGTATCGACGACATGATCATCTCGGCCGGCTACAACATCGCCGGCGCCGAGGTGGAAGAGGTGCTGCTGCGCCATCCCGCCGTGGCCGAATGCGGCGTCGTCGGCCGCGCCGACCCCGAACGGGGCCAGATCGTCGAGGCGCACGTCGTGCTGAAACCGGGCCACGACCCGTCGCCCGCCACCGCGCGCACCCTGCAGGAATTCGTCAAGGCGCAGATCGCGCCCTACAAATATCCGCGCGCCGTGCGCTTCACCGACAAGCTGCCGCGCACGGAAACGGGCAAGCTGCAGCGCTTCAAACTGAGGCAGTCATGAATATCGTCTGCATCGGCGGCGGACCCGCCGGCCTGTACTTCGCGCTGCTGATGAAGCGGCGCCGGCCCGGAGACCGCATCGTCGTGGTCGAGCGCAACCGCCCGTACGACACGTTCGGCTGGGGCGTCGTGTTTTCCGACCAGACGCTCGGCAACCTGGTTGCCGCGGACGAACCGACGGCGAAAACGATCCTGGGGGCGTTCAACCACTGGGACGACATCGACGTGTTCTTCAAGGGCCGGCGCATCACGTCCGGCGGCCACGGCTTCTGCGGCATCGGCCGCAAGCGCCTGCTCAACATCCTGCAGGAGCGCTGCGTCGAACTGGGCGTCGAACTCGTGTTCGAGACCGTCGTCGACGACGACCGGGCACTGGCCGCACGCTACGGCGCCGACCTCGTGATCGCGGCCGATGGCCTGAACAGCCGCACGCGCGAGCGCTATGCCGACACCTTTCGGCCGACGGTCGAGACGCGCCGCTGCCGCTTCGTCTGGCTCGGCACCAGGAAGCGGTTCGACGCGTTCACGTTCATCTTCAAGGAGACGCCGCACGGCTGGTTCCAGGCGCACGTGTACCAGTTCGACGGCGACACGTCGACGTTCATCGTCGAGACGCCGGAGGACGTGTGGCAGCGCGCCGGCCTGGCCGACATGACGCAGCAGGAGGGCATCGCGTTCTGCGAGCGCCTGTTCGCCGACCACCTGGACGGCCACCCGCTGCTGTCGAACGCGGCGCACCTGCGCGGCAACGCCATCTGGATCGCGTTTCCGCGCATCGTGTGCGAGCGCTGGGTGCACTGGCACGCCGGCGACCATCCGGTGCCGGTCGTGCTGATGGGCGACGCGGCGCACACCGCGCACTTCTCGATCGGCTCCGGCACCAAGCTGGCGCTGGAAGATGCGATCGAGCTGGCGCGCTGCTGCGGCGCGCACGACGGCGACCTCGCGGCGGCGCTCGACGCCTACCAGGCCAGCCGCACGACGGAAGTGCTGAAGATCCAGTCGGCCGCGCGCAACTCGATGGAATGGTTCGAGAACGTGGCCCGCTACAGCGCGCTGGACGCCGACCAGTTCGCGTATGCGATGCTCACGCGCAGCCAGCGCATCTCGCACGAAAACCTGCGCCTGCGCGACCCCGGCTACGTGGCGCGGTTCGAGGACTGGTTCGCCGCGCGCGCGTGCGCACAGGCGGGCGTCGACCTGCCGCCGGGCGCGCACGTGCCGCCGATGTTCACGCCGCTGCGCGTGCGCGGCGTGCTGCTGAAGAACCGCATCGTCGTCTCGCCGATGGCGCAGTATGCCGCCGTCGACGGCGTGCCGGGCGACTGGCACCTCGTGCACCTGGGCGCGCGGGCGCTGGGCGGCGCGGCGCTCGTGATGGCGGAGATGACGTGCGTGTCGGCCGACGCCCGCATCACCCCCGGCTGTCCCGGCATGTACGCGGCGGAACACACGGCGGCGTGGCGGCGCATCGTCGACTTCGTGCACGCGCAATCGGACGCCCGCATCGGCCTGCAGCTGGGCCACGCCGGCGCGAAAGGATCGACGCGGCCGATGTGGGACGGCATCGACCAGCCGCTGGCCGGCGGCAACTGGCCGCTCGTCGCCGCGTCGGCGCAGCAGTACCTGGCCGGCGTCTCGCAGACGGCGCGCGCGGCCACGGCGGCGGATCTCGACCGCATCGAAGCCGACTTCGTGCGCGCCACCCGCGCCGCCGCGGACGCGGGTTTCGACTGGCTGGAACTGCACTGCGCGCACGGCTACCTGCTGTCGTCGTTCATCTCGCCGCTGACGAACCGGCGCACGGACGACTACGGCGGCAGTCTGGACAACCGCTGCCGCTATCCGCTGCGCGTGTTCCGCGCGATGCGCGCGGTCTGGCCCGTCGACCGGCCGATGAGCGTGCGCATCTCGGCGCACGACTGGGTCGAAGGCGGCATCACGCCGGCGGACGCCGTGGACATCGCGCGCCTGTTCAAGGCCGCCGGCGCCGACATGATCGATTGCTCGTCGGGCCAGGTCAGCAAGCTGGAACGGCCGACGTTCGGCCGGATGTACCAGACGCCGTTCGCGGACCGCGTGCGCAACGAGGCCGGGATCCCGACCATCGCCGTCGGCTCGATCTTCGAGGCGGACCACGCCAACAGCATCATCGCGGCGGGCCGCGCCGATTTGTGCGCCGTCGGCCGGCCGCACCTGGCCGATCCGGCGTGGACGCTGCACGAGGCCGCGAAGATCGGCTACGATGCGCTGTCCTGGCCGAAGCAGTACCTGGCCGGCAAGGCGCAGCTGGAGCGCAATCTCGAACGCGAGCGCGGGCTGGCCGCGGCCAACACGGGCCTGAGCCCGCAACAAATCGCAGCGCGGCTGCTGGAGGGTTGATGGAAACGCTGCACGGAAAACACGCCGTCGTGACGGGCGCCAGCCGCGGGATCGGCCTCGCCATCGCACGCAGCCTCGCGGCGCGGGGCGCGCGCGTCACGCTGATGGCGCGCGACGAAGGCGCGCTGGCCGCCGCGGCCGGCGACATCGGCGGCGCGGCCGCATGGCAGCCGCTGGACGTCGCGGACCCGGCGAGCGTCGCCGCCGCGTTCGCGCGCGCGGGCGCCGCGGACATCCTTGTCAACAACGCGGGCCAGGCGGCGTCGGCGCCGTTCGGCCGCACGGACGACACATTGTGGCAACGCATGCTGGACGTGAACCTGACCGGCGCGTATCACTGCATCGGGGCCGCGCTGCCGGCGATGCTGGACGTGGGCTGGGGCCGCATCGTCAACGTGGCGTCGACGGCCGGGCTGACGGGCTACCGCTACGTGGCCGCCTACTGCGCCGCGAAGCACGGCCTCATCGGCCTGACGCGCGCGCTGGCGCTGGAAGTGGCCGCAAGGGGCATCACCGTCAACGCCGTCTGTCCCGGGTTCACCGATACCGACATCGTGCGCGACGCCGTCGCCAACATCGTGCGCATGACGGGACGCTCGGCCGACGAGGCGCGCGCCGAACTCGCGTCCGGCAACCCGCAGGGCCGGCTCGTGCATCCGGACGAGGTCGCGCATGCGGTCGCGTGGCTGTGCATGCCGGATGCGGCGGCGCTGAACGGGCAGGCGATCGCGGTCGCCGGCGGGGAGGTCATGTGAAGCCGCGCGACGATCTGCACCCGGCCGATCCGGACGCCCCCGTCGATCTGACGACCCGCCTCACGGGCGACCATCACCAGGCGCTGAAGCTCTGGCTGCGCATGCTGGCCTGCACGGTGCGCGTGGAAGACGCGATCCGCTCGCGCCTGCGCACGACGTTCGGCATCACCTTGCCGCGTTTCGACCTGATGGCCCAGCTGGAGCGCCAGCCGGAGGGCCTGCGCATGGGCGAGCTGTCCAAGCGGATGATGGTCACGGGCGGCAACGTGACGGGCATCGTCGCGCAGCTGGAGGGCGAGACGCTGGTCGCGCGCGTGCCCGACCCGCAGGACGGCCGCGCGTTCATGGTGAAGCTGACACCGCAGGGCCGCCGCGCCTTTGCGCGGATGGCGGCCGTGCACGAGGGCTGGGTGGCCGAGCTGTTCGCGGACATTCCCGCCGCCGACCAGGCCAGGATGATCGCGCTGCTCGATGCCATGAAGCGGCGCCTGAACGACAACCAGGACCAAGAGTAGACATGCGCCATCTCACGGGCGAACCGCACGCGCTGCCGCGCCACCGCACGCCGCTGGCGGACTACCGCGCCGAACATTTCCTGTACGAGGCGGACGGCGGCGTCGCCACGATCACGCTGAACCGCCCCGAGCGCAAGAACCCGCTGACGTTCGACTCGTACGCGGAACTGCGCGACCTGTTCCGCGCGCTGGCGTACGCCGACGACGTCAAGGCCGTCGTGCTGGCCGGCGCCGGCGGCAATTTCTGCTCGGGCGGCGACGTGCACGAGATCATCGGCCCGCTCACGCGCCTCGACATGCCGGGCCTGCTCGCGTTCACCCGCATGACGGGCGACCTCGTGAAGGCGATGCGCGCGTGTCCGCAACCGATCGTGGCGGCCGTCGACGGCGTGTGCGCGGGCGCCGGCGCGATCCTGGCGATGGCGTCCGATTTGCGCCTCGGGAGCACGCGCGCCCGTACGGCCTTCCTGTTCGCGAAGGTCGGGCTGGCCGGCTGCGACATGGGCGCGTGCTCGATCCTGCCGCGCCTGATCGGCCAGGGCCGCGCGGCCGAGCTGCTGTACACGGGCCGGTCGATGTCCGCCGACGAAGGCGAGCGCTGGGGCTTCTTCAACCGCCTCGTCGCGCCGGACGCGCTGCCGTCCGAGGCGCTGGCGCTGGCACGCAGCCTGGCGGCCGGGCCCACGTTCGCGCACGGCATGACGAAGAAGATGCTGCAACAGGAGTGGAACATGAGCGTCGACGACGCCATCGAGGCTGAGGCGCAGGCGCAGGCCCTCTGCATGGCGACGAACGATTTCCATCGCGCCTACCACGCGTTCGTCGCCAAGGCGGCGCCGCGGTTCGAGGGAGACTGACATGGCCGACAAGGCTTACCTGGACTGGCCGTTCTTCGACACCCGCCACGCCGAACTGGAGGCGGCGCTGGACGCCTGGGCTGCCGCGCACGTGCGCGACCTGCACGGCACCGACGTCGACGCCGACTGCCGCCGCCTCGTGCGGATGCTGGGCGAAGGGGGCTGGCTGCGCCACGCGGTGGCGAACGAGGCGGCCGCGATCGACACGCGCGCCGTCTGCCTGATCCGCGAAACGCTGGCGCGCCACAACGGCCTTGCCGACTTCGCGTTCGCGATGCAGGGCCTCGGCGCGGGCGCCATCGGCCTGTCCGGCACCGCCGCGCAGCGCGAGCGCTACCTGCCGCGCGTGGCACGCGGCGACGCCATTGCCGCCTTCGCGCTGTCGGAGCCGGAGGCCGGGTCCGACGTCGCCGCCATGCGCTGCGCGGCGCGAATTGAGGGCGACGACTACGTGCTGGATGGCGAGAAGACGTGGATCTCGAACGGCGGCATCGCCGACTTCTACGTCGTGTTCGCGCGCACGGGCGAGGCGCCCGGTGCGCGCGGCATCAGCGCGTTCGTCGTCGACGCCGACACGGCGGGCCTGCACATCGCCGAGCGCATCGACGTGATCGCCCCGCATCCGCTGGCACGGCTGCGGTTCGACGGCTGCCGGGTGCCGGCCGCGCAGCGCATCGGCGCGCCCGGCCAGGGCTTCAAGGTGGCGATGGCGACTTTGGACGTGTTCCGCACGTCGGTCGCGGCGGCGGCGCTCGGCTTCGCGCGGCGCGCGTTCGACGAGGCGCTGGCGCACGCGACGGGGCGCCGGATGTTCGGCCGCACGCTGGCCGACTTCCAGCTGACGCAGGCGAAGCTGGCGCAGATGGCGACGCAGATCGACGCCGCCGCGCTGCTGACGTACCGCGCCGCCTGGCAGCGCGACGGCGGCGCGAACGTGACGAAGGAAGCGGCGATGGCCAAGATGACGGCCACGGAATCCGCGCAACAGGTGATCGACGCCGCCGTGCAACTGTTCGGCGGCCTGGGCGTGACGAGCGGCCACCCGGCCGAGCGCCTGTACCGCGAGATCCGCGCGCTGCGCATCTACGAGGGTGCGACGGAAGTGCAGCAGCTGATCATCGCGCGCGAGCTGTTGCGCGCGGCGGCGGCGGCGCCCGCCCCCGCATCGGCAGCGGGAGGGGCGCCATGATGGAGATCCTGCAACCGCCCGGCTGGCCGCGTCCGCGCGGCTACGCCAACGGCATCGCGGCGCGCGGCCGCCATGTGTTCGTCAGCGGGATGATCGGCTGGAACGCGGACGGGCAATTCGAGAGCGACGACTTCGCCGCGCAGGCGCGCCGGGCGCTGGACAACGTCGTCGCCGTGCTGCGCGAGACGGGGGCGTCGCCCCGCCACATCGTGCGCATGACCTGGTACGTGGTCGACAAGCGCGAGTACCTGGCCGCCGGCAAGGCGCTGGGGACGGCCTACCGCGAGATCATCGGCGACCATTATCCGGCGATGACGGCCGTGCAGGTGGGGGCGCTGATCGAGGACCGGGCACGCGTCGAGATCGAGGTGACGGCAGTGGTGCCGGACGACGGCTGAGGTGCGACGATCGTCCGGCGCCCGCCCGGCGGGCCGGCGCGGCGGGCGCAGCCGGGGTGTACGTGGGGCGCACGACAATGGTGACGATGCTGGACTTCCGTGTCGGCGCGGCTGCGACATGGTGCAGGGTTTCCTGTATGCGCGTCCGGGCCCGGCGGCGGAATTCGAACGCTGGCTGGCCGACGGCGCGCCGCCGGGCGGTATGCGCGGCACGTGATGGGCCATCCAGGACGACGCGCATGATTGGTCGACCGCGTCACTTGCCGGTGGCGCCGCTGCTGCCGGCCGGCGTCGGCGGGCTGCGCAGCACCTTGCGCAATGCGTCCGCCTGCGCATCGATCTCGGCGGCGTCGATCGCCTGCCGGGCCGTCGTCGACTTGCCGTAATAGGCGTCGGTCATGCGCTCGTTGAAGCGCACGTCGTTGATGCCGACCGTGACGGCATTGCCGAACAGGCCCTTGGCGCCGGACCAGGCGATCACGTCGCCGGCGGTCGAGCCCTGCGCCATGCGCGCGAAGTTGACGACGGTGATCCCGGCATCCGCATTGAGCGAGAAATTGTTCTTGCCGCGGAAGCGGTCGACCGCCTTGGCGTTCATCAGCACCAGGGCGAGCGGGCCGCCCTCGACCCCGGCCTGCAGGCCGATGCTGAGGCCGCCGAGGTTGAAGAACGCCGGGTTGCCCCAGCTGCCGTCGGCACGGCGTGCCATCAGCACGCCCGCGCCGCCGGCGCCGCCGACGCCGAGCGCCGCCCGGCCGTAGCTGGGAACGATGAACACGCCCTGTGCGCGGTCGATCAGCGCGGACATGCCGGCTTCCGACGCCATGCGCTGCACGACGCCGACGGCGTCGCTGACGTGCTTCGCGGCGGCCTGCTGGCGCCGGCTCGCGCTGCCGCTGTCCGCGCCGCCGGACGCGCCCTGCGCCGTCGCAGCCGGCAGCGCGCAGGCGAACATGAGCAGGGCGGCGAAGGCGAACAGCGTGCTCTTCAGGATGTGCTGCGGGGCGATTCTGCGACGGTGCGCCCGCGAGGCCGGTTCTCCGGCACCTGGCAACAGTTGCGTCATGGCGATCTCCTCGTGTCGGGCCGGCGGCATCGGGATGACGGCCGGCGCTGGAGTGGAGATTAGAAGCCGGCACCGGCGCGAGCTTGACCTGCGTCAGTCGTGCGCCGGTGCCGCAGCGGCCTTGACGCAGATCTGACCGGGATGCGGAACCGGACGCGCGCGCGCCGATCGAACTCCGGAAAGGCCATCCTTGCGGCCGGGGAGAATCTCATGGAAAGCATCTTCTTGCGATCATGGTGGGTGCCGGCGCTGCGCGGGCTGCTCGGCATCGCGTTCGCCGTGCTGGCCGTCACCTGGCCGGCCCTGACGCTGCTGGCGTTGACCGCGCTGTTCGCCGCCTACGCGTTCCTGGCCGGCTGCGCGTCGCTCGCCGGCGCGGCGCGCCACCGCGCGCACGGTGACATGCGCTGGGACGCGGTCCTCCTCGGTCTGGTCAGCATCGGGGCGGGCGTCGTGGCAGTCTGGCGGCCGGCGGTCACGACGCTGCTGCTCGTGCTGCTCATGGGCGCGAATGCGCTCGTGGTCGGGGTGCTCGACATCCTGGCCGCGGTCCGGCTGCGCCGCACGCTCCGGGGCGAGTGGATGCTGGGCCTGGCCGGCCTCGCGTCGGTCGCGTTCGGCGCGCTCGTGTTCACCCGTCCGGGTGCCGGGGCGCTCGCGCTCGTCTGGCTCGTCAGCCTGTACGCGTTCGTCAGCGGCGCGCTGTTGCTGGCGCTGGGGTTGCGCATGCGCGCGCTCGGCCGCGCGGGCACGGCGCCGCAGGAACGGCGGGTGCTGCCCGACCGGCGCATGGCCCCGGCACGCTAGCCGGCGGCCGCCGACGGCAGCCGCCGGCCCGCAACCCCGGCCAGCCGCCAGCGAACCACGCACGCCGCGGCGCCGGCCCGGCAGCGTGCGCCCAGCTCTGGTAGCATGCAATCGACCGCATTTTTCGGAGAGACCGATGCCGCAAGCCATGAAGATGCCGGGGCCCGACCATCCCATCACGATCGAACCGGCCGCGGGCCGCGTGACGGTGCGTGCCGGCGGCGCCGTGATCGCCCGCAGCGACCACGCGCTCGCGCTGCGCGAGGCCAACTATCCACCCGTGCTGTACCTGCCGCGCGCCGACGTCGCGATGGACCGGCTGCAACGCACGGCGCACGCCACCCATTGCCCGTACAAGGGCGACTGCGCGTATTTTTCCGTTCCGGACGCCGGCGCGCGCGGCACGAACGCGGCGTGGAGCTACGAGGCGCCGTACCCGGCCGTCGCCGCGATCGCGGGCTACCTGGCGTTCTATCCCGACCGTGTCGATGCGATCGACGTCGGCTGAGCGGCGCGGCGCGCGTTGACGGGCGGCGGATTCGACGAGCTGGCGCTCACGGGCCGCGCGCGCGGGCACGTGCAGCAATACGGGGCGCCCGTTGTCGCGGTGCGGTTCGCGGCGCGGCCCGAAGTGGCCGACGCGTTCCTGGCGCTGCGGGCCGACGCCGCGCGCGCCGGCATCGACGTCGTGCCGATCGCGTCGTGGCGTCCGTTCGACGCGCAGCTGCGCAACTGGAGCCGCAAGTTCGCGGGCGAGGCGCCGCTGTACGATTGTGCCGGCGCCGTGCTCGACTTTGCCGCGCTGACGCCCCCCGAACGGGTGCGCGCGATCCTCGGCTGGACCGGACTGCCGGGCATGACGCGGCGCCACTGGGGCACGGACGTCGACGTGTTCGACCGCGCCGCGCAGCCGCCCGGCTATCGTACGAAGCTGTTGCCGGACGAGGTCGCGCCCGGCGGTGTGTACGCCCGGCTGCACGCCTGGCTGGACGAGAACGCCGCGCGACACGGCTTCTTCCGGCCGTTTCGCACCTGCCGGGGCGGCATGTGCGCGGCGCCATGGCACCTGAGCCATGTCGCATCGGCGCAGGCCGCGCTGGCGGCGCTCGACGTCGACATGGTGGCGCGGGCCGTGCGCGCCTCCGACCTGCCGGGGCGCGACCTCGTGCTGGACATGCTGCCCGCGCTGTTCGAACGCTATGCGCTCGACGTGGATCCGCCGCCGTGACGGCAAGACGCAGGATCCGCCCGCCACGGCACCGCCGATGCGGCCCTCGTCAACCCGCGACGCCGCGATCGCGCGCCGGCCCGGCTCGACTCAGCTCCGCGGCGCCGTCGCCCCGCGCGGCGCGCGCTCCGGTGCCACGAACGCGAGCGCTTCCTCGAACGAGCGCAGCACGATGTCCACGTGTTCCTCGACGGTCGGCTGCGGCACGGTCGACAGGTCGAACGGCGGCGTGATCGTCGCCAGCAGCGCGTCCGGCAGATGCGTGCGCAGTTCGGCCGTGGCGTTCAGCCAGTCGCCCAGGCGTTCCTCGACGGGGTAGGGCAGGATCACGGTGGAGATCAGTTCCGCCTTTTCCGGGCCGGGACGGTCCGTTGCGCCCAGCAGTGCGCTGCGGGCGTCGATGTCGGATTCGCGCAACGCGCTCACGAGCAGTTCGCTCAGCAGTTCGTCGCGTTCCGCCGCCAGCGCGGCGCACAGCACGACGGAGTGCGCCGGCACGTCGAGCGAGCCCTGCCAGCGGCCCTGGCGCGTCTCGCGCATCTGGCGCAGGTAGGCGCCGAGGTTGGCATCCAGCAGCGACACGTCGCGCCGGCGCCGGGTGCGCGCGGGCATCGCGCCTTCCGGGTTGAGCGAGGCGGCCACGCGGCCCATCGCGGCGCGCATGGTTTCCATCTGGCCGGCGTCGATGCGTCCGCTGCGCATGTCGGCGGCGGCCAGCGCCAGGCCCGGCAGCAGCACCTTGTCGCAGTAGCGCGCGAAACTGGCGCGGCGCAGGTAGGCCTGGGCGTCGCGCACGATGGTGTCGCTGTCCGCCGTCAGCAGGCGCTGGTACAGGCGCTGGGCGCCGGACACGTTGGGCGCGTCGCCGAGCAGGATCGTCACGGGTTCGAGTCCGCGCACGTGGCGGCCGGCGACGACGAAGCACAAGGTCAGCGGCGTCGACAGCAGCAGGCCGACCGGCCCCCAGATCGCGCCCCAGAACACGGCCGACACGATCACCGCGAGCGGCGACAGGCCCGAACTGTGGCCATACACCTTCGGCTCGACGACGTTGGCGACGAACAGTTCGAGCGCGACGAACAGCGCGATGCACGACAGCGCCAGCTGCCAGCCGGGGTCGATCGCGGCGACGAACACGGCGATGACGGCGCCGGCGACCATGACGCCGAGGTAGGGCACGAAGCGCAGCATGCCGGACAGCGCGCCCCACAGGCCCGCGTGCGGCACGCCGGCGAGCCACAGCAGGAATCCGATCAGCGTGCCGAACGTCAGGTTGACGATGAATTGCGACAGGAAGAAGCGCGACACGCCCTGGGCGGCATCGCCCAGCGTGCGGATGGTCCGGTTGATCTCGGTCTGTCCGGCGAGGCGGATCAGGCGGTCGCGCAGCGATTCGTGTTCGAGCGAGATGAACACGAGCAGCACGAGCACGAGGCCGGCCTCGCCCAGCGGGCCCCACGCCATCGCGAACAGGCGCGCGAGCGAGTCGCGCGTCGTCAGCTTCGGCGGCCGGATTTCCACCGGCAGCGGCTGCGTCGGGCTGACGGTGACCGTGTTGATGCCGCGCCGGCCCGTGGGCGTGCCGCGCTCCTGCGGCTGCACGGCGCTGAGCTCGGCCTCGATGCGGGCGAACGGGCGTTCGGTGAGCTCGCGCACCGCGGCGACCTTGGTGCGGATCGCCGCGCGGTATTTCGGCAGGTCGCCGGTGACGGCCACGAGCTGGAACGCGAGCACGATGCCGAGGCCGACGACGCAGGTGCCGATCATCAGCACGGACAGCATCGTGGCCGGCAGTTGGGGCAGGCCGATGCGGCGCAACGTACGGATCAGGGGCGCGATGACGAGGCTGAGAATGACCGCCAGCGCCAGCGGTTCGAGGACGTCGCGCCCGAAATAGAGGAGGCCGAGGACGCAGCAGGCGGTGACGATCGAGCTGGACGTCAGGTTCTTGAACAGTGTGGAATCGCGCATTCGCGGCCGGCAGCCGGGATGGCGGCCATCCCGAAAAGGTAAAACCGCCAATGTAGCAAAAAACGTGGCCTGTAACCAAATTTCTACGTGGAAATTTTCTGGAATGTGGCGACAATGCCCGGTCGGGGGCGTGCGCGAGGCCGTCGCCGCGAACGCAACCTGGGTCCCGGCCTGCGCCGGGACGACGTACTCATGGGCTAACGCAAAGGGATACCGTCATCCCCGCGCAGGCGGGGATCCAATGTGTACGCCTACCCTTGGCGCGCGCAGTTCGTCGCCGCGCACGCAACCCGGGTCCCGGCCTGCGCCGGGACGACGCTTTAGTGGGCTACGCTCGCCGTGTCCACATTTATATCCACACCGAGCTCGGCCAGCAACGTCGCCTTCAGCGCCGCCGCGGCCGCATCGCCGCGGGTCCGCGGCCGCGGCAGATCGACCCGCAGGTCCGCCCGTGCCGGTCCCGGCTGGCGGTCCAGCAGCACGATCCGGTCGGAGAGGTGGATCGCCTCGTCCAGGTCGTGCGTGACGAGCAAGACCGTCAGCGCCCGTTCGGCCGTCACGCGCAGCAGCAGGTCCTGCAGCTTCATGCGGGTGATGGCGTCGACGGCCGAGAACGGCTCGTCCAGCAGCAGCACCTGCGGCCGCGTGAACAGGCCGCGCGCGATCGCTGCGCGCTGCGCCTGGCCGCCGGAGAGCTGGCGCGGCAGCGCGCCGCCCAGGCCGGCCAGGCCGACTTCCTCCAGCACGCCGGCCAGCGCGTCCGGCGGCAGGCCCTGGGCGCCGGTGCCGAACGCGATGTTGTCGGCGACGGTCAGCCACGGAAACAGCCGCGGTTCCTGGAAGACGAAGCCGATGCCGGGGTGCGGGCCGTCGAGCGGCGTGCCGTCCAGCCGCACGCGCGCCTGTGCGGCGCGGTCGAGGCCGGCGGCGATGGCGAGCAGCGTGCTCTTGCCGCAGCCGCTCGCGCCCACGAGGCTGACGATCTCGCCGCGCGCCACGCCCAGGCGCAACTGGCGCAGCACGGTGCGGCCGCCGTAGCGCTTGGCGTCGACGTCGATGTCCAGGAAGCTCATGCGCGCCGCTCCGTCCGTTCGGCGCCGCCGCCCGCGGCGTGCGTGTCGCGCCAGGCCAGCAAGCGCCGTTCCAGCACGACCATCGCCATGTCCGTGAGCTTGCCCAGCACGGCGAGCAGCACGATGGCGGCCAGCACGATGTCGGCGCGGCTCGTCTCGCGCCCGTCCGACAGCAGGTAGCCGAGGCCGCTCGACGCCGCGATCAACTCGGCCGCCACCATGAACATCCAGGCCAGCGACAGTCCGGTGCGCAGTCCGGTGAGGATCGCGGGGAGCGCCGCCGGCAGCAGCACGCGGCGCACGAGGGTGTGCGGCGGCAGGCGGTACAACAGGCCGACCTCCACCAGCTTGCGGTCGACGCCGCCGAATCCGGACGTCACGCCCGTGTAGACAGGGAAGAACGCGCCGATGCCGATCAGGATCAGCTTCGGCAGCTCGTCGATGCCGAACCACAGCAGCAGCAACGGCACCCATGCGAGCGATGGGATCGCGCGCAGCGCCTGCAGGCTTGGATCGAGCAGGCGCGCGGCTTGTGCGTTCAGCGCGACGAGGGCGCCGAGCAGCAAGGCGGCGCCGGCGCCGCCGAGAAAGCCCAGCGTGACGCGGACCGTGCTGGCCGCGATGTGCCCCGCCAGGCCGTGGCCGGCCAGCCAGGCCAGGGTGGCGGCAACTTCCGTGGGCGGCGGCATCAGCCCGGCGCGCAGCACGCCGAGGCGCACCGCGAGTTCGGCACCGCCGAGGACGAGGACGGGCAACAACAGCGGCAATACGAGCGCGGGCAGCGCGAAGCGGCGCGGCGCGGGCCGTGCGTCGGGGGCGGGCAGGTCGAGGGCGCGCGTGCTCATGGGGTCAAGCCTTGAGCACGTACGGCTGGGCGAAGCGGGTATCGACGAGGTCGGCGGCGATGCGGCTCAGGTCCGTCCCCGGCTTGACGAGGCCTTCGTCCAGCAGGATCGGCGCGGCCTGGCGCAGCGCCGCCAGGTGTTCGCCCGCGGGCAGGGCATGCGAAAAATCGCTGCGCAGCTTGACCTGCAGCAGCGCGACCTGCAGCGGTACTTTCGCCTCCTCGGCCAGGATGCGGGCCGCCTCGGTCGGATTCGCCCGCACCCACGCACGCGCGCGCTCATAGGCCTTGAGCACGCGCGCCGTCTCGGCCGGGCGCGCGGCGAGGAACGACTCGCGCACGTTCAGGAAGCCGTACGTGTTGAAGGCGACGTTGCGGTACAGCAGGCGCGCGCCGCCTTCCAGCTCGCTGGCGGCCATGTGCGGATCGAGGCCGGCCCACGCGTCGACCTTGCCCTGTTCCAGCGCGATGCGGCCGTCGGCATGCTGCAGCGGCACGTGCTCGATGTCGCCGCGCTTCAGGCCCGCCAGCTGCAGGGACCGCAGCAGGAACAGATACGGGTCCGTGCCCTTGGTGGCGGCGATCTTTTTGCCCTTCAGGTCGGCGAGCGTGCGCAGCGGCGAATCGCGGCGCACGACGAGGGCCGTCCATTCCGGACGCGAAAAGATGTACGGCGTGCGGATCGGATTGCCGTTCGCGCGCGCCAGCAGCGCCGCCAGGCGCGCGGACGAACCGATGTCGATGCTGTCCGCGTTCAGGTATTCGAGCGCGCGGTTGCTGCCCGCGCTGAAGACCCATTTGACGTTCGTGCCGTCCGCTTTCAGGTCCTGCTCCAGCCAGCCGAAGCGGCGCAGCACCAGGCTCGTCGGCGAATAGTACGCGTAGTCGAGGCGCAGTTCTTCGAGTGGTGTCGTGGGCGCTGCCGCGAGACGGGGCAAGGCGGTGGCGGCGGCGGCGCCGGCGGCGAGTTGGAGCAGGGTCCTGCGTTTCACGTGTTTCCTTTCTGGTGATGGGACGGCGGGTGGCGAGCGGGCGTCAGCGGGTGGCGGCCTGCTGGCCCAGCAGCGCGAGCTGGTAATCGGTCCTGGCGTAGCCGGCATTGTTCTTTTCCGTCCACGCGAGGAATTCGCGCGAGCGGTAGGCGTCGGCGAGGTCGCGCGCGAACGGCTTGTCCTTGTCGGCCGTGCGCACGGCGACGAGATTCACGTAGTTGCGCGAGATGGCTTCGCGGCGCAGCGCGTCCGTCAGCTTCAGGCCCGACGCGAGCGCATAGTTGCCGTTGACGAACGCGTAGTCGGCGTCCTGCAGGGCGCGCGGCAGCTGCGCGGCTTCCAGCGGCAGCAGCTTGACGCCTTTCGGGTTGGCGGCGATATCCTTTTCCGACGCCTTGACCGGGTCCGTGTTCGGTTTCAACTTGACCCACCCGAGCTGCTCCAGCATGACCAGGGCGCGGGCCTGGTTGGTCGGGTCGTTCGGCAGCGCGACCGTGCTGCCCGCCTTCGCCTCGTCGAGCGACTTGTGGCGGCGGCTGTAGATGGCGATCGGCGCCGTCGGCACCGTGATCAGCTCGGACAGCGCCAGCTTGTGTTCGGCCGCGAAACGGGTCAGGTAGACGATGTGCTGGAACACGTTGGCGTCGAGCGACCCTTCGGCGAGCGCGAAGTTCGGCTGGATATAGTCGTTGAACTCGATGATTTTCACTTTGTAGCCCCGGCGTTCCAGCAGCGGCTTGATGCCGAAGCGGACCTGGTCGGCGTACGGACCGGCGCTGGTGCCGATCACGAGTTCCTTCGGGTCCTTCGCGTGGACGCTGGCGGTGAACGCGGTCGCGGCAAGGGCGGCCAGGGTGGCAAGAAGGGTGCGGCGGGTGTGCTGCATGCGATGTCCTTTGTTATCGTCGGGGGGAATCAGCGCTTGTCCAGCCGGCGCGCCACGCGGGTGCCGGTCAGCTGGATGACCTGGACGAGCGCCACCAGCACGGCGACGGTGAAGATCATGATGTCCGTCTCGAAGCGGTAGTAGCCGTAGCGGATGGCGAGGTCGCCGATGCCGCCGCCGCCCACGACGCCGGCCACGGCGGAATACGACAGGAAGCTGATGGCGAGCACGGTCAGCGCCAGCACGAGGCCGGACCGCGCTTCGACGAGCAGCACGCGCACGACGATCTGCAGTTCCGATGCGCCCATCGCGTGCGCCGCCTCGATCACCCCGCGCGGCACGTCGCGCAGCGTCTGTTCGACGAGGCGGGCGAAGTACGGCACGGCGGCGATCGACAGCGGCACCGATGCGGCCACGGGGCCGATCGAGCTGCCGGCGATGAGGCGCGTCAGCGGCACGAGCGCCACCAGCAGGATGATGAACGGGAACGAGCGGATCGTGTTGACGGTCCAGCCGAGCAGCAGCGCGAGCGGGCGGTTGTGCAGCGACTGGCCGTCGCCGACGAGGAACAGCACGATGCCGAGCGGTCCGCCGAGCAGCACGGCGGCGGAGAGGCCGATGGCGAGCATGGTCAGCGTCTGGCCGAGGGCGGTACCCAGGTCGGGCAGCAGGTCGATGAGGGTGTCAAGCATGGAGTTCTCCGGGTTGGAAGCAAGCGGCGCCTTCGGTGCCCCAGAACGCGAGTTCGCGTCCGAGCGCGGTGGTGCGGGGGACCGTCGTGTCGGCCGGGTCGAACGTCTCGGCCACCGCGCCGTCCTCGATCACGGCCACGCGGTTGCACAGCGCGCCCAGCGCCGGCAGCTCGTGGCTGACGATCACGATGGTGACGCCCAGGTCGGCGTTGACGGCGCGCAGGGTGTCGAGGAGCGAGCGCGTCGTCTCGGCGTCGAGCGCGGACGTCGGCTCGTCGCACAGCAGGATGCGCGGCTGGCTGGCGAGCGCGCGGGCGATGGCCACGCGCTGCTTCTGGCCGCCCGACAGCCGCGCCGGATAGTCGCGGGCCCGGTCGGCGAGGCCGACGAGGGCGAGGCAGTCGAGCACGCGCTGGCGCAGGCGCGGCGCGTTCAGCGTGCCGTGCAGGCGCAGCGGGAACGCGACGTTGTCGAACACGTCCAGGTTCTGCAACAGGTTGTAGTGCTGGAAGATCATGCCGATGTCCTGGCGCGCGGCGCGCAGGTCGCGCCGGGACAGCTGCGTCAGGTCGCGGCCGGCGACGACCACGCGGCCGCTGTCCGGGACTTCCAGCAGGTTGATCGTGCGCAGCAGCGTCGACTTGCCGGCGCCGCTCTTGCCGACGAGGCCGAAGATGTCGCCGCGCGCGACGTGCAGCGTGACGTCGCGCAGCACCTGGCTGCGCTCGCCGTCGGTGCCGAAGGTCTTGCCGATGCCTTCGA
>Ga0308166_1001939_pt1 | contig 20274 bp, 13 predicted proteins | sample PhyCR2_2_FD_202137 | JGI IMG/M metagenome (GOLD analysis project Ga0308166, IMG submission 202137) | Phyllosphere microbial communities from UC Gill Tract Community Farm, Albany, California, United States - DLSLCC.R2 | ecosystem: Host-associated > Plants > Phyllosphere > Unclassified | place... | reverse complement strand
GACCGGTAGTTCTGCTCCAGCTTGATCAGCTTCAGGTCGGGGAAATCCACCTGCAGGTTCGCCAGGTTTTCCACCGATGCGCCACGCCACGCATAAATCGCCTGGTCGTCGTCGCCCACGGCCGTAAACATCGGCTTCTTGCCCAGGCCCGTCACCATCAGCTTGAGCAGCTCATACTGGCACGTGTTCGTGTCCTGGTACTCGTCCACCAGCAGGTAGCGCAGGCGGCGCTGCCACTTGTCGCGCACCGTCTCGTTGTCGCGGAACAGTTCCACCGGCAGGCGGATCAGGTCGTCGAAGTCCACCGCCTGGTACGACGACAACGTGGCCACGTAGCTGGCGTAGATGCGGGCGGACTGCGCTTCGTCCTCGTCCTTCGCGTTGCGCAGCGCCAGCTCAGGCACCACGAGGCCGTTCTTCCACAGAGAAATGTCGTTCTGGATGCGACGGATCAGCTGCTTGTCCGTCGTGATGGCGAGATCCTGCACCAGCGAATAGCAGTCGTCGCTGTCCATGATGGAAAAGCGGTCTTTCAGGCCCAGGTGGTTCGCTTCCTGGCGCAGGATCTTGACGCCCAGCGAGTGGAACGTGGACACCGTCAGCAGCTTGGCCTGGCGCGGCTGTTTCAGCAGTTTCGCCACCCGTTCCTGCATCTCCAGCGCTGCCTTGTTGGTAAACGTCAGCGCGGCGATCGTGCGCGGATCGTAACCGCGGTCCTCGATCATGTAGGTGATTTTTTGCGTGATGACGCGCGTCTTGCCCGAGCCCGCCCCGGCCAGCACGAGGGCGGGACCGTCGAGATAGAGCACGGCTTCGCTTTGCGGACCGTTCAGGCCGAATTGTGGTGCATTGGACATGGCAGGGAGGAGAAGGAGGCAAACACAGCCGGCCATTGTACCGCCTCGGCCATTGATATTTTGCGCACGGGAGGAATATAGTGGTGTCTCAGTCACCCCAGGCCCGCGTCCCATGAAATTCGAGCATCTCATTGAAATCAACGATCCGCTGAACCCGCTGATCGATACTCTCACCCACGAGCAACTGTGGCGCGGCCTCGTGCTGCGCGCGGAATCGCCGAAGCTGTTCGTGCCGCACCTGGACGAGTGCCGCATAGCCGACCGTACCGACAAGGGTTTCAAACGCACGCAACGCTACGGCGACCTCGTCATCGAGGACACCGTCGTGCTGGAGTACCCGGACCGCATCCGCTACGAAGTCGCGCCGCAGGGCGAAATCACCAAGTCGAGCCTGACGATGACGATCGAATCGCACGGCACGGCGCGGCTGTACGTGCGCTTCGAATACGAGGACGCGCACAACGCACTGGAAGACGAAGCCAACAAGATGTACGACGATTTCCGCCGTTCCGCTTACCAGGAATCGGACATCGACACGATCCGCGTGCTGCGCGACCTGGCCGAGCAGGGGCGGCTGGATGCGACGTTGAACTGACGCGGGTCAGGTTTCAGGGCAGCGCTTCGCGCCCCCACACCTGATCCATCCGGAACGCCGCATCGACCTGACCGGCCGCCAGCACGTCGCGGATGGCGGACAGGTCGCCGCGCGTGTCGCGCTGCAGGAACACGTCCAGCCGGGCACCGCGCGGCCCGATGAACGTGGTCACGTGCGGCGTCATCGACTGCACGCCCTTGCGCGCGACGACGCCGATTTCGCCGTTCAGCAGGCGCACGAAGGTGCCGACAGGATAAATCCCTAATTCCCGGATCAGGACGGCGCCCAGCTGGGCATCCAGCGCGTGGTTGGCTTCCAGCAGGATGTCGCGCAAGGCCGCGTTCGGCAGCATCGGCTTGCGCCAGGGGCGGTTTGCGATGCGCGCGCAATAGCGGTCAGCCAGCGCAATCAGTTTAACCGGGCAACCGATGGCGTCGGCGGCCAGACCGTGCGGATAGCCGGACCCGTCCTGGTTTTCATGGTGGCCCAGCACGCAGGACAGCCATACATCATCCTGCACGCCGGCCCGGCGCAGCAGGGCCACGCCATGCGCGGGATGCGCCTTGACGATGGCGTGCTCGGCGTCGGTCAATGCGGCGCGCTCGTCCTGCACGTCCAGCATGCCGACGTTCATCGTCAGCGCTGCCAGCACCATCGACGCGATTTCCGCTGGCGGGCGTTTCACGGCCCGGGCCAGGATCGCTGCAACCACCGCCGTGTCGACGCTGTGGCGCACGCTGTACGGCGCATTCTTCTGGTTGTGCAGGATGCAGGCGACGGCCACTTCGGCGTTCACGTCCACGGCCTGGCTGACCAGCGCCGCCACGTGCGCCAGTTCGGTCTCGACGGCACTGTCACCGTCCGCGATGCGCCGCAGCAGTGGCGTCAGGCAGGCCTGCGCTTCGTTCAGCAGGCGCACGACGGAGGGGTGTTCGATCGCTGCGCTGCCGTGTTCGCGAAAATGGGGATCGTCGATAAAGCCGCGCGCGACCAGCGCGTCGAGCTGGCTGTCCGACGTCGGCACATAGCCCTTGCGGACGAGCAGCGAGCCGTTGTCGCCGCTGACGTCCCACGGCAGCAGCTCGCCCAGTCGGATGTCGCCATATGTGAGTCGCCGGATCGTCATTGCTGCCCCTAATGTAGCGCTGGCCGGGGACGTGGGACATGCGCCACATCCTTGCTAGCAGTCAACAGTCTATAGCAAAAAGCAAATTTCGGGCGAGACTCGCGACACGCTGTTGTTTTTAAGCTTACGTCCCCGGCGTGCAGTCCGGGCAGGGCTGCGGTGCCTCGGGCGGCGGGTTGCGCAGGGCTTCCGCCAGAGCGCGCAGCGCCGTGCGCACGCCCTCTTCCACCACCGGGTGATAGAACGGCATGTCCAGCATGGCCGCCACTGTCAGCTTGGCCTGCGCGGCCCACGCCAGCAGGTGGCCGATGTGCTCCGCGCGCGGGCCGATCATCTCGGCGCCCAGGAAGCGGCCACTGCCGTATTCGCCATACACGCGCAGCATGCCGCGGTTTTGCAGCATCACGCGGCTGCGGCCCTGGTTGGCAAACGACACCATGCCGACGGCGAAGCAGCCGTCATGGCTCTGGCACAGCGTGTCGTAGTCGGCGCCCAGCGTGGCGATCTGCGGCTCCGTAAAGGCAATCGTCAGCGGCGTGCGGCGCAAGCCCGGCGTGACGAGCGGGAAGGTGCCGGCGTTGTGGCCGGCAATCTTGCCCTGGTCGGCCGCTTCCGGCAGCAGCGGCAGTTCGTCGTTGACGTCGCCGGCAATGAAGATCGGGCTGGTGCCGCATTGCATCGTGTGCTTGTCGTACAAGGGGATGCCGCGACGGTCCAGCTCGATGCCCGCCAGGTCCAGGCGCAGCGCGTGCACATTCGGCATCCGGCCGATCGCCGCCAGCACGTAGTCGTAGCGCTCGGTGCGCTCTTCGCCGCTGCTGTCGCGCGTCACCAGGGCCAAACGCGAGCCGTCGGCCTTGACCGTGACGACCTGCGTGCGGAACCGGATGTCGAGCTCTTCCTTCAGCACCGTGGCCGCGTTGGCCAGCACTTCCGGATCGGCCAGCTGCGCGATGCTCGTGCCACGCGCGTACAGCGCCACGCGCACGCCCAGCCGGTGCAGCGCTTGGCCCAGCTCCAGGCCGATGACGCCCGTGCCGATCACGGCCACCGATTCCGGCAGGTCCGTCCACTCGAACACGGCATCGCTGTTGATGACGCGCGGCCCCGCCGCCGCCCACTCTTCCGGCACGATCGGCGTGGAGCCCGTGGCGATGACGATGCGCTGCGCATGCACGATGGTGTGGTCGTCGACCTGCAGGGTGTCCGGCCCCGTGAAGCGGGCGTAGCCGCGGATCTTGTCCTCGGCCGGCAGTTCGTCCACGTTCTCGACCACGAAGCCGACAAAGCGGTCGCGCTCGCGTCGTACCCGGTCCATCACGGCCACGCCGTCGATGCGCACCGTGCCCGCGTGAACGCCAAAGCCGGGCGCCACCTTCAGCGCATGCGCGGCCTCGGCCGCCGAGATCAGCAGTTTGCTGGGCATGCAGCCGACACGGGCGCAGGTGGTGCCATAAGGCCCGCCTTCGATCAACACGGCATGCTTGCCGGTCGCGCGCGCCGCGCGGTAGGCCGACAGACCCGCACTGCCCGCGCCGATGACGGCAACGTCGCAACGAATTTCCTTCATTTTCCCTCCAGATACGTAGTGCCGATACTACACCGTTTGCCCGACGCGGCGGCTCAGCCATGAGTGACGCAGCAACAATATTAGTCTTGCTTATAATTATTGTTAACTATAAGCTCTCCTTATGGAACAAATCGACTATCGCGCCCTTGCGGTGCTGGACGCCGTCGCCACGCACGGCAGTTTCGACAAAGCTGCGGCTGCGCTCGGCATCAGCCAGCCGGCCGTCTCCCAGCGCATCAAGGCGCTCGAGGATGCTGCGGGGCGCCTGTTGATCGTGCGCAGCGCGCCGGCCGTGCCGACGGGACTGGGCCAGCGGCTGATCAGCCACTACCGCAACGTCAAGCTGATGGAAGCGACCTTGGACATCGACCTAGGCAAGCCCGTCAGCATGCCCGGGCTGTCGATTGCCGTGGAGGGCGCCAGCCTGGCAACGTGGTTCCCGCTGTGCCTGCCGCCGCTGCTGGCGCCGCCGCGCTGCCAGCTCGACGTCCAGCAGACCGACCAGGAACAAGCGCTGCACCGGCTGCGCGAAGGCAGCATCTTCGGCGCCGTCGTTATCGACGACGGCACGGAACTGAAAGGGCTGAACGGCACGCGGCTGGGCGCGTTGCGCTACGTCTGCGTGGCGACGCCTGGGTTTGCCGCGCACTGGTTCGGCGACGGTTTTACGCGCGAGGCCGTGCAGCTAGTCCCCGCCGCCATCCACGACCGCGAACTGATGGCACGCTTCCTGGCCGAACACGTCGGCACGACGGGGCCGTTCCCGCACCACACGCTGCCGCTGTCGACGGCCCTCAACGACGCCATTCTGGGCGGCCAGGCATACGGCCTGCTGCCGTATTTGCAAGCGGCGCATGCGCTGGCGCAAGGCACCCTTGTCGACCTGCTGCCGGCCGCGTATATCGACGTGCCGCTGGTCTGGCAGGCGTGGGAACTCGACACGCCTTTTACGCGGGCGTTGACGGAACAGGTGGTGGGGGTTGGGCGGAAGTATCTGGTGCAGGATTGATGGCGCAGTTGATCCGGGCTGTTCGAGCAGGCGAGAACATTGGTTGACAATCGGCGCCGCATGCCAGAAAATGCATTACCACTCTTCCCTCGTGACGTCATTTAGTTGGCTCTCACCCGGGACGAAAAAGCCGCTCTTTCGGGCGGCTTTTTCACATCCAGGGGAATGACGTGGCGACGCACAAGCCCTCCAGCAGAACAGCAGTCTATATCGACGGCTACAACTTGTACTACGGCAGACTGCGAGGGACCGCGCACAAGTGGCTCGACGTGGTGGCGCTCTTCGATGCATTGCTCCGGCAGCGCGACCAGAACGAAAGCGTTGCGAAGGTCAAGTTCTTCACTGCACCGGCGTTGGCCCGGTTCGCTTCCCACGGCGCGGCGTCTGTCGAAGCCCAGTCGGCATACCACCGGGCATTGATGAGCCGTCATCCGGAACGCTTCGAGGTCATCAACGGCACTCACGCCTTCGACAGGGATGGCGCGCTGCTGCCGGTCTTCGCAGCAGGCGAACCATACGACCGCGCCAAGCGTGTGCGGGTGTGGAAACTGGAGGAAAAGAAAACCGACGTCAACCTTGCCTTAAGCATGTATCGGGATGCCAGCAAAGGGCTGTACGAGCGCATTATCCTGGTATCGAACGACAGCGATGCCGAGCCGGCGCTTGCCGCCATCGGCTCGGACTTCCCTGATATCCTCATCGGCGTGGTCATGCCGATCCATCCCCCGTCGACGACGTTGCAGGCGCATCGACGACCCAGCGGCTCTCTCGCCAATCTTGCGGACTGGACGTTACCTCACCTGACGGATGCGCAGTTGCACGAAGCTCAATTGCCGCCCAAGCTGCCGACAAGGAAAAAACCTATCCTCAAGCCGGGGCATTGGTAGCCAGGCGACCTTAACGCCGCGCTGATCAGATATCCACCGGATCGACTTCCAGCGACCACTTCACCCGCGACTTCATCTCGCGCAGCCGTGTCATCCACTCCTTGAGGAACGCCTGCAATGCGGGGCGCGACGGCGACTCCACCAGCAGTTGCGCGCGGTCGACGTTGTAGACCCGTGTCATGCTCATCGGGATCGGGTCGTTGATCGTGATGCCCTCGTGCGGCACGCAGTCGCGGGCGGCCGTCAGGAACTCCAGCGCCTTGGCCAGTTCCGGCGCTTCGGCGCGCAGCATCGCCTGGTACAGGAACGGTGGCAAGCCGGCCTGTTCGCGCTCGGCCAGCAGCGCGGTGGCGAAGCGGTCGTAGTCGTGGTTGACGACGGCGCCGTACAGCGGGTGTTCCGGATAGCGCGTCTGGATCAGCACTTCGCTGGCGCTGCCGCCTTCCGTCTGCGCCGTGCGGCCCGCCCGTCCCGCCACCTGCATCAGCTGCGCAAACAGGCGCTCGCTGGCGCGGTAGTCGTGCGAGAACAGCGCCGTGTCCGGGTTCAGGATGCCGACCAGCGTCAGTTTTTTGAAATCGTGGCCCTTGGCAACCATCTGCGTGCCGATCAGGATGTCCACGTCGCCCCGGTGCACCGTCTCGAACGCTTCCTGCGCGCTGCCCTTGCGGCGCGTGGAGTCGGCGTCGATGCGCAGGATGCGCGCTTCCGGAAACATCAGTTGCAAGCCTTCTTCGACGCGCTGCGTGCCGCGGCCCAGCGGCTGCAGGTCAATATTGCCGCACGTGGGGCAATGCCGGGGGATGCGCATCTCCAGGCTGCAGTGGTGGCAGCGCAGCTTATGTTCGCCCTTGTGCAGCACCATGAATGCCGTGCAGCGCAGGCAGTCGCTGACCCAGCCGCACGATTCGCAGCAGATCACCGGTGAGTAGCCGCGCCGGTTCAGGAACAGCAGCGACTGCTCCCCTCGCTCCAGGCGCAGCTTCAACGCGTCGATCAGCGGCTGCGTCAGGCCATCGCGCGGCTTGTTGTGCTCCAGGTTGATCAGCTTTACCGCCGGCAGCGTGGCCTGGCTGACGGCGCGCTGCTTCAATTCAAGCTTCAGGTAGCGCCGCGCCTGCGCGTGGTGCCACGATTCCAGCGACGGCGTCGCCGAACCGAGCACCACCGGAATTTTGAGTTGCCAGGCGCGCCAGACGGCCAGATCGCGCGCCGAGTAGCGCAATCCCTCCTGCTGCTTGTACGAAGGGTCGTGCTCTTCGTCGATGACGATCATTTTCAGGTGCGGCAGCGAGGCCAGGATCGCCAGCCGTGTGCCGAGCACGATGCGGGCCTTGCCCTGATGCGCGGCCAGCCAGTGCAAGGTGCGCTCGCCTTCGGCCAGGCTGCTGTGCAGCGTGGCCAGCATCACGCCGGGGAAGCGCGCGCTGATATTCGCTTCCAGCTGCGGCGTCAGGTTGATTTCCGGGACGAGGATCAGGATCTGGCCGTCCGGCTCGCGCGCCAGCACCTGCGCGCAGGCCTGCAGGTACACCTCGGTCTTGCCGCTGCCCGTCACGCCGTACAGCAGGATCGGTGCGAAGCCTTGCGCGCCGGCAATGGCGTCCGCCGCGGCCTGCTGGCCGGCGTTCAGCGTGGGCATGCCGACGGGTGTGGCGTCGTGGGTGTCCGCCACTTTGGCCAGCTTCTTGATGGCGCGGTCCAGCGCCACGGTGGTTGCCACGCGCAGGTTTTTCGGCACGCCAGGCAGCGCCACCTCGCCCAGCGGACGCTGGTAGTACTCGGCCGCAAAGCCGGCCAGCGCCAGCCACTGCGCCGACAGTGGCGCCAATTGCGTGCGGACCGCCAATGCATCCTTCAGCTTTTCCTCGGGTACATCCGTGGTGTCGGCGATCGCGACGATCAAGCCAACGACCTCGCGCGGGCCGAACGGCACGAGCGCCAGTTGGCCAATCTGCGGCAAGTTTGCGGGATCGCAAACCCAGCGGTAGTCGAAAACAGCGTTGAGCGGTGTGTCGAGCGCGATTTGAAGGATGCAGTGGGTCATCTAGTCAGCAATGAACTATCCACAAATTCTGGGGATAACTTTGTGGACATTGCGCCGACAATCCCTTGGCGCAACACCATCAAACGGGTTCTTCAGGCCACGACAGCCCAAATTTCACAATTTTTTCGCTTTAAAATCAGTGGCTTGGAAAACCGTCCCCAGAGCGGGAAAAACGCAGCAGTTTTGAATCTTTCTGTGCATAAGTACCAGTGCCACATTCGGAATCGAGGGCTTTTGACGTGGGTTTCGCACCAGAAGCGCGCCGTTCAATCTCACCTGTTGCCAAAGCCGAACCGACCATTGTATCAATGAAATATGCAACATACTTTGCGACAGCGCAATAAATCACGTGCGGCGCTGTTGCCCAATTGTTGTGCAGCGCAGCAGTTAATTCCCGGACCGAGGATAACTCCCGGTTTACAAAGTGGTTTTCTTATTTTTCCACAGTTTTTGTGGATAACTTTGTGGAGAATAGGCCGGCAACGTTTACAAAACCTCGCTGCGGCGTTTACTTAATGCAAAGCATCGGGATGACAGTCGCCCATAAATACCAACGAAATCAACCCCTTACGACCAGCCTCCCCGTAGGGAAAAATCGACTGCCTTTTCTTTTGGCAGCCGAAAAAATTGTGCATAAGTTGGGTTTGCCTGTGGGCTCAGGCACCCCGGCGCAGCTCGCGGCTGACGCTGTGAACCGTTTCCACCATGACGGTGACGGACTCTGGCGGCGTGAACTGCGAAATGCCGTGACCCAGGTTGAATACGTGGCCAGGATAATTGCCGAACGCTTGCAACACGCGCGCAACCTCGGCGCGGATCTGGTCCGGCTGGGCAAACAGGATCGCCGGGTCGAGATTGCCTTGCAGGGCCACCTTGTCGCCCACGGCGGAGCGGATCTTGCCCAGATCGGCCGTCCAGTCCAGTCCGATGGCATCGGCACCGATGCCGGCGATTTCTTCCGCCCAGTGCGCGCCGCCTTTGGTGAAGACGATGGCGGGAATACGCACGCCGTCCTTTTCACGTTTCAGTTGCGAGACGACCTTCTGCATGTATTGCAGCGAGAACTGCTGGTAGGCGCCATCGGCCAGCGCGCCGCCCCACGAATCGAACACCATCACGGCCTGCGCGCCCGCATCGATCTGCGCATTCAGGTATTCAGCCACCGCGCGCGCGTTCGTCTCCAGGATGTGGTGCATCAGGTCCGGGCGGCTGTACAGCATCTTCTTGATGGTGTGGAACTCGCGTGAGCCCTGCCCTTCCACCATGTAGCACGCCAGGGTCCACGGGCTGCCGGAAAAGCCGATCAGCGGCACGCGGCCATTCAGTTCGGTTCGGATCTGTGTGACGGCCTTGAAGACGTAATCGAGCGAACCCGGTTCCGGCAGGCGCAGCGCCTGCACATCCGCTTCCGTTTTCAGCGGACGCTGGAACTTCGGTCCCTCGCCCTCGACGAAGTACAGGCCCAGGCCCATCGCGTCCGGCACCGTCAGGATGTCGGAAAACAGGATCGCCGCGTCCAGCGGATAGCGGTCGATCGGCTGCAAGGTCACTTCCGTCGCCAGGTCGGGATTCGTGGCCAGGCCCATGAACGAGCCGGCCTTCTGGCGCGTGGCGCGGTATTCCGGCAGGTAGCGGCCCGCCTGGCGCATCAGCCACACGGGGGTGTAGTCGGTCGGCTGGCGCAGCAGCGCACGCAGGAAGGTGTCGTTCTGAAGCGGGGCGAATTGTGGCATGGGCTGGGAGCAAAGGCGGGACGAAAGACGGTATTATCGCATCCCTGCCGTCAATTTACCGCGATTGGAACACCCTATGACCACCGTGACCGCCCCCTTCGGAACCTGGCCTTCGCCGATCACCGCCGCCGTTGTCGCGGCCGGCGCCACGCCGCTGTCGTCGCTGGCCGTCGCCGGTCACGACATCTACTGGCTGGCCGGCAAAGCCAGCGAGGCGGGCCGCAATACACTCTTGCGCCTGCACGGGGAACGGACCGACGAACTGACGCCCGCGCCGCTGAACGTGCGCACCCGCGTGCACGAATACGGCGGCGGCGCCTACGCGGTGGACGGCGATACCGTGTTCTTTTCCCATTTCGCCGACAACCGCCTGTATCGCCAGGCCGGCACCAACGCCGCGGAACCGTTCACCCATCCGGGCACCGCCCGCTTCGCCGATTTCGTCGTGGACGGCGCCCGCCAGCGCCTGATCGCCGTGCGCGAACTGCATCCGGCGCAAGGTCACGACCAGCCGGAGAACACGCTGTGCGCCGTCGGCTTCGACGGCAGCGAAACGGTCCTGACCCGGGGTCATGACTTTTATTCGTCGCCGCGCCTGTCGCCGGACGGCCGGCAGCTGGCCTGGCTGACATGGGACCACCCGCGCATGCCGTGGCAAGGCACGCAGTTGTGGCTGGCGGACGTCCAGCCGGACGGCACGCTGTCCGCGCCCACGCTGATCGCCGGCGGCGACGACGAATCGATCTGCCAGCCCGAATGGGCGCCCAACGGCCGGCTGGTGTTCGTTTCCGACCGCAGCGGCTGGTGGAACCTGTACCGCGCCGACGGCAGCGACATCACGCCGCTGTGCCCCCTCGCGGCGGAATTCGGCGTGCCCCACTGGACGTTCGGGAACAGCCTGTACGGCTTCCTGCGCGGTGGCGACATTGTCTGCACGTATATCGACAAGGGCGTCAGCAAGCTGGTGCGCCTGGCGGTCGATACGGGGACGCTGACGCCGATCGCCAACCCGTACGACGAGATCCGCGAACTGAAAGTGGGCGACGGCTTTGTCGTACTGCTGGGCGGCGGCCCGACGATCGCCGCCGAAATCGCCCGCATCGACCTGTCCAACGGCGAGGTGGAAGTGCTGGCGCGCTCGATCGACGAGCTGCCCGCCGTCGGTTATCTCTCCGTGCCGGAAAGCGTCAGCTACCCCAGCGCCAACGGTCGCACGGCCTATGCGTTCTTCTACCCGCCGACGAACCAGGACGTGCAGGCGCCGGCCGGCGAGAAGCCGCCCGTCATCGTCATCGGCCATGGTGGCCCGACCAGCATGGCGGCCAGCACGCTGAAACTGGCGACGCAGTACTGGACCAGCCGCGGCTTCGGGGTGCTGGACGTGAACTACGGCGGCAGCACGGGCTTCGGCCGCGCCTACCGCGACGCGCTGAAGGGCCAATGGGGCATCGTCGACGTCGAGGACTGCATCGCCGGCGCACAGTACCTGGTGCAGACCGGTCGCGCCGACGGCGAACGGCTGATCATCCGCGGCGGCAGCGCCGGCGGGCTGACGACCTTGTGCGCGCTGACGTTCCACGACGTCTTCAAGCTGGGCGCCAGCTATTACGGCGTCTCCGACCTGCAGGGGCTGGACGACGACTCGCACAAGTTCGAATCGCACTACAACGAATACCTGATCGCGCCGCAGCCGGAAGCAAAAGAACTCTACCGCCAGCGTTCGCCGATCAATCACACCGACCGTCTGGCCCGGCCGATGATCTTCTTCCAGGGCCTGGACGACAAGGTGGTGCCGCCGCAGCAATCCGAATCGATGGTCAGTGCACTGCAGCAGCGCGGCATCCCCGTTGCCTACGTGCCGCTGGAGGGCGAAGGCCATGGCTTCCGCAAGGCCGAGAACATCGTCCGCACACTGGAGGCGGAACTGTATTTCTACCGCCGCATCTTCGGTCTGCATGAAGGGCTGGAGAGCGCCGTCACGATCCACAACCTGCAGGACTAAATGCCCGACACGCTGCACACCGAATTCGAAAGCCTCGACCTCGTCGAAAAAGCCGTCCTTGCCCTCCTCGCGCTGATCGGCGACCCGGTCGGGCGCACCGCCCTGCTCGACATGATGACGGCCGCCGGCATCCCGAACGCCGACGGCACGCGGCTGACGGTCACCACGCTGGACGATCATGTGGTCAAGCTGGAGCGGCTGGCCTTCGTCACGCTGGTGGTGGGCCGCGGCTACGTGTGCAATGCCAAGGTGCGCTGGCCGGCGATGCGCGCCGCCATCGGCGCGCACCTGCTGCAGGACCTGTGCAAGGCGTATGAGGCGCAGAACCCGATGCGCCAGAGCTGGAACGGCAACGTCGAGCCGCGCAGCTACCGCCACGGCGTGGCGCGTTTGCGCATGGCGCTCTTGCGCGGCCTGCCGCCGCCGGACGTGTTGCCGCTGCTGACCGCGTGCATGTCGTGCTATGAAGCGGCGCAGCTGCACCCGATCGTCGACATTTTCAGCAAGCCGTTCGAGCCGGGCATGCTGCTGCTGGTGCACCCGGTCTTGCAGGACGATGTGCTGATGCTGCTGTTGCTGCACTCGCAGCGCGAACCGGCCCTGGCGCCGACCGTGCGCGGCTTCGCCGAACGCCATTTCGAACGACGCATCACGTCGGACGGCAACGTCAGCCCGGCGCTGCGCCTCGCGCTGGCCGAACAGGCCATCCTGTGCGGGCAACTACAAGATGCGGTGCGCTACCTGGAAGGCAGCGAAGGCGCGCTGGCGCTGTTCTTCGCCAGCGCCATCCAGGTGCTGCGCGGAGACCTCGGCGACGCCATCGGCGGCTTCGAGACGGCATTGAAAGCCACGCGCCGCGAGTCGGGCAAGCGCAAGCAAGTGTTCCAGGGCATCGGCGGCTATTTATATATCCTGGCCCTGCTGCGCAGCGGCGAGCCAAAACACCTGAAAACGGCGGAAAGCTATCTGGATCTGGCCGTGCACGCGCAGCACAACCCGGACACGCCGGTGTACACGCAACTGTCGATGCTGCGCCAGGTGCGCGCGGGGACGATGCAGACGGACGTCATCGTCTCGCGCGGCTGGGAAGACCCGGGCCGCGCCTCGCTGCTGGCGCAGCTGTTCCAGGCGATGCTGTACTACTGGCTGGCGCTGCCGCAACTGAAGCAGCGCACGGCGGAACTGAAGGACCTGGTGCAGGCAGCCGACAGCGCCGGCTTCGCGCTCCTCTCCAGCCAGGCCGAGACGCTGCTGGGCCACCTGGGCGACGAGGCGGCCGGCAAACGCGCCGCGGCACTGCGCCAGAAACTGGGCCTGCCGGACATGACGACGTGGTTCGAGCGCGAGGAAGCGTGGCAGCGCCAGCTCGCGGCGCTGATCAACCTGAATCAGGGTGGCGGTGGCGACGCCGGCGAAGCGCGCCTCGTCTGGACCATCAACTACAGCCCGCACGTGGGCGTGACGGAGATCGAGCCGCGCGAACAGAAGCGCGACGCGCGCGGCCAGTGGGGCAAGGGCCGGGCAATGGGCCTGCGACGCCTGCGCGAGGAGACGGCGCAACTGACGTTCCTGACGCCGCAGGACCTGCGCATCGCCAATCACATCCTGCCGTCGCGCCAGCAGTATTCGTCCGGCCTGCGGTACGACATCGACGTCGATGCGGCGCTGCCGGCCCTCGTCGGTCACCCGCTCGTCTTCTGGGCCGATGCGCCGGACACGCGGGTGGAGCTGCTGGCGGCCGAACCGGAGCTCCTGATCCGGCGCCGCAACGGCGAACTGTGGCTGACATTGCAGCCGGCGGTCACGGAGCCGCGCTCGAATATCATCGTCGTGCGCGAAGCGCCCAACCGCGTGCGCATCGTGACGATCAACGACGAACACCGCCGCATCGCCTCCATCGTCGGCGAAGGGCTGGCCGTGCCGGAGCACGCGCAGCAGCAGGTGCTGGCGGCCATCGGCAGCGTCTCGTCCGTTGTCACCGTGCAGTCCGATATCGGCGGCGGTGCCGCCAACGCGGAACTGGTCGATGCCGATGCGCGCCTGCACATCCACCTGTTCCCGTACCAGCAGGGCCTGAAAATGCAGGTACAGGTGCGGCCGCTGCCCGTGGGCGCCTATTACGCGCCGGGCGCCGGCGCCGAGAGCGTCATCGCGGACGTGGGCGGCAAGCCGGTGCAGGCGCGCCGCAACCTGGCCGGCGAGCGCGATGCGGAACGCCAGCTGATGCTGAAGTGCCCCGTGCTGGAACAGGTCGAGCAGGAACACGGCGAATGGCTGATCGGCCAGCCCGCCCTGTGCCTGCAACTGCTGGCCGAACTGCAGGAGATCGAACCGGAGAAGATCGTCGTCGCGTGGCCGGAAGGCGAAGCGTTCAAGGTCAGCAAACCGATCCAGACCAAGCAGCTGCGCCTGTCGATCAAAAGTAAAAAAGACTGGTTTGCCGCCAGCGGCCAGTTGCAGATCGACGAAGAGAAGGTCATGGACCTGCGCACGCTGCTCGACCTGATCCGGTCCGGCAAAAGCCGCTTCATCGAATTCGGCGACAAGCAGTATCTGGCCTTGTCGGAAGAACTGTACCGCCGCCTGGCCGACCTGGGAGAGTACGGCGAAGACGACGACGCGGGCGCCAAGGTGCATCAACTGGCGGCCTTCATGCTGGAGGAACTGGCCGGCGAAGTGGGCGGACTGGAAGCGGACAAATTGTGGCGCGCCCATATCGACCGCATCGCCGCGCAGGCTGCATACCAGCCGCAATTGCCGACAACCTTGCAGGCCGACCTGCGCGACTACCAGCGCGAAGGTTTTGAATGGCTGGCACGGCTGGCGCACTGGGGCGTCGGCGCCTGCCTGGCCGACGATATGGGTCTCGGCAAGACGATTCAGGCGTTGGCTCTCGTGCTGCTGCGCGCACCGGGCGGCCCGACGCTCGTTGTGGCGCCGACGACCGTCTGCCTGAACTGGGCGAGCGAGGCGGCGCGCTTTGCACCGACGCTCAACGTGCGCATGTTCGGCGCCGGCGACCGCGCCGACACCATCGACAGCGCCGGGCCGTTCGACCTCGTCATCGTCAGCTACGGCCTGCTGCAGCTGGAGTCGGAACGGTTTACCAAACAGCGCTGGCACACCATCGTGCTGGACGAAGCGCAGGCCATCAAGAACGCGGCCACCAAACGGTCGCAGGCCGTGATGGCGCTGCAAGCGGACTTCCGCATGGTGGCGACCGGGACGCCGCTGGAAAACCACCTGGGCGAGTTGTGGAACCTGTTCCGCTTCATCAATCCCGGCTTGTTGGGATCGCTGGACCAGTTCAACCTGCGCTTCGCCGGCCCCATCGAACGCCAGCAGGACCACCGTGCGGAAGTCGGCGCGCGCAACCGGCTGCGCCGGCTGATCGCGCCGTTCATCCTGCGCCGCACAAAGGCGCAGGTGCTGACGGAACTGCCGGCGCGCACGGAGATCGTGCAGGAAGTGGACCTGTCGGCCGAGGAGATGGCGCTGTACGAATCGCTGCGCCGCGAAGCGCTCGAAAAGCTGGCCGCGATCGATGTCCCCGTCGACAAGAAATCGATGGCGATCCTGGCCGAGATCATGAAGCTGCGCCGCGCCTGCTGCAATCCGAACCTGGTGGCGCCGGGGCTGAAACTGGCCAGCAGCAAGCTGGCCGCGTTTGCGGCGCTGCTGGAAGGCCTGCTGGAGAACCGCCACAAGGTGCTGGTGTTCAGCCAGTTCGTCGATCACCTCTCGCTGATCCGCGAACATCTGGATGCCCAGGGCGTGAAGTACCAATATCTGGATGGCGCCACGCCGATGGCCGCGCGCAAGCAGCGGGTCGATGCGTTCCAGGCAGGCGAAGGCGACGTCTTCCTCATCAGCCTGAAGGCGGGCGGCGTCGGCATCAACCTGACGGCGGCCGACTACGTGATCCACATGGACCCGTGGTGGAACCCGGCCGTGGAAGACCAGGCATCGGACCGCGCCCACCGCATGGGCCAGCAGCGGCCCGTGACGATCTACCGGCTGGTGGCGCGCCATACGATCGAGGAAGGCATCGTCGACCTGCACGGCAAGAAGCGCGAGCTGGCCGACAGCCTGCTGGACGGCAGCGACACGGCGGCACGCATGACGGCCGACGATATGCTGGCGATGCTGCAGGAGGGCATGCGGCGCTGACAGTTGCCTGAAGCTAAGCTGGCGCTGTCCAACGCGGCAGCGGGCTATCATGGCGGCAACCGAAAGGAGTCCATCATGGCCGATACTTTAGTACGTGTTTTCGACAGTTTTGACGTGGCAGACCAGGCCCGCGCGGCGCTGCTGGCCGCCGGTTTCAATGCGGAAGATGTTTCGATGGAATCGACCGGCGACGAAGCCGGTCCCGTGCAGGGCAACTTCGCCCTGGACCTGACGGAGAAGGACACGCCGGCGCGCGGCAGCGCCAACCGGCAATCGAACAATTCCGAGCTGCGCACCGTCGTGCATCGCAATACCTGCATCCTGCAGGTGGCGGTGGAGAACGACCGCGATGGCGCCCGCGCCGCCGGTATCCTGGACCAGTACGCGGCCAGCGACGTGACCCGTTCGTCAGACAGCCATCACAAACCGGTCCCGTGATGGCGGGCGCGCCGGCTCGACGGTTCCGGCCATTCCATGCAATGATTATGCATGGAACAAGATAACTCTCCTGCCGGACACGGCATCCCGCTGTGCCACAAGGCCTGGACCGCGTACACGAGCTGCTTCATCGTGATCGTCCTGATGATCTTCGTGTTGCGGCTCGCGTTCAACTATTCGGAGCTGGCCGCCGCCGGCGTGCTGGGCGTCTCGACCCTGTTGATCGGCTACCGCATGCTGCTGATCCGCAGCGTGCAGCTGTACTACGACGACGTGGGTGTCTGGGTTTATTCCGGCATCCTGCCGTGGCAGCGCGGCGTGCGTGGCGTCAAGTGGCGCGACATGGATGAAGCGACGTATGTGACGTCGTTCTGGAGCTGGCTGCTGCGCTCGTACACGGTGCGCGTGGGGCATCGTTTTACCAAGGCGGGCGAAATCCGGCTGACCCATATGGCGCGCGGCAAGGCGGCCGTGACCCTCCTCAATGAGCGCCACCAGCAGCTGATCCGCAGCGGACGGCTGGCCTGAATCGTCGCGCCACCTTGTAGCGGCGTGTAACACATCCCTCTCAGCAGCACGGAATAGTGATAATCTTGCACGCTGCTAACACGGGCGGGCTGTCGTACGCCCCCATCTTCACAAGGCTCCACTGATGATCAAGACAAAACTCGCGCTGGCCGCAATCATGCTGAGCATGGCATTCGCGCCGGCCGAAGCGGCGAAAAAGCCGCAGAAAACCACCACCAAATCCAGCAAATCCGCGCCTGCCAAAGGCAAATCCACGAAGGGCGGCAAGGCTGCCGCTGCCGTGGCCGCCCCGGCCGCCGCCGCGTCCTCCAGCGAGCGGCGCCAGGACCGCGCCTTCGACCAGCTGTCCAGCCAGTTCCTGGCGGCGCTGTGGAAGATGGACCCGGAATCGGCTATTACCGTCGGCAAGTACGACACGGCCGCCACCCTGACCGTGCCCGACCTGGCCACGCGCCAGCTGCAACTGGCGTTCATCGAGAACTGGCAGCAGCGCTTTGCGAAAATCGATGCGCGCCAGCTGTCGCCGCGCCAGCGCACCGACCTGGGCCTGCTGGTCAACAAGCTGAACTCGGACCGCTGGTACCTGACGACGTTCCGCGAATTCGAATGGAACCCGGCGCTGTACAACATCGCCAGCCCGATCGACTACATCCTGCACACGGAATACGCCGCCAAGGCGCAGCGCCTGCGCACCCTGCTCAAGCGCATCGCCAACGTGCCGGCCTACTACGACGCAGCGCGCGCCAACATCAGCAACCCGACGCGCGAACACACGCAACTGGCGGTGGCTCAGGCACCAGGCGTCATCGCCCTGCTGACGGAGCTGGACAAGGAAGCGCAGGGCTCGAACCTGGCGGCCAACGAGAAGGGCCTGTTCGCCCAGCGCATCGCCGCGGCGAAGACGGCGGTCGAGGCGTATGCCGCCTGGCTGGGTGAGCTGGACAAGACGCTGGCCACGACGGCCGCGCGCTCGTTCCGCATCGGCAGGGACCTGTACGAGCAGAAGTTTGCCTTCGACATCCAGTCCGCCAGCACGGCCGAACAGACGTACCAGAAGGCCCTCACCACGCGCGAGGAACTGCTGTCGAACATGGACCGGATCAGCGACGAACTGTGGCCGAAGTACCTGACGGGCACGCCGAAGCCGGCCGACCGTTACGCCAAGATCGGCATGATGATCGACAAGCTGTCCAGCAACCACGTGCCGCGTGAACGCTTCGTCGACGAAGTCAAGGCGCAGATCCCGCAGCTGCAGGACTGGGTACGCCAGCACGACCTGCTGGCCCTGGACTCGAACAAGCCGCTGGTCGTGCGTGAAACGCCTGCTTACCAGCGCGGCGTGGCGGGCGCCAGCATCGAGGCGCCGGGACCATACCGTCCGCAGGACCGCACCTACTACAACATCACGCCGCTGGACGACGCGACACCGGAACAGGCCGAAAGCAGCCTGCGCGAATACAACCACTGGATCCTGCAGATCCTGAACATGCACGAAGCGATTCCCGGCCACTACGCGCAGCTGGTGTACGCGAACAAATCGCCGTCGCTGGTGAAATCGATCTTCGGCAACGGCGCCATGATCGAAGGCTGGGCCGTCTACAGCGAACGGATGATGCTGGAATCGGGTTACGGAGAAAACGCGCCGGAAATGTGGCTGATGTACTCGAAGTGGAACCTGCGCAGCGTGACGAACACCATCCTCGACTACAGCGTGCACGTGCTGGGCATGACGCGCGAGCAGGCGCTCGACCTGCTGACGCGCCAGGCCTTCCAGACGCAGCAGGAAGCCAACGAGAAATGGCGCCGCGTGCAGCTGTCGTCCGTCCAGCTGACGAGCTACTTCAGCGGCTACAGCGAAATCATGGAACTGCGTGAACAGCGTCGTCAGGCGCTGGGCAGCAAGTTCTCGCTGAAAGCGTTCAACGAGGAGTTCCTCGGCTACGGCAGCGCGCCGGTCAAGGTCATCCGCGAGCTGATGCAGTAAACAAAAACGGTGACAGGCTCCGATTATTCCAGGCTCCGACGGGTAATCGGAGCCTGTCACCGGTTTTTCCGGCAGGGCTGGCCGCGAGCTGATGCAGTGCGGTTGTTGCGAAAAGGCGCCCCTGGCGCCTTTTCTTCGTTTACGTCAAACCCATGCGCTGGACGGCATACAGACTGCCGATAACGCCGTAGGCTGCACTGCTGGCCCCATGCTGCGCGGAAAGTCGTACACCGATTGCAACATTTTCGCTGGTTAAAATCACAAATCGTTGATTTGAAACAATTGGTGAGAATTCACGCTTGGCTTGCGGTTTAAGATACGCCCTTACCAAAATCCTGCAGTCCCCCTCACCCGACGGAAATCCGCCCATGAACAACAACCTCTTCCCATTCCCGAAAATGACCAAGACGGCAGGCCAGATGCTGGTATTGGGCGCCGTGCTGGCGCTGACCGGCTGCGCCGGCTCCGTGCCGACGCTGGGCGGCGCACCGACGGTTGCCACCGGTTCGGCTGGCGGCGCCACCGCCAACAACGCCAACACGCAGCTGGAAAAATGCGACCGTTCGCTCGGCACGCTGAGCGTGGTGGAAGACCAGGCGTCGTCGTGGTACATCCAGCTGTCGCAATACAAGCTGGGCTCCACCGTGCCGGTGCTGCGCAAGATGATCCAGCAGTCGAACTGCTTCGTTGTTGTCGAACGTGGTGCCGCGATGAACAACGTGATGGCCGAGCGTGACCTGAACGCATCGGGCGAAATGCGCTCGGGCAGCAACTTCGGCAAGGGCCAGATGGTCGCCGCCGACTACACGATGAGCCCGACCATCAACTTCAGCCAGAAGGGCACGCAAGGCATGGGCGGCGCGCTGGGCGGCTTCGGCCTGATCGGCAGCGTGGCCGGCATGGTCGCGGGCGGCATCAAGGCCAATGAAGCCTCGACGACGCTGCTGATGATCGACAACCGTTCGGGCGTGCAGCTGGCCGCGGCGGAAGGCAGCGCCAAGAACTTCGACTTCAATATGTTCGGCGGCCTGTTCGGCGGTGGCGCGTTCGGTGCCGGCGGCGGTTACTCGAATACCCCGGAGGGCAAGATCCTGATCGCCGCCTTCATGGATTCGTACAACCAGCTGGTGCAGGCCGTACGCAACTACAAGGCCCAGGAAGTCGCTGGCGGCCTGGGAACCGGCGGTGCGCTGGGCGTGCAGGGTGGCATCACGCCGCCGGCCGCCGCCGCGCTCGCGCCGGCTGGTGCTGCGAAGAAGACCACCACGACCAAGAAAAAGAAGTAATCAGTAATCGACGTCGGGGACAGGCACCTTTCTGCGGGTCGG
>Ga0308166_1001936_pt1 | contig 20297 bp, 22 predicted proteins | sample PhyCR2_2_FD_202137 | JGI IMG/M metagenome (GOLD analysis project Ga0308166, IMG submission 202137) | Phyllosphere microbial communities from UC Gill Tract Community Farm, Albany, California, United States - DLSLCC.R2 | ecosystem: Host-associated > Plants > Phyllosphere > Unclassified | place... | reverse complement strand
TTCCTGCGTTATTCAATGTGCCCTCAATACGAGGGGAGGGATAATCATGGTAAACGCAGCCGCTGAGCAAAAACGTGAGAGCCACGATAGCCTGGCTTGCGATGCGGTTTGAGGACGCTGTCATGGGTGCGAATCCTTTTGCGTTCAGGTGTATTTCGGTGGCGTGAATGCAGTATACGCGGGTGGCGTAATTTCGGAACTATAGATTCTGTTAAGGATGTTGATTTACTGAGTTTTTCCAGACTTATGCCTGGATAAATTGAGCGTGTGAATAGACACTGGCACCTCCAGGAGAATGTAGCTTTACGAGCTACATAATAAGAGGTCTTGTCGTTGCCTTTACAATGTTAACGTACTGACGTTGCGCTTTGCAGAAAGTCGCATCAACGAACTTTCTCTGGCGCAGGAGTGGCTGAAATCGTCATGTATTTTTTCAGGCCAGCCTCTCGTTTTACACCCTTGGGGTCTAAACTAAAAGGAAGCCTTAAGCGCGGGGAGTCGACGGTGTTGACTGTCCAGAGAAAATTACCAATGAATCTGAAATTTATACTAGCTACTGTAACGGATAATACCTCAAAACTTCCCGTAGAATACTCATTACCCAAACGGACGATTTCTTTAACGCCATCCTTAACATCAATAAGAGCAATTGTCAGTGACTCCTCGAAAATAATGTCATCCGTTAAAAAAAGATATAGCGATGATCATTAACCTGAACAGCTGTTTCCAGTATTTGCCCTGGTACAATAATGTCTGTGCTATTGCCATTGATCACTACGTTAGGCTGCGCCTGGGATAAATCTGTCGCTTCCTGACCCTTTACCAGAGATATTGAATTAACCTGTTGCATAATCAATTCCACACACTCCCCATCTCCCATACTGCAAGAGCACCGCTGACAAAACCACCAATAAGTACACAAACAGATGAATCTGGCCCACACATCAATCCCACTATTGCGCCGCCTGCGGCGTTTATCGCTATTTGCCGCTCCGATTCTGAGATCTTATCCTCAGCGGTATAAATTTCGTAAACAGAAATTGCAATCGAGGGCACGACGAGCCCTTTTCCTAAACGCGAGAGCTGCCTCAATTTCTCTGGATTAAGCTGGTTGCCCTCGGACAACGACAGACACAAAAAAGCCCGCTGGGCTTGCGCCGTGCGGGCTCTTAGGACTTCATCGGATGACTCTGGTAATCACCGATGGAGAATTTTGGTGCTGGCGTCCCTGTAATTAGCCATTCATTCCATTGATTTTTAATGTTATTTATACTTTGAATTTTATGTGTGGTTCTAAAAAGGAACCATAAATCGTAATGGTATGGGTTATCACGATTAGCGGATTGGAGAATTGTATCAAAAGGAAACAAATTCTTCAGTTCAACTCCCTGCTAGTAGCTGAACTGCGCAAGCAGGATCTGCTTTTCACCGATTAGTGAATGCGGTAGTTTTTCAGCGAAACTGAATTCTATCCGTAGGGCAGTACCAGCATAGGTGGAGAATGGATTTTGAACAACTGGTCACCAGAGCACACAAAAGACATCAAGAGTTGGTTTAAGATTGATACATATCGCAAATTTGAAGACCTCTCATTGCTCCAGTTTTACCATGAGATATGGGCTCGTAACTTGTTCTTTAAGGAGTATCGGGAAGAGTTTGAGAGCAGAACTCTTATGGGTTACTTCTCAAAAATTTTCAGTGGCAATCCTTTTTTAATTGAAGAAGGGCAACTGGGATACATGACTCCTGCCAATAAACTTTTTCAGCCTCCCCATTTTTTTCTAACAACTCTTGATCGCCTTGCTGAAACGAGCATCATTGCTATGCAACGCGGAGGTTTTGTTTGGGATGGTGATGACAATTATTCAATAAACAGAGATCTTCGGGAAGAATCACTTTCAGATATTATGCCAGATCAGTTTTCACGAACAGTCATGTTCGAGATTGATTTGGCAAGTGGCACAGACGAAGAGATTGCAGAGTCGCTTAAAGCTGCATTACCGCAGTGGCGTAAAATCAAAGGTATCGGACCAGATCCTTTAGAATCAGTTCGCTTTGGGTATGGAACTATCAAGAAACTCATCAGTTATCGTGTGATACCTATGCTGGATATCCTGGTGTGGGCAGCCGTTAAAAAAATCCGTGTCTCTGACGACAGGTTATCCAGACTGCTATATACAGACGATGACGAAGAAAGCGAAATGAGGCAGTCTAGCCAAATCAAAGATACCGACAGGCCTTTGGCTCTTAAATCCTGCACAACTGACTTTATCCGACAATTCCATTACTTCATGAACAAAAATAGCCATTTGAAGCAAATGAAAGTCTCTGATGTAATGAAACTATCTGATTAGAATTACATTTATAACTATTTGTTTTAATTGTTAAAATTAACTAAAGGCATCATTGTGAATGGTGCTTTTTTTTGCGATTTTTACTTTAAACCGGGCATTTTGACACTTGCTATAAAACGGGGGAATTTCAGCTACTCTCAAGTTCCCCTTTTCTGTACGGCACCAACTTCGAGAAAACCATCCTGCATAGCTACGAAGAACCTCCGCTTCAGGAGCTTCGCTCTTTTCTTTTCCCAACTGTTCGTATAGTGACTTCACCGCAACGACAAGGGATAACGAAATGAAAAATCAAGCAACCCGCCTAATACGATTACCGGAAGTTCTCGAACGAACTGGCTACGGAAAAGCCTGGATATATCGTCTGATCAACGATGGTAAGTTTCCTGCTCCTGTCAAAATTGGAAGTCGTGCAGTAGCTTTCGTTGAAAGTGAGATTGATACCTGGATTCAGTCTGTTATCGAAACAAGTCGAAATAATGTTGCTTAATTGAACTTAGGAGTGATTTTATGAATATCGAAGAATTTGTAAGCGAAGAAAACCATATGTGCAATTTATGCGGAGATCTTTTTTACAAGATCTTTGACCAAGAAGTGATTTATGACTTACCTAATAACGAGTTTAATAAAGAAATCATTTACTGGCTCAGTCAGTACCTTGTAGGAAATCTGAGAGAACCTTTAGACTCGATCTCTGAGCTTGATGCTTGCAAACAGATATATGTTTACGAGACCTGGTTATCTCTAATTAAATGTCCTGATGAATTGAAACTCCTAGCGAAGCGGATAATTTTATATCTAATGGATTAAGAGCTTTTTATGAAAATGTAAAGTTTGGCTGCATAATTTATCTTAAAACTTTACAGAATAACTTACATTATTTTGGTTGCCGTTTATTAGCAAGGCAGTGAGATAGTTTTCGAAGTATTAGGTGTACATAATAATAACTAGATCTACCAGATGATAATTTGACAAGAATAATCGTCTATCTCACTGTTTTAATTTAAATAAATATCTTAATCGGTCCAAATAAATTTGTAAATCTACGAAATGCTTATTATTAATATATTGGAATTATACTTTTTGTAAAGTTTAGGAGGAAAATATGTGCAGTATTTGTGTGGATTCTTTTATGTTCGAAAATGGTGAGAGATATTGTCATGTTGTAAATAAAGATACTGGTGAGCCATTGTATTATCCAAACTTGTATATAACAACACAAGTCAGGAATCGTTCAGAGTCTATATCAACAATGAAGGTTATCGCTGGGAGCATTTCATTGTTATATCGATTCTTTATGAGAAAAAATATCAATATTGATGAAAGAATCCAGAATAAGCTGTTTCTCGCTCCTCATGAAATTGAGGATTTGATTGAATTCACTTCATTAAATTTCCGAGATGGAGGGGATGGTAATTTTATGGTTTCAAATGTCAAAAAACCAACTAAGTATTTTCGCATTACAACAGTCGCTAACTATCTTGAATGGTTGTGCAAAATACTTCTTTCACATGCAGGTCAGAAAAATACTCTCAAGGAAGTAATGGCTTTCATTAATAACATAAAAAGAAAGAAACCAAGGAATAATGATAAATATAATATGGAAATCGAAAAAAGCTTAGACAAAGCACAATTAGATTCTTTATTCAGCATACTTTCGCCAGGGAGTAACTTGAACCCGTTTACGGAAAAAGTGCAACAAAGAAACAATCTAATATTCCTTCTATTACATTGCTTTGGTTTGAGAGCAGGTGAACTTTTGAATCTGCGTATTGGCGATATGGATTTTGCAGAATCAACAATCGCAATAAGAAGGAGAGCAAATGATAAAACAGATCCACGAGTTTATCAGCCATTAGTGAAGACGTGTGAGAGAAAATTAATTGCTGACACAAAACTTATATATGAAATTTCAGATTATATTTTGAATGATCGTAGGAAAGTTAAAAATGCTAATAAGCATGATTTTCTGTTTATAACCTATAAGGAAGGGAAGACCCAAGGGCAACCTCTGTCATTTTCCTCATACCATAAGATAGTGAGTGTTGTTCGTCAATCATCCTCACTTCTAAGTGGATTAACAGGTCATAAATTACGACACACATGGAATTATGAGTTCTCAAAAACAATAGACAATGCCCAAGATATATCCGATGAAAAAGAACAGCAAATCCGTTCTTATCTCATGGGATGGCGACCTGGTTCAGATACTTCAATAATTTATAATCGCAGGCATATTTTTGAGCTATCGAAAAAAACTGCACTTGAACAACAAGAGCAACTATTCAAAGGAGGATTTGATGAATAATTTAATTAAATATAACTCTGATAAAATGTCTTTGCATGAACATAAAATCGTCAGTTCGATTGAAAATAACGGAATCAATCTTACAAACTTAATATATGCTATGAACGAAAATTTGGTTTGTGGATTTGTATATACAGTACAATATTATTTTAATAGCAACAGCTATTTGTATGTGAAAAATATTGTTAGAAATATGGAGAGTCTTATCCGTAAACTATCTCCTACTCATATTGATGATAAGGTTCTAATTGAATATCAAAATAAGAAATTATCAAAAGCCCCGGCATCATTTCGCGTTTTACGACCATTTTTGATTAAATGGTTTGAGTTAGGATATCCAGGAATAGATGAAAGTGCGGTAGAGCTGTTAAAGCATTTGGACCTAAAGATAAAAAAATCTGGTCAGTCTGTGCTTCAAGATGATCCAACAGAGGGACCACTAACTAAAGAAGAACATACTTCTTTGATTAAGGCTATGAATCATGCATATAGAAAAGGTGAACTGTCACTGCCACATTATGCAATATCACTATTGATCAGCCTTACAGGTAGAAGACCTCAGCAGTTAGTTATGTTGAAATATAAAGACCTTATTCAAAAGAACTTAGATAATGGCAAAGTAGAATATGTAATTTCAGTGCCACGAGTTAAACAACGGGGTAAAGAACTACGATATCGAGAACTTGCAATAATATCAGAGGTTGCATCAATTGTTCAATTGCAAGCTAATCAATCAGTGAAACTTGTTGAGCAAGCTCTTGGAAAAACTCTTGATGATTATTCTAAACGAGAAGTTCCTATTTTCTTAAATGAGGAAAAACTCTCAGATTTATCCATAACAGGTTCAATTCTTCTGGAATATAATAAATTATATGCGAAGCCTACAATTGCTAATGTAGCATTGAAAAGTATTGTTAATAATGAGGGTGTAATATCCAACCGTACCGATTCGATACTAAATGTTACTCCTCGTAGGCTTCGTTATACAATAGCAACTATGCTGGCTAAAGATGGGCATAATGTTAATACTATAGCTGAATTATTGGATCATTCCTCTACTTCAAGTGCGGGGATTTATATTAAAAATCATGCTGACAGTGTTGAAAGGATTGATTCCGCTGTTTCAGAACAATTGTCATTTGTCGCTGATATTTTTATGAACGGAATCAAATCGAAAAAGAGTTGTCATTTCAAATTTTTTTCTTCAAGTAGATGCCAGAGTCAGAATTCAGGATTCCCTTGCAATCAATGTATATTTTTTATTCCGATTGATCGCAGTGAGGTGAATCAACTATGAATAATATTATTTTGTTCAAATCAAAAAAACATATTCTTGTAGAAGAAAACTATAATGAGTTTATAAAATTTTGTCGCTATCAACTGCCCGGACTAACCCAAACTCAGGATTGGGAGCAGTATGCCTGGAAAGGATATGTAACATTTAGAAAAATAGGGGTTGGAAATAAAGTCTTTGATTCCATTGATGCAATGCACGAAGATTATATCAATTTTGTGAAAGCATATATCAGATATCAACACTCATTGAAACCATTGAAAAATTATGGGGTTATTATGATGGCCTTGCGATGTCTCGAACAGGCCCTTTTGCAGGTTCAGAACACTGGTCTCATTTATAATGTTACAGCCGTTGTTTTCGATGAGGCAATGCAGATCGGGAGTAAATATTTTGAAGGTAACGTTTTAGCTAAATGTGGAATACAGCTTGAAAAAATATCAAAGTTTCTATGTGAACATAATCTTGTGAAGTCAGGATATATCTCATGGAAAAATCATGTAAAACAGAAAGTCAAAAACAATTATCTTCCTGAGATTGAGGATTATCACCGAAGCGATAAGTTACCAGATGAAGAGGCATTACTCGCTATTGCTGATATTTTTTCACAAAATGATGAGTTACTGAGTCCAAGGGATAAGTTCACCAGTTCAGTATTTGCACTTCTACTTTGTTGTCCGAGCAGAATCTCTGAAATTTTAGCCTTACCTGCTGATTGTGAGATTACACAAATAGATGGCAAGGGTATCGAAAGATATGGGTTGAGATTTTATTCGGTAAAAGGGTATGGTCCTAATATCAAATGGATTCCACGGGTTATGATACCAGTTGCAAAGAAAGCGATTAGAAGATTACTTTCCTTATCACAACATGCAAGAGCACTTGCTCACTGGTGCGAAAAGTACCCGGATAAATTTTACCGACATGAGCTTTGCCCAACAGTTGATGAAAAAGCTAAATTGACCGTTGTACAAGTTTGCCATGCACTGGGATATCATTTATTTGATCATAAATCATGTGCTTTAAAAATTAAAAGAACGAGTTTGGATGGTGGGAAAAGCTTCTTAAACCACAATGATTACAACTATTCATTGAGTGATTTGTGGGAAATTATTAGTTCTAATTTTAGCAGAGACTTTCCATGGTATGATAAAGAAAAATCCATAAAATTTAGTAATGCTTTATGCTTGCTCAATACTGATCAATTTTCTTTATCAAGAATGACTTCAATTTTTACATTTTATAAGCCTACTAAAAGTTTCTTTTTCAGTGATATACAAAGTAAAAAAAGCTATGAGATGAATTATAAAAATATATTTTCCCGATATGGGTATTATGATGATGAAGGTAAACCACTACTTATTCGCTCACACCAGCCACGGCACCTTTTAAACACAATAGCCCATTATGGTGAAATGTCTGAACTAGATATAGCTAAATGGTCTGGTCGTATCAATGCGAATCAGAACAGAGTTTATAACCATGTGTCAGAAGAAGATATGTTAGATAAAATCAAAGCTATTAAATTGAATAGGAGTAATTACTGTCAAAGGGAGTCAATACCCACAAATGAATTGACAATTGATTTTGATAACCTTAATCAAGGTGCAATACACTTAACTGAATTTGGTTACTGTGTACATAACTATTTAATCAAGCCTTGTGCAAAAATTAATCAGGTTATTGAGTGTGATAATGAAACACTGGGCATTAATTCAGTAGATAGAATTAGACTGCAATCTGTCCGAGAGAAAGTAATGCAATTAAAGAGAATAACTCAGATCGCTTATGAAAATGGTGATTATGGTGCAGACAAATGGTTGCAACACCATGAAAAAAATTTGGAAAGAATTAATAAGCTTTTGAATAATTAAAACAGGAGATACTTATGGCAAAACATTTGAACAGGAGTGAGATAAAGGCAATTAAACACATTATACTGACTTGGGACGGTAAAATCACATGGAGTGATTTATGTGAATCAGTTTATAAGAATCTAAACAGAACTATCACAAGGCAATCTTTAAGTGCTCATGATGAAGTTGTTGAAGCGTATAGAACAAAGAAAAGTTTGTCCAATTTGAAAAAATCTGGTCTAAAGAAACCAGCTAACTTAACTATTGCGGCACAACAAATAATAAACCTTAAAGCCGAAAACGAAATGTTGAAAAAACAGAACAATAGATACAAAGAGCAATTTAGCTATTGGCAGTATAATGCTTATAGACACGGTCTTACTATGGAACAGTTGAATAGGCCATTCAATAAAAAATAATATTTGATAGGTTACACCTATTGACAAGTTTAATAAATGCGATAAATATAAATATATGGTCAGGAAGACTATTTAACTAATGCAAGGATGCATTTTATGGACAAAAACATTATCTATCCAGAGTTTACTCTGGAAGAGCAACTTATCATTATCGTCGATAAATATATCTCAAAACGATACCAGCCAGGTGATAAAAGTTTCTCATACCAGCTTTACTTAATTTTTGTGGGATACCATTTAAAATATTTCTACCCTAAAAGGATTTATTCCAAATCTAATCGTAATATTGATAATATTATGACAATGTTTAGTTCTGTATACAAATGTCTTACAAGTACTTTGTTACTGCGATTAAACAATAAGGAAGCTGTTATCAGAGAGCTAAACTCCCTTGTGAATTACATTGATAATAACCAGAACCAGGCAGAAGATATTTATAATACTTTTAAAGCACAATATGAAATGAAAGTAATTGAGGGAGAGTTAACCCATGAAGTTCGCGTGAGAACCGTCAGGTTATAGGCAATAAAAAAGCCCCTATGCAGGGGCTATAGAATACTACTGAACTTCTTTCCAGACACCATCAGCTTTCACAAGCTTAACAGGCTTTGTCTGTTTCATATTGCTAATCGAGGCATCGACAATGCAGTTATAAACATTGTTTGTTTCTTCTGTGCAACTTAGTTTCTTAACATAATCTATTCTTAAAAGATCTTTTTCGGGAATACTTGAGTTCAGAGCTTTCATACTTGCATTTGATCTATCTACAACACTTTTGAAAGCACTGTATATGTCTTTTTCAGAAGGTTCGGAATTACAGGCTGTTAATAGAAAAGTCGAAAGGATAACTGCGAGAATTGAGTATGTTTTCATTTTCTTGTCCAGGAAACGATTAATTAAGAATGCCAGATTTTGTATTGTTATTATCAGTAGAGAATGTCCACTTGCTTACGGTTTCTCCATTGAAGTCGATTTCGAGAGTTTTAGACTGAGTCTGGGAGCCGCCAGTTAGCAAACCGACAACAGGGATAAAAGTCGAGGCATTGAACTGATTGTTATACATGAAATATCTCCATTGCTCGTTGCCATCATCAAGAGTCGTTCTGGTGTCAGGCTCACCAAGTTGAGCAAGTAGCTCTGCCTTAGTTGTTTTGTTTTTAATTATTTTCGATTGTAGACTTTGAGCCGTTTCATTTTTGATTTTTTGGTTGCCGGATGTAGAACAGCCAGAAATTGAAAATATTGCAATAAAAAAGGATGTAACAATAAATTTATTCATTTTATCTTCCTTGTTATATTTGGACAGGGTTAGCTTTTATGTGTGAAAACGGCTCTGTGTGCAAATTTCTTACGTAAATAAAATCTTAAAAAAATTGCTGTGGCAAAATAGATAACGACAGTTAATATAAAGCTTTCACTGATAGCGAATATGAGGAAAGCAATCGCTAACAGCACAATTCCTATTAGTAAAGCAAGCCACGGTGAAACAACACCATAGTTAATTGTTGCGTGACAGCCAGTGCAGACACGTACTCCGAACTGGCTCTCTTTGAAACAGAACGGGCACTTTATTGTTTCGTTTTCCATAGCTTTCCCAATCTGGAAGATTAAATGCTGTTTGTAGGGATTCTCGATGGCTGGCTGGCTAAAGTAAAATCACTTGTACCGATCGATGTTTGAATCATGATAGGTAAAAACTATCATAACTAGTTTATCGATCTGTAATAACGATCAATATTTGCTTGACTAAACACAAATCTATTACTAAAGAATAGAGTGTGGTTACGAAAGGTGTTTACAACTAGCTGTCTATAAACGAATTTTTCTCGCCTTGTTTAAAGGTTGGATTACATGAATTTTTGAGAAGTGTGTGTGGGTCTTGTGAAGAATGGACTTACCATAGCTTCGGAGAAGCTCTATGAACTGCTTTAGAGAAGCAAGCCACCTAAGAAAAAGAAGATGATTTTGCTGTTGTACTGCATTCTTTTGAAGAATCTTTTCTACGATTTCGTTCCGTTTGTCTTCTCTGAGCCGTAATTCCAGTTCTGCAATTTTTCTACCGATACTTTCCCTTCTCTCTGTTGTCCTTAAAATCGTTGCAGGAGCAGGAGCAGGAGCAGGAGCAGGAGCAGGAGCAGGAGCAGGAGCAGGAGCAGGAGCAGGAGCAGGAGCAGGAGCAGGAGCAGGAGCAGGAGCAGGAGCAGGAGCAGGAGCAGGAGCAGGAGCAGGGTGGTCTTTTGTCGATGTGTTGGTTCCTATAGCTTCTAAGTGGCCGGGGTTATAGTTAAGACGGTTGCTAAGATTTGCCCATGAGTATGCCTTTCCAAGTTTAGATGCCTTGAAAGCGATATCACGGTATTCGAATGAGAAGCCGTTCATCTTACCGGTAGAAGCAATGTTAGCTGTCCAGCCGACCTCTGCTTCTTCAAGTCTCTTGATAAAAGTTAAAAGGTCAGGTGTATCTGCCAAACTTTTATCAAGTATCTGTTGGAGAGCTTCCTTAGGGGAGGGAAGGCCAGTCCGTTCTGAAAGCATCTGTTCGTTTCGAGAGATTCTTTTCCGCTTCGGTTGTGTATTTGAGAGAGAAGGCGCAGTCTTGGTCACTGTCAGACCGTACTTGATTTCAATTGCCTGAATTATATGACCACTCTTGAGGCTCTCATGCCTACCAAGATTAACCTTACGTGATACTGAATCTATTCGGTTAGCAATGATGTGTATGTGCTGGCCTACACTATCATCATGTAAAACATAACAACGAAGATGAGTGTCACTGAACCCCATTTGATCCATGTAATCGTCAGCTATCAGCTTCCATTGTTCGTTTGTAAGCTCTTCACCTTTGGGAATGCGAAGCGAGTTATGCCATGCAGGTTTTGCAATGTCGGCTCTAAGTCTACTTGCTGTGTCAAACTCTGCTATAAGTTCCTTTGCACAATCACCTGTCATATTTCCACCTATGACAACAGGATCGTTTCTATGGTGTGAATCTGGTTTTAAAACATACTTCACGACATTAACAAAGCTCTTGTGCCTTTTTATCCGTTGCATTCCCTTCATGCAAAATTTACCTGGTAGATAGTTCAGAAGCTGTCAGACAGGAACGAAGCTGTTTGATCTGTTTCTTGATTGCGAAGATCTCTGTTTTAGTTAGCTCACTATTGCTACTTTTTGTATCGAGATGATTGATTAACCTGTTTAGCTTTTGTGATATATCAGACAATGATTTCCAGGCTTCTAAGTTAATGGATGGTATAACCGGAGGTAGCCTATCAAGAGAGGTTAAACGAAGCCATTCGCCTTTACTTTTGTTTCCGCGATTGGAATTAAGGATCTCTAACTCTTCTTTATTAAATCGAACACTGACACAGTGTATTCGCAACGATTGAGCAGTGGGGATATGATTTTTAATTTGTTTAAAATCATTTGTATAGGATAAGGTTATTGTATTACTCATATAAACTCCTTTTCATATGTGCATTCGCTTTATGGTGAGCGGTCCTTGCACACCAATAGTACAGTTATAATAGAAATGCAATTTATGTCAATGAGTTAGGTAAGACTTAGACTTTCTTTTTCAACCGATGGGCGAAAACAAGGGACTAAGAGAAGCTCCGCTTCTCTTAGTCATACCTTGCAGATAAATTTTCAATTATAAAGTAATTATTTTAAGACTCGTTTTGTTTATCTGGCTCAATTGGAGTGACAGTAGCTGACGATTCATACATATCACTTGAGTTCATAATGGAATTATTAGGTAATGCAATATTGGGATTCTTTTTCTTTCTGGTAGTTAACGATTTTTCAGTAAGCCATCTATCTAATACAGCAATGAAGTTATCATAAATCTTAGATTCATCAGCGTCTTCTCTTCTAAACACTTCAATTAGGTGGTAAGTGCGTTTTTCAAAAGCTCTCATCGGCTCAAAGAAACACTCTTTGATTAATGCTTCATCAAAATCCTTTCTGATGACACCTGCTGCAATAAATTCATAATAGTTCAAGATATATGAAGCATCTCGGCAGCCTTGAATCAAATCAGGTTTAATTTTAGGACCTGCTTTATGTCCATTATAATATTCTGAGGCTATTTCTTCATTAATGCAGGACTGTAATCCAAAAGTCTTATAAACATTATCTAATTTTGCGAAGTAATGAGCACTATGCCTTTGATTCATTATTGTATTGAGAGTATGTGATTTTCTGGCAGAAGATGCAGTAACTACTGACTGAATCCACCACCCAGTACCTAAGACAATCGAACTTATTAAAACCGTCAGTGATGTCTGGTAATTCTTTCCAGAATCGCTCAATAATACCCCTGACACAATTATTCCGAGAAAGCAAAAATAGCAAGCAATAAATGTAAGGCTCTTTTTTAACTCAGGGTATTTTCTACATAATATTTGATGTATGATTAATGTAAATAAAAGAATGCTCAAAAAATATAAAGCATATGCTCTAAACTTCGGACCAGTAAAAACATTTGTACTAAGCCATGAAGAGATATTGGTAGAATAAAAAGATATTTGCCAAATAAGGAGTGTTAATATAGCTCCACCGATAATCCCCATAGTTAATAGTGCGGAGTATTCTTGAAAGAAGCTCTTTGATTTATTAGGATCTGCCATGATTCCACCTAAAAAAACAGAGCATAATGATATGCTCTGTTATAATATGTTTAATGAATTAAATTAAATCTTATTCGTTGCAACCAGATTCATTTGAGCCTGAATTAAATTTATATGTCATATGTATATTCTCCTTCATGGGTTTGCATCTAATAAATAGCACAATACAGAGGTTTTGTCAATTTTTTTTGTCTTTGAGTTATTGCAAATACATATCTAATTTATTAATAAAATCCATAATATCCCTCACGAATTTTTATGTCTAAATTATTTGTTTCGTAAAATTTTTTTCCAGATTTAATTTTTCTGATAAACCATAGGATAGGTCATTGACCATCTTTGCCATAATCCAAAAAAAAATTACTAAATTTTCCTGCCTTGTTGAAAATTCCTGTAAATAGTCTATCTATTGAGCGGAGGTGAGTAAACAACCAACATGTGGTTTTTTTGCTTCTTTGAAGAGTTAGTTATCTGCTTCTATCAAACCAGATCCACACCACCTAGAATGTATACCAACAGTAAACTAGAGCCTACTTAGCAAACATTTTATGCCTCTATTTCAACAGATTAACCACTGAAAAAAAAGTACTGCTGCATCATGTGAGTGCGTGATTCGATTAATTTATAGTTGAACTGAATCTCAGAATTTTGACATACTCAGTAACATGCTTTGAAAAGTGTTATATCATTAATCTATAAGAAAAATCCCTAAATGGAATAAGTTTCTTTCTGTTATTATTTCTTTTGGAAGGTAATGGCGATGTGGGAAAAGATATTACAAAAAAATCTTTATTCTGAATGGGTTATCCGAAACACCCTATACTGGATGACTCCTGTAAGTCCATGGAAACTTGAAGAAAACACATCCTCGTGGATTATCTTCTTTGAGATAGGTGGTTCTGAATGTGAGTTTGAATTCGGAAGGCTGTTAAACGATTTTAGCCTCCGTGAGAAACTTCACCATCAAACTGGTCAGTTGCGTGATGCCATTATCAGCAAGGTTCTCCGAAGCATAGATGACAGGCTTGCATAATGAAACTCATGCCTTTTAACTTCGACAGGATGCCTGACGGCCGGGTATTTATCAGTAACCTCGCTGGCTTTCATCATTTTTTCAGTGAGCAGGAATTTCTTGATCTGGTAAACGGTCATATCAGTCAAGAACAGTCCTCATCGCTTGAAAGCAAACTTTTCATTTGCGGAGATGAATCTTCCTCCGTTACCCCTTATGCACTAAGTTCGGCATTTGCCAAACGACTCATGAATGAACTGGCGGTCAGGCCAATCTTCATGATTGTACCTACTCTTCGTTGCGATCATACTTGCAAATATTGCCAGGTCAGCAGGGCATCGGAAACCGCTGATGGTTATGATCTCAACCCGAAACTGATACCGCAAATTGTCAGCATCATAAAGAAATTAGGTACACCTCCCTACAAGATAGAAGTACAGGGCGGTGAACCACTTCTCCGGTTCGATCTTGTCCAGTCAATCTATAAAGAGTGCGAGATTTCATTGGGTAGGGATGCTTTCGAAATGGTGATTGCTACAAGTCTGTCATTACTCGATGAAAGCATCCTCTCATGGGTTAAAGGGCGGAATATCACTTTCTCTGTCTCGCTTGATGGGAATGAAGCCGTCCATAACAAGAATCGCATCCTTACTGACTTTCAGGCTCACAACAAAGCAGTAACAGGTATTCGGAAAATCACAGAAGAACTTGGGACAAACCGGGTAGCAACTGTCACCACTGTTACTAAGGAACTGACAAAGGAGCCAGCTTCCATAGTAGATGCTCATCTGTCTCTGGGTCTTACAGACATGTTTATCAGGCCTGTTAGTCCTTATGGGTTTGCTCAGAAGCAGAGCTTCACTTTTTCAATGCCAGAGTATTTTGCCTTTTATAAAGAGTTGATGCAGGAGGTGTTGATTCTGAATGAAAAGGGAATACCTGTCATTGAGCACTCGGCTGCTATTCATCTCAAGCGAATTTTCAATCCAGGCTTCAGTGGTTATGCAGATCTAAAATCGCCAAGCGGAGTTGTGCTGAACTGCATCCTGTTCAATTATGACGGTAAAGTCTACGGTAGTGATGAAAATCGTATGCTTCAGAAAGTAAACCCAGAAGCAGATTTCAGTGCAGGAGAGTATGCCTCACTCTCATTCAGTAGCAACGAATACTACCGTTCCGCTCTCTCATCTTCATTTAACTTCGCCATGCCAGGTTGTGACACCTGTGCATACCAGCCTTTCTGTGGAGCAGATCCTTGCCAGAACATTAGTGTTCATGGCGAACCTGTTGGTGACAAGAGTCGTTCTACTTTCTGCCAGTATCACAAAGGCATGTTCCGCTTCCTTCTGAATGAAATCTCTCAGGATGGGCCGATGGCAAAGATGCTTAAAGGGTGGACTTATGTCTGAGGTGCTGAGAAACGACATTTTCAGGTTTACGGCAGATCTGCCAGTTCAGCAAGGTTTCTATCGCCTGTGCAAATTTAAGCCCGAAAATCCTCAATTCTATCTGCCAAATTTACTGGTCAGTGAAACTCAACTTGATTCCAGACTTCCTGCATATTTTGCAGACTTCGTTGTGAGCACTGATCTTTTCAATTCCATAGAAGATGGTGATATAGGGATTGTTAACAATGGCAACATGATTAGGGTGATTTTGTCACGGAGAGCAAACCATAACACTGTTCTGGTAACTGAAAGGTGCAACAACAGTTGTCTTTTTTGTTCTCAGCCTCCTAAGACAGGAAACGATGACTGGCTACTTAACCAGTCAGCACTTGCCATCGCCTCTTTCTCACTGAATGGTGTAGTAGGAGTGAGTGGGGGAGAACCTCTACTGTATGGCGAAGATTTTCTGCAATTTCTGGACTTTATAATCGAAAACTCACCTGAGACAGCTTTGCATGTTTTGACCAATGGACGAAAGTTTGCAGATGTCAGTTTTACTCAACAGATGAAAGAGCGAAGCGAAAAGCTCAAAATAACTTTCGGTATTCCGCTTTATTCTTCAAGGTCGTCAGTTCATGACTATCTGGTTGGAAGCGAGGGGGCATTTGATGAGACAGTTAGGGGGCTTATCAATGCCGGTAACTCAGGAATCAACATTGAGTTAAGAATCATTCCTACACTGGCTAACTATATGGAACTGGACAAAATCATAGAGTTCGCTGGTCGCGTGTTCTCCAATATCAACCAGTTTTCTCTTATGGGGTTAGAATCTATTGGCTGGGCACGTAAAAACTGGTCATCAATCTTCATTGAGCATAATAGCTATAGTGAGAAAATTCTCTCTGCCATAGGAACAGCACAAAGGTCAAGTATCCCCCTTACAATCTTCAATTACCCATTGTGCCATCTTCCTGAAAGAGCTTGGAGATTTGCTGCTCAGTCAATTTCTGACTGGAAAAATTACTATCCCAAAGAATGTGATGAATGTACTCAGAAGTCTTCCTGTGCTGGTTATTTCAGTTCTTCAAAAGGCCGTTTTCATCAACCACCGAGACCAATTTTATGAAAAAATTTAACTTCGCTGCTCTGCTTCCGGGATTTTTAGCACTCAATAATTCTGTATGGGCAAGTGATTCCTCCACTGGTGCAAATGATTTGCCCGGTATGACTCTTAATGAGCATGATTTAGTTATAGCTCCACTTAACACGGAAGTTCCTTTCTACATTGCAGGACACCGTAGTCATAGCTCCCATCGAAGCCATAGTTCTCATAGATCTTCGTCTGGTGGTGGGTACTATGGTGGAAGCACACCTTATTATCCTAAAACATATAGTTCATCAAGCTCATCAGGTTCATCCAGTTCAGGGACAAATTCGTCATCGTCTTCTTCATCTGTTCGTTCGCTTCGCTCTAATGACATGGATACCTCTACGGCCACAAACCCTGCTGGAACGAATGGAACTACCCGTGCAAGTAGTGGGCTGGCTTCTGATACTGAAAAGCGTAAACGTTTAATCATGCGAGTTCAGTTCGCGTTACTGGATAAAGGTTTTTATAACGGCAATATTGACGGAAGTATGGGGCCGGCGACACGGACTGCTATAAAAAATTATAGAGTTGCAAATGGGCTCCCTACACCAGTAAGAGAAACATTAGATACTCAGTTATTGAACTCTTTAAGTATACTGGCCCGTTAAAAATATCAGGTAAAATAGAATGAAGATAAAGCTCTCTATCTATAAAACAAAAAGGTTTAACGATGATATTGATCAGGTTTTGAATTTGGAAAGGGTCAAAAGGCCTATTGAATTCGAGATGGATGATGCACGAGCATATCTATATGTAAAACAGTACATGGACCCAAAACCTCCTGAATGGACCACATTTTTTATGGGCCAAAACCCTAACATAGAACTTAATTTCTTCGGTATGAACAGTAGCACAGGAGCAGTCTTAGTTATCGAAGTTAATAATTCCAGATATCTTATCCCGTTTGGAACAGGTCATCACTTAATTAACGATGGCAGCATTGTCAAAGGTTTTGGGCTTAAAACAACTCTTAATAGTATTGAGCATAAAAAAATACGCAGTTTAGATAAAGGTAGTCACAACGAAACAAACCTTTTAACTCGCAGTCAGAGCAGTAAAGAAGTCGATATATATAACCTAAAAATAGATTCTGAGATGGATATTCTCACAACTCTCACAGGCACCTCGACAGAAGATATTTTAGGAAGTAAAATTACTGGTAAAGATGCATTTGTGATCATGCCTGACATTGAATTGAAGGCTATTCCAGAATTGTTAATTAAAATAGACTATATTTACTTGTTACCTCTTCCTGAAGAGTTCGAATGGGTTAACAATATCAAGGAGGCTGATGAAGCAGAGGTTGAGATATTGGATTCACTTTTGATTGATCGGATAAAGGAAAAAGATTTCAATGATTTGTGGCTTGGGGAGCCAGAAATAGTAGACTGGGAAAATCAAATAGGCTATTGCTTTGATAAGAGACAAAAGTTCATTCATGAAACCTTATCAATAGACCATGTTTGTGATTATTTCGATGGTAAGAACACTGAAGTAACTGTTGATGAACTTAAAAGAAGTTACCTGCATGTTTTGAATGCTGACTTTGAATCAATAAAAAAATGGTCTTTATATAGATGCCTTTATGCCGAGATAAAAGAAGGTGATCAGAATTATATTCTTCGAGACTCTATATGGTATGTTGCAGATAGGAGATTTGTATCGACTATTGATGATGAAATGAAAAAAATAATTCATTATGAGGAGTCGGATAAATTCCCTGTATATTCATATAAACGAGAGGAAGATTATAATAAAAAACTTTGCCACGATGATAATTCCTTTACACACATGGATCAGAAATTTATTCATCATGGTGGTGGTAAAAGTAAGATTGAGTTTTGTGATCTTATCAGAGGTCAATCAGATTTTATCCATGTAAAATATTACACTGGTTCGCAAAGTATGAGCCATCTTTTTTCACAAGGGTTTGTAGGTTCTGAACTTTTTATAAGTGACTGTGAGTTTCGAAGCAAGCTTAATGAAAAACTACCTACTCATATAAAATTAGTCGATCATATAAATAGACCAGATGCTAAAAAATATAAACTAGTTTTCGCCATAGCTTCTAATAAAAATCTTCCCGAAGATTTACCTTTGTTTTCTAAAATAAACTTAAAAAATTTCCACAAAAGTATTACCAATTTTGGGTATGAGGTCAGGATCTGCAAAATTGCTGTGGACCCAGATGTTTATAAAAAGAAGCTATGTAAGCCACAAAAGAACAAGCTATAAATAAATTTTCAATACCAGAGACGTTTGCCAGTTCATGCAGAAAATCGCTTTTGTAAGTTACAGCCCATGTATCTTGGTTTAGAAAAAGTGGTGTCAAAAATGGTTTATGTCTTGGTGGATAAGGGGCTGGGAGATTTAACCCCTTATAGAGTTGTTATGCCGCAATAGCTTTAAATTTTTGAGCAATGACATAATCACTCCACCACTGCATGAGAACCATTCGTTCTGCGAGATACTCGGCACGATTATAGGCTGCAATTATTTCATCTTTCTTCGAGTGGGCAAGGGCCGCCTCTAAGACTTCTGTCCTGAACTTACCAGACTCCTCTGCGGCCGTTCGTGCAATAGATCTCATTCCATGAGCAACAATCTCACCTCCGAAGCCCATACGGATTATGGCCGCATTAGCTGTTTGTTCATGCATATGGCTAAGAGGAGCCTTTATGCTTGGAAACACCCATTCACGATGCCCACTTATCGCTTTCATTGACTCTAGGACTCTCAAAGCTTCTTTGCTTAGTGGAACTTTGTGAGGCTTCTTCATTTTCATAAACTCCGCCGGGATGTTCCACATTGAGTTGTCAGTATCTATATCGGCCCATCTTGTGCGAACAGCCTCACCAGGACGAACCCAATTTAGCAATTGCCATTCAATCAGCAATGGTGTCTCCATACGGACTGATGCATTGTTTAACACTGTAAGGAAGCGGGGGAGTTCGGTTGGGGGTAGGGCTGGCATGTTCTGTTTCTTCGGCTTACTAAATCTCTGGGCAAGGTTGTCAGCCGGATTGAATTCGATAAGTTCCTCAGTTGCTGCATAACGAAAAATTTCATTTAATCGGGAAATGATTCGCCGTAAAGTTTCAAGGACTCCTCGTTGCTCAATAGGGTCAAGATGTTGCTTTACGAGTTTGGGTCGGATCTCATTGACAGAAACATTACCCAAGCATGGAAAGATATTTCTCTCCAGGCTTCGCCAGATGTCTTCTGCATGGTCTTGTGAGATACCTGAGGTCTTTACCTTCTCATCTAACCATTTCCTTGCCACGGCTTGGAGAGTATGTTCAGTAGCATTCTTTAAGGCATTAGCTTTATCGCTGTTATGGACTTGGGGATCAATGCCATTTGCAAGCAAGGACAGGTATTCATCTCGTAAGGCTCTGGCTCTTGCCAGTGTAAGGTGAGGGTAGGTCCCAAGGCTCATTTTAGTTCTTTTATTACTCACTGGCACTACATACCTGAAATACCAATTCTTCTTCCCTCCTTTCAAGAGGGGAGCGATTCGTAGGATCAAACCATTAACGCCAAACAAGTTGATTTCTTTGCCGGCTGGCTTGGTGCTTTTGATTTCAGTGTCAGTGAGTTTCTTAGCGATTTTTGCCATTTTGGGATCCTCGATTTTTTGACCCTTCGTTGTGGGTCCCATCCAGGGTGCCAAAAGTGATAGCTCTCAGCAATGCTCGCTGAACAACGACAGGCACAAAAAAGCCCGTCAGGCTTACGCCTTACGGGCTTTCAGGACTTCGTCTCAGGCTCTGGTGACCATCGACAAAGAATTTTGGTGGAGCTGGCGGGAGTTGAACCCGCGTCCGAAATTCCTACATCCTCGGCACTACATGCTTAGTCAGTCTTTACATTCGCTTGCCAGCTGCG
>Ga0308166_1001935_pt1 | contig 20298 bp, 21 predicted proteins | sample PhyCR2_2_FD_202137 | JGI IMG/M metagenome (GOLD analysis project Ga0308166, IMG submission 202137) | Phyllosphere microbial communities from UC Gill Tract Community Farm, Albany, California, United States - DLSLCC.R2 | ecosystem: Host-associated > Plants > Phyllosphere > Unclassified | place... | reverse complement strand
GGCCGGCATGCCGAAGGCATCCCAGCCCATCGGCATCAGCACGTTGTAGCCGTTCATCCGCAGGTAGCGGTACATCACGTCGTTGATCGTATAGTTGCGCACATGGCCCATGTGCAGCTTGCCGGATGGGTAAGGCAGCATCGAGCAGGCGTAGTACTTGCCTTTCGGGAAACGTGGGTCGTTCTCGACGGCTTTGTAGGCGTCGATCGACTTCCAGTATGCCTGGGCGGCCTGTTCAACTTCGGCTGGACTATATTTATCTTGCATGATGTTCTGCGGAAGAATATTGGAGGGTGAGCAGGACATTATACTGGTTCATCTTGCACTGCGGCGTAGCATGGGGCGCCTTCCCGCGGGAGTGACCAGTCACCCTGATGGCAGGCCGCCTGCCTCATTTCGGTGCGGCGCAATGCGCGTAATCGGTATCGAACCAGCCCGCCGGGCGACAGCTCCCGTCCAGCACCGCCCGCACCCGGGCCAGGCGCAAGGCGTGGGCAGCCGGTTCGCGCGCGGGATGGTAGGCGTTCGGCGCCTTGATCATGGCGACCAGGCCGGCGCTCTCGGCCTCACCCAGTCGTGCCAGCGGTTTGCCGAAATAGACCTTGGCGGCCTGCGCCAGGCCGCGCACCTGCCGCCCGTCGTGACGCCCCATGTAGACCGATTGCACAAACATGGCCAGTTGCCGCTCCTTCGACAAGCGGGCGTCAAGCACCAGCGCGGTGATGTCGCGGCCCAAGTCGATGCGCTTGCAGCAGTCGAAGACGCGGCGGTAGAAGGCCTGCATCAGGCCCTTCACCCCGTCCAGCCGCGCTCCTTCGAGGAAGAACTCGCGCGCCAGCGCCGACGAGATCGTGGCCACGCCCTGCCCTTGGGCCAGGCTCAGGCCGCGGTGCGCATGAAAAGTGGGGTCCTCGATGCGCAGCAGGATGTCGGCCTGGCGCGGCGACAGCGCCGCCGGCGCGGCATCGTGCGGCCAGCGCGCCAGCAGTTCGTCGAAGGAGGCGGCGGCCCAGCCGGCGGCGATGGCGAGGTAGAGCACCAGCGCCGCACACAGCGCCAGCAAGCCTTTGCCGAAGCGCTTCACGGCGCCTTCGCCACCACGGGATAGGCGCCCAGGGCCGCGATCTCGCGCAGGAAGCCCTGCTCGATGTAGCCAGGAATCTTGCCGAACTCGCCCAGCACGCGGGCGCGGAATTCGTCGTGCTCGTGCCAGCGATCGGCGGGCAGGCCGAAGTAGTTCACGGGATGGGCGGAGACGCGCGGCTCGGGCCAGTGGCGGGCCAGGGTCATCAGGTAGCGGCGCATGGCGCAGACCTTGCCGATGACCAGCAGGCTGTCGATGTGTTCCAGGCCGAGCGTCTCGGCGACTTTGGCGCGGCCGAGGAGTACGTTTTCGCCGGTGTTGGCGGCGGCGGGTTCCAGGATCAGGATGGATGCGGGGATGCCGAGTTCGACCAGGCGTTCGGCGATAACGAGGGCTTCGGGGTTGGGGTTGCCGCCGGTGGGGCCGCCGGAGACCAGCAGGCGCTGGAACATGCCGGCTTGCCAGAGGGCGTGGGTGTCGCGGCAGAATGCGTCGACGCCGTGGCGGGTGCCGAACAGGAAGCCGAGCGTCGAGGGTTGGGCCGGCAGGGTGGGCATGACGTAGCGGGAGATGCGCAGGAGGTCGTCGGCGGTCATGGCCATGTCGGAGGGGGACGCGTTACCTCGTTCGGTATGCGGCGGCTCATGGAGCTGCGGCTGCACTGTTATTGGTTTGCTTGATCCGCGTGGGCTCGGGAGCCCACCCTACGGTTGCTGCCTCAGGCCTTTTGCGAGCGAAAACCTGTTTAGCGCAGCACCAGCTTCAGGGCCGGCTTTTCGCCGTAGTCTTCGTAGCGCTCGTTGATGCCGCCGACGCAGTAGGCGATCTCCTCGACCAGGTCGGGCAGGCGCGCCTGCAGCGCAGCGCCATCGGTGACGACGATCTCCAGCACCTCGTTCGGCTTCAGGCGGAACCTCGTCATGTTCTCGTCGTCGCGCAGGTAGCTCAGGCAGTCGACCCAGGCGTCGATGGTGTCGCCGTAGGACTCCGGAAAGCCGAAGGCGCGGCGGCTCTCCGCATGGAAGGCCGCCTCGTCGACGATCCCCGCGCCGTTCAGTTGGACGCTGGCCATGTCAGCCCTTCAGGCCCAGCACGTCCTGCATGTCGTACAGGCCGTTCGCCTTGTCGGCGATAAAGCGCGCGCCGCGCAGGGCGCCGTGGGCGTAGGTGACGCGGCTGCTGGATTTGTGGGTGATCTCGATGCGCTCGCCGGTGCCGGCGAACAGCACGGTGTGGTCGCCCACGATGTCGCCGCCGCGCACGGTGGCAAAGCCGATGGTCGACGGATCGCGCTCGCCGGTCACGCCTTCGCGGCCGTACACGGCGCAGTCCTTCAGGTCGCGGCCCAGGGCGTCGGCGATCACCTCGCCCATCTTCAGGGCGGTGCCGGACGGCGCATCGACCTTGTGGCGGTGGTGGGCTTCGATGATCTCGATGTCGTAGCCTTCGGCAAAGCTCTTGGCCGCCATTTCCAGCAGCTTGAGGGTGACGTTCACGCCCACGCTCATGTTCGGCGCGAACACGACCGATACGTGTTCGGCGGCGGCGCGGATCGCTTCCTTGCCGGCCTCGTCGAAGCCGGTGGTGCCGATCACGACCTTGATGCCGTTGGCCGCGCAGTAGTCGAGGTGCTTCAGCGTGCCTTCGGGACGGGTGAAGTCGATCAGGCAGTCGGCGCCGGCCAGCGCGCGCTCGAGCTCGGAGTGGATGACCACGCCGGTCAGCTGGCCGGAAAAGGCGCCGGCGTCGCTGCCGATGAAGGGCGAACCGGCGACGTCGAGCGCGCCGGACAGTGTGGCGTCGGGAGCGGCGGCGATCGCCTCGATCAGCATGCGGCCCATGCGCCCGCTGGCGCCGGCAACCGCGATTTTCAATTGGGTCATGACGTACTTGTTACTGGATTACTGGATATTGTTGGTGGCTGGCGACGCGGGCGTGACCGGCGCTACCGCGCGGGTGGGCGGGTTCTTGGTCGGGAACTTGCTCGGGCCGGCGATGCGGTCGATGTATTCGCGCTCGGTCGGCAAATTGCCGCCGTCGAAACGCTCGACGACATTGTTCTTGAAGTAGACGGTAACGCGGCTGGTGGTCAGCTCGCCATTGCCGCGCGCCAGGTAGAAGGGATAATCCCAGCGGTCGGCGTGGAACATGTCGGCCAGCATCGGCGTACCGAGCAGGAAGCGCACCTGGTCGCGGGTCTGGCCCGGCTTCAGCTGGTCCAGCATTTCCTGCGACACGAAGTTGCCCTGTTGGATGTCCGGGCGGTAGGGCGAGAACACCCAGAGGAATTTCTGCAACTTGGTTGCGCGGGTCGTCTGGGCGCCGGAGTTCGCCAGCGCGGCCGCTTTTTCGGCATCGGCTTGCACGGAGGCCGCGTCGGTGCTCGCCGGAGCCGCCGGCCGGGTCTGGTTGCGCCAGGATGCGCAGCCGGACAGCAGCAGCGTGCATGCGAGGCCCGCGGCGAGTGCGGCGCGGGCAGTGGATCGGTGAACGGCGCGGCGAACAACTGCATCGGTGACACGCATAAGTAACCTCAAAACGTTTAAGCGGGAGCTTCCAAAACGCTATATCATAAAGCACTCCGCCCATCTACGAGTAACAAACATGAGTAACAAACCCACCGACCTGAAGGCGAGCGGCCTGAAGGCTACCCTGCCGCGCCTCAAGATCCTGGAAATCTTCCAGAACAGCGAAGTGCGGCACCTGACGGCGGAAGACGTCTATAAAATCCTGCTGGCCGACAATATGGACGTCGGCCTGGCGACGGTGTACCGCGTACTGACCCAGTTCGAGCAGGCCGGCCTGCTGAACCGCAACCACTTCGAAACCGGCAAGGCCATCTACGAGCTGAACGCCGGCTCGCACCACGACCACCTGGTTTGCCTCGATTGCGGCCATGTCGAGGAATTCTTCGACGAGGAAATCGAATCGCGCCAGAACAAGATCGCCGTCGAGCGCGGTTTCAAGATCGCCGAGCATGCGTTGGCCATCTACGGCAATTGCATCAAGACTGCCTGCCCTCACCGCGGGACCAATTGAGTCGCGGTTCGGCAGAAAACCAAACGGCGCCGCGGCGCCGTTTTTTACGTCCTTTTACACCACGCCATCGATTCAGGAGTGGCTCAGCGCATTCGACAACAGCTTGGCCGTGATGTCGACGATCGGGATCACGCGCTCGTAGGCCATGCGTGTCGGACCGATCACGCCCAGGGTGCCGACGATCTTGCCGTTCACCTCGTAGGGCGCGGTGACCACGCTCATTTCGTCCATCGGCACCAGCTTCGATTCGCCGCCGATGAAGATCTGTACCCCGCCGGCGCGGCTGGACACGTCGAGCAGCTGCATCAGGCCGGTCTTTTGCTCGAACATCTCGAACATCTGGCGCAGCGAGCTCATGTTGGACGAGAGGTCGGATACCGACAGCAGGTTGCGTTCGCCGGCAATGACCATGTCCTCGCCTTCGGCCATCGCCTCGCTGCCGGCCTCGACCGCCACCTGCATCAGGCCGGCCATGTCTTCGCGCAACTGTCGCAGTTCGCCGGTCAGGCGCGCGCGCACCTGGTCGAACGACAGCCCGGCGAAATTCTGGTTCAGGTAATTGGCCGACTGCACCAGCTGGGACGGCGTGTAGTCGACGTCGGTCAGCAGCAGGCGGTTCTGGACATCGCCGCGCGGGTCGACGATGACCAGCAGGATGCGCTTTTCCGACAGGCGCAGGAATTCGATCTGCTGGAACACCGACTCGCGCCGCGGGCTCTGCACCACGCCGGCGAATTGCGTGAGCGAGGACAGCATCTGCGCCGCGTTGGCGATGACCTTCTGCGGCTGGTGCGCGCTCAGGCACATGCGCTCGGTGTCGACGCCGCCTTCTCCCAGCTGCTGCACGGTGAGCAGGGTATCGACGAACAGGCGGTAGCCGCGCGGCGTGGGCACGCGCCCGGCCGAGGTGTGGGGACTGGCGACATAGCCCATTTCCTCGAGGTCGGCCATGATGTTGCGGATCGTGGCAGGCGACACGTCCAGGCCCGATATCTTCGATAACGCGCGCGACCCGACCGGCTGCCCGTCGGCGATGTAGCGCTCGACCAGGGCTTTCAGCAGGGTTTGGGCACGGGGTTCAAGTTGCATGAGGAGAAACGGGGGAAAAACCGGGAATTGGGTCCACTCCCATTATGCACCTTTGACAGGCGGCTGTGCAGTCGCTCGCGCAGTCAGCCGTGCGCCTGCCTGAGCCAGGCCAGCAGTTCGTCGAAGTTGGCCACGGTCGCATCCGGCTCGACGCCCTCTTCCAGGTGGCGGCGGCTGGCGGTGCGGTTCATCCACACGCCGCGCAATCCGGCGCGCTGGGCGCCCTGCACGTCGAGGATCAGATCGTCGCCCACGTACACGGCCTCGTGCGGCGCGACGCCGAGCGCCTCGCAGGCGGCGTGGAAGATCGCCGGGTCGGGCTTGGCGCGGCCGAACTGCGGCGCCGAGACCGAGGCGCGGAAATGGTGGGCCAGGCCGATGGTCTGCAGGTCGGCGTTGCCGTTGGTGACGGAACCGAGCAGTACCCGGCTCTTCAGGCGCAGCAGGCCCGGCAGCACGTCGTCGTAGGGAATCACCGCATTGCGTGCGGCAAAGAACTCGATCATCGCCAGCTCCACCTTGGCCGTGTCTTCGCCGGCCTGCTCGAAGGCGGCCAGCAGTCCGGCACGGCGCAGGGCGCCCAGGTCGAGCTCGAACTCCGGACGGCTGGCCAGCAGTTCCAGGCGCGCCTGGCGCAGGCTGTCGATGGTGAAGCGCTGGGCCACGCGCGGGGCGTTACTGGCCAGCCAGGCGAACAGGGTCTGCTCGGCCTGCAGGATCACGGGGGCGATCGGCCACAGGGTGTCGTCGAGGTCGAACAGGACGGCGCGCGGCCAGGGCCGGCGCGATGGGGTCGTGGCAGATGTCGCGGCAGGTATCGGAGGGGGCATCGAGGCGTCTATCCAGGCATGTATCCGGGGCGTTCAGGGCGAAAACGGTATGAACCGAGCATAGCGAGGCCGGCCGCGAAATGCAATCGGACGCCGCACGCGGCCCCGGCGGTTACACCGTGATACAAACGGCGATGAGCCCCGGGCTTGTCAAATGCTCTAAAATGATGGGCAAACTTCCAGCTTCGACGCGGCACGGACGCCGTCGCGCGTCTTGTCCAGTTCCCTTTTATTTGGAGAAATTATGATTCGTTCCCCCCTGCGTGCCGGTGTCGCGCTGGCTTGCGCGTTGAGCCTGTCCGCCTGCGGCGGCGGCGACGGTGAGTTCTACCTGGGCGGCACCATTGTCAACAACACGGCGGAAGGCCTTATTCTCACGAATAACGGCGGCTCGGACTACGCGGTGCCCGCCAACACCAGCACCTTCTACTTCCCCGACCTGGTCGATGCCGACTCCTCGTACCGGGTCGAGGTCAAGCAGCCGCCCAAGAATGCCGAGAAGTGCGAAGTGATCTCGCCGACCGGCGTCGGCCGCGCCACCTTCAACATCAGCACGATCCAGATCGTCTGCACGCTGAAGTCGAAGCCGCTGAACGTCACCGTGAGCGGCCTGAACGGCGGCACCCTGGTGCTGGTCAACGGCTCGGTGCGCAAGGATGTCACCGCCAACGGCACGTTCGAGATGTCGAAGGCCGGCTGGGGCCAGCCCTACGGCGTGACCGTCTATACGCAGCCGAGCGGCCAGACCTGTACCGTCCAGAACGGCGTCGGCACGGTGCCGAGCGCCGACGAACCGAAAACGCTCGACGTTAACGTGACCTGCGCCTGACGCTTAACGAATTCCAGGAGATGAACTTGAAGAAAAATGTGTTGGCCCGCACGGGCCTCGCGCTGGTAATGGCCGCGGCCCTGGCTTCCTGCGGCGGCGGCGGTTCGGAATACACCATCGGCGGCGTCGTCTACGGACTGCAGTACGGCCCGCTGGTACTCACCACCAACGGCATGGAAAAAACCGTCATGCCGGACCCGACCAGCACCCCGGCCGACGTCAAGAGCGTGTCGTACGCCTTTGACAGCAAGCTCGAGTACGGCGAGGTCTACGACGTCAAGCTGAAGCAGACCACCAATGCCGCCGGCACCGTGACCATCCAGTACCCGCCGCACCAGATTTGCGAGGCAAGCGGCCGCACCAGCGACACGGCGGGACGCCTGTCGGTCATCAGTGCCGATTTCAATTGCTACCTGGTGACGCCGACCATCGGCGGCACGGTCAGGGGCCTGGGCGCCGGCACCCTGGTGCTGAACAACGGCAGCGACAGCCGCTACAGCATCTCCGCGCCGACCACCCCGACCACGCCGCCGGCCGACATTCCCTACACCTTCTCGACGCCTGTCACCTACGGCAATACCTATGGCGTGACGGTCGAGAGCAATCCGGCGGGCTACACCTGCACCGTGACGAATGCCACCGGCACCATGAAGGACGACCCGGTCACGAACATCGACGTGAACTGCGTCGCCAACCCGACCTGAGACAGATATACGCTGCGCTGATGACGATCATTCCAAAAGAAAATTGGATTTATATGTTGTAGCGCAGCATAATCCTACCTGTCTCCTCCAACTCTCCTCAGAAAAGAATTGGATTTAAGCCCACCCGCAACGGTGGGCTTTTTTTTGCCCGGCCTGCGCGATATGCCCCGGCCAGGCCGTCCGGCCATTCTCAGCCGAGCTTGGTCACCTGCACCAGGCGCTTGCCGCTGACCTTCACCACGGCCATCTTGCCGTTGCTGGCCGCAACCATCGATTCGGCGCGCACCTGCGCCTTGTAGCTTTCGGCGCTGGCATAGGTGCTGACACCGACCAGCAGTGCGGCGACGACGAAGATCGATTCCATGTGCTTGAGGACGTTCATTTTGATACTCCCTTCGGTTGAGTGGCTGGCCCTTTGCTTGTGCATCCGGGCTTTCGATGGGAGTACTTTAGCAAGCACCCCTCTCCCCTTCCATCGGCCTGCGACGAACTGCAAAAAGCGGGCGCCGAAGCGCGCTGGCGGGCGATATAACGCGATCGGCGCGCGTTTGTGCGGCGCCGCAAGCGGGCTGGGAAGAAGAGCGGTAGAAAGGGACCGCGGCGGCCGGGTTAGCCGCCGGGAAGACAGGCTTATGCGGCCGGCTTGAGGATATTTGCCAGCGCCACGTACTGCTCGAGCGACACCGCTTCCGGACGCACGCCCGGATCGATGCCCGCCTCCAGCAACTGCTGCTCGGTAAACATGCCGGCCACGCAGTTGCGGATCACCTTGCGGCGCTGGGAAAAGGCCTTCTGCACCACCGCTTCCAGGGTCGGGCCGTCGGCCGGCAACTGGCGCCGGGTCGGCACCATGCGCACGATGGCCGAGTCGACCTGGGGCGGCGGATCGAAGGCGGTCGGCGGCACGATGAACAGCAGCGCCATGTCGTAGCGCCATTGCAGCATCACCGACAGGCGGCCATAGGCCTTGGTGCCCGGCTCGGCCACCATGCGCTCCACCACTTCCTTTTGCAGCATGAAGTGCTGGTCCTCGACCAGGTGGGCAAATTCCGCCAGGTGGAACAGCAGCGGGCTGGAGATGTTGTACGGCAGGTTGCCGACCACGCGCAGCTTCTTCCCTTCCGGGACAGGAATCGAACCGAAGTCGAACTTCAGGGCGTCGCCGGCGTGGATCGTGAGTTTTTCGCGCGGGTAGGCCTTTTCCAGGCGCGCCACCAGGTCGCGGTCGAGCTCGACCACGTGCATGTGGTCGAGTTCCTTCAGCAGCAGCGCCGTCATTGCCGCCAGGCCCGGGCCGATCTCGACCATCGCCTCGCCGCGGCGCGGACCGATGGCGTCGATGATATTTCCCAGGACGTGGTTATCGGTCAGGAAGTTCTGGCCGAAGCGCTTGCGTGCTACGTGTTTCATTGGTGCTTTCGTTTAGTGTGATGTGGCGCGGCTGGCCGTCACCATGGCGGCGGCGGTGCGGATCGCCTCCTCCATGCTGCCGCAGTCGGCATGGCCCAGTCCCCGCGCCGCCAGGTCGAGCGCGGTGCCGTGGTCGACCGAGGTGCGGATCAGCGGCAGGCCGAGGGTGACGTTGATGCCGCGCCCGAAGGTCGCGTGCTTCAGCACCGGCAGGCCCTGGTCGTGGTACATCGCCAGCACGCAATCGGCGTCGTGCAGGTACTTCGGCTGGAACAGGGTATCGGCCGGATACGGCCCGCGCGCGTCGATGCCGCGTGCGCGCGCCGCCGCCAGGGCCGGCTCGATGACCTCGATTTCCTCGCGCCCCAGGTAGCCGTTTTCGCCCGCATGCGGGTTCAGGCCGGTGACCAGGATGCGCGGCGCGGCGATGCCGAATTTCGCGCGCAGGTCGTGCTGCAGGATGTCGAGCACGCGCCCCAGGCCTTGTTGCGTGATCGCGCCCGGCACGTCCTTCAGCGGCAAATGGGTGGTGGCCAGCGCCACCCGCATGTAGGGCTGGTCGTTCGCTGGCTGGCCGGCCAGCATCATCACCACCTGTTCGGTGCCGGTCTTCTCGGCCAGGTATTCGGTATGCCCGGAAAAGGCGACGCCGGCGTCGTTGATGGTGCTTTTTTGTAGCGGCGCGGTGACGATGGCGTCGAACCAGCCGGCCCGCACGCCTTCGACCGCGAGGTCGAGGGTGGCCAGCACCGCGCGGCCGTTTTCACGGTCCAGGGTGCCGGGCACCACGTGGGCGGCGAGCGGCACGTCGACCACCGCGATGCGGTCCTGGCCGAAGTGCGGCAGGCCGCCGTTCCTCAGCGCCTGGGTCGACAGGGCCGACAGGCGGATCGCCGGGTCGACCAGGCTGGCGGTGAGCGCCAGGAAGGCGGCGTCGCCGACCAGCACGCAGTTGGCGGATGCGCGCAGCGCCCAGGCGGCGCGGATCGCGATCTCGGGACCGATGCCGGCCGGCTCGCCGACCGTGAGCGCCAGGGCCGGACGCGCTGCCTGCACGGCCATGGCCTCAGCCTTCCTCGCGGTATTCGACGTAGGCGCGGTCGCGCACTTCGCGCGCCCAGTCCTCGAAGGCTTCGCCCAGCTTGCGCTCGCGGATCACCTGGCGCGCGCGGTTGCGCTCCTTCTGCAGGGTCACGTCTTCGCTCTTGCGCTCGAGTACCTGGATCAGGTGGAAGCCGAACGGGGTCTCGACCACGCCCGACAGCTCGTTGGGCTTGAGCGCCGCCATCGCGGTTTCGAATTCCGGCATCACGTCGCCCGGATACAGCCAGCCCAGGTCGCCGCCCTTGGAAGCCGAGCCGTTGTCCTGCGAGTTCTGGCGCGCCAGGTCTTCGAAGGTGGCGGCCTTGCTGTCGATCTTGGCCTTGATTTCCTCGAGCTTGCGCTTGACCTCGGCCACCGGCATGGTCGGCGTCGCCTTCATGAGGATGTGGCGCGCGCGGGTCTGCTGGACCACGGCCTGCTCCGGCGTGGCGGCATTCGCCATGCGGCGCTTGTCGACCAGCTTCAGGATGTAGAAGCCGACGTTGGTCTTGATCACCGGCGTCACCTGGCCGGCGCTGAGTTTACGCAGTTCGGTCGAGAAGATCGGCGGCAGGCGGTCGGCCTCGCGCCAGCCGATGGCGCCGCCCTTCAGGGCGTCGGCGGCATCGGAATAGGTGGCGGCGACCTTGGCGAAGTCGGCGCCGGTGCGCAGCTGGCGCTGCACTTCGTCGGCGCGGGCGCGACGCGCGGCGATCTGCTCGGGCGTGGCGTTGGCCGGGATGCCGACCAGGATCTGGGCGATGTCGACCTCGATGCGGTCGGCGGCGGCGGCCTTTTCGGCGGCCAGGAAGGTATCGACCTCGGCGTCCGAGACCTGGATCTTGCTGTCGACCTCGTGCTCGCGCAGGCGCTGCATCATGATCTCGTTGCGGATCTCCTCGCGGAAGGCGGCAAAGGCCAGGCCTTCTTTTTCCATCTGGTTGCGCATGTCCTGGACCGACATCTTCTGGTCCTGGGCGATGCGGCCGATGGCGGCGTCGAGCATGCGGTCGTCGACGCGCACGCCCATTTCCTTGGCCAGCTGGACCTGGGCGCGCTCGACCACCATGGCCTCGATCACCTGGCGTTCGAGGTCGGCCTGCGGCGGCAGCTGGGCGTTCTGGGCGCGCATGCGCTGGACGATCTGGGCCACGCGGGCGCGCACTTCGTTGCGGGTGATGACCTCGTCGTTGACGACCACGCGGATGGCGTCGACGACGTTGGCGTTGCTCGATGCCGGCGGCAGGAAGCCGCTGCCGGGGTTGGCTGGCGCCGTGCCCGTTGCCGGAGTCGTACCGGTTGCCGGCGCGGAGCCAGCCGCAGGAGTCGCCTGGCCAAGGGCCGTGCCGGCCGTGAGCGCGCACAGCAGCGCCGCTGCGAGCTTAAAGTGATGCAAACGGGTAGTACGCATAATCTGGAAAGCACTCATTCAGGTCAAAAATCCATGGTCCCGGTCAGCGGCGGCCGACGTTGGTGTTCAGCCGGGTATAGCCGGGAATACTCTTGTAAAACGAATCGAGCGGATTGCCCATGCCGAAGCCCGACAGGCCGTTCAGCTCGAGCTGGAAGAACACCGGCGTCGACGTCGACTGGGCCGCCGTCACGAAGCGCTGCGCGCCCATGCGGAACACCCAGCAGTCGGCCTTGTACTCGAGTCCGACCAGGCCTTCGAGCACCTTGTGGTCCTGCAGCGAGTAGCTGACACGGCCCACGCCGAACCAGCGCGTCGACAGCGGCCATTGGGCCGAGATGTCGGCATTCCGGAAGCTGTCGCGCACGTAGCGGTACTCGGCATTGAGCACTTTCAGCAGGCCCGGACTCCAGCGCAGGCCATAGTTGCGGCTGTACACGCTCGAACTCGTCGCATCGTATTGTACGCTGGCGTCGATGTTCAGGCTCTCGACGATGCGGCCGGATGCCGCCAGCAGCAGGTCGGAGCGGTCCTTGCGGTCCTGGATCGCGCGGCCCGGCATCTGCACGCGCGGTTCGGTGAAGTAGAAGCGCTGGCCGAATGCCAGGCGCAGGCGCTCGGCGCCACTGCCCTCGATGTAGCGCGACACCAGCGCCGCGGTCAGCTGGTTGGCGTCGGACACGCGGTCGTTGCCGACGAAGCGGTTTTCGCTGAACAGCTGGGCGTAGCTGAAGCCGGCCTCGCCGCTGTCGAAGACCGGGAAGTCGTCCTGGTCCTTGTACGGCGTGCGCACGTAGAACAGGCGCGGCTCCAGGGTCTGGGTGGCGGCGGTGCCGAGCAGCGAGGTCTCGCGCTCGAACACCATGCCGGCATCGAGCGAGAAGGTCGGCAGCACGCGCGACAGCTTGGTATCGCGACCGGCATTGCCGGCGTTGCTGTCCAGGTCGTACTTGGCCGCGTTCAGCATCAGCTTGGGCGTGATGTAGTAGCCCGGACGCACCCATGGGTAGCTCACCTGCGACAGCACCGTCGCGCGGTTGCCGCTGTCCCAGGTCGAATGGGTGAAGCGGGTCGCATCGGCGTCGATGGACCAGTCGAATCCGCCGACGTCGAAGCGGCCGGTATGGAAGGTGATCTGCGGCATGCGCGCATACGGACGCGGGATCGCCAGCGCCGGATTGGTGGCCGCCGCCGGTTCCTGCAGCACCTGGAAGTTCTGGGCACGCGCGGTGAGCGACCAGAATTCGGTGTTGTAGGCGGTGGACACTTCACGCACCAGCTGGCGCTCGGCGCTGACCGAGACCGAGCGCGAGAAGTCGCTCAGGTACTGGTCGTCGGAAGCGCCATGCAGGTTCCAGCCGAAGGACCATTGCGGGCTCAGTTGCTGGTTGTGCAGCGAGTCGACCAGCCAGCGGTCGGTCTTGGTGATGCGGTCGTTGCGCAGGTACTCGAAGTGGGTCTCGCCGCTGTAGGGGCCGCGCTCGGTGGCGCCGAGGTAGCGACCGGTGGCGCCCAGCTGCAGGCCGCGGTCGAACATCATGCGCGGGTACACCGTCAAATCGCGGTTGGGAGCGATATTGAAATAGTACGGCACCATGATCTCGGTCTTGCCCTTCGAGCCGGCGCCGATGGTGGGCGGCAGCCAGCCCGAGCGGCGCGCGCCCGACAGCGAGAACGACAGCGCGGGCGTGCCGAGGATGGGCACGTCCTTGAAATACACGATGGTCTTGCCGGCCGTGCCGACGTCGCGCCCGGAGTCCAGGCGCAGCGTGCTCGACTTCAGGTACCAGTCCGGGTCCGGGCCTTCGCAGGTGCTGTAGGTGCCGTCGACCACCAGGGCCTGGTCTTCGCCGAGGAAGTCGATGCGGTCGGCGCGGCCCTGGGCGTTATTCATCTGCAAACGGTATTGCGGATTCAGGAACCAGCCGCGCCCGGTTTCCAGGTTCAGCTGCAGCGAGTCGCCCTGGTAACGGTCGCCGAAGCGCCAGAGGTTGACGTTGCCGTTGGCCGTGACTTCGTCTTCGACCAGGCGGTAGCAGGCCGTGTCGGCGGTCATCTTGGTCTGGCCGCGCGTGATTTCCACGTCGCGGTTCAGGTTGATCTCACGGTCGGGACGACCGCCGATTTCCTCGGCGCGTACGGTGACGGGAAGATCCTGTTCGTCGGCACGGGACGTAGCCGGCGCGGTTTGCGCATGCAACGGCCCCGAGGCCATGGTGACGAGAGCGGAAAAGGCGACTGCCTGCCGCTGCGGGAATGGTAGGGCCGTAAACCAGCTCATGGAATCTTAGGCTGCACCATAAAGGGCGATTTTTTGGATTGAATCCCTTATTATATGGGAATTGTCTCTCTCAACCGGTTTCCCCTGGACGTTTCATGTCTTCTTCGTATCAAAATTCTCCCACTTCCGCCGAGCAGGATGCACGCCTCGCACTGTTGACCGAATGGCTGGGCTCGCTGGACCTGGTGGACACCGGTTCGCGCCGCCCCGCATCGACCGATGCCAGCTTCCGCCGCTACTTCCGCCTTGATGTGGCGCCGGCGCTACGCGGCAAACTGGGCGACACCCTGATCGCCATGGACGCGCCGCCCGAACGCGAGAACGTGCCGGCCTTTATCCACGTCCAGGGCCTGCTGCAGGAAGCCGGCGTCACGGTGCCGAGCATCGTCGCGCGCGACGTCGAACGCGGCTTCCTGCTGCTGTCCGACCTCGGCACCACGACCTACCTGCAGCGCCTCGACCCGGACAATTCCGCCTTCATGTATTCGGATGCGGTCGACGCCCTGATCAAGTTCCAGCTGCACAGCCAGCCCGGCGTGCTGCCGGAGTTCGACCGCGCCTTCGTGTTGCGCGAACTGAACATCTTCCCCGAGTGGTACCTGGGGCGCCACCTGGGCGTGACCCTCACCGAGGCGCAGCAGGCCCAGCTGGATAAAGTCTTCGAGACCATCACCTCGAACGTGCTGGCCCAGCAGCAGGTCTTCATGCACCGCGATTTCCACTCGCGTAACCTGATGTTCCTCGACGCCGGCAACCCGGGCGTGCTGGATTTCCAGGATGCCGTGTATGGCCCGGTCACCTACGACCTGGCCTCGCTGCTGCGCGACGCCTATATCCAGTGGGACGAAGAAATCGTGCTCGACTGGGTGGTGCGCTACTGGCAAAGCGCAAAGCAGGTGGGTCTGCCGGTGAACCCCGACATCGACGCCTTCTACCGCGACTTCGAGTTCATGGCCCTGCAGCGCCACCTGAAGATCCTGGGTATCTTCTGCCGCCTGAACTACCGCGACAACAAGGCCATCTACATGGGCGATTTGCCGACCGTGCTGGACTACGTGCGCAAGACCGCCAACCGCTACACCGAACTCAAGCCCCTGCTGCGCCTGCTCGACGCCGTCGACGCCTTCGGCGACGGCAAGGCGCCGCAAGTCGGCTACACCTTCTGAGCGGGCCGACGACATGAAAGCCATGATCTTCGCCGCCGGCCGCGGCGAGCGCATGCGTCCGCTGACGGACACCTGCCCGAAACCCCTGCTCAAGGTGCGCGGCCGTCCGCTCATCGTCTGGCACGTGCTGAACCTGGTGCGCGCCGGGATCACCGACATCGTCATCAACCACGCCCACCTCGGCCACATGATCGAGGAAGCGCTGGGCGACGGCAGCCGATTCGGTGCGCGCATCGCCTATTCGCACGAGCCGAAGGCGCTGGAAACGGCGGGCGGCATCGCGAATGCGCGCCACCTGCTGGGCGAGGAACCCTTCCTGGCGATTTCCGGCGACATCTACGCGCCCTACTTCGATTTCTCGCAGGTGCTCGAGGCCCTGCCCGACCGCGACATGCTGGGCCAGCCGATCCCGGTGGAGAAGCGCGACATCGCCTGGCTCTACCTGACGCCCAACCCCTGGCACAACCCGGAGGGCGACTTCGGGCTGAACATGTACTCGCTCACCAACGACGGCACGCCGAAGTGGAACTTCGCCAACATCGGCGTCTACCGTCCCGAGATGTTCGACGGCATCGCGCCAGGCGAGGTGATGCGGATCGGCCCGCTGATGCGCAAGTTCATCGAGCAGGGCCGCATCGGCGGCGAGATCTACAACGGCCCCTGGGTCAACGTCGGCACCGTCGAACAGCTCGAGGAGCTGAACGCGCCGCTGGCGAAAAAGGCCGGCGCGTGAATCCCCATGCCGCGCGCCGCGCCCACCTGGCCCAGGCCATGGAGCCGGGCGCGGTGGCGGTGCTGGCCACCGCGCCGGAAGCGCTGCGCAACGGCGACAGCGAGTATCCCTACCGCCACGACAGCTATTTCTATTACCTGAGCGGTTTTACGGAACCGGAAAGCGCGCTGGTGCTGGTGGCCGCGCGCGGCGACACGCCGGCGCGTTCCATCCTGTTCTGCCGCGAAAAGAACGCCGAGCGCGAAACCTGGGAAGGCTTCAGGTACGGCCCGGCCGCCGCGCGCGAGGCCTTCGGCTTCGACGAGGCGTTTGCCATCGCCGACCTCGACGCCCAGATGGCAAGGCTGCTGGCCGACGCGCCGGCGCTGTACTACGCGAATGCGCGCGATGCGGCTTTTGACGCGCAGGTGGCCGGGTGGATCAACACGGTACGGGGACAGTCCCGCTCGGGCGTGACGGCCCCCGCACGTACGCACAACCTGCTGCCCCTGCTCGACGAGATGCGCCTGCGCAAGGATGCGCACGAACACGCGCTGATGGCGAAGTCGGCGCGGATAGCCGGCGCCGCCCACCTGCGCGCCATGCGTGCCGCCCGCGCCGGCATGTTCGAGTACGAACTCGAGGCCGAGCTGCTCCATGAATTCCGCAGGAACGGCGCCCAGTTCCCCGCCTACACGCCGATCGTGGCCAGCGGCGCCGGCGCCTGCATCCTGCACTACAACGCCAACAACGCGCAGACCCGGGACGGCGACCTGGTGCTGATCGACGCCGGCTGCGAGTTCGACAGCTATGCGTCCGACATCACGCGCACCTTCCCCGTGAACGGCGTCTTCAGCGCGCCCCAGCGCCAGCTGTACGAACTGGTGCTGCGCGCCCAGGATGCGGCACTGGCGGCGATCGTGCCGGGCCGGCCCTACAGCGATTTCCACGAAGCCGCCGTCCAGGTGCTGGCCGAGGGCATGCTCGACCTCGGCCTGCTCGACCGGGCGAAGTACGGCAGCGTCGAGAACGTGCTGGCCGAGCGCGCCTACACGCAGTTCTACATGCACGGCACCGGCCACTGGCTGGGCCTGGACGTGCACGACGCCGGCGCCTACCGCGACCTGGCGCTGGAGGGCAAGCCGTCGCGCGTCCTCGTGCCCGGCATGGCGCTGACGGTGGAGCCGGGCATCTACGTGCGCCCGGCGCCCGGCGTGCCCGAGCAATTCTGGAACATCGGCATCCGCGTCGAGGACAACGTGATCGTGGACCAGGGCGGAGCACGGGTATTATCGGGGTCGGCGCCGAAGACGGTAGCGGAGATCGAGACCGCGATGCGCGCAGCCCGGATGGAGGAATGAACATGGAACAGCACCAGGACAACTATGATGTGGCGATCTGCGGCGCTGGCCCGGTGGGCCTGGCCCTGGCCGCCCTGCTCGCGCGGCGCGGCATCGCCGGCAAGCGCATCGTCGTGGTCGACGCGCGCGCGCTCGGCCAGTCGATTTCCGATCCGCGCTCGATCGCCCTGGCCTGGGGCAGCCGCATGCTGCTCGAGGAAGTGGGCGCCTGGCCCTTCCCTTCCACCGCCATCCACAGCATCCACGTCTCGCGCCGCGGCCACCTGGGGCGCAGCCTGATGGACCGCGCCGAACACGGCCTCGACGCCCTCGGCTACGTGACCCGCTACGGCGAGGTGGTCGATGCGCTGGCGCGGGCGGTCGACGCCGCCGGTGTCGAGGTGATCCGCCCGGCGCGCGTGGCCGCGCTGGAGGAAGGCGGCGACCACGTCACCCTGGCGCTGGACGACGGCCGCACCCTGACGGCCCAGGTGGCGGTGGGCGCCGAAGGCGGTGTCTTCGGCCAGCAGGAAGACAGGAAGCAGACGCGCGACTATGGCCAGCATGCCGTGATCGCGCGCGTGTCCGCCAGCAGCCCGATCCCGCACCGCGCCTTCGAGCGCTTCACCGACGAGGGGCCGCTGGCCCTGCTGCCGCAGGAAGGCGCCGACGGCTTCCAGTACGCGCTGGTCTGGTGCGTGCAGCCGGAACGCGCCGCCGCCCTGCAGGCGATGGAGGAAAGCCGCTTCCTGCTCGAACTGGGCGAAGCCTTTGGCGGACGCCTGGGGCGCTTCACCGGGGTCTCGGCACGCCTCGCGTACCCGCTCGGCCTGAACGCCGAGGCCCACGCCACCACGCGCACGGTCGCCATCGGCAACGCGGCGCAGACCCTGCACCCGGTGGCCGGCCAGGGCCTGAACCTGGGCCTGCGCGACGCCGCCGTGCTGGCGCGCCTGCTGGCACGCTGCCCGGGGCCGGAAGGCATCGGCCGCTTCCTCGACGAGCGGGCCCAGGACCGCAAGCTCACCATCGCCCTCACCGACGCCATGGCGCGCGCCTTCGTCGGCAGCGGGCCGCTGCAATCGGTGCTGGGGCTGGGGCTGGCGACGCTGGACGCGGTCAAGCCGGCGCGCACGCTGCTGGCGGAAGTCATGATGTACGGGCGGCGCGGCGGGTCGTCTTTCCTGCCGCACCGGCAGAACTGACGCTGCCGGCGACAAGAACCCGCAGGCAGCGCCTTGTTACGGAGACCGATCATGCACCGCACCCGCTTGCGCAATACCCGCACCGCACAGACTCAGCGTACGCTACCCACCCTGCTGGCCTGCCTGTCGGCGCTGACGCTGCTGTCATCCGCTCCTATCGATGCCGCGGCACAGGCCGCAGCCGATACGCGCTATGAACGCGTCGCCCCCAGCCGGGATGGCATCGGCAAGCGCTACATGGGCCGCGAGATCGCCGCCGTGATGGGATGGGAGGGCGCGCAATGGCTCGAGCGCGACAGCCGGGCGCGCGAGGAGCGGCCGGAACTGCTGCTGCGGGAACTGGCGCTGGCGCCCGGCATGACGGTGGCCGACATCGGCGCCGGCACCGGCTACTACACCTGGCAGCTGGCGAAACAGGTCGGGCCCGGCGGACGTGTGTATGCGGTTGACGTGCAGCCTGAAATGATCGGCATGCTCGACAGCCAGATGCTCAAGCGTGGCGTGCGCAACGTGGTCTCGGTGCTTGGCGGCGACACCACCGTCAAACTGCCCCGGGCCAGCGTCGACCTGGCACTCATGGTCGACGTCTATCATGAGCTCGCCTATCCCGCTGAGGTCCTCGACAGCATCGTCGACGCCCTGAAGCCGGGCGGGCGCGTCGTCTTTGTCGAATATCGGGCCGAGGATCCGGCCGTCGCGATCAAGCCGCTGCACAAGATGAGCGAGCGGCAGATACGGCGTGAAGCCACGGCGCACGGCTTGAAGTGGGAACGTAGCATCGAATCGCTGCCGATCCAGCATGCGATCGTGTTTCGCAAGCCCTGAGGGCAGACCTTCTTGCTATGGCCATCGATGCGTAAGGGCCCGAAGGCTGAAGTGGTCCAGCACCTTTCGTCGCCGGGCAGATGGCGGTGAGGATTTCTCAGGGAAAAGCACAGGCTCCGGAAGAATTCGCGCTGAGGCAATATGTCCTTCAATGCAGTGGCGCTGACGCCCCGAAGCGGACGGTTGCGGTCCCTGCACATAGCACCCGCTGCCTGCTGAACTATGTCGGGGCCGACACTGCATCGAAATAGTGATTGTCGCCTTCGTCAACGTAGGTGCTCGTCAGCCGCAGGTGTGCACCGGCGAGCAATCGCCCGTATTCGACCTCGCCTAGCGATAGAGAAACCTGCCCGGTTTGCACATCGTTCCACGCACATCGCTGACGAGGTGCGCTGAACAAGAAACGCCCGCCCGGTTTGAGCGCTTTTCCTATTTTCCCGATCAACTGCCCTTGGTCGTATTCAGGAAGTAAAAACATCAGTCCCACCGCGATGACGCCATCAAACGTTCGGCCGAAAAAGGCGCTGTCCTGCACCCTTTCGCAAGCGGCTTGGGCGTTGCCGAGCCGACGGCGAAACATGGACACCAGCGTTGGAGAAGCATCGACTCCGAACACTGCGTATCCCTGTTCCGTGAGCGTCGACGCTATCGGAAAGCCCGATCCGCAACCGAGATCCAGGACATCTCCGCCAGGGCGCAAGCGTGGTGCCCATCGCGCTGCTATATCGCTGCCGATACCGGAACGTGCGGCAGCGAACTCCGACGCAATGCTCTCCCAGCCATTCGATGCGTGTTTGATCGGCATTCGCTTACCGTCCAAGTGAAATGCGGTTGAGTGGTCGATTCCAGCGGCAGATGATGCTTTGGATGAGGCTGCTTTCGACCCGAAGCAGTTACTGGCAGGCTACAAGAAACGGATGAGAGGTTCAGTAGTTGAAATCACGCTAAGACAGCCGTTGCTGCTTACGACAAGCCACTCGCGGTGTGAACCAATCGCAGCCGTGACGTTCAACATACCATTGTTCTCCTCTTGTTCAGCCCAACCGCCGCGCTCCACTTCATGGACGAGATGGTTTGAATTGTCGAACGCCTTGCTACGCCAGTAAGGAAGCAAGTCACCTTCATCGAGATAGCGGAATCCTCTGGGGCCTTTAAAGACGATTTCAAGAAATCGGTCCTCGCTATCTTCGGTTTCTCCCAAGGCGATCAATGCACGCAAGACGAGGGAACTAAAGGTTACCTCGCAAAGATCAGAGTTCTTCAAGTTCGGAATAGGTGGCCCAAATGTCT
>Ga0308166_1001932_pt1 | contig 20331 bp, 19 predicted proteins | sample PhyCR2_2_FD_202137 | JGI IMG/M metagenome (GOLD analysis project Ga0308166, IMG submission 202137) | Phyllosphere microbial communities from UC Gill Tract Community Farm, Albany, California, United States - DLSLCC.R2 | ecosystem: Host-associated > Plants > Phyllosphere > Unclassified | place... | reverse complement strand
ACCGCAAGTTGCCTGCACAACCCATTTGCTGTGTGCCGCACCACCCAGAAGCGTGTTATGACCAACCTTAGCAAAATTCTTTCGCTTGAAAACGTCCAACTCGACATCGAAGTGTCGAGCAAAAAACGCGCTTTCGAGCAGGCCGGACTGATCTTCGAAAACAACTGCGGCATCGCGCGCTCGACCGTGACGGACAACCTGTTCGCCCGCGAGCGCCTCGGTTCCACTGGCCTCGGCCATGGCGTGGCCGTGCCGCACGGCCGCGTCAAGGGCAGCAAGAGCCTGAAGAACCCGATTGCCGCGTTCGTTCGCCTTGCCTCGCCGATTCCTTTCGAGTCGCCGGACGGCCGCCCTGTCAGCCTCCTGTTCTTCCTGCTGATCCCGGACCACGTGACCCAGCAGCACCTGGAAATCCTGTCCGAGATCGCGGAACTGTTCTCGGACGAGGCGATCCGCACCGCCCTGGCAAGCGACCCCGACCCACGTTCAGTGCACGAACGAATTATCAACTGGCAACCAAGCCTGCAAGCCTTGGGTTAAACTGAGGGGGTCCCTCCCCCCGGCCGCCTTCGATCAACTTGCCATGCTGCAGACACCGCTCACCATCCAAAGGCTGTACGACGATAACCGCGACAGCCTGCAACTCGGCTGGTTTGCCGGCTTTCCCGGCGGCGAACGGCTGATCTCGGGCGACGTCGCCTCGGCCGCCGACCAGGTCGGCCACCTGAACTTGATCCACCCGGGCCGCATCCAGGTGTTCGGGCACCAGGAACTGAACTACTACCACCGCCTGAAATCGAGCTCGCGCACCCACGTGATCGGCGAGCTGATCGGCGGCGGTCCGCCGGCGCTGATCATCGCGCAAGGCCTGGAAACCCCACCCGACATCCTCGCCATCTGCGACGAGCAGAACATTCCGCTGTTTTCCACGCCGCTGCCGGCCGCCCAGGTGATCGACTTCCTGCGCGTCTATTTGTCCAAGAAACTTGCCCAGCGCGTGATCATGCACGGCGTCTTCATGGACGTGCTTGGCGTGGGGGTCTTGATTACCGGCGACTCGGGCCTGGGCAAGAGCGAGCTGGGCCTGGAACTGATTTCGCGTTCGCACGGCCTGGTCGCGGACGACGCCGTGGAATTCTCGCGCATCGCCCCGAACATGATCGAGGGCCGCTGCCCGCCGCTGCTGCAGAACCTGCTGGAAGTGCGCGGCCTGGGCCTGCTCGACATCAAGGCCATCTTCGGCGAGACCGCGGTGCGCCGCAAGATGCGGCTGAAGCTGATCGTGCACCTGGTCAAGCGCGGCGTGCTCGACGAGGAAGTCGAGCGCCTGCCCTTCCATTTCCCAACCGAGGAGGTGCTGGGGCTGCCGATCCGCAAGGTCGTGATTCCGGTCGCGGCCGGCCGCAACATCGCGGTGCTGCTCGAAGCCGCGGTGCGCAACACCATCCTGCAACTGCGGGGCATCGACACGCTGCAGGAGTTCATGGAACGCCAGCGCCAGGCCATGAGCGGCGACTAAATCCACCTTAACTGGCGCGATTTACAGGTATGTACGCCGAACCCCGACATATCGCCAACGACACGGCGACAAGCCGGTACTGTTGCGGTATCATCGCGCCATGCACATCGTACTCATTACCGGCATTTCCGGCTCGGGCAAATCGGTTGCCCTGAACGTCCTCGAAGACGCGGGTTACTACTGCGTCGATAACCTGCCGCCGGCCCTGCTGCCCCAGCTGGTCAAGACGGTCGATGCGCAGAACACAGCCAAGCTGGCGGTTGCCGTCGATGCGCGCAGCGCCGAGTCGCTGGTCGAACTGCCGATCAACGTCCGCTCGCTGAAGGAAGAAGGCCACGAGGTCAAGGTCATGTTCCTGACCTCCAGCACCCATTCGCTGGTGGCGCGCTTTTCCGAAACCCGGCGCAGCCACCCGCTGTCGCACCAGCTGCGCCCGGGCGAAAACCCGGCATCGCGCCGCACCCTGATCGAATGCATCGCCGAGGAGCGCGAGCGCCTGGCGCCGATCGAGCAGCTCGGCCACGTGATCGACACCTCGGAAGCCTCGGCGAACAAGTTGCGCGCCTGGATCAAGGAACTGGCCGAGGTCAAGCACGCCCCGCTGACCCTGTTCTTCGAATCCTTTGCCTTCAAGGTCGGCGTGCCGCTCGATGCCGACTTCGTGTTCGACGTGCGCGCGATCCCGAATCCCTACTATGACCTGTCGCTGCGCCCGCTGACCGGCAAGGATGCGCCCGTGATCGCCTTCCTCGACGCCCAGCCGAGCGCCACCGAGATGCTGGAAGACATCCGCGCCTTCGTGGAAAAATGGCTGCCCTCGTTCAAGACCGACAACCGCAGCTACCTGACGGTGGCCGTCGGCTGCACCGGCGGCCAGCACCGCTCGGTGTACATGGCCGAACGCCTGGCCGCCTATTTCGGCGAGACCGAACGCGTGGTGCTGCGGCATCGCGAGCAGTCGTAAAGGGTTCGGTAGGGTGGGTACTCGTACCCACCAATGAGCAGCCAGCTACGCCGGATGCTCCAGCAGGTAGACGCCACTTTGCGCCGCCCATTCACGGGCGGCGTCGGCGATGCCCGGCTCGGTAAAATAGAAGTAGTACGTGTCGTCCCAGCTTTCGAAAAATGCGCAATGCAGCGCCGGCAAGGGCGACCTGCATCAGCCATGGAAAGCAGCTGGATAACGCGCGTTGCCGGGTTGTGGGGACATTCCCGATGTGGTGCCTGGACATGCCTTTACGATCGCGTATGTGCCTGGCAGTACTCGTATCAATCCAGGTGCCGCAGCGGATGCGCACACGCCGGCCACACCGGCGCGAAGAAGCCCTCCACCATCTCCGGCGTCACCTCTTCCAGGGTCGCCGGATGCCACCGCGGCGCATTGTCCTTGTCGATCACCAGCGCGCGTACGCCTTCCAGCACCTCGCCGTGCTCGAAATTGCGGCGCACCAGCGCGCGTTCCATGCGCAGGCAATCGGCCACGCTCATCGAGGCGCCGCGCACCAGCATCTCGCGCGTCACGCACATCATCAGCGGCGAACGCTGGCGCATCGCCTTCAGCGCCTTTTGCGCGAAGGGATTTTCGTCGCGGCCGAGCGACTCCATGATCGCCGCCACCGAGGCCGCGCCGAAGTGGGCGTCGATCGCGCCGCGTTGCGCCTGCAGTTCGCTCGGTCCCACCTCGCCCGCGAAGCCGGCGGCAAAGCCGCGGATCGCCTCGGCCAGCTGCGCGCCCGGCGTCGATTCGATCAGCGCATTCAGCGCGCCAAGCTGCGCACCCGGCACGTACACGTCCGCCAGCCCCACATACAGCGCGTCGGCCGCGCCGATGGTCAGGCCGCTCAGGCCCAGGTAATTGCCCAGCTGGCCAGGCGCATGCGAGAGGAAATGGCTGCCGCCCACGTCCGGGAACAGGCCGATGTTCACCTCCGGCATCGCCATCTTGGTACGGTCGGTCACGATGCGCAGGCCGGTGTCCGGGCCGCCCTGGGCGATGCCCATGCCGCCGCCCATCACCACGCCGTCCATGATCGAGATATACGGTTTCGGGTAGAAGTGGATCAGGTGGTTCAGCGCGTATTCTTCGGTGAAGAAATCTTCCAGCAGCGCGCTGCCCCCAAGCGGCGTGGCATGGCCGGCTTCGTGGAAGAAGCGGATGTCGCCGCCCGCGCACAGGGCTTTTTCGCTGCTGCTGGTGATGACCACGGCGTCGACCAGGGCATCGTCGCGCCAGGCCAGCAGCACCTCGGTCAGGCGCCTGACCATGTCCAGCGACAGCGAATTCAGGGCTTTCGGACGGTCGAGGATGATCGTACCGGTGCCGTTGGCGATGCGGGTCTGGACGTAGTCGGTCATGGTCGGAAGTGGTAGAAAAAACATGCATTCTACCTAAGACCAGGCACCGTTGGGTATTGACAAAGGTGAGATAAAAATGAAAAGGGCGCCCATCAGGCGCCCTCGTTCAGACGGTGCTTGCCGGCCGATCAGGCTGCGGCTGCCTCTCCGCCTTCAGGGAGACGCTTCAGTGCGTCGCGACTATGACTCTTGAGCATGTCCTTGTACTTCATCACTTGCCGGTCCAGCCTGTCCATCAACAGATCGATCGCAGCGTACAAATCTTGAGCCACACTTTCCACGTGCACGGTCTTGCCAGATACGCGCAAATTGATCTCGGCCTTTTGCCTTTTTTCTTTTTCAGTGAGATTGTCGATCGCGAGGATCACGTGGGAATCGATCACTTGATCGAAGTGGCGGGTAATGCGCTCAAGCTTGTTTTGTACGTATTCACGAATGGCGGGAGTAACGTCGAGGTGGTGACCGCTGATAGTGAGATTCATACACACTCCTTTGAAGAGGTGGCGGCTGCCGCGCCGCGCAACAAGGGAGCGCGAGGGTGCCGCCGTTACAAGGATTTGCGGAGACTGACTGGAGGAATTTTCAGTGCCTCACGGTATTTGGCAACCGTGCGGCGTGCGATGACCATTCCTTGTTCACCGAGCATTTCCGCGATCTTGCTGTCGGATAATGGGTTCCTGGGGTCTTCTGCTCCTGTCAGTTGCGCGATGAGAGCCCGGATCGCCGTCGAAGATGCTTCGCCCCCCGCTTCGGTGGCGACGTGGCTTCCGAAGAAATACTTCAGCTCAAACATGCCGTGCGGGGTCAGCATGAATTTCTGCGTTGTTACACGAGAGATGGTGCTCTCGTGTAGGCCTAGTGTATCAGCTATCTCGCGAAGCACAAGGGGACGCATGGCAACCGCGCCATGGCTGAAGAAGTTGCGCTGGCGCTCCACAATTGCTTCGGAAACACGCAGGATGGTATCGAAGCGCTGGCGCATGTTCTTGATCAGCCACTTCGCTTCCTGCAGCTGGGCGCTCATCTGCCCTTCTCCCTTGCCCTGCTTGAGCAGGGCCGCGTACATGTGGTTCACGCGCAGGCGCGGCATCACTTCGTGGTTCAGGGTCACGCCCCAGCCGGCCTTCGTCTTGCGGACAATAACGTCCGGAACCACGTAGTCCGAAGTGCTCGACGCGAACGCCGCGCCGGGATGCGGATTGCACTGGCGGATCACGACCTGCGCTTCGCGCAGGTCTTCGTCGTCGCAGTCGAGCGCCTTTTTCAGCTTGTTGAATTCGCGCTGGGCGAACCAGGTCAGGTAGCCTTCGACGATCTTCAGCGCCATGCGCCGCGTCACCATTGGCACGCCGGGCATGCGCCGGATCTGCAGCGCCAGGCATTCGGCCGCGCTGCGCGCCCCCACGCCCACCGGGTCGAGGCTCTGCACGAGCGCCAGCGCGCAGCGCAGCTCGTCCATCTCGACCTCGAGTTCTTGCGGCAGGCGCGCGTGGATCTCGTCGAGCTGCTCTTCGAGGTAGCCGTTGTCGTCGATGGCGTCGATTACCAGTTCGGCCAGGGCGCGGTCGCGCGGGTTCAGGTTGGTGACGCGCACCTGCTCCGACAGGTGTTCGCGCAGCGTGACGCCGCCGGCTTCCAGCTGCGGGCGTCCATCCTCGTCTTCGCCGTTGCCGGAGGCGCGGCCGCCCTCGCCCCAGTCGCTGTCGGACCCACCCGGCTCGCCGTGGTCGTGGTCGGCCCCGCCGTCGAGGCCTTCGGGCGCCTCGGCGCCGGCGGGCGCGCCCTCCTCGCCGGCCGGCGCGGCAGGGGCTTCGCCCTGCGCGGGCGCGTTGTTGATGGCGCCGTCGGCCAGCAGGCGCACCGAACGGTCGAGCGGATCGTCGAGGCGTTCCAGCAGCGGATTATCGGACAGGATCTGCTCGATTTCCTGGTGCAGTTCTAGCGTGGACAGCTGCAGCAGGCGGATCGATTGCTGGAGCTGTGGCGTGAGGGCCAGGTGCTGCGATGTCCGGAGTTGCAGGGATTGTTTCATCGATTCTTACTGGTCAACTGCGGTCGACTGCCATGTCAAAAAACGCCCATTACATGCGGAAGTGCTCGCCCAGGTAGACGCGGCGCACCGACTCGTCGGCGATGATGTCGTCGGGGCGGCCCGATGCCAGCACGGCGCCCTGGTTGATGATGTAGGCGCGGTCGCAGATGCCCAGTGTTTCGCGCACGTTGTGGTCGGTGATCAGGACGCCGATGCCGCGCTCCTTCAGGAAGCGCACGATGCGCTGGATCTCGATCACGGCGATCGGGTCGACACCGGCGAAGGGCTCGTCGAGCAGCACGAAGCGCGGATTGGTGGCCAGCGCGCGCGCGATCTCCACGCGGCGCCGCTCGCCGCCCGACAGCGACAGCGCCGGGTTCTCGCGCAGCTTCTCGATCTGCAGTTCGGCCAGCAGCGAATCGAGGCGCTCGTTGATGGCGTCCTTCGAGAGCGCCTTGCCCTCGTCGTTGCGCTGCAGTTCCAGCACGGCGCGGATGTTGTCCTCGACCGTGAGCTTGCGGAACACCGAGGCTTCCTGCGGCAGGTAGGACAGGCCGAGCACCGCGCGCCGGTGGATCGGCAGGCTGGAGATGTCGGTGCCGTTGATCTCGATGGCGCCGGCATCCGACGGCACCAGGCCCACGATCATGTAGAACGAGGTGGTCTTGCCGGCGCCGTTCGGGCCGAGCAGGCCGACCACTTCGCCGCAGCCGACTTCCAGCGAGACGTCGCGCACCACCAGGCGCTTGCCGTAACTTTTCTGCAGCCCCCGGACCACCAGGGTGCTGCCTGCACTTGCTTGTTTCATGTTTACTTTCCTGCCGGTGCCGGCGCCGCTGCCGGCGTGGTGCGGCGTGGCGCGATGATCAGGGTGCCGCGGCCGCCGCCGACCTTGCTTTCGCCGCTGGCGTCGTTGCGCACGACCGCCACTTCCTTGCGGTTGTCGTAGGAGATGTAGGGGCCGTCGAGTTCATTCGTCAGGCGGCCGTTTTCCAGCTCGCGCACGATCGCCTTCGAGAACAGCTTCACCAATTCCTGGCGCTCGTCGTATTCGATGCGCTCGGCCTGGCCCTCGACCCACAGGTCGGGCCCGCCGTCGCGCTTCTGGCGGAAGGTGGCCACGCGCCCCGGGCCCGAGGTGAGCGTCACGCTCATGTAGCCTTCCGGCGTTTCTTTCAGCAGCGCGCGGTCCGACTTCAGGGTCAGGGTGCCGCGCGTGAGGACCACGTTGCCGGTCAGGATGCGGGTCTGGGTGACTTCGTCGACGTCGAGCGAATCGAAGCTGACGACCGCCTGTTTGAGCGAATCGGCGCGCTCGGCAAAGGCAGACAGCGACAGCAGCGAGAGGATGGCGGCAGCGAGGATGTTTTTCATGTTGATTGGCTGGTTCCTAATGGGTGTGGGGCAGCGGCATGGGGTCAGCGCTGGCGCGGCGGATACACGATCTGGCCGCGGCCGAGGTGCAGCTTCTGGGTCGGGTTCTCGGCCACCAGGCCGACGCTCTTCACCGTCGAGCCGCCCAGCGTCATGTCGACCGGGCGGTCGGTCTTGACGATTTCCTCGTCGGACAGCACGGTCAGCGCATCGGTGCGCGCGCGCATCGCTTCCGAGGTCGGCGTGGCCGGGCGCTGGATGTCGACGTTGTCCATCAGCTCGACGCGGTTTTCCTGGTGGTGGATCTGGGCGCGGTCGGCATGCATGGTCATGCGCGGACGGCCCGGCGCCATGCTCTCGACCACGGGTTTACTCACTTCCGAGACGTCGGTCACCGGATGGTGGGCCAGGCGCTCGCCCGACACCACGTAGCGCGGCTGGCCGCCCGGCGTCATGCGCACGAAGCTGAAGTTCTCGACGATGTAGTCGGGTTCGTTGCCGGCATTGGCGGCGCTCGCATCGTCGTCGGCCTGCATCGCCTGCAGCAGCCAGAAGCTGCCGAAGGCGAAGAAGACGGCGGTGAGCATCAGCGCCAGCAGTCTCCAGCGGTGCGAGGTGCGGCGGTTGTGGACGGTGGCCATGCGCTTATGCGAAATAAGGCGCGAGCGCCTGTTCGTAGGTGCCCTGGGCGCGCATCACCAGGTCGCAGACTTCGCGCACGGCGCCGCGCCCGCCCGGCGCCTTGGTCACGTAATGCGCGCGGTACTGCACTTCCGGGTGCCCGCTCGGCACGGTGACGGCAAAGCCGACCTTGCCCAGCAGCGGCATGTCGATCACGTCGTCGCCGATGTAGCCGCATTCCTCGGCCGTGACGCCGGTCTGCGCCAGCAGCTCGGCAAAGGCGATGCGCTTGTCGTGGAAGCCCTGCCAGACGTGGTTGATGCCCAGGTCCTTCGCGCGCGCGTTGACGATCGGCGACTTGCGCGCGCTGATGATCGCGGTCTGCACGCCGGTCTTTTGCAGCAGCTGGATGCCCAGGCCGTCGAGGACGTTGAAGGTCTTGGTGACTTCGCCGTCCGGGCCGTAGGTGAGGCTGCCGTCGGTCAGGATGCCGTCGACGTCGAAGATCATGACCTTCACGCGCGCGGCGCGGCTGTTGTGTTCGAGAGGGGTCATCGTCAGATCACTTTAGCGCGGGTCAGGTCGTGGATGTGCAGGGCGCCGACCAGCTTGCCCTCGCCGTCGACCACCAGCATCTGGTTGATACGGAATTCTTCCATGATCGCCACCGCGTCCACGGCCAGCTGCTCGGGCTGCACGGTGCGCGGGCCGGCGTGCATGACGTCGCGGATGACGATGTTCGAGAAGTCCTGCACGCGCTCGATCAGGCGGCGCAGGTCGCCGTCGGTGAACACGCCCACCGGACGCCGGTCGGCATCGACGATGGCGGTCATGCCCATGCCCTTCTGGCTCACTTCCAGCAGGGCCTGGGCCAGCGGCGCGTCGGGCGAGACGGCAGGCACGGCGTCGCCGCTGCGCATCACGTCGCGCACGTGGGTCAGCAGGCGGCGGCCGAGGGCGCCGCCCGGGTGCGAGCGCGCGAAGTCTTCCTCGCGGAAGCCGCGCGCGTCGAGCAGGGCCACAGCCAGGGCGTCGCCCAGGGCCAGCGTGACGGTGGTGCTGGCGGTCGGCGCCAGGTTCATCGGGCAGGCTTCCTTGGCCACCGAGATGTCGAGGTGCACGTCGGACAGCTGCGCCAGGCGCGATTGCGGCTTGCCGGTCATGGCGATCAGGGGCGTGCCCATGCGCTTGACGACCGGCAGGATGTCCATCAGCTCCGAGGATTCGCCGGAATTCGAGATGGCGATGAACACGTCCTGGGCGGTGACCATGCCGAGGTCGCCGTGGGCGGCTTCGCCCGGGTGCACGAACATGGCCGGGGTGCCGGTCGAGGCCAGGGTGGCGGCGATCTTGCGCGCGATGTGGCCGGACTTGCCCATGCCCGACACCACCACGCGGCCGGTGCAAGCGTACAGCACGGCCACGGCGCGGACCAGGGAATCGTCGGCATCGAGGCGGTCGTGCAGGGCCTTGACGGCGTCGGCTTCGATGGCGAGGGTCTCGCGGGCCAGGGCCATTACCCGGCGTGACTGGCTCTCGTCAAAACTGTTCTGCATTGTTTTTTCATCGGTTACACTCATCCCCGAAGTATAAACGAATTGCGTAAGCAAAAAACTTGCCAGTCGAATCAAACAACGCACACTGCGCACAAAAACATATTTACGCATGGCATCCGGACTTGAACTGACCCTCCTCCTGCTCGGCAGCGCGGTGCTGGGCGTGGTGGCTTTCCGCACCCTGCACCTGCCGCCCATGCTGGGCTATCTCGCCGTCGGCGTGCTGATCGGCCCGCACGCCCTGGGCCTGGCCGCCGAAACCGCCTCCACCCATGCGCTGGCCGAATTCGGCGTGGTGTTCCTGATGTTCTCGATCGGGCTGGAATTCTCGCTGGCCCAGCTGCGCGCGATGCGGCGCATCGTGTTCGGGCTCGGCATGGCCCAGGTGGTGCTGACGATCGTCGCCGCCATGCTCGGCGCCCTGCTGTTCTCGATGTGGATGCCGTCGCTGGCGGTCAGCTGGCAGGCGGCGTTCGCCCTGGGTGGCGCGCTGGCCATGTCTTCCACCGCCATCGTCGTCAAGCTGCTCACCGAGCGCCTGGAACTGGAAAGCGAGCATGGACGGCGCATCATCGGCATCCTGCTGTTCCAGGACCTGGCGGTGGTGCCGCTGCTGATCCTGATTCCTTCGCTGGCGAAGAACCCGGAAGACCTGGCCGCCACCCTGGCCTGGGCCGGCGTCAAGGCGGCGCTGGTGCTGGCGCTGCTGCTGTTCTTCGGCCAGAAGCTGATGCGCGGCTGGTTCACGATCGTCGCCAAGCGCCGCTCGCAGGAGCTGTTCATGCTGAACCTCCTGCTGGTGACCCTGGGCGCGGCCTGGATCACCGAGCGCGCCGGCCTGTCGCTGGCGCTGGGCGCCTTTGTCGCCGGCATGCTGATCTCCGAAACCCAGTTCAAGCACCAGGTGGAAGAAGACATCAAGCCCTTCCGCGACGTGCTGCTCGGTCTGTTCTTCATCACCATCGGCATGCTGCTGAACCTGCGCCTGGTGCTGGAGCACTGGTGGCTGGTGCTGGCTTTATTGGTGCTGCCGGTGCTGCTGAAGTTCGCGCTGATCGCGCTGCTGGCCAAGATGTTCGGCTCGTCCGACGGCGTGGCGATGCGCACCGGCCTGGCGCTGGCCCAGGCCGGCGAATTCGGCTTCGTGCTGCTGAACCTCGCCTCCGGCTCGAAGCTGATCGATCCCTTCCTGATGCAGCTGGTGCTGGCCTCGATGGTGCTGTCGATGCTGGTCGCGCCGTTCGTGATCGCCAACTCGGACAAGATCGTGATGAAGATCGCGTCCAACGAATGGATGATGCAGTCGCTGCAGCTGACCCAGCTGGCCAGCCGCACGATGGCGGCCCAGAAGCACGTGATCCTGGCCGGCTTCGGGCGCAGCGGGCAAAGCGTGGCCACCCTGCTCTCCGACGAAAAGCTGCCCTGGTATGCGCTCGACCTCGACCCGGAACGCGTGCAGGAAGCGCAGGCGGCCGGCTCGAACGTGTCGTATGGCAACGCCGGACGGCGCGAAGCCCTGATCGCGGCCGGCATCAACCGCGCCAGCGCCTTGGTGATCACCTTTGCCGACACGCGCGCGGCGCTGAAGGTGCTGCACCTGGTGCACGAGCTGGCGCCCTCGCTGCCGGTGATCGTGCGCAGCCACGACGACAGCGACCTGGAAGTATTGCGCATGGCCGGCGCCACCGAGGTGGTGCCGGAAGCGCTGGAGAGCAGCCTGATGCTGGCCTCGCACGCGCTGGTGGTGGTCGGCGTGCCGCTGCGGCGCGTGGTGCACCGCGTGCAGAGCGCGCGCGACGAACGCTATGCCTCGATGCGCGGCTACTTCCACGGCGCCAGCGACGTCACCGACGACCCGGAGCACATGTACGTGCGCCTGCATTCGGTGGTGCTGGGCGGGGATGCCAAGGCGGCCGGAAGGCGGCTCGACGAACTCGGGCTCGACGAACTGGGCGCCGAGGTGACCGGCATCCGCCGCGCGCGCATGCGCGTGGAGCCGGCGGCGGAGACGGTGCTGCAGGCGGACGACGTGGTGGTGCTGCGCGGCTCGGCCGATGCGGTGACGCGGGCCGAGGGGCGGCTGCTGTAGGGTTCAGGAACCCAGGGATTCCCAGGTCGGAAGCGCGTGCTTCTTTTTGCTCCAGGCGAAGACGCTGGCCATCACCAGGCCGTACACCAGGCCGCAGATCACGGTGGCCAGCAGGGCCACTGCCGGATCGGTGCCTTCCTTGCGCCAGTTGAACAGCCACATGATAAGGGCCCAGATGGGGCCGAACCAGAGGCCGCAGAAAAAGGTGGTGCGCCAGAAGGTTTCGAAATGCAGGGGGCGTACCTGCATGCCGAGGCGGCGGAACAGGCGGATGTGGGCCGGCTCGGAGCTGGCCTGGGGGATGCCTTTGCGGTTCAGGACGGCAATGGCGCGTTTGCGGCGTTCGTCAAAAGTCATGGTAGGGTGGGCACTCGAGCCCACGCGGTCGTACCGTCGTGAGCCGCAAAGCGAATTTAGATTGTTGGCCGGTGACGATACGGTTTCAACCGCTCCGCGTCAATGATCGACATGCGTAATCGGTACCGCGTGGGCCCAAGAGCCCACCCTAGCAAAGCAACAGCTCAGCCTGCGGTGACCACGCGGTTGCGGCCAGATTCCTTTGCCTGGTACAGCGCCACATCCGCCTGCCCCACCAGTTGCTGGGCTACGCTCTCGATCGGATGCTCGCGGTCGGCATCCTCCAGCGCGGCCACGCCGATCGATACCGACACGTCGAGCAGCACGCCGTCGGCCAGGTCGACCGGTGTGCCGGCCACGCTGGAGCGGATGCGTTCGGCCACGACCGCGGCGGCCGGCAGGTTGGCGTCGACCAGCAGCACCACGAATTCCTCGCCGCCGTAGCGCGCCAGCGCGTCGGACAGGCGCAACTCCGTCTTGATGCGGGTGGCGACTTCGCGCAGGACTTCGTCGCCGGCCTGGTGCCCCACGCTGTCGTTCACTTGCTTGAATCGATCCACGTCGATGAACATGCACGACACCGCATAGCCCTGGCGCCGCGCGCGGGCGATTTCTTCCAGCAGGCGCCGGTCGATGTAGCGGCGGTTGTAGACGCCGGTCAGCGGGTCGGTCAGGCCGATGTACTTCAGCATCTCGTTGCTGATCACGTTTTCCAGGCAGATCGCGATGATCGAGGCCATGTGCTCGATGAAGTCGGTCGCCATGCTGGCCGTGAAGCGCTGCGGGTCGCGGCTGCCGAGGTTCAGGCTGCCGATCAGGCGCTTGTTGCGCAGCAGCGGCACGCGCGCCACGCTGGCCAGCCTGCCGCCCGCATGCGGGAACATGCCGCGGTGCGCCGCCGTGTCGAAGGGGCCGAGGCGCGGGCGCGGCGGAGCGCCGTCGATTTGCTGGAAGCCGAGCTCCACCGCATGCTCGACGAACAGCAGATCGGCCAGCGGCTCGAAGTCCACGCCCAGCTTGTGCATCACGGTGTAGATGTCGGCGTCGGCATCGAGCAGCGCCAGCGTCACCGCGTCGAGTTCGGAAATCACGGGCAGCAGGCGGAAGATGGTGCCCACCAGTTCCTGGAAGGTCGAGGCGCCGACGATTTCGAGGTCGAAGGCCTGGTGCCGGCACATGATGTCGTGGTTACGCTCGGCCTGTTCGACCAGGTAGGCCATGTGCGCGCGCAGGGCTTCGTTTTCGGCAATCAGGTCGCGCGGCGTCGCGTCCGGCTGGTGCATGACATTCCTTTCAGCAATAGCCGTTACATTACGCGATACCTGCCCGCTTGAAAACGAAAAACCAGCCATTCCGCTCTGGCGCCGCCTCTTGCGCGGCCTTAAAACGACAAAGCAATGTCGAGTTCCTGGCCAACCCGCAGCAGGCCGCCCTCGCCGTCCGCCACGATGCAGTTCATGCCGACGCAGACGGCGCCGTCGAGGATGGCCTTGGTGCGCCAGGATTGCAGGATGTCGAGCGGGTCGGGGCCGGGGATGCCGGTGGCCTGGTCCACCGCCGGGATCGGGCAGCGCGCGCAGGGTTTCACCGGCTTGAGCAGCACGTCGCCGGCGCGCAACGACGCGGTGTAATCCTCCTCGAAGGGGTCGGTGCCGTCGACCACCAGGTTCGGGCGGAAGCGGTCCATCGGCAAGGCGGCGCGCCCGGCGGCCAGCATGCGCGCGTTGATTTCGTCGAGGGCGGAACTGCCGATCAGCAGCAGCGGGTAGGCGTCGGCAAAGCGCGCGCTCGAGGGCGCGCCGCCGGTCCACCTGGTACTCGTCGGGCGGTCCAGGCCGGGCAGGAAGCGCACCAGGCGGCAGGCGCCGCCCAGCACTTTTTCGAACCAGCTTGCCGCGGCCTCTCCGCAGTCGGCGGCATCAATGCAATCATCCCAGATCTGCACGCGCAGGGTGGGTGCATCGGCCTGCCGGGCCAGCGGCAGCTGCAGCGGCGGCATGCCGGGCGCCGTCACCGTCAGCGTTGCGCCCTCGACGCGCGGGACGACCGTCGCCATGCGCGGATACTCGCGCTGGGTCAGGAACTGGCCATCGGGCGCGGCCAGCATCCACTCGCGGTCGTGCACGCCCTGCGCGGACAGGCCGGAGACGCCGGCTGCCGCCTCCGTGACCGCCATGCCGGCGCAGGACTTGATCGGATACAGGATGAGCTGGGAAAGAATGGCCATGTGCGGCATCGGTGCGTCTGTCTGAAAGGCCGACAGTATCGCACCGAATGCAGCAAACGTCAGGCAGCAAACGTCAGGCGGCCGGCTTCGCCATCCGCATCTGGCCGGCGTCGGCCGTCAGGTAGCCGACCGCGGAGCCGAACTTGTCCTTGTAGTTGGCGCGCAGCAGCGGGTCGAGCGTGCCCTTGACCACGTTGTGGATGCCGCCCCAGTCGCCGGCGTGCTGGAAGTTGCTCATGATGTAGGTCCAGCCGTTGATGTCGTCCACCGCGTGCAGGCCGGTCGACTCGCCGCCGGCCGGGATCGACATGATGCGGGTGAGCTGGCGCGAATCGACGTTGTAGGCCCACAGGAAGTTGTTGACGTGCTGGCCGCTGTCCTCGCCGATGAACAGGGTGCGCATCTTTTCCGAGAACTTCAGGTTGTCCGGGTTGGCGATCCGGTTCGGGTTGCCGGTGTTGCCGAGGGCGTCGGCGGCGATGTCCTCGCCGGTGAGCAGGGCCTTGATATCGGCCGGCATCCACTCGCTGGCAATCGCCGCGCCGCCCAGGTCCTTCTGGCCGCCCTTCAGGTTCAGCGCCATCACCGCGCCGGCGTTCAGCGCGGCCGGGATCGACACGCCGTTGCCCGGCACATTCAGGCGGTTGCCGGCCACCATCGAGGACTGGCAGTTCTGCAGCGCCGAGTAGGCGATCTTGTCGCGCGCGTTGACAGTCGTGCCTTCCATCTTGGTGAAGCCCATCGAGGCGCCGACGAACGCGGCGTAGCGGTGGGTCTCGAGGAAGGCGGCGGCCTTTTCCATGCCCGGCATGATCTTGATCCACTCGATGGCGCCGTTCGCGGCGACCTTCTTGAACGACGCATCCTGCGGGTCGTTCGTGCGCACGTCCATGATGTCGGTGGCCTTCAGGCTCATGGCCAGCTGGCGGATCTCGGCGCTGGTGGCCGAGCCGAGCTTGATCCAGGTGAGCGGCGCGGCGCTGGCGGCGGCCGAGGTGTCGAGCGAGAAGCCGGCGCCGACCTTGGCCACGTACAGGGTGCCCGACGACAGGTCTTTTTCCTTGTCGGCGACGAACACGAAGTAGCCGCTGTTGGTGGCGTCGTCGCCCATCAGCACGGTGCGCTGGTCCGGCATCACCTGCACCAGCTCGTGCGAGATGCGGCCCATGCAGTAGTGCTTCTTGATCGAGGCGGTGCCGTCCGGGTTGACGGTCACTTCCGGCATATGGCCGTAGTTGTACGGGTTGGCCGTGGTTTCGCTGCCGTACAGGTTCTTGCTGAAGGCCTTGAACTGCGAATCGGTGGCGGCGGTAAAGGCGTTCGGCTCGTACTCTTCGCTCGACAGATGGGTGCCCCATGGCGACAGGCTGGCGCCGCAGGTGATCCACAGACCTTCGACGCCCGAGGTATCGACGTTGTGGTATTTCACGAGCGTGAGTTTGCCGGTGCTCTGGTCCTGGTCCAGGGTCAGCACGGCGATCGGCGACGGCAGGCGGCCGTACATGCCGGTGGCGCCGTCCTGGGCCAGGCTCGTGTATTCGAACTGCACCACGGCGAAGACCGGCTTGCCCTTCACGCCCGCCACGCTGGCGTTCGGCACGGTCAGCAGCGAGGTGCCGTCCGGCGAATCCGAGAAGAACTGGCGCTCCTTGCCGGGCACCGTGGTGTCGATGATCGGCTGGTTGCGGATGTTGTAGTAGCCGCCGGCCAGCACGGTGCCGCCGGCGCCGTTCGGGACCATGTCGCCGGTGATGAAGAAAGGCTTGTACGACAGCTTGAAGTCCATCTTGCTGGTGTCGCTGAAGTTGACCGTCATGGTCGAACCGACCGAGGTGGTGGCCATGGCGGCGGCATCGGCCAGGGTCGGGGCGGCCATGCCGCTGAACGAGACGCTGGCGAAGGTGGCGACCGATGACGGCGGGTTGGCGGCGTATGCGTCGTCGCTGTCGCCGCCGCAGCCGGCCAGCAGCGAGGTGGCGGCAAAGCCGGACAGCGGGAGCATCGGCGCGGCGCCCAGCATGCGCAGCAGGCGGCGGCGGGACAGTTCAGGGGTCGAGGTCATGCGTCATCTCCAGTGGTGTGGGCACGGCGGGTGTCGTGCTGATGGAGGCGCAGAATAGAGGAGCTGTGTTTCGTGTTGATGACAACAATGTATCGGTCATGTAACGAAAAAGCCCGCACGCGGCGGGCTTTCGGAGTCGGAGAGGACGTGTTCAGACGTTGAACAGGAAGTTCAACACATCCCCATCCTTGACCACGTATTCCTTGCCCTCGGCGCGCATCTTGCCCGCTTCCTTGGCGCCCGACTCGCCCTTGTAGGCGATGTAGTCGTCGAAGCCGATGGTCTGGGCGCGGATGAAGCCGCGTTCGAAGTCGGTGTGGATCACGCCGGCCGCCTGCGGGGCGGTGGCGCCGACCTTCACGGTCCAGGCGCGCACTTCCTTGACGCCGGCGGTGAAGTAGGTCTGCAGGCCGAGCAGTTTATAAGCGGCGCGGACCAGGCGGTCCAGGCCCGGTTCTTCCATGCCCATGTCGGCCAGGAAGGCTGCCTTGTCGGCGTCGTCCAGGTCGGCGATTTCCGATTCGATCGCGGCGCTGATCGCGACGATCGGGGCGTTCTGCTTCTTGGCGAACTCGGTCAGCTGGTCCAGCAGCGGGTTGTCGGTGAAACCGGTGTCCGAGACGTTGGCCACGTACATCGCGGGCTTGGCGGTGATCAGGTGCAGTTCGCGGATCAGGGCCATTTCGTCGGCGTCCAGGCCCAGGGTGCGCACCGGCTGGCCTTCGTTCAGGTGCGGCAGCATGCGCTCGCACAGGGCGACCAGCTTGGCGGCGTCCTTGTCGCCCGAACGGGCTTTCTTGTTTTCGCGGTGGATCGCCTTTTCGACGGCGCCCAGGTCGGCCAGGGCCAGTTCGGTCTGGATCACTTCGATGTCGTCGATCGGGCTGACCTTGCCGGCCACGTGGATCACGTTCGGGTCTTCGAAGCAGCGCACCACGTTGACGATGGCGTCGGTTTCGCGGATGTGCGACAGGAACTGGTTACCCAGGCCCTCGCCTTTCGAGGCACCGGCCACCAGGCCCGCGATGTCGACGAATTCGACGATGGCCGGGACGATGCGCTCCGGCTTGACGATCTCGGCCAGCTGGGCCATGCGCGGATCGGGCACCTCGACCACGCCGACGTTCGGCTCGATGGTGCAGAACGGGTAGTTTTCAGCCGGGATGCCGGCCTTGGTCAGCGCGTTGAACAGGGTGGACTTGCCGACGTTGGGCAAGCCGACGATGCCGCATTGGAGACTCATGGGAATTCTTTCTCTCGATGATGATGAGCTGTTTGTCTCAGCTCGGAAACCCCGCATTGTAACCCGGGCAGCGTGTGAATGCCGCAAAAACAGGCGCGCGGGCAATGTCGCGATCTAGCCGGCGCAACAGTGTGTACAAGCCGAAATCGGGCCCAATTCCATGGAACGGGAGCGCATCGGGCCTTGCCGGCAGCCCCTGTCAAAAGCTGTCTCATCCAGTGCGTAGAAGGTGTCTTGTCCTGGCTTGTTTTGTCTCGAACTTGGATAAGACAGAACGCGACCAAACGAGACACGATGCACACCCCGAACGAGACAGCGTTTTACAGGGGTGTGCAATGCCTGCCCTTGTCAGATCGCGCGCAGGCGCGACAGGTCGGGCCGTTCGACAAAGGCGGCCAGCTCGTCGCGCAGGCGCCCGCCCTCGCCCATCGCCGTGTTCCAGGCCCGCACGCGCGCGTCGTGGTCCAGGCCGTGGAGCTTGAAGTCGGCACGGTCCGGCAGCTTGCCGCGCGGGAGTGTTTTCAAAAATTCGGGCGACGGCGAAACGATCAGCACGTTGTCCAGCCAGCCGCGGTTCGGCCCGCGGGCACAGCGGCGCCAGGGTAATGCCTTGTCCAGCCAGCCCGGCACGATATGCTGGTTGAAGTGCGGATAGAGCACGATGCCATCCGGGTCCTGCGCTTCGACCCGCGCATACGGCAGCGCCAGGTTGTAGTCGATGATGCCGCCATCCCAGTAGTAACCTTCCGGCACGCCCACGATCCGCGTCACCGGCTGCATGATCAGGGGCAGCGTGCCCGAGGCCAGCAGGCCGGCAGCAAGATTCTCGCGCGTGAGCGTGGCGAAGTGGGTGGTAAAGGCGTCGAACTTGCCGCGCAGCCAGGGGGCGCCGTCACGGGCGTCGCCAATCACCACGCGTTCGAGCAGGCCGCCCAGGCGTTCGCGCGAAGCAAAGTTGGTCAGCGCCGCTTGCGCGAAGCCGCGCATCTCGGCGCGCCGGTGCGTGGGCGCCGCCAGGCCGCCCTTGCCGCGCACGGCCAGCAGGTGCAGGCGGTGGTTCGGGTGCTGCACGATGTCGTCCTCGTGGCCGCTGACGAATGCGCGCAGCAGTTCCTGCACCACGTCGTTGATCTGCTGCGGGCTGGGCTTGGTGCTGGTGTAGCGCTGGCCGGCGTACAGCTCGGCCAGGCGGGCAAAGGCGCGCACCGGGTCGCGCTGGCAGGCGGCGGCCATGCGCCAGGCGCCGATCGAGGAACCGATCAGGGTGCGCTCGCGCGGGCTGGACGGCAGCCACTCGCCGAACACGTACTGGTCGAGGTCGCGGAAGATCAGGCCTTTCGGGCCGCCGGCTGCGGCCGGGACGACCGCGATGTCGCCGGCCTGCAGGCCGTGGCTGCGGATGCGGGCCAGCGCACGGGGGCCGGCGTGGAAGTTGAGGGCGCTCATCAAGCGATTATCGCGTGTTTTGTGCGGGCGGTGCGGGTGGCACGCGGCGGGGACCGTAGGGTGGGCACGGAGTGCCCACCCTACGGGAGACGACGCGGTTTATGCGGTATGCAGCTGCATCGTTGCCGCGTCGAGCTTGCCTTCGACGGCGAGCGGGATGATGCGCAGGGCCTTGTCGATCGATTCCTCGATCAGGCTTTGTTCTTCGCGGCGCGGGCGGTGCAGCACGAAGTCGGCCACGTTCTGCTGCAGGTTCAGGCTGCGCGGGTGGCCGATGCCCAGGCGCAGGCGCCAGTAGTCCTGGGTGCCGAGGGCGGCGGTGATGTCCTTCAGGCCGTTGTGGCCGCCCGACGAACCGCCCTTTTTGAGCTTGGCAACGCCCGGCATCAGGTCGAGCTCGTCGTGCACGACCAGCACTTCGCTTGGTGCGATCTTGAAGAAGCGCGCCAGCGCGCCGACCGACTGGCCGGAACGGTTCATGTAGGTCAGCGGCTCGAGCAGCCAGACTTCCTTGCCCGAGATCGAGGTCTTGGCCAGCATGGCGTTGTAGCGGCTTTCGCGCTGCAGGCGGCAGCCCGGCAGGCTGTTGGCCAGGTTGTCGACCAGCCAGAAGCCGGCATTGTGGCGGGTTTGTTCGTATTCCGGGCCAGGGTTGCCGAGGCCGACGATGAGGCGGATGGACATAGCGGTCGCGTCAGGAAAAAGGGGATTATCGCCGAAAACGGCAAGACAACAAAAAACCCGCCAGGCGCGAGCCGCGGCGGGTTTTTTTCAGGCTGGGCTACCCGAAGGCAGCGCCGAAGAATTACTTGGCTTCTTCGGTTTCGGCAGCAGCTGCGCCACGCGGCACCGAGGTGGTGACGATGGTCAGGTTCTGGCCGTGGGTCAGCGCGGTGACGCCTTCCGGCAGCTTCAGGTCGTTGACGTGGATCGAACCGCCGACTTCCAGGTTGCCCAGGTCGACTTCGATGAACTCAGGCAGCTTGCCTGGCAGGCAGGCGACTTCCAGTTCGTTCAGCACGTGCGAAACGATCGCGCCGCCCAGCTTGACTGCTGGCGAGGTCTCGGCGTTCACGAAGTGCAGGGTGACCTTGGTGTGGATCGGCTGCGAAGCGTCGACGCGCTGGAAGTCAGCGTGCAGGACCAGTTGCTTGTATGCGTGCATCTGGAAGTCGCGCAGCAGGACTTGCTGGGTCTGGCCTTCGATTTCGAGGTCCAGCACGGAACCGTGGAAAGCTTCTTTCTTGAGCGCGTGGTACAGGGCGTTGCCGTCCAGGGCGATCAGTTGTGGGGCAGCGGTGCCGCCGTAGATGATGCCTGGGGTCTGGCCAGCCTTGCGCAGGCGGCGGCTCGCTCCGGTGCCCTGCAGGGTGCGGTTGAATGCAACTACTTTCATGTGAAACTCCATAAGTGTGGGATCGCATGCGGGTTTGTTCCGCCCGATTTCCCG
>Ga0308166_1001930_pt1 | contig 20365 bp, 16 predicted proteins | sample PhyCR2_2_FD_202137 | JGI IMG/M metagenome (GOLD analysis project Ga0308166, IMG submission 202137) | Phyllosphere microbial communities from UC Gill Tract Community Farm, Albany, California, United States - DLSLCC.R2 | ecosystem: Host-associated > Plants > Phyllosphere > Unclassified | place... | reverse complement strand
TGACCCGGCTGATGGTGGGCAGCGAAGGCACGCTCGGCGTGTTCACCGAGATCGTCGTGCGCCTGCATCCGCTGCCGGAAGCGCAGTCGGCGGCCGTGTGCTCGTTCCCGGGCATCGCCGACGCGGTAGGCGCCGCGATCGACATCGTCCAATCCGGCATTCCGATCGCGCGCATGGAGCTGATCGACGCGAACACCGTGCGGATGGTGAACCGGTACAGCAAGCTCGATCTGCGCGAAGAACCGATGCTGCTGATGGAATTCCACGGCACGCCGGCTTCCGTGCGCGAACAGGCGGAAACGGTCGAGGCCCTGGCGGGGGAGCACGGCGGCGCGGCGTTCGCCTGGGCGACCGACCCCGAAGCGCGGTCGCGGCTCTGGACGGCGCGCCACCATGCCTATTTCGCGGCCCTCGCCTCGATACCCGGCTGCCGCGCGATCAGCACCGACACCTGCGTGCCGATCAGCCGCCTGGCGGAATGCCTGCTCGAGTCGGTGCGCGAGGCGGACGAGATGGGCGCGCCGTATTCACTGGTCGGGCACGTCGGCGACGGCAATTTCCATTTCGGTTACCTGATCGATCCGCACCAGCCCGAGCAGCGCGAACGCGCGGAACTGCTCAACGCCCGGCTGGTGGCCCGTGCGATTCGCCTCGACGGCACGTGCTCGGGCGAGCATGGCATCGGCATGCACAAGATGGATTTCCTGATGCAGGAAGCGGGGCTGCCCGCGGTGGAACTGATGCGGGCCATCAAGCGGGTGTTCGACCCGCAGAACATCCTCAACCCCGGCAAGGTGTTGTGGGGCGCGGCCGAACAGGGCGCGGTGCGGCGCAGCTGGGCTACGTCCGCGGCAACGCCACCCTGAACATCGTTCCCTTGCCGACTTCGCTCTTCACGGCGATCGTGCCGCGGTGCCCCTGCACGATTCCGTACACGATCGACAGCCCGAGCCCGGTCCCTTTGCCAACGGGCTTGGTCGTGAAGAAGGGTTCGAAGATGTGATCGAGGTGCGCGGGCGCGATCCCGCATCCGTTGTCCTCGATCTCGACCCAGACGACTTTCTCGTCATGGCCGGTGCGCACGATGATCGTGCCCTTGCCCTCGATGGCGTGGGCCGCGTTGATGAGCAGGTTCAGGAAGACCTGGTTGATCTGCGAGGGCAGGCAATACAGCTCGGGGACGCCGGCGTATTCCTTGACGACGTCCGCCTTGTACTTGATTTCGTTCCAGGCCACGTTCAGGGTGCTGTCCAATCCCTGCTCGAGATCGGCCATTTCCTTTTCCGTGCCGCCGGGCCGGGAGAAATCCTTCAGGTTCTGCACGATGTGTTTTACACGCTGCAGGCCTTCCCGCGATTCGGCGAACAGCGCGTCGAGGTCCTGGCGGATGTCGTCCAGCCCGATGTCTTTCTTCATGAAGGCGACCGGTGCGCGCGCGTCGCCCGGCAGCAGCCCTTCGACGCCTTCGAATGCGCTGATGAGCTTCAGGATGTCTTTCGCGTCGCGTTCGAGCGCGCCGAAATTCGAACTGATGAACGCGAGCGGATTGTTGATCTCGTGGGCGACGCCGGCGGCCAGCAGGCCGATCGACGCCATTTTTTCCGATTGCAGCAGCTGGCCCTGCATGTCGCTCAGCTTGCGGATCAGGACCTGCTGCTGTTCCTTCTCCGCTTCCAGCCGCGCATTGGCCTCTTCCAGTTCCTGCGTGCGCTCGCGCAGGCGCTCTTCCATGAGCTTGCGCTGCGTGACGTCGTAGCCGATGCCGACGATGCCGTTCACCGCGCCGTCTGCGCCGCGCAGCAACACCTTGGTCGTCACGGTCCAGCCCAATTCGCCCGTGTCCTGGTCCTCGACCAATTCCTCGTAATCGAACAGCGACCGGCCGGAATCCATGACCTGCTTTTCGTCGGCGAAGTATTTGGCCGCCAACTCGGCCGGGAAGAAATCGTAGTCGGTCTTGCCGATCAGTTGCGGCGGCGTTTCGACGCCGGCCAGGCGGGCCATGCGGTTATTCCCGAACAGGAACCGGCTTTCGCGGTCCTTGGCGTAGATGCGGAAGGGGATGTTGTCGACGAGGGTGTGCAGCAGCGTGCGTTCGAACGCCAGTCCTGTCGTCGACTGGTCCTGCCGGCTCTGTTCCCGCAGGGCCGCGTTCGTCAGCGCGATCGACGCCGCGGTGGCGAGGATGTCGAGCAGCGCGGCGTCGACTGCCTGCGCATGCTCCAGCACGACCATGCCGTCGCCGACCGCGAAACAGGTCGTGTCTCCGATACAGGCCGTCTCGCCGGCGGCAGCCCAGTATCCACGTTCGGCGCCGCACAGCGACACCGCAACGGCCACCGTTTCCTGCTGCAGTGTCTCCACACTGGCGTCCGCGGCGAGACGACGTAATCCTTGCGCCAGCGCTGCGAGCCCCGGCTCTTCGGATTTGCTTTCGGAGAACTTTAATTTCGACATGGTAATTTATTCTTGCAGGTTCCTCCCCGTAACTACAAATGGTTTCGACACGATGGGACAAATAGCCACACTCATGCGCCAAATCGATGACGATCTGTTCACACCTTGGCCGCGACAGTCTCCGCGCCTTGCTGGCGACGGCCGGCAGCCCGGTTGACCCAGTAATCGGCGCGCTCGATGCCCAGCGCGGCTGGATCGAATTCCGGATCCTTGCCGGCCGCGCGCTGCGCTTCGTAGTCGCGCAGGCATTTGAAGGCCACATTACGCAGCAGCAGGATCGCGGCGATGTTCAGCCAGGCCATCAGGCCGACGCCCAGGTCGCCCAGCGCCCAGGCCACGTCGGCCGTCTTCACGGCGCCGTACACGGTCGCGCCGATCATGCACACCTTGAGCACGAGCGTCATCCACGGGCGGTGCACGGTGCGGTTGATGTAGGCGATGTTGGTTTCGGCGATGTAGTAATAGGCGACGATCGTCGTGAAGGCGAAGAACAGCAGGGCCAGCGCGACGAACAGCGAGCCGAAGCCCGGCATCACGTTTTCCAGCGCGGTCTGCACGTAGCCCGGGCCCGAGGCCACGCCGTGGACGCCCGTATGGATCGCGGTGCCGTCGGGGCCTTCGACGTTGTACTGGCCGGTGATCAGCAACATGAAGGCCGTCGCCGAGCACACGAACAGCGTGTCGATGTAGACCGAGAAGCCTTGCACGAGGCCCTGCTTGGCCGGGTGGCTGACTTCTGCGGCGGACGAGGCGTGCGGTCCGGTGCCCTGGCCCGCTTCGTTCGAATAGACGCCGCGCTTGACGCCCCACTGGATCGCCATGCCGACGATGGCGCCGAAGCCGGCATCGAGGCCGAAGGCCGAGCTGAAGATCAGCGAGAGCACGCCCGGCAGCTGCTGCCAGTTCAGGAAGATGATGACGCAGGCGACGATGATGTAGGCGAGCGCCATGAACGGCACGACGATTTCGGCGAAGTGGGCGATGCGCTTGACGCCGCCGAAGATGATGAAGCCGAGGGCGATGGCGAGCAGCGCGGCGGTGACGTTGGCGTCGATGCCGGTGGCGTTGCGCAGGCCCTCCGCGATCGAATTCGCCTGCACGCCCGGCAGCAGCACGCCGGTGGCGAACACGGTGACGACGGCGAAGATCCAGGCATACCACTTCATGCCCAGGCCCTTCTCGATGTAGAACGCCGGCCCGCCGCGGAACTCGCGGTCGATCTGTTCCTTGTAGACCTGGCCGAGCGTGGACTCGACGAACGCGGAGCTGGCGCCCAGGAAGGCCACGGCCCACATCCAGAACACGGCGCCGGGGCCGCCGAACGTGATGGCCGTCGCGACGCCCGCGATGTTGCCGGTGCCGACGCGGCCCGCCAAGGTCATGGCCAGCGCCTGGAACGACGATACGCCCTCGGCCGAGCTTTTCCCTTCCATCATGAGGCGCACCATTTCGCGCATGTGGCGTACCTGCAGGAAGCGCGAGCGCAGCGAAAAATACAGGCCGGCGCCCAGGCACAGGGCGATCAGGGCCGGGCTCCATACGATGCCGTTGATGGCGTTCACCAGGTCGTTCATTGCTTGCGTCTCCAGGTCAGGGATCAGAGGAAGTGCAGGGCCGCCACCGCGATCAGCGTGGGCGGTGTTGCGGCGGCGAGCAGCCCGAGGGGACTGATCGCACGGTCGGGGAAGCTGTCTCTCAGAATCGCGGCGCCGGCCGGATTGGGCGCGTTGGCGATCAGGGTCAGGCCGCCGCCCGCGACTGCGCCGCCGACGAGGGCGGTCTTGTACGCGAGGCTGAGTCCGGGCACCTGGGCGCCGAGGTAGGTGAGGGCGGCGTTGTCGGTGATGGCCGTGAGCGCGGTGGTGCCGAAGAACACGGCGTCGGCGCTCATGCTGGTCAGCAGCGGCGCGAGCCACCAGGCCTGCAGGCCGCCCAGCACCACGAGGCCGGCCAGGAAGAAGGCGACGAGCAGCGCCTCGCGCAGGATCAGGTTGTCCTGGTAACGCTGGTAGGCGGCCGTGAAGCCGAGGAAGAACAGGAAGATGCCCATGAAGACTTGCGGATGATGGGCGAAGACGACGATCAGCACGAGGAACAGCAGGTGCGTCGCGATGACCGGCAGCGGCACCGGATCGGCCGCGGCATCCGCCGCATCGCCCAGCGCGAGGAAGGGGCGCCGGAACACGACGAGCAGCAGGATCGTGTTGGTCACGACGGCCAGCGCGGACTTCCAGCCGAAGGTCTGCAGCATGAAGCCGAGGTCCCAGCCCCACGTGGACGCGACCATCAGCACGGGCGGCGCGGCGAACGGCGTCAGGGTGCCGCCGATGGAGACGTTGACGAACAGGACGCCGAGGATGGCGTATTTCAGGCGCGGACCCGTGGCGCGCGCGAACACGCTGTCGCGCAGCAGCAGGGCCGCCAGCGTCATCGCGGCCGGCTCGGTGATGAAGGCGCCCAGCAGCGGCACGAGGGACAGCACGACGCAGCACAGGGCCATCGTCCGCGGCAGCGGCAGCAGGCGCGCGCAGCTGCGCACGAGCAGGTGGGCGAAGTCGAGGATCGGCCGGCTCCCCGCCACGACCATGATCGCGAACACGAACATCGGCTCCGTGAAGTTGCGCGACTCGAGGTAGGCCACGGACTCGTGGCGGCCGGCGACGCCGAACATGAACAGCATCAGCACCATCGCCCAGAACCCGAACACGACTTCCACTTCGCCGAGCAGGTGCCAGATGCCGGCATGGCGCGGGTGCGTGTGCGCGAGGCGCTCGAAATACTTGACGGAGAAGGTGTGGAGGACGGCCACGCCGAACAGCGCGGCACCGATCATTTGCAGGGTCGTGGGTATGAGCATAGGGTCGTGACAAGGCCGCGTGGCGGCCCGACCAGCGCGTAACACCTGTCACGCCGACATGGCGTGAACACCCCTTATCCCGCGAGTATAACGCACGGCTTGTAAATCTTGCAGCTGAGCGATGACAGCGCTACCATTCCCTGAATAACAATCAGGAGACACCATGACCCACCCGTTCGCCCGGCTGACGGCCGTGCTGCAATTCTCTGTATTGACGCTGGTGGCCTGCGCCGCGCATGCTGCCGCGCACTCCACCGATTCTGTCGACGTCCAACTGGCCGGCCAGCCATCGAAGGCATCCCGCGCCAGCAGCCTGATGGCGCCCACGCAGAACATCTACGCCCGCAGCCACGTGAGCCTGGACGGCCGCTGGAGCTATATCATCGACCCGTACGAGAACGGCTACTACGACTACCGGCACATGCCGTTCGACCAGTCGGACAGCGGCAAGGGCGGCTTCTACGACGACCGCAAGCCGAAGGACAAGACGGAGTGGGTCGAGTACGACTTCGACCACGCGCCCACGATGAAGGTGCCGGGCGACTGGAACTCGCAGGCGGAAAAGCTGCAGCTGTACGAGGGCACCGTGTGGCTGCGCCAGGCGTTCCAGGCCGATCCCAAGCCGGGCAAGCATTACGCGCTGTACTTCGGCGCCGTCAACTACGAGGCGCACGTCTACCTGAACGGTAAAAAACTCGGCATGCACAAGGGCGGCTTCACGCCGTTCCAGTTCGACGTGACGGACAAGCTGGCGAAAGGCCGCAACGTGGTCGTCGTCAAGGCCGACAACACGCGCCACCAGGACGAGATCCCGACCGTGAACACGGACTGGTGGAACTACGGCGGCATCACGCGCGACGTGCTGCTGGCCGAGCTGCCCGCTACGTACATCGCCGACTACAAGGTGCAGCTGGCGAAAGGCGACGCGCGCCGCATCGAAGGTTTCATTCAAATGGCGGGGGACAGCAAGGCGCAGCAGGTGACCGTCAGCATTCCCGAGGCGGGCATCAGGACGACCGTGCGCACGGACGCGAACGGCCGCGCGGCGCTGAACTTCCCCGTCAACAAACTGACGTACTGGTCGCCCGAGCAGCCGAAGCTGTACACCGTGGAGCTCTCGGGCGGTGGCGACAAAGTCGTCGACCGCATCGGCTTTCGCACCATCGAGACGCGCGGCCAGGACATCCTCCTGAACGGCAAATCCGTGTTCCTGCGCGGGATCTCGATGCATGAAGAGAACCCGCTGATCCCGGGCCGTCCGCGCGGCGCCGGCGACATGCGCATGCTGCTGCAGTGGGCCAAGGAGATGAACTGCAACTACGTGCGGCTCGCGCATTACCCGCACAGCGAAGAGATGATCCGCCTGGCCGACGAGATGGGCCTGATGGTGTGGGCGGAAGTGCCCGTGTACTGGACGATCTCGTGGACCAATCCCGACACCTACGCCAACGCGAACGCGCAGCTGACGGACCTCGTCACGCGCGACAAGAACCGCGCCAGCGTCGTCGTCTGGTCGGTGGGGAACGAGACGCCGATCGGCGGCCCGCGCAATACCTTCATGAGCAACCTGGCCAAGACGGCGCGCGCGCTGGACGATACGCGCCTCGTGGCGGCCGCGCTGGAAATCCATCGCAAGGGCAGTGACATCACGGTGGAGGATCCGCTCGCGGACTACCTCGACCTCGCCAGTTTCAACGAGTACGCCGGCTGGTACTGGGCGAGCAATACGGAGATGCTGAATTACCGCTTCGACGTCCGCTACAACAAGCCGGTCGTGGTGACGGAATTCGGCGCCGAGGCGCTGGGCGGCTACCACGCCGACGCCGACACGCGCTGGAGCGAGGAATACCAGGACACCTTGTACCGCAACCAGTTCAAGATGCTGTCCGCGATCCCGGGCCTGCGCGGGATGACGCCGTGGGTGCTCGTCGACTTCCGCTCGCCGCGCCGCCAGCATCCGTACTACCAGGACTTCTGGAACCGCAAGGGCCTGGTCACGGACGCCGGCAAGAAGAAGCTCGCGTTCTGGACCATGAAGCAGTTCTACGACGACGTCCAGCGCAAATACGCGCATTGAATCAGACTCACGCCAGGCGCCGCACGAGGAGGGCGCCGGCCAGCGCGCAGCCGGCGCCGAGCAGGTAGACGGCGCCGTAGCCGAAGCGGCCCGCCACGATGCCGGCGGCCGGGCCGGCGAGGCCGTAGGCGATGTCGAGGAAGGCGACGAAGGCGCCCATCGCGCTGCCGCGGTTGGCGGGCGGCACGCGCTTCAGCGCTTCCACGCCGAGGGCCGGGAACACGAGCGCGCAGCCGAGGCCCGTGACGAGGGCGCCCGCCAGTGCCGCCACCTCGGTCGGCGCCTGCCACAGCATGACCTGGCCGGCGGCTTCGACGGCGAGCGACCACAGGGCCACGCGGTAGCCGCCCATGCGGTCCGGCAGGTGGCCGAGGACGAGGCGCACGGCGATGAAGCCGATGCCGAACGCGGTCATCACGAGCCCCGCGTGACCCCAGCCGCGCAGCGCGAAGTACAGCGACGCGAATGCGGTCAAACCCGCGATGCCGGCACCGGACAGCATCAGGCCCGCGCCCTCGCGCCAGATCTGGCACAGCACGCGGTGGAACGGCAGCCTAGGCCCGGCCGCCATTGCGTACGGCTGCGCAGCGAGTGCGATGGCGCCGCCCAGCAGCGGCGACAGCACGCACGCCAGCATCGTGGCGCCCGCACCGGAGCGCGCAAACAGCGCCATCCCGGCCGGCGCGCCGACGGCCAGCGCGGCGAAGATGGCAATCCCGGTCCACGACATCGACATGCCGGCGCGCTGCGGCCCGACCGACGCGATCGACCAAGCCACGCATCCCGTGACGAACTGGCTTTCGCCGAACCCCGCGGCCAGGCGGCCCACGACGAGGATGGCCAGGCTGGCGCCGGCGGAGAGGCCAGGCAAGGTCGCGACGAGGTACAGCAGCCCGCCGAGCGCCCACCACAGCGCGCCCTGCAGCGCGGCGCGGCGGCCGCCGTGCACGTCGGCGACGCGGCCGGCGTAGCCGCGCGTGGCCACCGTCGCGAGGAACTGGATGCCGATGGCCAGCCCGACGACGGCGCTGCCGAAGCCGAGACTGTCGTGGATGAACAGGGGCACGACGGGCAGCGGCAGGCCGACGGCCAGGCAGCCGCAGAACAGCGCGGCGATGACGGCCGGCGCCGGACGGTCGCGGCAGGCCGACGGCATCGACAACGTTTCAGCGGCCGACATGCATGCCTCCCGCGGCCAGCAGATGGTCGCGCGACGCCGTGACGTCGGCGGCGAGGCGGTCGAGGTCGACACCGAGCAGCGTGCCGTTGCGCTTGCGCAGCCGGCCCGCGACCATCACCGTGTCCACGTCCGCCCGCTCGACCGCCTGCACGATCGTGCCGACGGCATGCGTCACCGGGAACACGGCGGCGCCGTTCGTGCGCACCATGATGATGTCGGCCTGCTTGCCCGGCGCCAGCGTGCCGGTGACGCCTTCCAGGCCGGCGGCGCGGGCGCCGTTGACCGTCGCCGCTTCCAGCACGGCGCGCACCGTGATCGGGGCCGGCACGTCCTGCTCGCCCCGGAAGCGGCGGTTGCGCATGGCGGCGCGCTGCTGGTGGAACAGGGCGTGCATCTCACCGAACATGTCGCTGCCGAAGGCGGTATCGAGGTCGATGCCGAGCGCCGGCGCCAGGCCGTGGTCGACCGCGCGCTGGTACGCGAAGCTGTCGTCGTCGAAGCCGAACAGCGCGTCCGAGCGCGGATTCACGGTGACGTTGACGCCGGCGTCCGCGAGCCGGCGCCACGTCGTTTCCGGCAGCCGCGTGCAGTGGTTGAAGATGTTGTGCGGGCCGAGGATGCCGGGTTCGGAAAACTCGGGGCCGAGTGTGGCGAGGTCGCCGATGAACTCCGTCAGGATGCGCATGTCGAGGCGGCGCGCGGCCTGCCACCATTCGAGATTGAACTGGCCGAACAGGCCCACGCGTACGAGGCTGTCATCGCCGTTCCACGTGCGCGCGAGGCGTTCCAGGTCGCCCGGCAGGTGGGTGGAGGATGCGCCCTTGTCCATCGCCGGACCGACCATGTGCAGCGCGCGGATGCCGCTCGCGGCGAGTGCGTCGAGGGCGGCGTCCGTGTGGTCCGGGCTGCGCGAACCGTGGCAGGCGTCGACGATCGTCGTGATGCCGGCGTCCAGCGACGCGATGGCCGTCAGGTGCGTGGACAGGTACATGTCGCGCGGGCGATAGTGCCGGCCCAGCGTCTCGGCGACGACGCCGATGTAGGCGAACAGGTCGTCCACGTCCGGCATCAGCCGGCGCAGGGCGCCCAGCCACGCGTGGTGGTGCGCGTCGACGAGGCCGGGCAGCACGATGCAGCCGGTGGCGTCGATGATCTCGGCGTCGCCTTCCGGCAGCGCGGGGGCGATGGCGGCGATGCAGTCGCCGTCGACGAGCACGTCGCCGGTCGCGAGGTCGGGGACGGTGGCGTCCATCGTCACGATGGTGCCGTTCTTGAAGAGGATGGGGCGGGTCATGTCGGGCTCCTTGATCGGGCCGCGCGGGGTGCGCGGCATCCACGACAAGATAGGGCGCCATCGATTTTTGATTAAGATGGTGGCATGCAAATCATTTATGACGAAATTCAAAGGTGAGCCGTGGACGGGAGATTGCTGGCGGAGATGAGCGTGCTGGCGGCCGTCGTCGAGACGGGTAGTTTTACGCGGGCGGCGGAGGTGCTGGGGTTGTCGGCGTCGGGCGTGAGCCGCTCGGTGGCGCGGCTGGAGGCGAAGATCGGCGTGCGACTGCTGGAGCGGACGACGCGCGCGCTGCGCCTGACGGGCGAGGGCACGCGCCTGTACGAACTGGCGGCGCCGCACCTGTCGGGCATCGAGGAAGCGGCGGACGCGGTCGCGGGCGCGGCGGCACAGGTGCGCGGCGTGCTGCGCGTCAGCCTGAATCCGCTGTTCGTGCGTTACGTGCTGGCGCCACGCCTGCCCGAATTCCTCGCGCGCCATCCGGAACTGGAAATCAGGATGCTGCCGGTGCCGGATGCGGCCGACCTGGTGGCGGAAGGCGTCGACGTCGCCGTGCGCTTCGGGCCGCAGCCGGCATCGAGCATGTCGTCGCGGCTGCTGCTGAACACGCGCGTGCTGACGGTGGCGGCGCCCGCCTACCTGAAGCGCCACGGCCGGCCGAGGGTCCCGCAGGACCTGGCGGGACACGAGTGCCTCCAGTACATCAACCCGCAGGACGGGCGCGTGTTCGACTGGGAGTTCCATCGCGGGAAAGAGGTGCTCGTCGTCGAGACACGTGGCCGGCTGACGCTGACGGACGGCGACGCCCTCGTGCGCGCGTGCGTGGCCGGCGCGGGCGTCGCGCAGATGCTGGCGCTGGGCTTCGAATCCCTGATCACGGGCGGCGCCCTCGTCGACTTGTTCCCGGACTGGCCGGACGAGCGATTTCCCCTGTACGCGATCCGGCCGTCGCGGCGCCTGCCGCCGGCGGCCGTGGAAGCCTTCCTCGATTTCTGCACGGAGATCTGCCGCGGCCACGCGTGACTGTTGCGTAGCGGGCAACACGGTGCGCCCGCACGCATGGCTTCTGGCCCGCGGCCTTCGTCTCTACGATGCATCCATGCCCGACCCCCGGGCCTCTTCCAGGAGACCATGATGCTTACCGTAGATTCCCCATTGCGCCCCGCCAGCCACGGCCCCGAAGAACTGGTGCCGTCCCGTTACGCGCTGAAGGTCGGCGACATCGACGTGATGGTGGTCAGCGACGGCGTGCTGCCGCTGCCCGCCACGACGATGGCCACGAACGCCGATCCGGCCGACCTGGCGGACTGGCTCGATCACATGTTCCTGCCGCCCGATAAATTCGACTGGCCGCTGAACGTGCTCGTCGTGCGCAGCGGCGACCAGACCATCCTCGTCGACGCCGGGGTGGGCACGCAGTTCCCGGGCTTCCCGCGCGCCGGCCAGTTCCCGGCGCGGCTGGAGGCCGTCGGCATCGATCTCGCGTCCGTGACGGACATCGTGATCACCCACATGCACATGGACCACGTGGGCGGACTGCTGGCGCCCGGCGTGAAGGAAAGACTGCGCCCGGACGTGCGCATCCACGTGACCGACGCCGAAGTGAAGTTCTGGGCGTCGCCCGATTTCTCGCTGACGGTCATGCCGGAAGCGGTGCCGCCCGTGCTGCGCTCGACCGCCGCGCGCTTCCTGGCCGAATACCGCGACCGGCTGCAGGTCTTCAAGGAGCGCCGCGAGGTCGCGCCGGGCGTGGTGGCCCGCCGCACCGGCGGCCACACGCCCGGTCATTGCGTGGTCGACCTGGCGTCCGGCGGCAAGCGATTGATGTTCGCCGGCGACGCCGTCTTCCCCGTCAACTTCGAGCATCCCGGCTGGCAGAACGGTTTCGAACACGATCCGGAAGAAGCGGCCAAGGTGCGCGACCGCCTGTTCCGCGAGCTGATGATTGATGGCGGGCTGCTGGTCGCGGCGCACCTGCCGTTCCCGTCCATCGGGCGGGTGATGGCGGATGGCGACGCGTACCGTTACGTGCCGGTGTTCTGGGATTACTGACGCTGCGCTCAGTCGCGGTCGGGTGCGCCCAGCGGGAACAATGGACGGTAGGACCGCGCCTCGTCCACCGCGCGGGCAAACGACGGCCGCGCCAGCAGGCGCGCGCGGTAGGCGCGCAGCGTCGGGTACTGGAGCCCGATCGGATGCGTCCAGTCCGCGTAGAACAGCGCGGGCGCGGCGGCGCAATCCGCGAGCGAGAACGTGTCGCCCGCCGCCCACGTGCGCCCGGCCAGGTAGCCTTCGAGCCATTCGTAGGCGAGTTCCAGCTTTTCCGTCGCCGTCGCGACGGCGTCCGCGCGTTTGGCCGCATCGCCCGTCAGCGCGCCGTTCACCGCGTGCTGGACCATGTTCATCACGTGCAGGTCGAAGAAGCGGTCCATGAAGCGCACGTCCAGCGCCGCGAGCGGATCGTCCGGCAGCAGGCGGACGGGCCCCGGATGCGTCAGGTGCAGGTATTCGATGATGATGCTCGTCTCGACGACGTTGCGCGCGCCGTCGACGAGGAGCGGGAATTTGCGCAGCGGCCAGCGCTGCAGCCATTGCGCCGCGTGCTGCGGCGTGTCCGGCCCGAGGCAGCGGAACTCGAAAGGCGTGTCGTTCTCGTACAGCGCGACGAGCACTTTTTGCGTGTACGACGAGAAGGGATGACCGTAGAGTGCGAGCGTCATGGAAGTTCTCAGCCGTTGCCCACGGCGCAGGGCATCCCGGGTTGGCGGGACTGTTCGGGGGTTGTCCAGTATCTCCGGTGTGCTAACTTGTCGTCAATACAAATGTGTGACACGGCAGGGACGACATGACGGACTGGAAGCCGGTGACGGAACTCGGAGTCGATCCGGCCCTGGGCTCGGCCTGCGCGTTGACACGTGGTAAAGCGTGAACATGTGACGTCATCCTTTCAGTATCATGAAGGATGACATTACCGGTTTCATGCATGAACCGCCTGATAAACAACCTGCCGTTGTTGCTTGCCGTATTGCCGGACCAGGCGACGGTGACCGGATTCCTTTCGTTAAACACATCAAGTTGTTGAAATAAGAGGCCGTATGGATCATCAAGAATGGACTCCCGTTACCCACGCATCCTGCGACGACGTCCCGGGCCCTTTCTACCACGGCACCAGAATCCGTTTCCAGCCGGGCGACGTATTAATTCCGGGCCACGCCTCCAATTTCGAGGAAGGCCGCGTCTCCAACAACGTGTATTTCAGCGCCTCCATGGAGGCCGCGATCTGGGGTGCGGAACTGGCGACGGCGCTCGGCGGTGCCGAGGGGCGGGGGCATGTCTATATCGTGGAACCCACGGGGACGTTCGAGGACGATCCCAACCTGACGAATAAACGCTTTCCCGGCAATCCCACGCGCTCGTACCGCACGCGGACGCCGCTCAGGATCGTCGGGGAGGTGGCGGACTGGCAGGGGCACCCGCCGGAGGTGATCCGGCAGATGCTCGACCACCTGGAAGAATTGCGGCGCGCGGGGCGTGCCGTGATCGAAGACTGATCAGTCGCGCGGGCGCTTCTTCGCGCGGCGCGCCGCCAGCAGCGCGGCCACGCCGGCACCGGCCAGCCACAGCGTGCCCGGTTCCGGCACGTCGCCGTGCGGTTTGGTCGGGCTTTTGCCTGGATTCTTGCCCGGATCGTTGGGTTGGCCAGGCTGATCCGTCGGCAGCAGCGTGCCGGGGATCGTCGGGTTTTTCGTGCCCGGATCGGTGTTCGGTTGCGTGCCGCCGCCGCTGGGCGTCGTTCCGTCCGGCGTCGTTCCACCCGTCGTGCCGCCAGGCGTCTTGCCCGGATCGCCGCCACCGCCGGAACCGCCGGCGCCCGTGTCGGTCGGGATGCCGCCGTTGCCCGGGCCGCCGTCGGTACCGGTCGGCGTCGTGTCGCTCGACACCTTGGCCAGCGATACCGGCAAGGTGCCGCCATCCCAGATCGGCCCCATGCCGGCACCCTGGATGCCGTTCGGGCCGAAGCTGGTGCGCGTGGGCCCCGTGCCGCCGGCCTGCGCCGTCTCGCCGTTACCGAAGGTCTGCAACTGGTAGCCGTGGCCGGCGGGATTCGTTTCGGCCGAGTAGCCGACCTGTTCCATCGTGCCTTCGTCCTGCTGGGCCTCTTCGACGGACGAATCGAGTTCTTCCTCGCTCGGGCCCTTGGCTTCGACGGGAAGCTGGGGCACGTCGGAAATGCGGTTGCCGCAGCGCGTGCGGATCTCGTTCTGGCCGTCGGACAGCAGCGTTTCGCCTTTGGCCAGCTGGAGTCTCTTCGCCGTCCAGAACACCTTGTCGCCCTTGCGGTACGAGACATACACGGCGCGCGGCTTGTCGACGGTCCTGACGGTGGTCTTGCTTGCCTCGAACGCCGCGTAATGCTCCGCCACGACCTGGTCCACGGCGACGGCATGCGTGAGTTCCTTGCGGTCGAGGACGCCGCCGGGCACGATCGAATACGGATAGACGCGGCGCGTCTTCTTCGTCTCCACCCGGGCCGCGGTGCGCAGCACGGCCGGCGCCGGCGTCGTGGCTGCAGCCGGCGCATGCGCCTGCGCGGACACCGTCGGCGCCGTGGACTCGTGCATCGCGTACGCGTACAGCGCGGCGCACGCCACCACGCCCAGCACGCCGACAGCGGCCAGGCGCTGCTTCAGACGCGACCCCTTTCTGCTTCGGCGAATGTAGGCGCTGCGGTAGTCCATACGAGGTTCGGGAGAGTGATAGTAGGAGATCTCCTACAGAGTATCATCTTTCCTCGTATCAAATCTACATTATTCTAGAGAAATTCTATTTGCATAGTGTAAATAACGACAGTTGCCCTTCAGCGTTCGACGAGCGCCAGTACGGCCGTGATGTTGTCGCGGCTGCCATGCGCCTTGGCGAGGGCGATCAGCTCGGCACAGCAGTGCTCCAGCGCTTGCGCATGCGCGCCGGCCAACGTCCGCTCGATGGCGGCGTGCGGCGTGTTGCCGTACAAGCCGTCGCTGCACAGCAGGTACAGGTCGCCGGGATGGGGCGTGCATGCCTTGACGTCGGGCGCGATGGCGGCCGTGGGGCCGATCGCCTGCAGCAGCAGGTTACGCGGCGGGAAGTCGCCGGAGACGCCCGCTTCCAGCGCCTGCTGGTACATCGTCTGGTCGCGCGTGAGCACGGCCAGTTCGCCGTCGCGGTAGCGGTACAGGCGGCTGTCGCCGACGTGGAAGATGACGAGCGGGCCGCCCGGCAGGCTTTGCCAGAAGCCCGTCAGTGTGGTGCCCATGCCGCTGCCTTCGCCGCGGCCGCCTTGCACATTCGCGCCGTACACGCGCGCATTGGCGGCATCGACGGCTTCGTGCACGGCCACGACGGCGGGCATGTGCTCGTCCTGCCAGGTCGCGTCCGGGTCGGCCGCATCGCCGGGCGAGGATTTTTTCGGGTCGGCGGCCGCGAGCGCGTCGCGCACCGTTTCCAGGGCCAGGCAGGCTGCGATTTCGCCGCCGTCGTGACCGCCCATGCCGTCGGCGACGGCCACCAGGCGAAGCGCGGGATCGATGAGGAAGTTGTCTTCGTTGGACTGGCGTACGAGACCGACGTCGGTCAGTCCGTACGCGCAGCCGAAGGCGAGGCGGTGGTAGATGCTCGGGGTTAGCTGCTTCCAGGTGCTCATCGAACGCGGTGGATATCAATACAGGTGCGGCATGCTAGCACGCTGCCCTGCAGGGTTGGCGATTTTCACGGCAGCCGCAGGACGCCGCTGACCGTGAAGCGGATCTCGCCCGGCCTGTCGCCCGGCGCCGTCTCGATGCGCAGGTCGGACAGGCCTTCGCGGTGGCTCCCCGCGACGAGCGCCGCGACGGTGTCGACGAGCCTGTCCGCACGCTCGGGCGGCAACGCCGCGGGGGCCGTGGCCGGGCCGAAGTACTGGTCGAGCAGCGCCGCGAAATCGCGCCGCGTCGTCACGCAGAACACGGGGCGGGATTGCGGAAACAGCGTGGCGACGGCATTGTCCGCCCTGACTTTGTCCGGGTCGATGCAGACGACGTACAGCGCATGCTCGTTGCGCTCCACCGGCAGCCACTGGCGCACTTCGGCGGCCGCGCGGTCCATGCCGTCGAGGAGTTCCGCCGGCACGCGCCGTCCGGGGTGGAAGGCGAGATAGGGCACGGCGAAGTGGTCCGCGAGGGCGCGCCCGACGACGGGCAGTTTCACCTTGAAGTCATCGAGCAGCACGTCCTCGACGTCGCGGCCCTGCGCGCGCGCCTGTTCCACCGCCTGCTCGACCTGTTCGCGTCCCAGCGCGCGCGACCCCAATGCGCCGACGAAGCCCGTGCGTTCGCGCCTGGCTTCCTGCCGGCGCTGGGCGAACGCAATGGCGAGCGTGTCGCACAGGTAGCGCGCGCCTTCGACGATCGTGCTGTCGAACGGACCGCCGCGCAGGTTGTTGATCAGCTGGAGGACGCCAATGACTTCGCTGTCGTGCATGATCGGGACGACCAGCATCTGCGTCGTGCGGTAGCCCGTGCGCCGGTCGACGCCCTGCTGGAAGCGCAGGTCGGCCGCGTAGCGCTGCAGTTCGGCGGCATCGTAGACGTCGTTCAGGTTGAGCAGCCGGCGCGCCAGCGCGGCGTAGCCGGCCACGCTTTGCGCGGAGATCGGCAGGCGCAGCTGGCGGAACGACGCCATCCCCGTCTTGATCTTGGAGACGAGGCTCGCCTTGTCCTCGCCGACCGTATAGATCGTCAGGCGGTCCGCGCCGAACAGCGTGCAGATGCCTTCGGACAGGTCGAGCATGATCTCGTCAACGTTTCGCGTGGCGTGGATGCGCGTCGTGAGCTGCTGCAGGTGGCGGAAGAAGTCGCCGTTCGCCACGATCGTGGAATCATTCATGGCCGCGTCATGGGCGCGAGGCGCGTCGCGTCAACGTCGCCGATACGGGTCGCGTCGGCATCGTCCTGCACGTGGCGCACGATGTCGGCGGGGGAGCGCGGCGTGACCGTATCGAGCGGCCGCCACGGGGAAGAGGCGAGCGTGTCGCCGTCGAGCGCACGGCGCAGATCGTCGCGGAACGCTTCGGCGCTGGGATAGCGATGTTCCGGGCGCTTGGCGAGGGCGCGCAGCACGACGCGGTCGAAGGCCGGGCCGAGCAGGGGATTCAGCAGGGTCGGCGGCACGGGGTGGTCGTGCAGGATCTTCTGCTGCACGGCGAACATGCCGGCGCCGCGGAACGGCCGCTCGTTGGTGAGAAACTGGTACAGGATGATCCCGACGGCGAAGATGTCCGACTGCGGGCCGACGGCCTGGCCCGTGATCTGTTCGGGCGCCATGAAGCTGGGCGTCCCGACCATCTCCGCGCCGTCCGCATCCTGTACGGCCGCGTTCAGCGCGGCCATGTGGGCGACGCCGAAGTCCGTCAGTTTCACGGAGAGGTCGTGGCTCAGCATCACGTTGGCCGGCTTGATGTCGCGGTGGATCACGCCGTTGCGATGCGCGTAGCCGAGGGCGTCGAGCAGCTCGCACGTCATGCGCACGGCATCCTCGAGCGTGAACTCGAGGTGGAAGTCCTGGGTCATGTCGAAATAGGCCGCCAGCTCTTCGCCGCGCACCAGTTCCATCACCATGTAGGCGACGCCGTCTTCCTCGCCGAAGTCATACAGGCCGACGATGTGCGGATGGTTCAGCCGCGCGACGGCCTGCGCCTCGCGGATGAAGCGGGCCGAATAGGACGCGTGCAGCTCCGGATCGGCATCGCAGGCGGTGGAGATGACCTTGATCGCGACGCTGCGGTCCAGGCGCGGGTCGAGGCCTTCGTAGACCTCGCCCATGGCGCCGCGTCCGAGCACGCGCACGATCCGGTATCTGCCTAACTGCGTCGGTTGGTTCATGGCCGCAAGTGTAAATCAAATTGGTTTCCAGATAATGAAAATCGGCGCCACAGGTTTATACTTGATGTATGAACGACACCCGCTGCACCTGGGCCAACATGGCCAACCCACGCTATATCGCTTATCACGACCATGAGTGGGGCGTACCCTGCCACGACGAGACGACGCTGTTCGAAATGCTGAACCTCGAAGGCGCGCAGGCCGGGCTGTCGTGGGAAACGATCCTGAACAAACGCGACAACTACCGCCTCGTCTTCGACGGCTGGGACGCGGACAAGATCGCCCGCTACGACGATGCCAAGGTCGCGGAACTGCTGGCGAATCCCGGCATCGTGCGCAACCGCCTGAAGGTCGCGGCCGCCATCAACAATGCGCAAGCTTACCTGCGTCTGCGCGAACAGGGATTGACGTTGAGCGGCTACCTGTGGGCCTTCGTGGACGGCAAGCCCATCGTCAACGACTGGCCCGACGGCAGCCGCCCGGCGCGCACGGAACTGTCCGACCGCATCTCGAAAGACCTGGCCAAGCGCGGCTTCAAGTTTGTCGGCTCGACCATCGTGTATGCCTACATGCAGGGCATCGGCATGGTCGACGATCACGACCGCGCCTGCCTGTGCCGCCGCCGGAGGTGATGTCATGGACTATCGCGCCTGCTGGTGCACCCGGGCCCGCTATACCGTCTTCGATTCGCATTACGGCGACGGCGCCGCGGTCCGCGTCCTGACGGACGTCTGGCGCACCGATCCGCACCGTTCCCCCAATCTTCACCTGATCGCCCTGTGCGACCACCTGCTGCCGGGCTTCCACCGCATGCCGCAGGCGGAGCCGGGTGTCACGCTGGACCTGATCAGCGCGCCGTTGACGGAGGCGCTGGCCCAGCTGACGGCGCGCGTCGACATGTTCCGCCTGCACGACATCGAACACGCAGGCACGGACTTCGCGCGCCACGTCGCGCGCGTGGCCGCGCAGGACGCCTGCCTGCAGGCGCAAGGCCTCACGCAAGACCAGGTCGCCGCGTTGACGGCGCAAGGCTTTGTATTCGACGCGGACGGCCGCCATGCCCGTTTCGCCAGCCGCAAACCGCGTCCGCCCGCACCGCCGGCGCCCGAACGCCGCGCCATCGTGCTCGGTGCCGGCATCGCCGGTTCCGCGGCGGCCGAGCGCCTGTGCGCGCGCGGCTGGCAGGTGACGGTCGTCGACCGCCAGCCGCAGCCCGCGATGGAAGCGTCGGGCAACCGCGCCGGCATCTTCATGCCGCTGCTGTCGAAGGACGACAACGTACCCACGCGCCTGACGCGCGCCGCCTACCTGTACGCGCTGCGCCACTGGGAGCGCCTGGGCGGCATCGGCCGCGCCATCGAGGGCGACAAGTGCGGCGTGCTGCAGCTGGCGCGCGACGCCGGCCACGCGGACGTCCAGCGCGCCATCGCCGCCGATACATCGCTGCCGCCCGATTTCGCCGAGTGGCTGGAACGTCCCGAGGCGGAAGCGCTGCTCGGCGGCCTGCCGGCGCCGGACGGCGGCTGGCTGTTCCGCGGCGCCGGCTGGGCGCGGCCCGGCAGCGTGTGCGCGGCGATGCTGGATGCGTGCGGCGGGCGCCTGGAGCGCAAGCTCGGCGTGGGCGACGTGCGCATCGAACGCGACGGCGAGCAGTGGCACCTGACGAACGAGCACGGCGTCGTGGTGGCGCGGGCGCCGAACCTGATCCTGGCCAACGGCGCCGGCGCCGCGCAGGTGCCGCAGGCCGCGCCGCTGCCATTGACGATGCTGCGCGGGCAGGTGTCGCACGTGCCGGCCGACATGGTGCCGAAACTGCCCGTCGTGTTGTGCCGCGAGGCGTATTTGACGCCGCCGTCCGGGGGCGTGTGCAGCGCGGGCGCGACATACGACGAGAATCCGAATCCCGCGCTGTCGCCCGCGAGCCACGCGGAAAACCTGGAGCGCCTGCGCGGCCTGTTGTCGGATCCCCATGCGGCGGAGGATGCGCCGCTGGCGGGGCGCGTCGGCTTTCGCTGCGTGGCGCCGGACCGCCTGCCGCTCGTCGGCCGCCTGCCGGATTTCGACGCCGCCGGCACCACCGAGCGCCTGCGCGACGTGCCGCGCCATCCGGGGCTGTACGGACTGCTCGGCTATGCGTCGCGCGGCCTGATCTGGGCCGGTCTGGCGGCCGAGCTGTTGGCCGCCCAGATCGAAGGCGAGCCGCTGCCATTGGAGTCCAGCCTGGTCGACGCCCTCGATCCGGCCCGCTTCGTGTTGCGCGCACGCCGCGCCCCGCGGGGTCCGCAGCCAGAAAATTGATTTCTTTCGGGCAACCGAAAGTTTCAAAGGTATAATGTGTGCCAAGCAACATTTCACACATGATCCAGCCATGGACGACACCCCCGACGCGCCCGAGCTCTCGCTGTTTCTCGCCTCGACCGCGCATGACATGAAGAATTCGATCAGCGTCCTGTCCGGGACGCTGGAGCGGCTTCTTGTCGACGCATCTCCGCAGACGGAATCGGCGTACCCGCAGATGGCGCACATGCTGTACCAGACGAAGCGCCTGAACGACAACCTGATGCAGCTGCTCGCGCTGTACAAGCAGGTGGGCACGCCCGCG
>Ga0308166_1001929_pt1 | contig 20394 bp, 15 predicted proteins | sample PhyCR2_2_FD_202137 | JGI IMG/M metagenome (GOLD analysis project Ga0308166, IMG submission 202137) | Phyllosphere microbial communities from UC Gill Tract Community Farm, Albany, California, United States - DLSLCC.R2 | ecosystem: Host-associated > Plants > Phyllosphere > Unclassified | place... | reverse complement strand
GACAGCGACGCCGACGACGACAGGCCCGCACCCTGCGGCACGTCGCCGGCGATGGCCAGGTCCATGCCCTGCACGGGCAGGCCGCGCTTGACGAACTGGTCGAGCATGCCGCGCACGTAGTTGGCCCACATCGGCTGTTCGACGCGGTCGATCGGGGCGTCGAGGTTCACTTCGTCGTGCGCGTCGCCGTAGTCGGCCGCGACGACGCGCACGATGCGGTCGGCGCGCGGACGGGCCGCGATCGCGGTGCGGTAATCGATCGCGCACGGCAGCACGAGGCCGTCGTTGTAGTCGGTGTGTTCGCCGATCAGGTTGACGCGGCCGGGGGCCTGGACGAACAGCGTGGGCGCGGCGCCGAAGGCGGTGTCGAACGCGGCCGCGGTGCGGTCGGTGCGGGAAAGACGGATGTCGGTCATGTCAGGTGTTTTCCTGGGTCTCGGATTCAAGGTAATGCACTTCGGACTGCGCGCGCAGGCGGTCGGCCGCCTGTTCCGGGGTCAGGTCGCGCTGGGCCTCCGCCAGCATCTCGAAACCGACCATGAACTTGCGCACGCTCGCGGAGCGCAGCAGCGGCGGGTAGAAGTGGGCGTGCAGCTGCCAGCCTTCCGCTTCCGCATCGGGGATGCCGTACGGCGCACCGTGCCAGCCCATCGAGTACGGGAACGAGGTCTGGAACAGGTTGTCGTAGCGCGTGGTCAGGCGCTTCAGCAGGACGGCGAGGTCGGCGCGCTGGGCCGGCTGCAGCTCTTCGATGCGGCGCACGGCAAAGCGCGGCAGGACCAGCGTCTCGAACGGCCACGCGGCCCAGTAGGGAACGATGGCGACCCAGTGCTCGGTTTCGACGACGACGCGCTCGGCAGCCGCGATCTCGCGCTCGGCCACGTCCAGCAGCATGCGGCGGCCGTGCTCCGCGTGATAGGCCTTCTGCTGGCGGTCTTCGGCGGCCGGCAGGTTGGGCACGTAGCTCGTGGCCCAGATCTGGCCGTGCGGGTGCGGGTTCGAGCAGCCCATCACGGCGCCCTTGTTCTCGAATACCTGGACCCAGCGGTACTTCTCACCCAGCTCGGCGGCCTGCGCGCACCACGTGTCGATGACGCCTTCGATGGCGGGCAGCGACAGCTGGGGCAGGGACTTGGCGTGGTCCGGCGAGAAGCAGATGACGCGGCTGGTACCGCGCGCGCTCATCGTCTGGAACAGCGGATCCTCGCTCGGGTCGGCGGCCGGGGTATCCGGCATCAGCGCGGCGAAGTCGTTCTCGAACACATACGTGCCGGTGTAGTCGGGATTCTTGACGCCGTTGACGCGGGTATTGCCCGGGCACAGGTAGCAGGTCGGGTCGTGCGACGGGCGGGCCGAGCGGTCGACGGCTTCCTGCTGCCCCTGCCACGGACGCTTGGCGCGGTGCGGCGAGACGAGGACCCAGTCCCCCATCAGGGGGTTGTAACGGCGGTGCGGATGGTCGGATGGATTGAACATGGTCTTCTTCTTCGGTTCGGATGGACGAAAAAGCCGCGGCCGGACGGCGTCGCCGTTCCACGGCGGCGGCCCGACAGGGCACGGTACGCGCACCGGCGGCGGGGGATGGCGCCGGTCTTTGCGGCCATTCTACCGTCGGCGGCGCCGCGCACGGCTGCGCAGTCGTGCGGGCTTTTCCTCGGGAAAGAAGCTTAGCGGGATGGGGGGAAAGGAGTTATGCCTGATGTAAAGGCAACTATGCAGTTTTGATATGGTAGGTCTGTTACGTCACGGCGCGCGGTTGCGGGTACGAATTCGGGCGTATCGCTAATTCACCAGCAAATCGGCCGAGCCCATCAGATCGATCGTATCCGCCAGCCAGCTCAGCTCCTTTGCCGGAATGGTCGGACCCTTGCATCCTTGGTACAAACTGACCTGTTTTGTCCGGCCCGCTTTGGTGACCGAAATGGAAAATGCAGGCCAATCGGTCGGCATGTTGACGCAGCCGTCCTCGGCGGACATGTACTGCTTGCGCAACTGTTCAAACTTCACGTGATGTAATGCTGCCGCAAGCAGTTCGACGTTCGCGCGAGGAATATTGCTCTCGCGTATTCCCTTCACTTTCACAAAGTCTTCGCCTGTGAACACGACGTGGCCATTCGCGAGGATCTGGACGGTATACACCGGGCATGCCCCGTAACAAGCAGTACGTTTCAGCGTCAGGGCATCGAAGCTCGGCGTGGGCGGCGCCGGATTCGGCGGCGTGGCATTGTCCATTGAGCAGGCGCCGAGCGACGTGCCGATTGCGACGATTGACAATAGTTTTTTCATACATTGCAGGTTGGTGGTCCGATCGTCGTGGCGGAGTTCGCGTGTCAGGGCCAATCGACTACAGTTTGAAGAGCATCGAACGAGCCTGAATAACGAGGAATGCCGTGCAAGGTCGCGATTGTCTCGATCAAGGTCGGATCCGGCGGGTGCGATGGCGATGCGCGTTTCTCGTAAGGACCGCCAGGAACCCGCCAGTCAAATACAAACAGACCAACAGCCGCGTAATTTTTCCAAACGTCGGCAGTACCGTAGTCCGGTACCTCAATCGAATCAGACAGGGCCAAGTGAAATAAGTAATGTTCGGCGACAAAGCCAGGCACAAATCCTTCACCCGCCGTAGCGAAGAGCGCGAGATTGCCGTTGCGATCGATGGCGAACCAGTCGAATTCCAGGCCATTCAGTTCTGGTGTCATAGACTTAACCCCAGGTAAAGCCGTTCTGAGCCTGCGTGGTACGCAGCATTGCAGCTGATTCTTGTAAAAAATTGGACCACCGGAACATCAGCAGCGAAGATACCGTATCGGGTTTTGACTGCCACGCTCAAAAATGTGAGCAACCGAAGTGCCGATGAACGCGTTGTATTCCGGTGGACATTGGCCTTCACGTGTCATCTTCTTTCTTCCCTCGTAACCGGCGTCCACCCAGTCTTCGGGTACAAAAACGGCTCGTACAAGTCCTCTGGCTACCGACAGAACACATGCTGCGCGTCGCGCTCGCTCACGGCTGAGGCGCCAATCGCCTTGTGTCGCTTCATATACCCCCTCTCGTGGAATGCCAGAGGGAGCACCAAACTGCTGCAGAAGTTCGGACCAGCGCCGCTCGATTTTAATAATCAGTACGGGAAGGTCAGTGTGGAATGGCACAGCACTCAAGGCTAAGGCAAGCTCGCCGGCGTCATAAAAGCCCTCGGCCACTCCCTGTCCGGAAATCTGGTTCTTGAGAGTATCTGGCTCTACATAATTGATCGTATCAATCAGAGCGGCCTCTATCTTGAACGCTTCATCTTCCGATAAGCCAAACCGAATAATTTTATGTAAGATATTGCGGCCAGAATTTTTTATTTCGCGGATGAGCTCAAGCTTAATGCTTAGTGGTTCATCTTCGCCAAGTCGAAGTTCCTGCCCTTGCGCGTGATCGAACACACGGTTGCCACAGCCTTTTCCAATGTAAAATGGTTTGCGAGGACTTGCGGAATCGAAAAGCGCGTATACGTAGTAACCAAGGCGCTCTTGAGCATGTATGTTAAACATCGAATTCCTTTCATTAAACAGTAGATGCTAAACGGCGTCGTATCGCGTAGGCGATGCTGATCTTTTGAATGTCGCTTCAGTCTCTTGGACCATCTCGCCGCCAAGTTTCATGTGGTAACGGGAAGGACAGCTTGACTGCGAGCGGGCACGTCGGCGTCATTGAAGGCGGACAATGCGCCTCCCGGAAACTTACCGCGGCCGCTGCAACCGCAACAGCACCCAGGCAATCGCCCCCGTGACGAGCGCCGTAAAGCCCAGCACCACCCAGAACCCGTGCGGATGCTGCGACAGCGGCACGCCGCCCACGTTCATCCCGAGCAGGCCCGCGATCAGGTTGATCGGCAGCGCCATCACCGTCACGATGGTCAAGAGGAACAGGCTGCGGTTGTTGTCCTCGTTGACCTGTGCCGCGATCTCTTCCTGCAGCAGCTTGATGCGTTCCTGCAGCGCCGCGAGGTCGGACAGCACCACCGTGAATTCCTCGGTCGACTGGCGCAGCTCCTGGCGGTCGTCCTGCGCGACCCAGGCGGGCGGCCGCTGCAGCAGGCGGAAGAGGGCGGCCGGTTCCGGCGCCAGCAGCCGCTGCAGCCGCACGAGCACGCGGCGTAGCGCGCCCAGGTCCTCGCGCCGGCGCGTCAGGCGCCCGGCCAGCAGTTGGTCTTCGGTCGCGTCCACGCGCGCAACCGCGTCGCGCACGATGTTGACGAGGACGTCGGCCTGGTCGCGCAGCAAGTGGACCAGCAGCTCGACCGAGGAGCGCAGCGGCGCGCCGTGCAGCACGTCCTGGCGCAGCCGTTCGATCGATTCGAGCGGTTTGCGGCGCGCCGTGATCACGCCGCGCGGCGTGACGTGGACCCACAGCGTGGAGATCTCGGCGGCGTCAACGGAAAAATTGTGCAGCACGTCGTTGACGACCGCGATCAGGGCGTCGTCCGCCACCTCGATGCGGGTCGAGCGCGAGCCCTGGTGCAGCGTTTCGTAGAACTCGTCCGGCAGGCCGGCGTGGGCGCGCAGCCAGCGCTCGCTGGCTGCGTTGGACAAATTGAAGTGCAGCCAGACGAACTGGCCGGACGCGGGCGCGCGCAACCAGTGCTCGGCCTCGCGCGCCTCGATCGGCGCGGCGGGCGCGTCGCCGCCCATCAGGAAGCCCCAGACGAGCCCCGAGATGTCGGAGCCGTAGTTGAACGCCGGTGTCGCCATCATCCATTCCGTGGTTGCGAAAGTGACGGCATTGTAGAGCATGCGTGTGACCGCTACGCGACGGCTGCCCGCCCGCCGTCGTTCCGCTTTCGGCTCACGCCACGAGCGTCGTATTGAACCGCTTCCCGCCGATGACCACGTTCGCCAGCTTCAATCCGCGCACGTTGTAGGTGTACCAGGGCTGTGCGGCGTTGACGGGCGTGCCGAAGTCGCAATCCGTGATCGTCACGTCGCGCACCGGGAGCACGGCGGGCGCCGGGGCCGGGCCGTTGTAGTCGGACGCCACCGGCCCGAGCACGACGAACGCCTGGAAGCACGACGCCTGCGCGCCGTCCTTCGTCCTCACGTTCCCGACCGTCACGCGCGAGATGTGCACGTCGCGCACCTCCGGCGGGCGCACGCGCACGTTGTCGGCGCGCGGCGTGTAGTCGCAGTCGAACGTGACGACGGCGCCGGCGGCCGTCGCCACGGTGCGCGAGGCGATCGGCGAGCCGGGCAGCGACGCGTAGAACGAGGGACTCGTCTGCACGCCGTTCGGGATGCTGACGTTGCGTACGTAGAAATGGCGCAGGAAGCCGCCGCGGTTCAGGTTCGTCTTCAGCCGGATCGCCGTGTTGAGCGGGTTCGTCGCCCAGTTCCTGTTCTCGAACACGAGATCCTGCGCGTACACGCGCTCGATGCCGCCCGCCATCTCGCTGCCCAGCGTGACGGCGCCGTGGCCGCTCTGCATCGTGCACTTCTGGATCACGATGTTGCGCGACGGGCCGTACTGCGTGTCGCGGTTCTTGCCGGCCTTGATGGCGATGCAGTCGTCGCCCGTGTCGAACTGGCAGCCTTCGACGAGCACGGTGTCGCAGCTTTCCGGATCGAAGCCGTCGCTGTTCGGTCCAAGACTGTTGGCATGCACGTTGCGGACGACGAGGTTGCGGCACGCGACCGGGTGATGCTGCCAGAACGGCGTGTGCACGACCTGGTAGCCCTGCAGCAGCACGTTCGTGCACCCGATCAGCTGGATCATCGGCGGGCGCAGGTAGTGGCCGAGGCCGAACACGCGCTTGGCCAGCGGCACGCCGGCCTCCGACAGCGCGGGCAGGTAGGCGTCGTCCGCGCGCCACTTGTCGCCGTCGCCCTGGATCAGGCGGCGCTGCGCGTCCGGCAGGCCGGGCGCCACGTCCGATAGCGACGCCGGATTGAGTTCGTTGACCTGGTTCTGCGCCAGCTTGCCCGGCACGTAGTTCGGCGACTTGTCCTGGGCCACGGAGTTGATGGTCGCGTTCTTGCCCTTCCACGTCCACCAGCAGTCGCCGCGGCCGGCGAACGGCACGCCGCCCTGGCCGTCGAGGATGGCCGTCCAGTCGTCGCCCGTGAGCGCGATGTTGTGCTGGTCGCGCGCATAGATCATCGACGAGAAGTTCAGGCAGTCGTTGCTCTGCCAGCGCGACACGACCAGCCTGCCGTTGGCGCCGCAGTCGACGTCGCCGTACTTCGCGTAGTCGGCCGGATCGTTGCTGAAGTAGACGTGCGCGCCGGCGGCCAGGTGCACGTTCACGTTCGACAGCAGCACGATCGGGCCGGCGCAGAACCAGTCGCCCCGCGGGATGACGACGCGCCCGCCGCCGTCGCGGTGGCATTGCTCGATCGCGACCTTGAACGCGGCGTAACAGTCGTGCGCGCCGGGGGCCGGCGTGGACAACGTGTCCTGCTCCTCGAACGAGATCCAGGCCTTGACCGGCACCAGCGTGCACGGTGCCGCGCCGAAGTCGGTGACGGGGTAGTCGGCCTTGCGGAACTTGACCGGATTGGCCAGCTTGCGCGCGATCGCCGCGGCCTCGCGCCACGGATCGGGACTGGCGGCGGCCTTCGCGGCAGCGAGCGCCCGCGCGGGACCGGACAGCGCGAGGCCGGCCGCCGTGGCGGTCCGCAAGAAGCCGCGGCGGGCCTGGGAAGGATGCGTCATCGTGTCTCCGTCATTCGTTGGTATTGTCGTATTCGCCGAGGTAGACATCGGCCGGCACCGGGCGCGGGCCGTCGCCGAGCGGGCCGGCCGGGTCGAAAGGCGTGCCGGCCAGGTGGTTCCAGTAGTCGTCGGAATCGAACTGCGCCGGGCGGTGCGCCAGGGTGCCGTTGCGGTTCCATTCCGACCACGGCGTGGTCTTCTCGAAGTGCGGGCCGATGCGCGAGCGCAGGATCACGGCCTTGCCGACCGATTCCAGCGTACGTTTGCGGATGGTGCCGTTCGGGACGCGGTAGACGTCGACGTCGCCCAGCCGGCACGTGTAGCCGTCCACCGGCACGAAGCCGTACGGCGTGCAGCGCTCGTTGTGGAACCACTGGCGCGCGAAGTAAAACTGCGTGCCGGCCTTGCCCGGCGCGTCGCTGGTGAAGCGGCAGCCGTCGAACACGAAGCCGTATTTCGCGCGGCGGCTCGTGTCCGGCGCCGCCACGTACGAGGCCGAGCGGCCGCCGATCGCATGGATGTCGCAATCCTTGAACACGGCGATCGTGTCGCCGAAGATGAAGTCGACGTCGCCCTCGATGTGCGTGGCGTGGAAGAAGCTGCGCACCGTCGCCGTGCCGTCCCTGGAACCGAGGAACAGCGTGTCCTGCAGGCCGAGCAGGCGCACGCGTTCGAACTGGACGCGGTCCGCCCCTTCGACGCGCAGCGCGACGGCCTGGTGGTGCACGCGGCTGCCGCCCGTCGTGTCCGGGCAGCCGTCGCCCGAGCATTCCGGATGTGCGACGGCGCCGTCGCGGTTGTACGCGTTTTCGATCGTCAGGTTGCGGGCCTGGAAGCCGTCGGCGCGCACCCAGACGGTGGCGGATCCCGTCGTCTGCAGCGCCGGCAGATCCTTCAGCGCCTCGTACATGGCACGCACGGCGGGCGGCGCGCCGTCGAACGCGGCCCCGTGGCGGGCGCGGTAGGCGGCGCCCGTCGTCGACGCGTCCAGCGCCGCGCTGATGCGCACGTCGCGCGGATCGCCGCCGGCGCCCAGCAGCGTGATGGGCGGCGCCCCGGCCGGCACGTAGACGGTTTCCGCGTATGTGCCGGGCGCGATGCCGATCACGACGCGGCGCGTGCCGCCGGTGGCCACGGCGCGGCTGACGGCGGCCTGCACGGTCGCGAAGCGGGTCGTGCCGTCGGCCGGCGCGTGCGCATCGACGGTGAAGTCGGCGCGCAAGTCGGTGGACGTGGCGAGCGGATCGGCCAGCGGATCCCACGGCTCGATGCGTTCGCTGCCGACCGGGCCGACGTATTTCAGCACCTCGCGGTAGTCGTACGCGCGCGCCTGCTCGGGCGTCAGCTGCAAACGCGCCGTGCGCGCGGCCGGCTCGGGAAACGGCAGGAAGCGCCCCGCGCACGCGGCCGCGTCGCCCGGCGCGAACGCACCCTGCACGCGCGCGTGCGCCTGCCGCACGTCCGAGCCGGCGACGAGGGCCACGTCCCGCAGCGTCAAGCCGAGCGGATGCGCGTCGTCGTAGCCCTGCAGCAGGACCTTGCCCGGCGTCGTGCTGACCACCCGTTCGAGCCGCACGTCGGCGTAGTCGGGCACGAGGTTCCCCGGCCGCGCCGGCTGTTCGTAATGGGTCGTGATCTCGATGGGGGAGCGGATGCCGCGCAGGCACACGTCGCGGTAGACGATGCCGTCCACGCGGCCGCCGCGTTCGTCGTTGCTCTTGATGCGCAGGCCGGAGGTCGTCCCGTCCATCGTCAGGTCCTCGACGAGCACATCGTGCACGCCGCCGTTCGTCTCGCTGCCGATCGACATGCCGTGGCCACCGTAGAAGCGGTTGTGCAGGATCGACACGTGTTCCGTCGGTCCCGCGCCGCCGGCTTTCACCGCGACGTTGTCGTCGCCGGTGCGGATGACGCTGTGCGCGATGGTGATGTTGCGCGACGAGATCGGATCGATGCCGTCCGTGTTGCGCGCGTCGTGCGGGGTGTCGATGACCACGCCCCATGCGGTGAAGCCGTCCACGTGGTTCAGTGTCACGTGGAAGTTCGGGGAATTCTTCAGGGTGATGCGGTACAGCGTGAAGTCGCGTGCGCCGTCGGCCTGGATCAGGCGGGGCACGTTCTGGCGGGTCTTCTCGCGCTGGGCGCGGCGGGCGATCTGCCACCACGTCTCGTCATGGCCGAGGATCGCCTGGCCACCCTGGCCGTCGATCGTGCCGCCGCCCATGAGCGCGGCGCCGCGCACCGCGTCCACCGCGATGAACGGGCGGCAGCCGCGGCCCGACGCGTCGTTCGTGCCGCATGTGCCGGCGCCGCGGTCGAACAGGCGCGGGTCGGTGCTGGCGTACAGCGTGGCGCCCGTGTCGACCAGCAGGGTGACGCCGTCGCGCAGCCGCAACGGGCCGGCCACGAAGTCGCGCCGGTCGTTGCTGGCCGCGAGCACGACCGCGTGACCGGGCGCGCATTTGTCGACGGCGGCCTGGATGCGCGGGGCGTCGTCGCGCCCGGCATGCGACGCCTCCCCGATGAGTACCGCGCATGCGGGCGGCACGACGGGTTCGCGCACCGTGCGCGTGTCCTGCGCGTGGGTGGACGCCTGCGCGCCCGCGAGCGCGCAGGCGAGCAGGAGACGCCGCGTCAAGGCTTGCCCCCGTCGCGGAAGTACGCCGCCGTTTCCGGCCGCGCCGCCACCAGTTCGCGCTCGACCATGCGCGCGAAGTACCCCGCGCCCTTGCTGCCTAGGTGCGTGCGGTCGAACGCGGATTTCGCTGCGCCGGCCGGCTCGACTCGGGTCGGGTCGGGCGGTTGGCCGTAGTCGGGTGGACGCGGCGCGGCGGCCAGCGTGTCGGCCTCGTCCTGGCCCATGGCCTGCACGGCCGCGATGCTGTCCGCGTTCAGGTCGAGCAGCACCGCGTGTTCGGCGACGGCCACGCGCCGCGTCGCCGCTGCCCACGGCGCCAGGTCGTTCGCGACATAGGCACCCTTGAACGTGCGGCGCGCGAGCGGCGTCACGAGCACGGGAATGCCGCCCAGCTGCCGCGTCTCCTGCGCATAGCGCGCCATGTTGGCCGGGAACTGCGTGACCAGGTCCGTCGAGCGGCCCGGCTTGCCCGGCTGGTCGTTGTGGCCGAACTGCACGAGGACGTACGTGGCACGGAACGCGGCACCGTCCCGCAGCAGCCGCTGCACCTCGTCCCAGCGGCCCTCGGCGCGGAAGCTGGCCGAACTGCGCCCGCCGCGCGCCAGGTTGACGCAGTCGACGCCAGGGATGAAGCGCGCGCACAGGGCGTCGCCGTAGCCGCTTTTGCTCGCCATCGTCGAGTCGCCGACCAGGATCACGCGGATCGGCGGCGCGGCCGCCGCCTGGCCCGCCGCCGCCAGCAGCAGCGTCAGCGCGGCCGGCAGGATTCGATTGATACGCATCGTTCTCCTTTCGCCAGGATCAATCGAAATCGTAGCTGACGGTCACGTTCCACGCGCGCCCGGTCGGATTCGCCACGCTGCTCAGGTAGCCGCTGCTGTAGATCGTGTTGTTGGTGATCGGCGGCGCCTTGCCGAACAAATTCGTCACGCCGGCCGTGATGCGGACCTGCTTCTGCACGCGGATCGACCCCGTCAGGTTCCACGTCGAATACGACGGGATATCGCGGTAGTACTGCGCGGTCACGGCCGTGTTGGCGTCGCGGTACTTGCTGTTGAAGTTGTTCGTCAGCTGGGCCGCGTAGTCGCCGCGTTCCCACGTCAGGCGCAGGTTGTGCTTCCAGCGGAACGTGATGATCGGGTAGCTGGACGTCGTGCCGTTGCTCGCCCACCCGAACTGGCCGACGTTCGACATCCACGGGCCGTTCGGCACGAGCTGGTTGTCGAAGCGGGTCAGGTACGTGCCGTCGATGGCGGCGCCGAACGTGCCGTAGCTGTTGCGCGCGATTTCCCAGTTGGCCGACACGTCCACGCCGCCGGCGATCTGGCCGCCCAGGTTCATCGTCGTGTTGTTGATGTACGCGAGCGAATTGTCGGCGTTACGGACGAACAGGTTCTTGTAGTCGGCGTAGTTCGTGAAGTAGACGTTTTCCGGCAGGTTGGCCAGCATGTCCTTCATGTTGACCTGCCAGTAGTCGAACGACGCGGTGAACGTGCGGGTCGGTTCGAACACCACGCCCAGCGTGCCGCCGCGCGATTTTTCCGGCTTGAGGTTCGGGTTCGAGCCGGTCAGCTTGTTCAGCTTGGCGTTGCAGACGTCGGCCGCGTTGGCGCCGGCAACGGCCGTGCCGGTGCCCGGAATGGCGATGGTCGGTCCCGGGCACAACACGGGGTCGTCCCACTTCGCGGCCGTCGTCGTGTTGGCGACCGTGGTGCGGTAGCCGTAGCGGTCGAACAGCGTCGGCGCGCGGAAGCCAGTGTTGGCGGAGCCGCGGAACATGACGGCCTTGGTCGGCTGCCAGCGGAAGCTGATCTTCGGCGTGACGGTGTTGCCCACGTCGCTGTACTTGTCGACGCGCAGCGCGGCGTTCAGGTTCAGGGTCTTGGTGACGGGCGCGTCGATCTCGGTGTAGAGGCCGAACACGTTGCGCGCGCTCTCGCCGTGCGCCGGCACGCTCTTGGCGTAGGTGATGTCGGCCGCCTGCGCGAGTTTCGTGTCCTCGTTGGTGTCGCGGTGCAGGTCGGCGCCCAGCGCGAGCGCAAGGTCGCCGCCGGGCAGTGCCATCAGCGAGCGGCTGACGGTGCCGTCGACGCCGTAGTAGGCGCTCTTCGAACTGCGGTTCTGCATTCCGTCGGCGGCGATGGAATCCAGGTAGTCGAGACCTGCCTGGTCCTGCAGGCCGAACGGATTCAGGACGCCGTTCTGCAGGCCGTTCAAGAGGCCCGGACCGGAGAAGTAGCCGGATTTGTAGTAGCCCTTGCGCAGCGAGAGGCCGTAGACCATGCCGGCCTTGTAGTCCCAGTTGCCGACCTGGCCGTCGGCGGACAGCAGCAGGCGCTGGTTGACCTGGTTGTCGCGCGTGACGGCCGGACCGAAGTCGGCCACGGCCCAGCTCACGGTCAGCGGCTGGCCGGTGACGCCGGCGACGGCTGGCACGCCGCCGCTGCCGCCCGGGTACCACTTGCTGGTCGCGGGCAGGATCGCCGCGCGCGACCCGACGGCCACCGCCTGCGTCGGGTTCTTGTACGCATAGATCGATTCATCGCCGCGCGTGTACTCCACGGTCACGGTGTTGTCGGCGTCGATCTTCTTCGTCGCCTTGGCGTACATCGTCAGCTGCTTGTTCGGGTACAGCGCCGTGCCGTACGTGTCGTTGTTCAGCACGCAGGTGTTCTTCGCGCCCTGGATCGAGTACGGCGCCAGGCAACCGCTCGCGTAGTACGGGTTCGCCGCGTTCTTGTTGGTGGCGGTCGTGAAGTTGGCCGGCGTCGCATAGCCGCCGCTTGCGGCGCTCGGCGCCAGGCCGATCGCGGTCATGGCCGCCGCGTCGGGCACGAAGCCGGTGCGGTCGGACAGCAGCAGGCGGCTGCGCTGGTGGAAGTCGACGGTGCCGTACACGTTCCAGCCGTCCTGCGCCAGGCTGCCCTTGCCCCAGGTGAGCGTGACGCGCTGTTCGTCGCCGCCGCCGTGGCGCTGCGGCTGCACGGCCTGCACGGTGACGTTGCCGCCCGTGACCTCGCGCTTGGTGATGAAGTTGACGACGCCGCCGATCGCATCGGAACCGTAGATCGACGACGCGCCGTCGCGCAGCACTTCGACGCGGGCCAGCGCGCTGATCGGGATCGTGTCGAGGTTGGCGTAGCCGTCGGCGATGGCTTCGTTGGCGAGGCGGCGGCCGTTCAGCAGCACGAGGGTGCGGTTCACGCCCAGGCCGCGCAGATTGATGTTGGTGCCGGAGCCGGCCTGCGACGGCTGCAGCGACGCCGACTGCGGCAGCGCCATCATCACGTCGGCCAGCGTCGTCATGCCCTGCTTGACGAGTTCCTCGGCCTTGATCGTCGTGACGGGCAGGGCTTCCTCGGCGGCGAGGCGCTTGATGCTGGAACCCGTGACTTCGACGCGCTGGATCGGCGCGCCGGCCTCCTGCGCCGCGGCCTGCTGCGCGAGCGCGAGGACGGCAAGCGCGATCGAGGACAGGACGAATTGGCGGGAGGTGTGGCGGGACGGGGTGGTGCGGGGGTAGTTCATGAAGCTGTCTCCTGTTTTTATCGATGACGTGTCGGTGCCGCGGGGCGGCGGCGCCGATGAATGCTTCCTGCAAAAACCTGACCTGCAAGGCACCGGCATGGTTGGCATGCGGTGCGAATTGGCTGGACCATTCTAGTTTGGTTTAACCACGATATCAATGTGGTCTGACCAAATTAGATGGGTATTGTCGAGAATCCGACACGGCCGCCGAAGGGTGGGGCGGCCGGCACGCGGCGCGGTGCGGCCGGCGTGCGCGATGGCGGGCGCGCGTGCGTCGTGGGCACGGTGCGCCGGTTGGCCCTGCGTGCAGGGCGGGCGAATCTTCAGCGGTTGGCGGGACTTGCCTGGACGCGGACGGGATGTGCGGCGCGCGCCGCCGCGGCCGCGACGTACGTTTGCCACGCGGCCTGCGACGTGACCTTCCCGGCGCGGTCCCACGCGGCGCCGACCCAGTAGCGCAGCGGCTTGCCGGATGCGACGCGCGCCAGCACCAGATCGTTCAATGGATCCTGTGCGTAGCCGCTCGCGCCCGGGAGCACGATCGCAGCGCCGAACGCGCCGTTGGACGCCTGCTCGACCCACTGCAGCAGCGCATGGCCGGCCTCGTCGCGCACGAGCGCGATGCGCGGCTCCTGTTTCTTGTCCGCCGGCGTGCGGTTCAGGCCGACGGCCACCGTCAGCGCCTGCGGCCCGGCGAACGTGAACGTGCTGTCGACCTGGTCCAGCTGGTGGCCGGCGTCGACGGTGAAACGCTTGGTTTCCGTGACGGGCGTGCCGGCGGCGTCCCAGGCGTCGTACGTCAGCTCGAACACGGCGCGGATCGGACCGTTGGCCAGCACTTTCCAAGAAGCGTAGTTGCGGCTGGTGTACAGGCGCGTACCGTCCCAGATGCCGGTACCGCCGGCCCCGCGCGAGCGGCCGACGTTGTACATGTCCATGCCTTCGCCCTCGTCCTTGTGGTAGTGGTCATGGCCCTTGTTGTACCAGCGGTCGACGATCGGATAGTCCACGCGCTTGAACCAGATATCGAGGCCGCTCGTCTCCAGCACTTCCTTGCCGCTGCCGGGCGGCGCCGGCGCGGCGAGGGCGGGGCCGTAGGTGCGGTGGCCGATCATGTCGTTCTCCCACGCGAAGTCGTCCAGGCGTTCCGGCACGTAGCGGGCGAACGCCTTCGGTGCGAACGGCTGCGTGAGACTGTCGCTCTGTTCGACGACGAACGTGGCCGACTGCTCGCCGGGCGCGAAGTCGTGCTGGAACAGCAGTTCGCCGTATGCGGCGCCAACGCCGTGCGGGTCCTTCGCGAGCGGCGCGACGTTCGTCACCTGGTACGGCAGCACGCGGCCGGCGGCGTCCTTCACGACGAGGCGCTGGATCAATGCGCCGGGCAGCGCCGCGTTGACGTCCTTCCACGGCACGGCGATGGTCTCGGCGGGCCGCGCCGCGTCGAGGTCGTGGGTGACGGTGACGATCAGGCGCTCGGCCGCGCCGGCGGCGTGGGTCGGCAGCGCGGCAGCGCAGGCGAGCAGGGCGGCGGGAAGGAAGCGCTGGGTCATGGCGGGCCTCACGGATGTTCGCGGTAGCTGGTCTGGCCGCCGTCCTTCGGCACGTAGTGGTACGTGCGCAGGCGGTACTGGATGTCGATGGCCGGGTTGTTCAGCAGGCGGATCATCTCCGCGCCCGCCAGCAACGTGGGGCCGTAGCCGTGCATCGCCGCGGTGCTGACCGGGCGGTTGTAGTAATAGACCTGGTCGCTCGCGAACGTCGTGCCGACGCAGGTGCCTTCCACGCGGCCCTGCGCATCGATGCGCGCCGCCAGCGCGTTCCAGCCGGCCTGCGCGATCGAGCCGTAGGTCGTCGGACTGATCCAGCCTTCGTTGACGGCGTGCGCGAGGACGTAGACGAAGATGGCGCTGGCCGAGGTCTCCAGGTAGGAGTCGTCGCGGTCGATCATCTGGTGCCACAGCCCGGCGCCGGACTGGCGCTCGGCGATGCCGCGCAGTGCGAGCTTCAGTTGCGCCATCACTTTCGGATAGCCGGGATGGTCGCGCGGCAGCACGTCGAGCAGGTCGGACATCGCCAGCACGGCCCAGCCGTTGGCGCGCGCCCAGTAGAAATGCGGCGCATCCGGGTTGTTCGCGTTCCAGCCGTGCGTGTACAGGCGCGCCTGCGGGTCGAACAGGTAGCCCGTCATCTGCAGCACGTTCTTGACGGCGTCGTCGAAGTAGGGGCGCTCGCCGGTCATGCGACCGAGTTCGGCCAGCGCCGGAATGCCCATGTACATGTCGTCCGCCCACAGCGACGCGGCCTGCGGGCGCTGGCGCGCGAGCGTGCCGTCGGGCAGGCGGAACTGGCGTTGCGCGACCCAGTCGCCGCATACGCGGATCTGCGCCGCCAGGTCCGGGCCGACGCCGGCGCGGCGCGCGCGCATCATCGCCGCGCACATCGAACCGGCGTCGTCGAGCGAGCGCGGGTCGATGAAGCGCGCGAAGCTGTTCGCGCGTTCGAGGTGGAAGCGTCCCTCCTGCGCGCGGAAGTACGGCAGGCGGTCGGCGAAGAACTGCAGGTGGCGCGCCGTGGTCGCCGTGAAGCTGCGGTCACCCGTGACGGCGGCCGCCTTCAGCAGGCCGGCATGCACGACGCCCATCTCGTACGCCTGCAGCTGGAACTCCGCGTCCGTGGTCGGCACGATTGCGTCCGCGGACGGCGTGGCGAAATCGGTGACGGGCGCGCCGCTTCCCTTGTGCACGACGCGGGTCGGCGTCTGCGCATCGATGTAGCCGCGCACGCGCTGCAGTGCCGCCGCGATCTCGGCGGGGACGGGCTTCTTGTACGGCACCGGATACGTTCCCTCGGCGGGATCGCTGGCGTTCCTGTTGTCGGGATTGCGATAGGGGCCGTCCGCATGGGCGGCGCCCGTGAAGCAGGCAAGTGCGGCCAGGATGGCCAGCATTCTGGTTGGCGGTTGCACCGTTGTCTCCGGTCGTTTTTATAGGATGATCGGTCCTCGTGCCGCGCGGCCGGGCCTGATTTTTATTTGGTCGGACCATTCTATGGTGGTCTGGCCACTTTGGCAAGGCGGACTAGCCGGGTTTGTGGTCGCGTGGCATACTGGCCCGACACGCAACGAGGGGATGACGATGAATCGGACGAGGCGGATGACGGTGGTAGCGTTAGTGGCGGCAGTGTGCGCGGCGCAGGCGCAGGCACAGGTCCAGCCCGCGCCGGCGCCCGAGGCCTACACGGCGGAGACGACGTACGCGAAGCTCGCGCCGCGCTATCCATTCATCCGCATCGCGAGCCGCGCCGTGCCCGCGACCGTGCGCGCCGTCACCGACGTGACATACGTGCGGCGCGGGGCCCACGACCTGCAGCTCGACCTGTACCTGCCCGCCGCGCGCGCCGCGGCGCCGCTGCCGGCGATCGTGTTCGTGCACGGCGGCGGCTGGCGCACGGGCGTGCGCGCGAACTTCGCACCGATGGCGCTCCGGCTGGCCGAACGGGGCTACGCGGCCGCGACGATCAGATACCGGCTGTCGGGCGAGGCGCCGTACCCGGCCGCGGTCCACGACGTCAAGGCGGCGGTGCGCTGGATGCGCGCGAATGCGGCGACGTACGGCATCGACCCGGACCGGATCGCCGTCGCGGGCGGCTCGGCGGGCGGGCAGATCGCGGCGCTGGCCGGCAGCACGAACGGCGAGGCGCGCTTCGACCCGGATGGCGGACCGGACGCGGTGCCGAGCAGCGTGCAGGCCATCGTCAACATCGACGGCCTGTCGGACTTCACGTCGGAAGAAGCGCGCCGCTACGAGGACGATCCGGCCAAGCAGCCGTCGGCGGCGGGCGCGTGGTTCGGCGGACGCTACGCCGACAAGCCGGACGTGTGGCGCGACGCGTCGCCGCTGTTCCACGTCGGGCCGGGTACGCCGCCGACGCTGTTCGTCGGCAGCGCCCAGCGCCGCTTTTCCCTCGGGCGCGAGGACATGGTGGCGCGGCTGGGGGCGCTGGGCATCCCGGCGCGGGTCGTGCTGATTCCCGACACCCCGCACAGCTTCTGGCTGTTCGACCCGTGGCTGGCGCCGACGGTCGACGCGACGGACGACTTCCTGCGCGCCGTCATGCCGCCCCGAATGGATCGTCCAGGCTCGCCGCCGGCTGCGTGAACCAGCGCGGGCCGTCCGCCGTCATGTAGAAATGATCTTCAAGCCGGACGCCGAATTCGCCCGGCACGACGATCATCGGCTCGTTCGAAAAGCACATGCCCGGCGCCAGCGGACGGCGCTCGCCGCCGACGAGGTAAGGGCCTTCGTGGATGTCCAGGCCGATGCCGTGGCCGGTGCGGTGCGGCAGCCCCGGGAGCTTGTAGCCCGGCCCGAAGCCGTGGGCCTCCAGCGCGCGGCGCGCGGCCTTGTCCACCTCTTCGCACGGCACGCCGATGCGCGCCGCGTCGAACGCCGCCTGCTGCGCCGCCTTCTCGGCCTCCCACACGAATCGCTGGCGCGCGGTCGGCACGCCGAACACATAGGTGCGGGTGATGTCCGAGATGTAGTCGTGCAGCTTGCAGCCGGTGTCGATCAGCACGGTGTCGCCGCGTTTAAGCGTCTGCACGTAGTTCACGCCGTGCGGGTACGACGTCGCCTCGCCGAACAGCACGATGCAGAAGTACGAGCCGCGCGCGCCGACCCTGCGGTGCGCCTGCTGGATGAATTCCTCGACCTCCGTCGTCGTGATGCCGTCGTGCAGGATGGCCGCCGCCGCCTTGTGCACGGCGAGCGTCATGTCCATCGCGCGCTGGATCAGGGCGATCTCGGCATCCGACTTGCACATGCGGCCGCTCGAGGTCACCGGGTAGGCGCTCTGCAGCGCATAGCCGTCGGTCGCCGCGCGGATCGCGTCGACCAGGAACAGCGGCGTGCTCTCGTCGAGCGCGAGGACGGGCGGCTGCGCGCCGCCGGCCGCGATGCCGGCGCGCTCCAGCGCGGCGCGCAGGTGCGTCGCCGGCGCCTCGTGCTCGTCCCAGCAGACGATCTCGCCGGGGATGTTCATGAAGGCGCGGATCGTGCCTTCCTCGAACGCTGGCGCGATGTACGCGAGGTCGCCCCGTGCGGGCAGCAGCGCGCCGACCATGCGCTCGCTCGGGCTCCACTTCGTGCCCGTGAAATACGTCAGGTTGCTGCCGGCGTTCAGGTACATGGCGGCGATGCCGTGCGCCGTCATGTATGCCTGCGCGCGGGCGATGCGGGCGCGGTATTCGGGCTGCGCGATCGGCGCGGCGCCGGCCGTCATGTCCGTCAGGGCGTCGAGCGCCTTCTGTTTATCCGTTCCACCCAGGTTCATCGTGTGCGGGTCTCCATGTGAGACGGCCGCATGGGTTGCGGCCGCGTGATCATTCGATAGCTTTCGTACCGGGCCGACAGCGTATCATGCGCGGCATGCCGGCATGGCCGGTTTTTGACGGGAAGACGATGAAGAATGCATGGATGTTCGCGGCGGGGATGCTGGTTTCGCTCTGCGCCGCAGCCGGCGAACTGCGGATCGGCCAGTTCGACCACGACAAATTGGGTATCCAGGGTGCCCAGTGCACGTTCGAGGATCGGGGGCACAGGAACGTGCTGTCGACGGACTGGGTCGAGTTGTACTGGCTGCAGGTCGACGGCCGGCTCGTCAAGCTGGTCGGCCGCCAGACGGACGCCCAGATCGAGCGCCAGAAGAAGTCGAAGACATGGCGCCAGACGGTGACGGGGAGCGGCCTGACGCTCGTGATCGACCTCGTGCTGACGGGCACGGGGGAAGATGCGGAAGGCTACAAGGGGACGATCGACGTGCGCCGCGGGAACGACCGCAAGCGGATTGCCGTGACCGTGGAGTGCGGCGCGTAAGTCAGCGCGCCTGCCTGCGCTTCGCCAGCTCCCGGTCCAGCGCATTCGCGAACCGCTGGCGGTCGGCCTGGCTGTAGGCGGCCGGGCCGCCCGTGTCGACGCCGCTGCCGCGCAGTTCGTCCATGAACGCGCGCATCGTCAGCTGCTGGGCGATGGTGTCCTTCGTATACCAGTCGCCGCGCGGGTTCAGCGGCAGGCCGCCCTTGTCCAGCACCTGCGCCGCGAGCGGGATGTCGCCCGTGACGACGATGTCGCCCGGCTGCACGCGCGCGACGATCTCGGCGTCGGCCACGTCGGCGCCGGACGGCACCTGCAGCGCGCGGATGTGGCGCGAGCCGGGCACGCGCAGCAACTGGTTGGCGACGAGCGTGACGTCGACCGGCACCCGCTCCGCCACGCGGTACAGGATGTCCTTGACGGGGGCGGGACAGGCGTCGGCGTCGACCCAGATATGCATGTCAGCCGCGCGAGAAGGTGCGTGTGACGCGGTCGAGGTGCGCGCGCATGGCCTGGCGCGCGCCGGCGACGTCCTGCGAGGCGATCGCGGTGAGGATGGCGCGGTGGTCGAGCAGCGTCTGCTGGCGCAGTTCCTCGGTCTGGAAGTGCTCCGTCAGCTTGTGCCACAGGCTGCCGCGCTGGTTCCACAGGTATTCGATCACGCCCACCAGCGCGCTATTGCCGGCGGCGCGCGCGATCGCGAGGTGGAAGTTGCGGTCGGCCGATTCGTTCTCGCCCAGCTCTTCGTGGTGCTGCTCCATCTGTTCGACGGCGACGAGGATCGCGTCCACCGCGGCCGGCGTCGCGTTCTTCGCCGCCAGCGCCGCGACCTCGACCTCGATCATGCGGCGCGCGGCCAGCACCTCGAACGGGCCGGGACCGGCCGCCGGACGCGCGGCCTTCGGCGGCGCCTGCTCGCTGACGTACACGCCCGAGCCGCCGCGCACTTCGACGACGCCGCCCAGCTCCAGCGCGATCAGCGCTTCGCGCAGCGACGTGCGCGAGACACCCAGCTTGGTGGCGAGGTCGCGCTCGGCGGGCAGGCGCTCGCCCGGCTTGATGTTCTCTTCGCGGATCAACTCTTCGATCCGGCTCGACACCACGCGATACAGGCGCGGCTCGGGCGCGATCGCATCGGGCGGCGCGGGCAGTTTTCTCATGTGTGCGGTCCAGGAAAAGGTGGGGGCGATTGCCAAGGTCGCATCTTAGTTTGCTCCCGATAATGTTGCAAGTGGCCAGACCAAATGCGCAGCCGGGTTGAGCGGCGGCGCGGTACCCGCGTCGGTACCCGCATGTGCTTACACATGTACAATGGAAATATTGCACTGCCGGCCACACGGCAGGCCACCCACGCCGACGACCCATGACCACCGCCTACCCGAGCCTGAGCCACGCCCAGCGGATCCCGCTGGCCGCCGAAATCCATTCGCGTCCCTTCCTGCGGCTGGAAGCACCCGAAGCCATCACCCATCTTGCCGTCTACCGCGCCAGCGAGGCCGGATCGCGCAGCGCGCATGGCCCCAACCAGCACGTGCTGCTGGCCGCCCTGTGCGCCCATTTCGGCGTCGCCGCGCCGAACGTGACGGCGAATCACTTCTACCACGACTTCGGCCGCTTCCGCCTCAAGTGGGAGTGCCACACCGAGTTCGCGACGTACACGTT
>Ga0308166_1001927_pt1 | contig 20437 bp, 20 predicted proteins | sample PhyCR2_2_FD_202137 | JGI IMG/M metagenome (GOLD analysis project Ga0308166, IMG submission 202137) | Phyllosphere microbial communities from UC Gill Tract Community Farm, Albany, California, United States - DLSLCC.R2 | ecosystem: Host-associated > Plants > Phyllosphere > Unclassified | place... | reverse complement strand
ACCGTGATCGTGCAGGAAGTGCTGCCGAACGGCCTGCTGCGCGTGGCCGGCGAAAAGCGCCTGCAGCTGAACCAGGGCGAGGAATTCCTGCGCCTGGCCGGCTACCTGCGCGCCGCCGACATCGACAACGCCAACCAGGTGTCCTCGCTGCGCGTGGCCAATGCCCGCATCGCCTACTCCGGCCAGGGTACGCTGGCCGAAGCCAACCAGCCCGGCTGGCTGACCCGGTTCTTCACCGGTCCGCTGATGCCCTTCTAAGGCAGAACATGATTCGCATTCAAGCAAGAGCTTCGATTTTCCGTATCGCTTCCGCGCTGGCGATGGCCGTCCTGGCCGCGCAGACCCTGCCCGCGCTGGCCGCACCGGCCGGCGCAAATGCGCGCTCCACTGCGCCTGCGATGGCCGCGGCGATGCCGCAAACGCGCGTGCAGCCGCTGCGCAACCTGGCCAGCGTCGAAGGTGTGCGCGACAACCCGCTGGTCGGCTACGGCCTGGTGGTCGGCCTGAACGGCAGCGGCGACTCGACCCAGGTGAAGTATTCGAGCCAGTCGGTCGTCAACATGCTCAAGCAGTTCGGCGTCAAGCTGCCGGAAGGCGAAGAGGCGAAGAACAAGAACGTCGCCGCGGTGATGGTCTCGGCAGTGTTCCCGCCGGGTTACCGCCGCGGCCAGGCGATCGACGTCACCGTATCTTCGCTGGGCGACGCCAAGAGCCTGCGCGGCGGCACCCTGCTGCTGACCCAGCTGCGCGCGGCCGACAACGAAGTCTATGCACTGGCCCAGGGCAACCTGGTGGTCGGCGGCCTGTCGGCGTCCGGCAAGAGCGGCTCCTCGGTGACGGTGAACACCCCGACCGGCGGCCGCATCCCGAACGGCGCCCAGATCGAGCGCGAGATCCCGACCGATTTCTCGACCCGCCAGCAGGTCGTGCTGCGCCTGCGCCACCCGAATTTCGACACCGCCACCAACGTCGTCGACGCCATCAACCGCCGCTACGGCCAGGTCGCGACCACCGCCGACGGCACTAGCGTCGAAGTGATCGCGCCGACCAATCCGACCGAGCGCGTGGCCTTCGTCGCCAAGCTGGAAAACATGCCGATCGAAGCCGGCCTGGAGACGCCGAAGGTCGTGTTCAATTCGCGCACCGGCACCGTGGTCATCTCCGACGGCCTGCGCGTGAAATCGGCCGCCGTGACCCACGGTTCGCTGAAGGTGGTGATCTCGGAGAGCTCGTCGGTCAGCCAGCCGGGCCCCTTCTCGAAGGGCCAGACGGCCGTGACGCCGCAATCGAAGGTCAGCGTCGACCAGGGCTCGGGCCAGATGTTCCACTGGCCGGCCGGCGCCAAGCTGCAGACCATCATCGACGTGGTCAACAGCCTGGGCGCGTCCCCGGACGACATCATGGCCATCCTGCAGGCGCTCGACCAGGCCGGCGCAATCGAAGGCGAACTGGTGGTGATCTGATCATGCTCGACAAACTGAACCCGCTGTACGCACAGCCGCAAGCAAACGAAGCCGACCTCGAAAAAGCGCCGGTGGCCGCCGCCGCCGTCGACCCGGTGTATGCCAAGAAGGCAACCCAGGCCGCGGTCGACTTCGAAAGCTTCTTCATCCAGAACATGCTGCACCAGATGCGCGAAAGCGCGAAGACCCTGGCGCCCGAAGACAGCCCGCTGAAAGACCCGGTCAACAGCGACATGCTGGACATGGCCGACAAGATGCTGGCGGGTCACATGGCGAACCAGCGCGCCTTTGGTGTCGCCGACGCGATTTTGAAGCAATTGTTGCCGTCAGGACTTAATAAAGGCGGCTGAACGGTCGCCTGTCATTACTGAGCCCGCACAAGAAAGACTTGCACCATGAGCATCCTGAACAACGCCCTGTCCGGCGCACTCGCTTCGCAACTGGCCCTGTCCTCGAGCAGCCAGAACATCGCCAACCTGCAGACCAAGGGTTATACCCGCCAGAGCGCCCTGCTGAACGCCGTCGCGCCCTCGTCCGGCTCGAACCAGGCCGGTAACGGCGTGCGCGTCACCTCGCTGCTGCGCTTCTCCGACAGCTACAAGAGCCAGCAGCTGTGGCGCACCGCGTCTGATCTCGGCCAGCACTCGCAGACCCAGCCCTACCTGACCCAGCTGGAAACTGTGATGGGCGACGACGAGGCCAGCGTCTCGAGCGGCATCGACAAGTTCTTCGCCGCCCTGAACTCGGTGGCCGGCGTCGACCCGACCTCGACCCCGCTGCGCCAGCAGGTGATCACCGCCGGCGGCCTGCTGGCCCAGCGCCTGAACAGCCTGAACAACGTCTTCAACGCCCAGTTGCAGTCGGTCCGCCAGCAGCGCGTGGCGATCGTCGATTCGGCCAACACCGCGATCACGGCGATCGCCTCCTTCAATGCCCAGATCGCCAATGCGAACGCCACCGGCAGCAATGCCTCGAGCCTGATCGACGCCCGTGACCAGGCGATCGACAGCCTGGCCAGCCAGATGGCGCTGGAAGTCTCCGACCAGCCCGACGGCACCCGCAACATCTCGCTGCGCTCCGGCCAGTCGCTGGTGCTGGGCGGGGTGGCGGGCAAGCTCAAGGTCGAAGGCGGTGCCGACCAGACCTTCAGCCTGACCTTCGCCGGCACCAAGTTCGACCTCGACGTGACGCGCGCCGGCGGCCAGCTGGGCGGCCTGACGAGCTACGAAAAGGATACCCTGAAGCCGCTGCAGCAGAACGTCGCCGAGCTGGCCCAACAGCTGGCCGACAAGGTCAACACCCAGCTCACCGCCGGCTACACGATGGACGGCAAGCCGGGCAAGGCCATGTTCGTCTACACCCCGGGCAGCACCTCGAACATGCTGCAGGTGGCGGACGGTTTCGTGACCACCGACCTGGCCTTCTCCGGCGACGGCACGCCCGGCGACACCGGCAACCTGCGCAAGCTGCTCGACATCAAGACCCAGAGCATCAACGTGTCCGGCCTGGGCAGCGTGATGATCACCGACGCCGACACCCAGCTGGTCGGCAAGCTGGCCGTCAACAGCCAGCAGAACAAGGGCGCCTTGAGCACCGCCCAGTCGATGCGCGATACCGCGTCGGACGACTGGCAGTCGACCAGCGGCGTGAACCAGGACGAGGAAGCCGTGCACCTGGTCGAATACCAGAACATGTACCAGGCCAATATGAAAGTGATGTCGGTGGCGAATGCGCTGTTCGACGCCACCCTGGCCATGATGGGTTGAGGAACGGATTATGCGAATTGCGACCAGCCAGTACCAGGCAATGATGAACCAGTCGCTCCAGAAGAACCAGGAGCGCATTACCTATGTCACCCAGCAGATGGCAACCGGCAACCGGATCCAGCTGCCGTCCGACGACCCGGTCGACAGCGTGCGCATGTCGCGCCTGAAGCGCGAGGAAGCCGCCATCAACCAGTACCGCGACAACATCGCCGCGGTCAGCCAGCGCATGTCGAAGACGGAGGGCTACCTGACCAATATGGTGGGCGACATGAACGCCGGCCGCGACCTGATGGTCTGGGCCGCCGACGGCAGCAACACCCCCGACGACCTGAATTCGATGGTCACGTCGCTGTCCGCGCTGCGCGACAGCATGATGTACACCGCCAATTCGATCGACCAGGAAGGCCGCACGATCTTCGCCGGCACCGCGACCGCCACCAAGCCGATCGCCTATGACGCCAGCAAGCCGCTCGGTTCGCGCTATGCGTACGCAGGCAATACCAACGACCAGACCGTCGTGGTCGGTAACGGCATCACCCAGGTCGCCAACCAGAACGTGAAGGGCCTGGAAAAGCTGCTCAACCAGCTCGACCAGACCATCGCCACCCTGTCCACGCCCGGCGTCAAGGCCGGCGACCCGGCCGTGCGCAGCGTCGTCACCGCCAACCTGGACGGCTTCGACGACGCCATGGACCTGTTGTCGGGCAAGGTCGCCGTGCTCGGCGGCCAGCAGAACATCCTCAAGACGATCGACGCCAACCACGCGAACGTCAGCCTGTCGAACCAGATGGCGATCAACGACATCGGCCAGCTCGACGTCGGCGCCGCCTCGATCGAACTGAACGGCTACTCGACCGCCCTGCAGGCAAGCTACAAGGCATATAGCAAGATCGGCACTCTCTCCCTGTTTGCAGCACTCTGATGGCGATGGACACCACATTAAGACCAAGCACCGCCGGCAGCACCGGCGGCATCACCGGCAATCGCAGCACCGCGGCGACCAGTCTCGCCCCCGTCCGCACCCCTGACCCTGTCAGCGAACGCGCCGACGCCGACAAGGCCGCGGCAAGCGCCGCTTCGGCGCGTCCGGCCCTGCGCAGCAATCCCGCCAGCATCGGCGGCGCACTGCAAGAGAAGGTTGCACGCGCCCAGCAGGCGCTGGACTACCTCGACCGCGTCGCCGGCCAGCTCGAAAGCCTGAAGGGCCAACTGACGGCCAAGCTGGCCGGCAGCAGCGGCAGCGCGCGCGGGCAGCTCGACAGCCACGTGCGCCAGCTGAGCGCCACGCTAGCCGCGCGCAAGCAGAGCGCCGGCGGCGGCGTCGACGCCAGGCTCGAATTCAACGGCCAGCCGGCCAGCCAGCGCTTCCGCATCCGCGGCCTGGACATCGACTCGCTGCGCCAGGCCGGCGCGCAGTCGCTGGCCTTCTCGGTCGGCGGCGCCGGCGGTCCGCAGCTGTCGGCGAACCTCGACCCGGCAAGCCAGTCGGACCAGGAAATCGCAGCCGCGATCGACCGCGCGATGGCGCCGCTGGGCGTACGCGCCGGGCTCGATAACGGCGCACTGGTGTTCTCCACCACCGAATCGAACTGGTCGGGCGTCAAGGACAGCATTGCCATCAGCGGCCGTGGCCGCGTCGCCACCGAAGAAGTCGCGCCGCCTCTGCAGCCGCAGCAATGGAACACCGGCGGCGGCAACGACGCCCTGCGCCAGAGCCTGCGCGAAGTGGTGCAAGCGATCGAGCGGGTGCACCGCTCGCAGGATGCGGCCAGCAATGCGCTGTCCTCGGCCAGCGTGCAGATGACCCAGGCGACCACGCCGCCGCCGGAAGCCGCGGAAGCGGCCCAGGACTTCGCCAGCACCGCCGCCAACCCCGACTACGAGTCGCTGCTGGCCCTGACCTCGGCGCTGGTCGGCGTGAGCCGCGAACGGGTGCTGGCGCTGCTCGGCCTGCGCTGATCCCTGCGAATCCCAGTTCCCGAAACGGGCGCCGTCTGCAAACGGCGCCCGTTTTGTTTTATGCGGCACGCGGACGGTGTTGTAGATCCGCTACTGCCAACGCAGTACCTGCCGGCTGCAATCTCACCAATATGCACCTTGCTTGCCGCTGCGGCCGCCCGGGCCGCAGCTTTGCAGAAGTGCGCGTCCGTGCAGCGCCGTGCAAAATACGCACTTTCTCTCCGGCGCGGAAATCGCTGCAGTGCGCTGCTCATCAGCGTGTTTAAATCGGGACAACGCAACCAGAGTCGCCAACAACACCGCTCATGAAGAAGTGTCTTCTCGCCTGTCTCCTGTCCCTGTCGCTCCAGCATGCCGTAGCGGCGATCCCGCAAAGTCCACTGGCAGCGCGTCTGGGCCTGCCTTTAAGGATGGACTCGAATTTCTCCTTCAACCTGCCCGACCAGTCCACGATCGCGCTGATCGGCGAGATCAACGCGGGGACTGTGGACGGGATTACGCGCATCGTTCCCGGTGTTCCGGCGCCGAAGACTCTTTACATCGACTCGCAAGGCGGCGACGTGCGGGCCGCCCTCAAGCTGGCGAATTTCGTACGTGATCACGACATCCAAGTGGTCGTCGTCGGCCGCTGTTTCTCGGCCTGCGCGAATTACGTCTTCAGCGGAGCACGGCGCAAGGAGGTGAAGCCGGGATCGCTGGTCGGCATCCACGGCAAACGCTCCGGCTATCAGGACGGCGACAGGTACGTGGTACTCAACACGAGCACGCCCGAAGAGCAGGCCAGGATCATGGGCAAGCCGGACGCACGCCGGCAGTTCGACGAGCTTGCGCGCCTCGACCGTGAGTTCTACGCGAAGAACGGCATCTCGACGCGCCACCTGGACGCGTATGCCGCGTTCGATACCGCGCGCGGCTGGAACAAGCCAGCCGCTCCCGCCAAGTGCCGCAACGTGGACCTCTGGATCCTGACCCGTCCCCAGCTCGAAGCGATGGGTGTGAAGGGCTTCGGGACCTTCTGGCAGCCGGCATCGGCCGCCGAAGCGCGCAGCAGCGCCGTCAAACTGGGCCTGCGTGAAGACCAGGTCTTCTTCGGCAGCCCCGAAGAGCTCGCGGACCTGTGCAAGCCAACGCTGATGGAGCGGGTGCGCGCCCTCTTTTGAGCCTGTGCGCTCAGTGCACTCTCAGTGCCCTCAGTGCGGCTTCACACTGATCGTCGTCCCGCGCAAGTCGATATCGCGGATCTCCACGCTGCCGAAGCTCGGCCCCGGCGCGCTGCCCACGCGGATGTTGCGGAAGCTGATCTCGCCGATCGTGCTCGGCATGCGCAGCGTGATCGAGCCGTCCTTGTTGATCACCGCGTGCGAGTTCGCCGCGTCGTAGGTCACGCCGCGCACGGTGGTGTCGGCCGACAGCAGCATCGCCAGCGGATTGAAGACCTGGGCCAGTTCGCCCAGCACGCGTACGCCGCCGTCCGGCAGCGCGTGCGTCACGTCCCGGGCCGCATGCGCGCCGGCCATCCCGGTCAGTGCCGCCAGGCGCTGTTCGAGCTGGCGCGCCTGGTCGCGCAAAGCGTCGTCATCCCGGCCCTGCGCCATGATCTCGCCCAGCTCCTCGTCCGACAGTTCGCGCAGCGAGCGTTCGCCCACCGCACGTGTCGACACCGCGGCGGCCGGCGCCGCCGTCACCGCGGCGTAGGCATGCAATGGTCCGAGCAGGGCCGTGGCCAGCGCCGCCGCCATGCGCAGGTTGCGCTGGCGCCGGATCGCGCCGCGCACCTGGGCCTCGGTGATCAGCTTCATGTCGGCCAGGATCTCGCCCAGCCTGCGGCCAGTCTTGCCCTGTTCGCGGATTGCGGCGTCGAGCTGCGCTTCCGAGATCAGCTTCTTGCCGAGCAGGATCTGCCCCAGCTGCGATTTTTCGCGGTTCTGCGTCATCCAGTCCATTGCCCTGCCCTCCGTCTTGAATTATTGGCCGAGCGCTGCGCGCAGGCGCAGGCCGACGCGGTTCTGCAGCTCCGTCATCTTCGGCTGGATCTGCGGGCCGTTGGCCTTGGCCACGTTGTCGCCGACCGTCTTCTTCATCTCCGGCACCAGGGTCTCGAACTTGGCCAGCACCGGCGACTCCAGGATCTCGGCCAACTGCTTCAGTTCCTCGACGCTGAACTTCTGCGCCAGCAGCGGCGCCACGCTGGTCTGCACCACCGCCTGGGTGCTGGTGCGCAGCGCCGGCGCTTCCTTCTCGAAGAAGGCGCTCGCTTCCGCGTTCACGTCCTTCATCACCGCCTCCTGCTTCTCGGCCGGCACGCGGCTGGTCACCACCACGCGCGACTGGCGCACCATCTCCGCCACCGGCGCCTGCAGCATCTGCAGGCCGACGTTGTCGAGGGCCATCTTGGCCAGCACGCGGTTCACCAGCGCCTGCTTATCGGCCGGCACGCCTGCTGCAGCCTGGGCGCAGGCGCTGCCGGCGAAGGCCATGCTCATCGCCACACAAAGGGCGGACATCGATCGGGACATGCTCATCACAAGACTCCAAAAAGTGGTCAGTACGGGCGCGAATAGGAGGCGCCGAAGTAGCGGACGATCAGGCTGCCCGATACGGTGGTCGCTGCGTAAGGGTTGTAGATCAGGTTGAAGAAATCGTCGCAGTTCAGGTTGCAGTCGCTGCGGGCCGGGATGTTGTAGCTGCCCTTGATGTAGCTGCCGGTGAGATTCACCTCGCCGCCGTCGTCGAACTTGTAGCGCAGGCCCAGGCTCTTGAGCTTGGTGTCCGGCAGCGGCGCCAGGAGGCTCATCTGGTTGCCCGGGATCGAGCTCTTGCGCGGCTCGTAGCCGGCGCGCAGCGAGATCTTCTTGGTGACGTTGATCTGGGTGCCGAAGCTGTAGTTGACCACGCTCTTGAAGCCCATCTTGAAGGTCGCCTGGCGCGAATTCGCATAGCCGAACAGGCGCGCCATCTCGAGCAGCTTGACGCTCTGGTCGAATTCGAAGGTCAGCTGGCTCCACTTGTTCCAGTCGGCGTAGCTGACGTCCGCGTTCAGCTGCACGTAGTCGGTGGCCATCAGCTTGATGCCGGCCTGCAGCCGCCATGGGAAGGGAATCCTGGCGCTCATGTTGCCGCTCTGGTACTCGGGAATATCCGAGGGCATGCCGGTGACGGCGCCGACGATGGGCCCGAGCAGGCTCGAATTCAGGCCGCGCACGAAGCCGCGCAGCATCGGATCGGCATGCACCGTGTAGCGGCCGCGGAAGGCCGTGTCGCTGCCGCCCTGGTACACCACGCCCAGCGCGAACCACTTCTTCGGCTCCCACAGGATGCCGATGTTGAAGGTCGGGTCGAACGAGGTGTGCATGTCGAAGTCGATGTTGGCCGCGCGCTTGAACGGGTCGACCATGGCTTCCGGTCCGCCGCCGCACAGGCCGAAGGTCAGCGTGTCGATGACCGTGCCGTTCCCGTCCGGGCACATCGCACGCTGCAGCTGGCCGACGGTGCCCAGCAGCTTGTTCGGCGCGCGGAAGTCGGTGTTGATCGCGAAGTTCGCGTAGGCGATCGGTACCGCCACGCCGATCCGCAGCGTGTCCGAGAACTGGTAGGCGGCAGTCGGCGACAGGTAGTTCAGGCGCTGCAGGTGGACCAGGCGGCCGTCGAAGCGCGCCGGGTCGTTCGGGTCCTTGGTGCGGTCCACGCTCATCGCCTGCGACAGGTAGGCCAGCGTGCCGAAGGTCCACTTCGAGCCCGGCGCGTTGTACGTAAAGCCCAGGCCCGGCACCATCACACCCGGCAGGCGCGCCTTCGGCACCCCGAGGAAGGGAATCGCCACCGCCTGGCGCACCGGGCCGCTCGACATGCCGTTGATCGGGTCGTCCTTGAAACCGCCGATGTCGATGTCGGGCGCGGTCACGAAGTGGTTCGGGTTGCGGATCGAGGCGACGAACACGGTGTCGATGTTGTGCGTGCCCTTCAGGCGCGCCAGGCCGGCCGGGTTGAAGTGGATCGACTCGATCCCGGGCGGATCGGCCGTTACCGCGTTCCCCATCGCCATCGCCGTCGCGCTGGTGGCGAGGTTGTCGGTGACGCCGGCCTGCGCCGCCAAGGCAGTCATGTATAAGGCCACCCCGGCCGCCCCCGACAGCAGGCGCAGCGCAGGTATCGATGAGGGTTTCACGCCAGCCTCACTTCAGCAGCAGCGGCACGCTCATGGTCAGCGACAGGTTCGGCGCCGATGCCGTCAGGCCCGCACCGACCGTGACGTTGACCGTGGTCTTGGGCGTGAAGCGGTAGCCCAGGCCGATCGACAGGATGCCGGCGCTCTGGGTCGAGGTGTGGGCCTTGGTCAGGTTGCCGGCGCCGTCCTCGAAGCTCAGCGTGGAGCGCGCCGAAATCGACTGCTGGAACGAGAACGAAGTCGTGATCTTGTACGACAGCGCGTACGCGAAGCCGAGCCCGAAACCGAAGCTGGCGCCCGGCTTCACTTCGCGCAGCGTCGAGCCGTACAGCTGCTGGTGCAGGTGCTTGGCCTTCAGGCCGTAGCCGACGTTGACGGAGCCGAACAGCGCGACCGGGTCGACGATGCGGGTCACGTTCGAGCCGAGGCTGAAGGTGTTGACGCCCGAGCCGGTGGCCAGGCCTTTCTGGTTGTCGACCTTGAACGGGCTCTCGCCGGTGGCCAGGCGCACGCCGCCGGTGATGGTGAAGGTCGGCTCGTCGCGCTTGACCTCGAGCGGCTGCCAGCGCACGTTCAAGCCCAGGTCGCCGAGCGTGTGCGAGACGCCCGAGTAGCCGGCATTGTCGGCGTAGCGGCTGATGAAGGGCATGCTGACGTTGGCGGTCAGGTTGTTGCGCACGCCGTAGTCCGCCATCAGCGTGTTGGTGATCGTGTGCGAGTTGCTGTTCTCGATCGAGAACAGGGTCGCCTGCCCGGAGCTCAGGTCGGTGTTGATCTTGTCCTGGCCGATGTACGCGTAATTCAGCTCGTAGTTCACCTGGACCTGTCCCTTGCGGATCAGCGAATACTGCTTGTCGACGGCGGTCAGGGTCTCCTTCAGCAGCGAGGTGTTGTCGGCATCGCCCTCCTTCTTCGCCAGCGCGTCGCGCACGGCATCGGTAGAAGGCGCGGAGGTGGCGGGCGTCGACGACTCCTGGGCCAGGGCCAGGGGTTGCACGAGCAGGCCGCTCAGGGCCACGGCCAGCGCCGGCAGGGAACGAATCTTCATGGTGTCCTTCGTGATTGGTCTATTGTTTCCGGATCGAGACGCCGCCGAAGCCGTTCAGCATGCGTTCCATCCGCAGTTGGTCGTCGATCGGGCGCAGCAGGCCGCGGTCGCGCACGCGGTCCATGTCGGTCACGCCGAGTTCGTTGTCGGACAGGGCCAGCTTGGCGACCGCCGGCTTGTCTTTCGGCGGATAGGCGAGGAACAGGGTGTTGCGGTCCCACAGCGTGGCGAATTCCTCGACCGGGAAGGTGATGTTGCCCATCGCCGGATCGGCCAGGAATACGAGGCCGCCGCGCACGCCGCGCAGCACCACGAAGTGTTTGAAGCCGGCGTAGTCGATCGGCACGATGCCGGGCTGGTCGAGGGTCAGGAGGTCGGCCATCTCGGCGTGGAAACCCGCGCTCTGCACGCCGATCGAGGCCAGGTAGCGCTTCATGTCGAGCAGCGAGAAGCCGCGGCGCTCGATGATCTTGTCCTTCTCGCCGAAGGCCATCATGCCTTCCATCGACTGCTGTTCGCTGACGTCGATGCCGAGGTGGTATTTGAGGATGGTGACCAGGGCCGCCGAGCCGCAGCTGTAGTCGTAAGCCTGGTGGACGATGTTCTTGTATTTCAGCTCGGAGAACGGCTCCATGCTGACGTTCTGCACGCCGGTGGCCGCCACCGACATGGTGGTCGGGATGTCGAATCGGTCGAGCGGGCGGTCTTCGACCTCGTGCTTGGCAAGCACGCCCGATCCTCCCAGCACCACCGCCAGGATGCCCAGCAGGACTGCGAACATTCATGTCTCCCCGGGACGCGTCTTGCGTTCCCTTTATATGTCTGCTTATCACGTGGCGTTTTGACCACGTTTATTGCAGTTTTTCTATATTTTGTATGCAAGCAAGCTTTCCTGATGTTATAAAACGCTGTCGATTTTGTTAAAAACCGCTCATTCGAAAGCGCGTCGATGAACAGCTGGGACAGGATTAGCAGTGCATTGGGGGAACCGGTCGTCAGTGTCGAGATCGGCGGCGTGCCGTTGCGGGCCGAACGCTACATCTTCCAGATCGGCGGCTGCGAGGTGCCGCCGCTGGATTCGCTGGTGCTGGCCTGCCACCTGGGCGGCGCGCGCGCCACCGCCGGCCGCAGCGCCGGACGCTCCTTCGATTTCCTGGCCGGCGCCTCGACCGTCTTCCAGCCGGGCTTCGCCAGCCGCTGGACCTTCGCCGGCGCGATCGACATGGCGATGTTCCACGTCATCGATCCAGACCACGAACTGGTGCGCCACCTGCAGCGCCTGCTGAACGCGCGCGCCAAGGCCCCGCCCTTCTCCGACCCGCTGGTCAACGCCTGCGCCCAGCAGCTGCTGGGCGAACTGACGCGCACCAGCTCGCCCAACCTGACCGACCACGGCTTCGTCGAACGCACGGGGCAGCTGATGATCGAGCAGACCTGCCGCGTCCTCGAAGGCAAGACCGGACGCCACGTGCCGCCGGACGCCCTGCAGCTGGGCCGCCTGCAGGGCGTGCTGGAGTGGATCGGCGAGAACCTCTCGAACGAACTGTCGAACGCCGAGCTGGCCGAACGGGCCGGGGTCTCGGAGTCGCACTTCCGCCGCATCTTCCAGGAAGCGATGGGATTGAGCCCGCACCGCTACGTGCTGCGCCTGCGCCTGGAGCGCGTCCACGAACTGCTGACCCGCACCAGTTTTTCGATCGCCCGTGTTGCAGCGCAATGCGGCTTCAACAGCCAGAGCCACATGACTTCCTGCTTCGCCGCGGCCTACGGCATCACGCCGGCGCGGGCGCGTCAGCAGGCGCGCATGTGAGCACGGATGTGGACGGAATAAGCGTTTTTTGAAAAACAAAGGATCATTTTCCTACGCAACAGCAATTCGCATGCACACATAATAAAAAAACGGCAACCGGGCGCCAGACCCGAGGCCACACAATAAGGAGACAGGTATGTTCAAGGCACGAGGCCCAGCGTGAAGTATTTGTCGGCCACGGACGTGGTGCAGCGCATCAAGAGCTGCCTTTCGGCCGAAGGCGTCGACGTCGAGGGCCTGTTCGCCCGCGCCGGCCTGGCCTGGTTCGGCAACGGGCAACCGAGCGGCGCCGAGCGCGCAGCCGACCTTCTCGCGCTGTCCGACCAGTTCAGCCAGCTCTGGGAAGGCCTGGCGCTGGCCAGCGGCGATCCGCTGATCGGCTTTCGCGTGTTCGCCCCCGATCCGCTCAGCTGGCTGGGCGTGCTGGGCCACCTGATGCTGGCTTCGCCCACCCTGAAGCAGGCTGCGGACAACCTGATGCGCTACATGCCGCTGGTGACGCCGGTGGTGCGCGCCACCATCGAACCCAAGGCCGACCGCGTGCGCGTCGGCCTGAACCTGGTCGGCGGCATGCGCCCGGTGCCGATCCAGCGCTACGACTTCACCTGGAACCTGCTGGTCTCGACCCTGCGCTTCGTTGGCGCCCGCCCGGACCTGAAGCCGGTCACGGTCGAATATGCCTATCCGCCGCCCGCCGCCAGCACCGCGTACGCCGAACGCTATGGCTGCCCGGTGCGCTTCGGCGCCGCCGCCAACGTCATGGAATTCTCGAATGCCGATTCGACTGCGCCCATCCCGACCGCCAATCCGCTGGTTGCCGAAGGCCTGATCCGGCTGCTCGACGAACGCCTGGCGCAGGCCGAAAAAAGCAGCTTCGCGGCGCGCGTGCGCGAGATGCTGCCGGCCATGATCGACCAGGGCGGCGCCCTGCGCGATGCCGTCGCCCGGCGCCTCGCGATCAGCGAGCGCACCCTGCAGCGGCGCCTGGCCGACGAAGGCACCGACTTCTCGACCCTGGTCGACGAAGTGCGCCGCACCATCGCCCAGCAATACCTCGGCAGCGACCGCATCAGCGTCAAGAACCTCAGCTACAAGCTGGGCTTCTCCGACCCCAGCGCCTTCCACCGCGCCTGCCTGCGCTGGTTCGGCAAGGCGCCCGGCGAGTTCCAGCAGCCCAAAACCAAGAGCGTCTGATCCTAATGTGACCACAGGCGCAACTGGCCCTGCATCGTCATCTCTCCGTTGATGCTGATCCGCCCCAGGTTGCCGCTCACCGGCGCGCACGGGTCGGCCTGCACGCTGATCGAATCGAAGCCGGTGTCCGTCAAGCGGGTGTACGCCGGCAGCGTCAGCGCCACGTAATTGGTGCCGTCGGCGGCGGTCTGCGGGCTGATGTTCAGGCCCACCATCTGGATCCTGCCGCCGATATTGCGCACCACGATATAGGTCGTGCGTTCGTCGACCTTCTGGCCGATCGTCAGGCGGCTGTCGCCGGTGCCGTTGTCGGGCTGGCGGTTCAGGTTCAGGTCGACCGCGAAGCTGATGCCGTCGGCGCCGCGCACCGCGGCCAGTTCGCTGTCCGGCAGCGGCTTCGGGCCGCCGGCGAAAGCAGCGGCAGCAGGCAGCAGCAGGACCAAAGCGGTAAAGAGCTTCTTCATGGCCGGAATTTGATATCCAGGTACTGCAGCTGGATCGACCCGATCCGCGAACTGCCCAGGTCCACGTTCGGCGCAACCGTGCCGCCGGCATCGCTGTGGAAGCTGATGTTCCCGATCTGCAGGGTGCCAGCCGCCGCAGCGGCGCCGGCTTCCGGCCAGTTGATGCCGATGTGCAGGCGCGAATTGCCCGCCTCGTCGGTACGCGCGTTGAAGATCCCGGCCTGGGCCGACACGTCCGCCAGGCGCCAGGGCGCGACCGGCGCCGAGCCATCCTCGGTCGCGGCGCCGATGCGCACGTTCGACAGCACCATCGCTTCGCCGGCCGCGCCGCGGCCGTTCGGCTGCAGCGCCAGGCTGCCGATCTCCATGCGCGTGGACATGCCGAAGGCCAGGCCGTCGCCCGTCGCCGGGGTCGACCACTGCAGGCCGCCGCCGTAATACACGAGGTCCTTCAGGATCACGCTGCCGCCATTCACCACAATGCCATTGTCGGCGACGTCGAAGTCGAATGCGAACTGCCAGGCTTCGCGCCCCAGCAGATTCTGCGGCATGGCGATGTTGACGATCTCCGATATCCCGCCCGGCCGTCCGTCGACGCCCGGGCCGCGCGAGATCACGTCCAGCCGGTAAGGGTCGGCGAAAGGCGCATCGACATTGTCCGAACGCGAAGCGGACAGGTTGCCGATGCCGATGCTGCCGCGGCCATCCGGCGTGTGGTAGCGCAGCACGGCATTGCCGGCCATCGCGAAATTCGACAGGTTGAAACTCATGCCGTCGCGGCCGCCGATCTTGGCCAGCGCGCTGTCGGACAGCGGCTCGAGCGCGCAGGCCAGGCCCGGCACAAGAGCGAACGGCAGCAGAAAAACGAGAGCGCGGCGCATCAACGTCCCGGCGGGTTATTGACCGGCACCAGGCCGTTGGTGGTCAGGGCCATCAGCTTGTCGCGCCAGTTCAGCCAGATCCCGGCCTGGGCCTCGGTCAGGGCCGGCATGCCAGGCGCGGACTGGAAGGTCACCGGCGTCTTCAGCACCGAGATCCAGAAGTCGCGGCTGGGGCCGTTCGCATCGCCGGCGGTGACGGCGCCGACCTGCGACAGGCTCAAGGCGCAGCCGCTGCAAATGCCGTCCCAGCGCTTGCCGCCGCCCGGGTCCATCTGCGTGTCGATCGATCCGAGAGCGCCCGCGTCGATGCGCATGGCGCCGGACAGGGTCGCGATCTTCATGCCGATGTCGCCGGCGATGCCGTCGAAGCCCAGGCGCATGCCGACGACTTCACGCTGGCCGGCGGTGCCCGTGTTGCGGTAGACGAATTCGAAATACGGGTTCGTGATGTGTACTAATCGTGCTGCTTCGCCGCCGTCGCTGCGGCCGAAGCGCAGGGCGCTGATGTCGAGGTCGGCGCCGCTGCCGTTGCGCAGGCCATAGTTGTATTCGCCCAGGCGCAGGTTGGCCAGGTTGGCGTTGAGGGTCACGTCGGCGTCGAGGCCGATGCGCGTGAAATCGAAACCGTTGTAGCTGGTATTACCGACGGTGAACAGGCCCTGCCCGCTCACGGTGGACATCTCGCTGTCCGACAGCGCGCGCATCTGGGCCGAGGCTTCCCCTGCTGCGAGCAGGCTGAACGCGGCGAATGCCAGTGCGAGAAAAAAGTGTCTGCTCATGGACGATCCCGACGAGCGTTTCAAGTCAAAAACGGCCCGGGGCAATGCCCACGAGCCGTCCCATCACCCATCAGCCGGGAATTAGTGCGCCCAGATGTAGACGGTGGTGCCTTGCAGCTTGATGTTGTTCATTTCGAACTTACCGTAGGAAGCGTCCGAACCGCCCATCTTGATCGAGTCGACGCTCATCGACAGGTTCTTGGTGGTGTCGACCAGCGGGATGGCGATCTTGACGACGTCGCCAGTCGGCGCGAAGGCAGCCAGGCCGGCGCTGGCGCCAGCTTGAGCCAGCGGGTGGATCACGCCAAGCACGCTGCCGGCGCCGATGGCTTCGGTGTTGAACGTCGCGTTGTTCACGATGTCGATCGTCGCAGCGATGGCGCCGGAGATCTTGATGTTGTTGAAGCTCACCGAGCCGCCTGCTGCGTCGGTATCGGTGTACTTGAACTCGCCGATGTTGATATGCAGGTCAGCTGCGATCGACACACCGTCACGGCCCGAGACTTTGGACAGGTCGCTGTCGGCGATCGGGGTCAGGGCCGATGCGTACGAAGCGATCGAGGACAGGGCGGCGACGACGGCGAGTTGTTTCAGCAGTTTCATAACGGTATCTCCAGTTTTATTGTGATCGACGGGTGTCTCTTCGGCTCCGCAGCGCCTGGGAGCTTGTTTCTTAATTGGAAGTCAATTAAGTGATAATGATGTTATTACTTTCATTGCATCCGATGCATTTTTTGTCCTGGCTCAACGAGCCAAATCGATGGATTCCTGAGCCAGTCGTTTGACCTTCCATCTGGCGCAGGCGTAAAAAAACCCGCTGCGAGCAGCGGGTTTTGTCTGTTTCCTGCAACCGGAAGCTTATGCAGCTTCGCGGCTGGCCTTCTTGCGCTCGTGCTCTTTCAGGTGGCGCTTGCGCAGGCGGATGCTCTTCGGGGTGATCTCGACCAGTTCGTCGTCCTCGATGAATTCCACGGCGTATTCCAGCGACATTTGAATCGGCGGCACCAGGCGCACGGCTTCGTCGGTACCCGACGAACGCACGTTGGTCAGCTGCTTGCCCTTGATCGGGTTGACGACCAGGTCGTTGTCGCGCGAGTGGATACCGATGATCATGCCCTCGTACACCGGGGTGTTGTGTTCGACGAACATGCGGCCGCGGTCCTGCAGCTTCCAGATCGCGTAGGCCACGGCGGCGCCGTCGTCCTGCGAGATCAGCACGCCGTTACGGCGGCCGGCGAGCTCGCCCTTGCTGTTGTCGACCGGTGCGTATTCGTGGAACACGTGGCTCATCAGGCCGGTGCCGCGGGTCAGGGTCATGAATTCGCCCTGGAAGCCGATCAGGCCACGGGCCGGGATCAGGTATTCCAGACGGACACGGCCCTTTCCGTCCGATTCCATGTTCTGCAGGTCGCCACGGCGGCGGCCCAGTTCTTCCATCACGCCGCCCTGGTTGACTTCTTCGACGTCGACCGTCAGGTTTTCGTACGGCTCGTGGCGCACGCCATCGACCATTTTGTAGACCACGCGCGGACGCGACACGGCGAGCTCGAAGCCTTCGCGGCGCATGTTTTCCAGCAGAATCGTCAGGTGCAGCTCGCCGCGGCCCGACACTTCGAACACGGTGTCGTCGTCGGTCGGCGAAACGCGCAGCGCGACGTTGGCCTTCAGCTCGCGCTCGAGACGCTCGCGCAGCTGGCGGCTGGTGACGAACTTGCCTTCGCGGCCGGCCAGCGGCGAGCTGTTGACCATGAAGTTCATGGTCAGGGTCGGCTCGTCGACGGTCAGCATCGGCAGCGCTTCCGGCACGTCCGCTGCGCAGACGGTCGAACCGATGCCGATTTCTTCGATACCGTTGATCAGGCAGATGTCGCCGGCGACGGCTTCATCGACCAGCACGCGCTCCAGGCCCTTGAAGTTCAGCACCTGGTTGATGCGGCCCTTGATCGGGGTCGAATCCGGGCCGTTCAGGATGACCACATCCTGGCCAGTCTTGACGCGGCCGCGGTTGACACGGCCGATACCGATCTTGCCCACGTAGGACGAGTAGTCCAGCGAGGTGATCTGCATCTGCAGCGGACCGTCCGGGTTGTCGTCACGCACCGGCACGTATTTCAGGATCGCGTCGAACAGCGGCTTCATGTCGCCGCCGCGCACGCTTTCGTCCATGCCGGCGTAGCCGTTCAGGCCCGAAGCGTAGACGATCGGGAAATCCAGCTGCTCGTCGGTGGCGCCCAGCTTGTCGAACAGTTCGAAAGTCTGGTTGATCGCCCAGTCGGCGCGTGCGCCCGGACGGTCGATCTTGTTCACGACCACGATCGGCTTCAGACCCAGGGCCAGTGCCTTGCGGGTCACGAAACGGGTCTGCGGCATCGGGCCTTCCTGGGCGTCGACCAGCAGCAGAACCGAGTCCACCATCGACAGCACGCGCTCGACCTCACCGCCGAAGTCGGCGTGGCCTGGGGTGTCGACGATGTTGATGTGGGTGCCTTCGTACTCGACTGCGCAGTTCTTCGACAGAATCGTGATGCCACGTTCTTTTTCGAGATCGTTCGAGTCCATCACGCGGGTGTCGACCGCCTGGTTTTCACGGAAGGTGCCCGATTGGCGCAGCAGCTGGTCCACGAGGGTGGTCTTGCCGTGGTCAACGTGGGCGATGATTGCGATATTACGAATCGCGCGTTTGGTGTCTGACATATGCGTATTCAACAGTGAATGTTGCGTGATGGGTGGAGGCGACCGCTCAGGGACGCTCGGCTAGTGGCGCTCGGCATAGCCGATTTCCAGAACCCGCTACTATAGCACGGTTATGCGCCTTGCTGCGCCGCAGCGCTGGAAAATGCCTGAATTTTCAACGATTTGCTGTCAACGGCCAGCGTAGCGGCAAAATATTGAATGATGATGACAGTCCGGGCGCCGCTGGGCAGTATGAGGCTGCCGCTCCCGGGACAGGGGCAAGATGGTGCACAGGCGGCGGATTTCAAGAGCCGCCGCCTGTTTTTTACTGCTTTGCCGCGATCAGGCGTTCCGGCGCCAGAATTGCATACTCCTGCAGGATCGCCGTGCCGAGCAGCCGCTCGCCCGCATACACGCGCACCCTGCCCTGCTCGCCCGGCACCGCGACCGGCTCCTTGCCGAGCGCCAGACGCTGGCCGTTCAGGAAGCGCTTTTCCAGCTCCGGCGTCAGGTCGACGCGCGGGAAGGTCGACAGCAGCGCATCGACGGGCGCCAGCAGCGACAGCGGATCCGCGTGTGCCTGCAGCTCTTCCAGCGTGACCATGTTGGCCGTGGTCAGCGCGCCGACCTGCACCCGCCGCAGCGCACTCAGGTGGGCGCCGCAGCCGAGCTGGGCGCCGATGTCTTCGCCCAGCACGCGCACGTAGGTGCCCTTGCTGCATTTCACGCGAATGGTCAGGAAAGGCGCCGCATACGCAACCAGATCCAGCTCGTGGATGGTGACCGGACGCGCTTCGCGCTCCAGCGTGATGCCTTCGCGCGCATATTCGTACAGCGCCTTGCCGTCGCGCTTGAGCGCCGAATACATGGGCGGCACCTGCAGGATCGGGCCGCGGAAGCGCGCCAGCGCGGCTTCGATCGCGTCAAGCGTCACGTCGACGTCGCGGGTTTCCAGCACCTCGCCCTCGGTGTCGCCGGTGGTCGTGGTGATGCCCAGGTGGACGGTCGCCAGGTAGGTCTTATCGGCTTCCAGCAGGTCCTGCGAAAACTTGGTCGCTTCGCCAAAGCACAGCGGCAGCAGGCCGGTGGCGAAGGGATCGAGGGTGCCGGTGTGGCCGGCCTTTTTCGCGTTGACGACGCGCTTCGCCTTGATCAGCGCATCGTTCGAGGACAGGCCGACCGGCTTGTCGAGCAGCAGCACCCCGTCGACCAGGTCGCGGGGCTTTTTCGGAGGGCGTGCGTTCACTCGGAATCTGCGTCTTCGTCAGTATCGGCCGGTGCGGACTCGTCCACGTAATCCGCGGCGCGGGTGGCGTTGGCCTGGTCGATCAGGGCCGACATCGCCAGGCCGCGGCTGGTCGAGGTGTCGTGCACGAAATGCAGCTGCGGCAGCGTGTGGATGTGCAGGCGCTTGCCGAGCAGGTTGCGCAGGTAGCCGGCCGCCTTGGTCAGGCCCTCCAGGGTCTGCTTGATCTCTTCCGGGCTGTCTTTCAGCAGCGTGAAATAGATTTTCGCGTGGGCGTAGTCCGGGGTCAGCTTGACTTCGCTGATGGTAACCATCCCGACGCGCGGGTCCTTCAATTCGAACGCGATGAGTTCCGACAGGTCCTTCTGGATCTGGTCGGCGACGCGCAGTCCGCGCGATGGAATGCTTTTACTGTGTTTTGGCATGTTTATTTTCAAAAAACTTGGGGCCAGTGGCCCACGCCACATGGCGCAGGCCTACTAGCCCCGATGCTACTCTCAAGCTGGCAATTACAGCGTACGCGCCACTTCCGTCACTTCGAACACCTCCAGGACGTCGCCGACCTGGATTTCGTTGTTGCCCTTCAGCGACAGGCCGCACTCGAGACCGGCACGAACTTCCTTCGCATCGTCCTTGAAGCGCTTGAGCGAGTCGATTTCGCCGGTCCAGATGACGATGTTGTTGCGCAGCAGGCGGACCGAAGAGGTACGCTTGACCACGCCATCGGTGACCAGACAGCCCGCGATCGCGCCGACCTTCGACACCAGGATGACCTGGCGGATTTCGACCTGGCCGGTAACGGTTTCGCGCTTCTCCGGCGCCAGCATGCCCGACAGTGCCGTCTTGATCTCGTCGATCGCATCGTAAATGATGCTGTAGTAACGGATGTCGACGCCGTTGGTCTCGGCCAGCTTGCGCGCCTGGGCGTCGGCACGGGCGTTGAAGCCGATGATGACTGCCTTCGACGCGGTCGCCAGGTTGACGTCCGA
>Ga0308166_1001923_pt1 | contig 20459 bp, 21 predicted proteins | sample PhyCR2_2_FD_202137 | JGI IMG/M metagenome (GOLD analysis project Ga0308166, IMG submission 202137) | Phyllosphere microbial communities from UC Gill Tract Community Farm, Albany, California, United States - DLSLCC.R2 | ecosystem: Host-associated > Plants > Phyllosphere > Unclassified | place... | reverse complement strand
GATCAGCCGCGCCGGGCTGTCGCCGGCGCGGCGGTCGGCAGGCTGATCTTCGAAACCGGGGTGCCTCAGATCATGACCGGATTGTCCGGCAGCTCGTTGGGGCGCGCGCCGTTGGCCGGGAAGTGTTCGCGCAGCAGCGAATTCACCTGCTCGACCGCCGCCAGCGCGGCCTGGCGGAATTCGCCGCGCCCGAAGCCCTCGGTCATGGTACGGCACACGGCCTGCCAGGTGCTGCTGTCGATCTTGCGGTCGATGCCGCGGTCGGCCACGATGTCGACCTTGTGGTCGGCCAGGTTCACGTAGATGAGGACGCCGCAATTGTCCTCGGTGTCCCAGACGCCATAGTCGGCGAACAGGGCCAGGGCGCGCTGGCGGTTGGTCACGCCGTCCCAGATCTCGTCGGCCGGCAAGGCCTTTTCGACGATGAAGCGCACCTCGCCGCGGTGGGTGCGTTCGCCGGCCGTGATCGCCTCGGCCACGGCCTCCAGGGTGTCGTCGGGGAAGGCGCGCCGCGCATCGGCTTTCGTGCTGCGCCAGTGGCGCAACACGCGGCGCAGGCGCTGGCCGACCGATCCTGCTGTTTCTTGTGTCATCACCAGTCTCCCGAGGCGCCGCCGCCATCAAAACTGCCGCCCCCGCCGGAAAAGCCGCCGCCGCCGAAGCCGCCGCCGCCACCGGAAAAGCCGCCAAAGCCGCCGCCGCCACCGCGGCCCATGTTGCCGATGATGTTACCGAGGATAAAGCCGGTGGCGCCGCTGCCCCAGCCGCCGCGCGACAGGCGCGTGCGGCGCGGTCGGAACATCGAGCGCACCAGGGTAAAGCCGACCACCAGCAAGACGATGCCGACGATGCCGATCCCGCCGCCGCCATCGGACTGCGGCACGCGTGCCGGCTGCTGTTGCCGGGGCGCGGGGAACTTTTCCTGGTTGAGCAGGGTGGCGATGGCGCCGACCCCGGCAACCAGGCCTTCGTAATAATGCTCCTGGCGGAAGTAGGGCGCGATCGTGTCCTGCAGGATGCGCTTCGACTGGGCGTCGGTCAGCACGCCCTGCACGCCGCGTCCGGCCTCGATGCGCAGGCGGCGCAGCGAGCTCGGGTTGTCGCGCGCCACCATCAGCAGCACGCCGTCGTCCACGCCCTTGCGGCCGAGCTTCCAGGCGTCGGCCACGCGGATGCCGAATTGCTCGATGGCTTCCGGCTCGGTGGACTTGACCAGCAGCACGGCGATCTGGCTGCCGGTCTTCGCCTCGTAGTCGGTCAGTACCGCTTCCAGGCGCTGGTGCTGGTCGGCGTCCAGCATGCCGGCCTCGTCGGTGACGTGGCCGGCCAGCGGCGGCACTTCCTTCAGCTGCGCCTGGGCCGGCGTCGGTATCCCCGCGGCCAGCAGGCAGGCCAGCATGAACACCCAGAGCGTGCGCACGGCGGTCATCGACGCGCCTTACTTGCCGAAGTCGACCGTCGGCGCGGTCGAGATCGCTTTTTCGTTCTCGACCGTGAACGAGGGCTTGGCCTCGTAGCCGAACATCATCGCCGTCAGGTTGGTCGGGAACTTGCGCACGGTGACGTTGTAGTCCTGGACCGAGGCGATGTAGCGCTGGCGCGCCACGGTGATGCGGTTCTCGGTGCCTTCCAGCTGCGATTGCAGGTCGCGGAAACTGGTGTCCGCTTTCAGGTCCGGGTATTTTTCCGACACCGCCATCAGGCGCGACAGCGCGCCCGAGAGTTCGCCCTGCACCTGCTGGAATTTCTGGAAGGCCTCCGGGTTGTTCAGCACTTCCGGCGTGATCTGGAAGCTGGTGGCGGCGGCACGGGCGCGCGTGACCGCTTCCAGGGTCTCGCGTTCGTGCGAGGCATAGCCCTTGACCGTGTTGACCAGGTTCGGGATCAGGTCGGCGCGGCGCTGGTACTGGTTGACCACTTCGCCCCAGGCGGCCTTGGTCGCCTCGTCCTTGGTCTGGAAGTCGTTGTAGCCACAACCCGAAAGCAGCGAGCCGGCCAGCAGGGCGCCGGCCAGCATGCGGGCCCAGCGCGAGAATACGGAAGACGTGATCATGTGCTTGTCCATGGCAAGTTGTCGAATGAATAAAATATACCCCAAGAGATGCCGCCTCCGTCGCACGGGCGGCGTACAGCGGCTGGCGACAGGTGGCGACAGGTAAAATACGGGGTTTGCAATGACACCGTGAAGAGGAGTTGCCGTGAATTTCATCGATAAACTGTCCGCAGCCTGGACCCGCAACGATTCGCTCCTGTGCGTGGGCCTGGACCCCGACCTGGCGCGCTTCCCGCAAGAACTGCGCGATGCACCGGACGGGATTGTCCGCTTCTGCAAGGCCATCATCGACGCCACCGCCGACCTGGCCTGCGCCTTCAAGCCGCAGATCGCCTATTTCGCCGCGCTCGGCGCCGAGCACCAGCTGGAAGAGATCTGCCGCTACCTGCGCCAGTCCTATCCGCACATTCCGCTGATCCTGGACGCCAAGCGCGGCGACATCGGCGCCACCGCGCACCAGTATGCGCGCGAAGCCTTCGAGCGCTACGGCGCGGATGCGGTGACGGTGAACCCCTATATGGGCTTCGACTCGGTCGAGCCCTACATGGAGTGGGCGGACCGTGGCGTGATCGTGCTGTGCCGCACCTCGAATGCGGGCGGTTCGGACCTGCAGTTCCTGGACGTGGGCGGGCAGCCGCTGTACCAGCACGTGGCGCGCCTGGTGGCCGAGAAGTGGAACCGCAACGGCCAGTGCGCGCTCGTGGTCGGCGCGACCTTCCCCGAGGAGCTGGCGCAGGTGCGGGCGATCGTGGGCGACATGCCGCTGCTGGTGCCGGGGATCGGCGCGCAGGGCGGGGACGTGGCGGCGACCGTGCGTTCCGGACGGACGGCCGGTGGGGCGGGGATGATGATCAATTCCTCGCGTGCGATCATCTACGCCAAGCCGGAAGCGGGCGAGGATTTCGCGGCGGCGGCGCGCAGGGTGGCGCGCGAGACGCGCGACGAGATCAATCGGTATCGGGGGTGATGGATCCGTGGCCAGGTGGCGTTATCGCCGGTTGGCCACGGCACACGCCCGAATCAATACCGCTCCGGCGCTATCATCTCCACATAGTCGTACAAGGCGCCCAGGAGCTCCTGGGCCCGCTCGTCCGCCGTCTCCGACAGCGCATCGATCTCCCCGAACAACTGGTCCACCGTGCGCGCATTCCCTGCGCCGTCGAACAGCCGCGCCGCGCGGTGTTCTTCCCAGCGCGCCGTCTCGACTTCATTCAAGGTTTCAGGGAAATTGCGTGCACGGTAGCGGAACAGCAATTCGCTCAAGCGCTCGTCCTCGAACGCCGCCTGCATGGCCGCCAGGCGCGCCGGCGTCTCGCTGCGCATCGAATCCAGCTTGCGCCGGTCGTTGTTGCCGACAAAGCCGCCATACAGGTCTTCGTCGACATCGGTATCGTTGACGCCCGCGGGCTTCTTGAACACCTGCGCCCACACCGCCGCCATGTCCGGCCCCTGCGCCGCCAGCTGGGCATGCGCGCGGTGCAGGGCGACGTCGATGCCCCAGCGCTCGGCCATTGCCGGGCTCAGGGTCTTCAAATTCCCAACCAGCATCGGCGACTTGTTCAGGTGCACGCTCTTGATCGGCAGCCGCGTCACGCCCTCGGGCAGGTCGCTCGAGCGCGTGAACATGCGCAGGCGGATCGTGTCCACGTCCAGCCCGAACAGTTCGGACGGATCATGGCGGCAATCCCAGACCAGGATCTCGTTCTTGTTCGACGGATGCTGGGCCAGCGGCCAGACCAGGCCGAGGCAGCCCTGTTCCGCCGGGAACATGCCGGAAACGTGGAGGAAGGGCTGGCGCATTGCCGGTTCCAGCTGCAGGCCCATCTCCGCCGCGACCCGCTCCTTGCGCCGCAGTTCAAGGCAGAAGTCGAAGAGTTTCGGCTGCTTGCTACGGATCAGGCGCGCCAGGGCGATGGTGGCGCGCACGTCGGACAGCGCATCGTGCGCTGCTTCGTGGGCCAGGCCGTTGGCCGCCGTCAGGTGTTCCAGGCGGAAGCTCGGGCGGCCGTCTTCGTGGCGCGGCCAGGCGATGCCGTCCGGGCGCAGGGCATAGGTCATGCGCACCACGTCGAGCAGGTCCCAGCGGCCGCAGCCGTTTTTCCATTCGCGCGCATACGGGTCGATCAGGTTGCGCCAGAACAGGAAGCGCGTCACTTCGTCGTCGAAGCGGATGGTGTTGTAGCCCACGCCGACCGTGCCCGGCTCGCTGAAGGCGGCCTCGACCTGGCGCGCGAATTCGTGCTCGGGCACGCCCAGTTCCACGCATTGCTGGGGCGTGATGCCGGTGATCAGGCAGGACTGCGGGTCGGGCAGGTAGTCGTTGGCGGGCCGGCAGTACAGCATGACCGGATCGCCGATCTCGTTGAGCTCGGCATCGGTGCGGATCGCGGCGAACTGGGCCGGGCGGTCACGGCGCGGCTGGGCGCCGAAGGTTTCGTAGTCGTGCCAGAGAAAAGTGTGGTTGCTCATCGAAGTCCATGAAGTAACGCCGGGGTCATCTGCGCCAGCGTGGCACGGAATTGTCGGGGCCATGCCCTGTTCCGTCAACCGTCACGGACTTGCCTTTCAGCGGCTCACGCAGTTGCGGCCGGACTCCTTGGCGCGGTACAGGGCGGCATCGGCCGCTTCGATGAGGGCGGTTTCGTCGCTGTCAGGGTCGAGCACGGCCACGCCGAAGCAGGCGGTCAGGTGCGGCATGGGCACGCGCATGTCGGAAAAGAGCACGGTCTCGCGCATTTTCTGGCACAGGCGGTCGGCCACCATGTGCGCCAGCTCGCCCGTGGTGTCGGGCAACACCGCCATCAGTTCTTCGCCACCATAGCGCACGGCAAAGTCGGACGGCCGCAGGCCGTCGCGGATGACGTTCGCCGCCGCGCACAGGGCGGCGTCGCCGACCAGGTGGCCGTGGGTGTCGTTGAACTTCTTGAAGTTGTCGAGGTCAACCATGAGCAGGGCCAGCGGGCTGCCCTGGGCGCGGGCGCGGCCCACCAGTTTCGGCAGCATGTCGGCCAGCCAGGTGCGGTTGTACAGGCCGGTCAGGGTGTCGTTCAGCGAGAGCTGGCGATAGAACTCGCCCAGCTTCTGGCGCCGGCGCAGCAGGGCGTTCGCCGCGCGGATGCGGAAGGACAGCAGGCGCAGCAGGTTGCGCGCCACCGCGTTCGAGTGGTCGATGAGCTCCCAGGCCAGTTCCGATTCGATCACCAGCAGGGTCGTTTCCTCGACCGCGCGCACGGCGTCCAGGTTCACCGCGTCGTCCAGCACCGATTGCTCGCCCACGCTTTCGCCGGGCAGGATGCGGTTGACGCTGCCGTCCGAGGCGCCGGCGTGGCCGTCGGTCTCGACTTCGAGCATGCCGGTGAGCACGATGTAGAGGCGCGCGCGGACCGTGTCTTCGATCAGTTCGCCTTCGGTGACGCGCACCACGTCGCACTCGGCGATCGCGCGGGCGGCCGCGGGCATGTCGGCTCCGCGAAACAATTGCAGGTCCTCGACCCCGTGACCCGACTGGCCAAACTTACCGATGTGTTTCAAGACTTTCCTCCGCGTGGTTGCTGGCGCAGTGTAAACCATAAGTTGCATGATAAACCATCATGCGAATCGGATCGTCTGGTGTTTCGGAAACATCGGTGTTCCAATAGCAGCCATGAATCCTTTCGCTTCCCATCTCGTCGACGCCCTGGGCGTCCAGCACCGGCCGGCGCCCGGTGCCCGCATCGTCTCGCTGGTGCCCTCGATTACCGAACTGCTGTGCGACCTGGGCCTGGCCGGGCGGGTGGTCGGGCGCACCGGCTTCTGCATCCATCCGGCCGAGGTCGTGAAGACGATACCGAAGATCGGCGGCACCAAGGACGTCAACATCGAGAAGATCCGCAAGCTGGCGCCGACCCACCTGGTGGTCAACATCGACGAGAACGAAAAGCCGACCGTCGAGAAGCTGGCGGAGTTCGTGCCGCACATCGTCGTCACCCATCCGCTGGCGCCGCGCGACAACCTGGGGCTGGCGCGCCTGCTGGGCGGCATCTTCGGCGCGGCTGACAAGGCCGAGGCCTGGTGCGCCGCCTTCGACGCCGAATACGCGGCCCTGCACGCCCAGCGAAGCGGCCCCGCACGCACGGTGCTCTACTGCATCTGGCAAGACCCGTGGATGAGCGTTTCCAGCGACACGTATATCGCGCGCATGCTGAGCGAGCTCGGCTGGCGCGTGCCGGCGCTGGGCGACGCCCGCTATCCGCGCTTTGCCTGGTCGGACGAGCTGGTGCGCGGACTGGACGCGGTGCTGCTCTCGACCGAACCCTACCGCTTCACGCAGGCGCACGCGGACGCGCTCGAGAAGCAGCTCGGCATCCCGGTGTTTTTGGTCGATGGGGAAATGATGTCCTGGTATGGCAGCCGGGCCTTGCCCGGACTGCGCTACCTGCGCGCGGTGCGCGCGATGGTCGAGGGCGGCGCGCCGGGCTGAACGGGGCAGGGTCCCGGCCCGGCAGTGCCGCGTGGCGCCGAGGCGCCGAGGTGGAGATTACACGCCGCTGGTCAGGTTCTTGTCGGACAGGATGTCGACAGCGTCGTCGACCGGCGGCGCTTCATGGCGGCCCTTGTCGTTCAGGCGGCCGATGGCGCTGTCGAGCGCGCGCTTGAGCTTGCCACCGGCGTTCGAGATCGCCTGGTGCAGGTTGACCGCGTGTTCCTTGACGACCACGGGCGCGTAGCCGTTGACGCGTGCTTCCATCATGCAGTAGTTGCCGCCATCGAGCTGCTTCTGGCTGTTTTCGTTGCTCAGGTGGACGTCGACGCGGTTCACCTGCTCGCTGAAGCGGCCGATCGAGGACTGGACCACGCTTTCGACGTGTTCGTCCAGGCCCTGGTGTTTTTCGATGGTGTGGTCGGTGTTGACATTGATTTGCATAGTTGGCTCCCTATTCATAAGTCCTGGAGCCGATCTTACACATCCTGCATGTTTTACTGTGTTCGGCCACGCACCGAGCGCCCCAACTAAGTCTTCTTCTCGTGGTGCGGGAAGCGGTCCATTTTCGACAGCACCGGGAACAGCACCGCCCACAGGCCGGTCACCGCCAGCGTGGCGGCGCCGCCCAGCAGGATCGCGCGGGTCAGGCCGAGCCAGCCGGCGGTGATGCCCGACTCGAATTCGCCCAGCTCGTTCGAGGCGCCGATGAAGACCGAGTTCACGGCGCTGACGCGGCCGCGGATCTCGTCCGGCGTTTCGTACTGCACCAGCAGGTGGCGCACATAGACGCTGACCATGTCGCCGGCGCCGAGGATGAAGAGGGCGGCCAGGGCCACGCCGAAATGGCTGGTCCAGCCCAGCGTCAGCACCGCCAGCCCGAACACGGCCACGCCACCGAACATCCAGGCGCCCACGTGCCGGCGCAGCGGGAAGAAGGCCAGCGCGATCGAGCACAGCGCGGCGCCGGCGCCGGGCGCGGTGCGCAGCCAGCCGAGCGCGGTGGGGCCGGCATGCAGCACGTCGTGCGCATAGGCCGGCAGCAGGGCGGTGGCGCCGCCGAACAGCACCGCGAACAAATCGAGCGAAATGGCGCCCAGCACGATCGGACGCGACCAGACGAAGCGCAGGCCCTCGAGCAGGGTATGCCAGCTGACCGGCGCCGTGCTGCGCGCCTGCGGGGCGCTGTTCGCCGACGCCATCAGGATCACGGACACCAGCAGCAGCGCCGCCGACAGCGAGTACACGAAGACCGGGCCGAATACATAGAGCAGGCCGCCCAGCACCGGGCCGGCGATCACCGCCACGTGGAAGGTGGAAGAGGAGAGGGCGACGGCCTGGCCGAAATCCTTGTCCGGCACCAGGTTGCGCAGCACCGCCTGCGAGGCCGGCATCATGAAGGCGCGCGCACTGCCGAACAGCACCAGCACCGCGAACACCGGCCAGACGACCTTGCTGCCGCTGAAGGTAAACGCCAGCAGCAAGGCGCTTACCAGCAATTGCACCAGCATGCAGCCGACGATGATCTTGCGGCGGTCGTAGCGGTCGGCCACGTGGCCGGCCCACAGGATCAGGACCAGGAAAGGCGCGAACTGGGCCAGGCCGATCAGGCCGAGGTCGAACAGGCTGCCCGTGATCTGGTAGACCTGCCAGCCGACGGCAACGCTTTGCATCTGGACGGCCAGGGTGCCGAGGAAACGGGCGGACAGGTAGAAGGAGAGATTGCGGTTGCGCAGGACGCCCAGACCGCCGCTTGGCGACAACAGAGACATGAATGGTGGCAAATGACCGGAGAGAAGCCGGTCATTGTGCCTGAATCGGGATCAAGCTGCTGGCCACGGGCCACGGGTGACGAGGGACGGGCAGCCGGTGACAGGTGTAGGTGGGCGGCGCAGCCGACCGCCTACGATGCCAGGTCCGCCTCGGTCGTGAACGAATCCGCAAGGAACTCGTCGGCCGGCAAGCCGCACTTTGCCACGTATTCGCTGCGTGCCGCGTCGACCATCACCGGCGCGCCGCAGGCATACACCTGCCAGCCCGACAAATCGGGAATGTCCTGCATCACCGCCGCGTGCACGTAGCCGCTGCGGCCGGTCCAGTTGTCTTCCGGCAGGGCATCCGAAATCACCGGCACGTACTGGAAGTCGGGCAGGGTGGTGCTCCAGGCCTGGCACAGCTCGTCCATGTACAGGTCCTGCGGACGGCGCCCGCCCCAGTACAGGCGCACCGGACGCGTCGACTGCAGGTGCATCAGGTGCTCGACCAGCGCCTTGACCGGCGCGAAGCCGGTGCCCGAGGCCAGCAGGACGATGGGTTTGTCCGACTCCTCGCGCAGGAAGAAGGTGCCGAGCGGCCCTTCGAAGCGCAGGATGTCGCGTTCCTTCATGGCGCCGAACACGTGGTCGGTGAACAGGCCGCCCGGCAGGTGGCGGATGTGCAGTTCCAGCGGACGCTCGAGCGAGGGCGCGCTGGCGATGCTGTAGGCGCGGCGCTTGCCGTCCTTGAGCAGGAATTCGATGTACTGGCCGGCGCGGTAGGCCAGCGCCTCGTTGGCCGGCAGCTGCAGGGTGACGATGGCGACGTCGGGCGCGGCGCGGGTGATGCTTTGGACGCGGGTCGGCATCTTGCGCAGCGGGTAGTCGCTGCTCCCGCCGACCTCGCGCGCCTCGATGGTCAGGTCGCCATCCGGCACGGCGCAGCAGAACAGCGACATGCCCTGCAGTTTTTCCTGCTCGCTCAGGGCGCGCGCCTGGTGCGGCTTGTGGGCGACGCTGCCGTCGACGACCCTGCCCTTGCACGAGCCGCAGGCGCCGTTCTTGCAGCCGTACGGCAGGCCGACGCCGGCGCGGATCGCGGCCGCGAGCACGGTTTCGTCGGACTCGCAGGCGAATTGGTGGCCGCTGGGCTGGACAGTGATCTGGAACGTCATGGGTGGTATCGACTGAAATGGTGGGTGGATGGCGGGCCAGGCCGCCGCAAAGGATGGCTATTTTACACGGCGCCCGCAGCGCCATGCGCCGCCGACGTTTACAATCCTTGCCGTGAATAATCCATCTTCCCGATTCAAGCGGCCGCGCCTCCTGCTGGTGGGTTGCGGCGACGTCGGCATGCGCCTGCTGCCGCTGCTCGTGGCGCGCTTCCGCGTGTTCGCCATGACGCGCGAGCCCGCGCGCTGCGCCGAGTTGCGCGCGGCCGGCGCCGTGCCTGTCGTCGCCGACCTCGACCACCCGGCCTCGCTGGGCCGCCTGCGCGGACTGGCGCCGCAAGTGGTGCACCTGGCGCCGCCGCGGCCGGAAGGCGAGCGCGACGTGCGCACGCGCAACCTGGCCGCCATCCTGCCCGGGGGCACGCGTGTGGTCTACGTCAGCACGACCGGCGTGTACGGCGACTGCGGCGGCGCACTGGTCGGCGAGACGCGCGCCGTGGCGCCGAGGAATGCGCGGGCGCGGCGGCGCGTGGATGCCGAGCGCTGCCTGCGCGCCTGGGCCCGCCGCAACGGCGGACACTTGTCCATCCTGCGCGTGCCCGGCATCTATGCGGCCGGGCGTTTGCCGCTGAAGCGCCTGCGCGAAGGCACGCCCGCCTTGCTGCCGGAAGACGACGTCTACACCAACCACATCCAGGCCGACGACCTGGCGCGCATCATCGTGCAGGCCTTGCGCAAGGCCTTGCCGAACCGGGTGTACCACGCGGTCGACGGCACCCGGATGCGGATGGGCGAGTATTTCGATGCCGTGGCCGATGCCTACGCCTTGCCGCGTCCGCCCCGCCTGGCGCGCGAGGCCTTGCGCGCCCAGGTGTCGCCGATGCTGCTCTCCTTCATGTCGGAATCGCGCCGTCTCGACAACACGCGCCTGCGCGAACTGGGCGTGCGCCTGCGTTACCCGGACGTGGCCTCGGCGCTGGCCGAATGGGCGCCGGCCCACGCTGGTACAATGTCGGCCTTGAGGAAAGAACCATGACCTACGAAGAATACCTGGATGAAGTGACGACCCTGATCGTCGAAAAGTACGACCTCTCGGACGAGGCCGCCATCAAGATCGTCGTCGACGCGCAGGACAAGGGCTATTTCATTGCCCACGACGACAAGAAATCGATGCGCACCCTGGACCGCGCCCACGAGGACGCGCGTACCCTGTTCAAGGCCAGCGGCAAGAAGTAAGCGCCATGCGCTAGGCCTGGTCCAGCAAGCCTGATGCCATCAGCCGATCCGCCCGGCATGGCGCGATCCGCTCTTTCTCTCTTTCTCTCCCGCGGGCGCCGGCCGGTGCCCGCCCGTTCCTTTTCCGTGCGATGTGCCCGTGACGCAGTCTGCGGTCCGGCGCATGCGTTCGTCATGTCCGTTGGTTAACTTCCACATTTTCCTTTCAAGTTGTAGGGCTATTCCTACAAGTTGCTTGAATAAAACGTAACTTCCCCTTTATCATTACATCTTGAAAAAATCACCGTATAAACGGTGCTGTTTTAGCTCGCCAGGCCAATTTTTTATGCATAAAGTTTAAATGTAAAAAATTACTGACGGAATGTGATATTTGGAAAGAATTCGAAAAATGCCTATCAGAAACATGCCGGAAGGCGCAGACTACGACCCGAACCGCGTCCTCGATGCCATCATCGCCAAGCTGCAGCTGAAGAACGATGCCGCCCTGTCGCGCGCGCTGGAAGTGGCGCCGCCGGTGATCAGCAAGATCCGCCACAATACCCTGCCGATCGGCGCGACCATCCTGCTGCGCATGCACGAGATCAGCGATTTCAGCATCCGCGAACTGCGCGCGCTGATGGTGTCGGTCAAGGCCGAGGCGGCTACGGCCTGAAAACGAGAAGCCGGCCACAGGGGCCGGCTTCGTGCAGGGCAGGGCGGCGCGAGCCGGCCCTGCCTTTTGCTTTCCGCGCTCGGTTCAGGCGGCGACCGGCGCCCGGCCGCACCAGGCGGTCTGCACGGCCGCGGCCTCGGCGCCGGCCGGGGCGCGGCCACACCAGGCGCTGTCCTGGACTGCTTCCGGCGCGCGGCCGCACCAGGCCGACTTCCTTGCGCCGGCCTCGGCACCCAGCGGCGCCCGGCCACACCACGCGCTGTCCTTGGCGCCGGCTGCGGCCTTGGCCGGCGCCCGCCCGCACCAGGCGGTTTGTACGGCTTCGGCCATCGTCTTGATCGGCGCCCGGCCACACCAGGCGGTTTTCGCCAGCACGGCGTCGGCCGGCGCCCGGCCGCACCAGGCGGTCTGGGTGGCACCCTCGGCGGTCACGGCGGGAGCGCGGCCGCACCAGGCGGTCTGGGACCCACGCTCGGCGGCGGGAGCGCGGCCACACCATGCGGCCCGGGCAGCGGTCTCGACCACGTCCGCCGGGGCGCGGCCACACCAGGCGGCGTCGGCCGCGGCTTCGGCATCGAACTGGAAATAGGCTTCGCCGAAGGTCGATTCATAGAGCTCGCGCATGCGCTCGCCGGCTTGCTGCTGGACGACCACGTCGTCTTCGCTGCGCAGGCCGATGTAGGGGTAGTGGTGCAGGAAGTAGCCGAAGACCTGTTCACAATCGGTGGCGTACTTCATGGTGTCGAGGATGTGGTAGTGCCAGAAGGTGTCGACGTCGACCTGCGGCGCGGTCTCGTCGTTCGGGAAGGCCTTCATCAGATACAGGAAGCGGCGGTACTCGATTTCCATGGCGTTGGCCTTTTCGAGCGACCAGCCTTCGCCGGATTCCTTGTGCATCAGCTTGACTTTAATCGGGGTCAAATCCAGCGCGGCGATTGCGGCAAAATCGTTATTCGAGATCATGGTTCATCCTTTAGTTTTGGAGACTGCATCGTTATTTTGTTGTGGTAAGCGGATGGTGATGATGCGTGCTGGCGAATGGTCTGGTCCTCCTCACGTTCGTTGCCGTGTGCATCGCTGCCGTCTTCCTTGATGCATCACAGTGAGACCCATTCTCTACCCCAAGCTTCTGGAATTAATTGATTTTCCGCAAGTTGAGTGAGGTCAAGTAATTTCTTGTAGTAAATCGCGCTACAGGTTCTCGAGCGCTCTCGCAGGCGTGGAGACGGTAGGTGCGGCCTGGGCAACCGAGAGCAAATTGTCGGCAACCGGAATCGCCACGTGCACCGTGGTGCCGGCGTTCGGCTGGCTGGTGATCACGCATTTACCGCCCAGGATGCGTACGCGTTCCTCGATGCCGACCAGGCCGAACGAACCCGGCTTCTGGCCGCCGCCCTTGTTCAGGCCGATGCCGTTGTCGCTCACCGTCATCGAAATCGATTCGGCGTCGAGCGCCAGTTCGACGCGCACGGCGGTGGCGCGCGCGTGGCGCGAGACGTTCGTCAGCGATTCCTGCAGGATGCGGAACAGGGTGGTGGCGCAGCGGTCGCTCACATGCAGCTCGTGCCCGTCCGACACCAGTTCGCAGGCAATCCCGGTGCGGCGCTGGAATTCGGCGATCTGCCAGTCCACCGCCGCCGTCAGGCCGAGGTCGAGCACGTGCGGCCGCAGGTCGTTGATGATCTGGCGCACGCTCTTGATGGTGGCGTCGATCTGTTCCAGGGTCCAGCGCGCACGCGCATGCAGGCGCGGGTGGCGGCTTCTGGTGCGTGTGGCCAGCAAATCGGCCTCGATGCGCAGGGCCAGCAGGTTCTGGCCGAGGTCGTCGTGGATCTCGCGCGCAATGCGCTTGCGTTCGCTTTCCTTGATGGTTTCCGCATGTGCGGCCAGGCGCCGCAGGTTGTCGTTGGTCTTTTGCAGCTTGGCTTCGCTGGCGCGCAGCTCTTCCGTCATTTCCTCGGCCAGTTCGATGGCGCGCCGGCGCGAGGAGCTCAGGGTCTGGTAGAGCGCGTACAGCAGGCCGGTGCCGACCACGCCGGCCAGCATCGCCACCCAGGGCAGGTAGATGTCGAGCTCGGAATACATGTCGTGCTTGCCGATGCGGAAATCGATGTCCCAGCCGCGCCCGCTCACTCCCACCGGCAGCAGGGCGCGAAACATGCCCGGGTCATCGGCGCCGGCGTCGGGACGGTTGTCGAAGAATACGGTGCGCTTGTAGACGCCCGGCGGCCCGCCCGGTTCTTCCACCGGGCTCATGCCGGAGATGACGAGGCGCGTGGTGTGCCGGGGCATGTTGTCGAGCACGCCGCGGGCCAGGCGCTCGACGCTGAAGCCGATGCCGACCGAGCCGATGTAGGCGGCGCGGCGCTGGGCCACGTCGTTCAGGGGCATGGCCGGGCGGTAGACCGGCATCCGCATGCCCAGCCCGCTGCCGCCGCTGCTGATCGGCACCCGCGTGCCCGAGGTCGAGGCCTCGCCGGTGTCGCGCGAGTGCGCCAGTGCCAGGGCCACGGCCGGGCGCGCCTGCAGGTCCATCCCGAGGCGGTTGTTCCAGGCCTGGTTCGGCTCGACGAAGGTCAGCACCGTGTACTCGGGCCGCCGCCCGTCGGGCTTGATGTAGAAGAAACCCTGCCTGCCATCGAGTTCGCTGCGCACCTGCTGCTCGAAGGCGGAGCGCTCGGCATCGGTGAGGTGGCGCGCGAAATTGATGGTCTCGACACCAGGGAAATGGTTGCTCAGGTCGAGGCCGACGACATACTGCTGGAATTGCTGGCGCGACAGGTTTTCATCGGTCAGGAAGAGGGCCGAGGCGCCGCGCAGCAGATCCGCGTAGGTCTTGATGCGCCCGTCCAGGATAGACTGCACGCTGCGCGCCATGTGCAGGAAGCGTTCGTGGGCATCGTGTTCGATGGCGCGGGTGGTGCTGATGTGCAAGCCCGCACCCACGGCGAGCGAGAGCAGGGCCCCGAGCCAGGAACCGAGCCGGATGGCGCGGAGCTTCCCGATGAAGTCGGTTGTGATCTTCATGTCTGCCTCGGACGCTGTTTTGTAAATACCTTTCTTGATTTGCGTCAGAATCTCGCAGACTGAGCCTTCTGTTACCTAGCAGTTCTGCCGGGTTGCGCGCGGCAGGAAAACAACATGTAAAAAATCCCGCCGCGGTTGCCCGGGGCGGGATTCCATGAGGCAAGAAAACAGCTTATTTGCCCCAGCTGTCCTTCAGCGTGGTCACGCGGTTGAACACCGGTTTGCCCGGCTGCGAATCGACGCGGTCGGCCACGAAGTAGCCGTGGCGCTCGAACTGGAAGCGCTGGTCCGCCACGGCGGCGGCCATGCCCGGTTCCAGGTAGGCGGTCACGGTTTCCAGCGCGTTCGGATTCAGCGCGGCCTTGAAGTCCTTGCCGCCGGCATCCGGCTGGGCCTCGAGGAACAGGCGGTCGTACAGGCGCACTTCGGCTTCCAGGGCCGAGGCGGCGCTGACCCAGGTGATGTTGCCTTTCACCTTGTAGTTGTCGGCGCCCGGCGTGCCCGACTTCGAGTCTTCGAAGTACTTCACGTGCACGGCCGTCACCTTGCCGTTCTCGTCCTTCTCGAAGCCGGTGCACTCGACCACGTAGCCGTATTTCAGGCGCACGCGCGCGCCCGGCTGGTCGCCCACCGGCGGGGTAAAGCGGAAATAGCCCTTGGTCGGGGTTTCCATGAAGTCTTCCTGCTCGATCCACAGTTCGCGCGTGAACGGGAAGGTGCGCACGCCCCATTCCGGATGGTGCGGGTGGACCGGCGAGGTGCACTCGTGCGCTTCGCCTTCGGGGAAGTTATCGACGATCAACTTGAGCGGACGCAGGACGGCGATCGCACGCGGCGCCTTCGGATCCAGGTCGTCGCGCAGCGCGCCTTCCAGCGTGCTCATGTCGATCCAGCCGTCGGCCTTCGACACGCCGATGCGCTCGCAGAACAATTGCAGCGATTCCGGGGTGTAGCCGCGGCGGCGCAGGCCGACGATGGTCGGCATGCGCGGGTCGTCCCAGCCGGTGACCACGCCATCGTCGACCAGCGCGCGCAGCTTGCGCTTGGAGGTGACGACGTAGGTGAGATTCAGGCGCGAGAACTCGTACTGGCGCGGCACCGGGCGCTGGAAGAAGCCGCCTTCGGCCAGGGTCTCGACCAGCCAGTCGTAGAACGGGCGGTGGTCCTGGAATTCCAGGGTGCACAGCGAGTGCGTGATGCTTTCCAGCGCATCCGAGATCGGGTGCGTGTAGTCGTACATCGGGTAGATGCACCAGTCGTCGCCCGTGCGGTGGTGGTGCGCGTGGCGGATGCGGTACAGGGCCGGGTCGCGGTTGGTCATGATCGGCGAGGACATCGCGTCTTCGCTCATCTTGGCGCGCAGGATGTGTTCGCCGTCCTTGTACTTGCCGGCCTTCATGTCGCGGAAGAGTTGCAGCGATTCCTCCGGCGGACGGTTGCGGAAGGGCGAATTCGTGCCCGGCGTACCGAAGTTGCCTCGGTTTTTCGCCATGTCTTCGGCGCTCTGGCTGTCGACGTAGGCGTAGCCCTTCGTGATCAGGTACTCGGCCATCTCGTACAGCTTGCCGAAGTAGTCCGAGGCGTAGTGCAGGTATTCCTCGCCGCCTTGCTCCCAGGTGAAGCCGAGCCACTTGACGCTGTCCATGATGGTGTCGACGTATTCCTGGTCTTCCTTCTCGGGATTGGTGTCGTCGAAGCGCAGGTGGCAGCGGCCCGCGTAGTCGCGCGCCAGGCCGAAGTTCAGGCAGATCGATTTCGCGTGACCGATGTGCAGGTAGCCGTTCGGCTCGGGCGGGAAGCGGGTGATCACTTCCGGCATGCCGTCGCGCTTGTGCGTGCCCGCCGCGAGATCGTTCTCGATGATGGCGCGCACAAAATTCGACGAAGGCGCGTTGGCCGCCGCCGCGTTGTTCTTTTCAGTGCTCATGAAAAAGGTGTTTGGATTAGGTAAAGTTCTTGCCATTTTACCGTAGACGGGGACGCCACGGTCCGCCTATGTGGTGGAGCGCACGGAGCGCCCTTCATGCGAAGCACATACTTGGGAGTCATGATTGCTTCTTGCAAGTGGGAGGCCGGGCTTTTCGTCCGGCTGGCCGCACTGACAAGTTGGTGATTTCTATAGGATAATCTCGTTTTGCCGTTTTTCGGCACCAGCCGGAGAGTTCCAAAGTGGAAAATTTATACGCGATCCTCGGCGTCGCGCCGAATGCCAGCGACGACGAGATCAAGAAGGTCTACCGCTCGCTGGCGATGCGCTACCACCCCGACCGCAATCAGGCGCCGGGCGCGGAAGCGCGCTTCAAGGCCGTCACCAAGGCCTACGAGATCCTGTCCGACCGCGCCAAACGCGACGAATACAACCAGAGCGTGAACCACCGCATCGTGCTCGATGCCGAGGCCGAGGCTTTCGAGCTGTGGCGCTCGCTGTTCGCGCTGAACGGCGTGACGCTGCAGGCTTGAGCTTGCCGAATGTGCCCCGGGCCCTTGCGCCCGCACGCTACCGAACCCCTACAGGAACAAGAACATGAAAAGAGTACATCCCGAATTCGCCTACCAGTCGCGCGAGCTGGAAGGCCAGATCGACGGCACCCTGGGCGACCCGCCCAACAGGAAGAACTACGACATGATGGTCGGCGCCCTGGTGTCGGAATACGCCGGCGGCTCGGGCATCGACGATGTCAACCTGATGGCCTTTGCCCTCGTTGACAAGATTCGCTTCAAGGACCCGAAAGGCCTGCTGCGCGAGGCGGCCGACTACGAAGGCGGCGACCCGGCGCCGGTGTTCGCCATGGCCGAGTGCGAAGGCGAGGACGGCGCGGCCATGTACGCGGCCATGACGGAAAACCATCCGGAACTGGCGCGCCAGGCCATCATCACCGCCTTCCTCTACAAGCACCAGCAGCGCTGGCAGGACGACGACCAGTCGCTCGACCAGCTGGCCGAGGGCGACGAGGGCGACGACGAAGACGACGTCCAGAGCATGGACGATACCGCCGCCACCGACGACTTCACCCAGATTTTCGACCAGGGAGAACGTGAATGAGTGACAAAGCCAACCTGCCGGCGCTGACCAAACAGGTGAGCGAGCTGGTGCTGGCCGGCTCGCTGCAGCACGCCGAAGAGGCGTTCTCGCAGGCGGCCGACGAACACGGCGACTACGCCGTGGTCGAAGTGCTGTCCACCCTGCCGCCGCAAGTGACCGCGCTGCACCTGGCCGGCTTCGACGGCGCCAAGACCTCGCTGGCGACCATGCTGGTGCCGCCCAAGGCCTGGGCCGACAGCCTGGCCTACCTGGCCGCCACCTGGCCCGACAACATGATCGAGGATGACCCCGAGCGCCTGGCCGAGGGCCTGTTCAACCACGTGCACGGCGTGGTCTACGCCAACGACGACGAAGACCGCCGCCACGAGCTGCTGCAGGAGGCATCGAGCACCGACCACGGCGCCACCGTGTTCGCCATCATCTGGTCGCTGGCCCCGAAGGAGATCATGGAAGTGGCCGGCGAGATCAACCTGAAGGGCCGCTACGTGACCGGCCAGACCTCGGCCGACAGCGACATCATTCCGCTGGCGGTCGACCTGGCCAAGGCCAGTGAGGACGGCTGGGAGCGTTCGCTGATCGAGCTGTTCCCGGAATTCCGCCACAGCGCCGAGATGGCCGACGCCGAATACCCGGACGATCCCGACGAAGACCCGGACTTCCAGCAGCGCGGCACGCGCGAGCTGCTGTACCGCCTGCGCAAGCAGGTGCCGTCGGTCCGCACCATGCCGCGCCGCAGCACGCGCAAGAGCATGGGCTCGGACATCTTCTCGTGAGCGGGGGCCAGTCGCCGATGCTGCCCGCCATCGTCATCGAGAAGCTGCCGCGCCTGGTCCGCGCGATCAAGCTGCTGGTCAATGAAGACCCGGAAGAAGCGGTGATCCTGGCCGACGAACTGTCGGGCGTCACCGCGATGGTGGCCGAGAAGTTCACCAACGACCGCACCGCCGAAGGCATCCAGCGCGCGCTGCTGCTGACGGTGGGCGGCGTCTCGCTGGGCCTGGAGGGCCTGCTGGTGGAAGAGGGCGTGAGCGAGGAAGACGGCGACGCCGTGGCCCTCGACATCCTGATCGAGGACGGCGTCGAGTCCGTGTTCCAGGCGGGCTTCCGCCTGATCCGCGAACTGGCCGCGCTGCCCGAGGACAGCCTGGTCGGCGAGTACGACAACGACCCGGTGTACGCCCAGCGCCGCCTGAAGGAGCTGTTCGTCGACCTGTGCACCGCCGATCCGGGCGAAAGCTGGACCGGCTACGAGCGCTACCTCGGCCAGCTGCAGCAGCGCCAGGGCGTGCAGGCCGTCGTGCGCGCCGCCCAGTGGCTGCGCAAGAACCATTTCGAGGGTCCGGTGAACGATCCGGACCTGAATGCCGAAGGCGTGATCGCGCTGGCGGTCATCTTCGCGGTCGAAGGCGGCGGCACCATCGTCGCGCGCACCACGCAAAAGGGCTTCGAGCGCTTCGTCAAGGCGGTCCGCAAGGACAACCCCGACTTCGAAACCGGCTGGGCCCATTTCCTCGACAAGATCCCGGCGCCGCACCGCGCCATCATCGCCGAGCGCGTACAGACCTACCGCGAGCACTGCACGGTCCTGCAAAGCATCCGCACCAAGGCGCCGATGAAGCAGCTGGTCGCCGAGCTGGAAAACTACGCCGGGTCGGAGCTGGATACCGAGTATCCGTGATCGCTGCGGGGGATGCGGCCGCCCTGCCGCGCCGGCATCCCCTCCAGCAGCAGGCCCGGCCGATCTCCGTTATCATGGGCAGTCGCATTCCAGGATTCACCCATGCCCAACCCTGCCATCGCTGCCGGCAGCGCCGAGTTCAAGCGCGTCAACCGCGCCATGGCCTTCGGCGGTTTTTCCACCTTCGCACTGCTGTATAGCGTCCAGCCGCTGATGCCCCTGCTGGCGCGCGACTTCGCCCTCACGCCCGCGCAAAGCAGCCTGGCCCTGTCGATCTCCACCGGCGCCCTGGCGATCTCGCTGCTAATCTCGAGCATCCTGTCCGACCGCTTCGGCCGCAAGCCGCTGATGGCCGCCTCGATGTTCAGCGGCGGTTTGCTCACGCTACTGGCGGCCTTTACCAACGACTACTTCCAGCTGGTCGCGCTGCGCGCCCTGATGGGCTTCATGCTGGGCGAGATGCCGGCCGTGGCCATGGCCTACCTCAGCGAGGAAATCGAAGGCGGCTCGCTCGGCCTGGCCATGGGCATGTACATCAGCGGCAGCGCCTTCGGCGGCATGTTCGGGCGCGTGCTGGCCTCGGTCATCAGCGACTTCTATTCCTGGCGCCTGGCCCTGGGCCTGATGGGCGCGGCCGGCCTGTACGCGGCCTGGGAATTCTGGCGCAGCCTGCCGGTCTCGAAGCGCTTCCGGCCGGGGCAGGGTGGCCTGTCCGGCCTGGTCGACGGCGCGCGCCGCCACCTGCGCGACCCCGGCCTGCCTTTCCTCTTCATGCTCGCCTTCCTGCTGATGGGTTCCTTCGTCAGCCTGTACAACTACATCGGCTACCGCCTGCTGGGGCCGGAATTCGGGCTGCGCCAGAGCGCGGTCGGCGCGCTGTCGGTGCTCTACCTGCTCGGCATCTTCAGCTCGGTCTGGGCCGGGCGCCTGGCCGACCGCCTGGGGCGGCGCAACGTGCTGTGGCTGGTGATGTCGCTGATGCTGGGCGGCCTGCTGCTGACGCTCGCCGGCAACCTGGTCGCGGTGGTCGCCGGCGTCGGCCTGTACACCTTCGGCTTCTTCGCCTCGCACTCGGTGGCCAGCAGCTGGGTCGGCCGGCGCGCGCGTCCGCCGCAGGCGCTGGCCTCGGCCTTGTATCTCTTCTTCTACTACCTCGGGTCGAGCGTGGTCGGCTGGTTCTCGGGCTATATGTGGGAGCATGGCGGCTGGCTGGGCGTGGTCGCGGTGCTGGGCGCGATCCTGGTGCTGGCGATGCTGATCGCCCTGCGCCTGCGCGGCCTGGCGCCGCTGGAGCCGGCGGCGCCGGCCAAGCCGTAGGCGCTTCCCGGCGCCGGTACCACGCGCCTTATCGGCCGCCAATATTTCATCTCTGCATTGATTTCGGT